>Ga0315274_10016426_pt1 | contig 10459 bp, 9 predicted proteins | sample YL17G02_20_MG_FD_203700 | JGI IMG/M metagenome (GOLD analysis project Ga0315274, IMG submission 203700) | Sediment microbial communities from Yellowstone Lake, YNP, Wyoming, USA - YL17G02_20 | ecosystem: Environmental > Aquatic > Freshwater > Lake > Sediment | place: USA: Wyoming | collected... | reverse complement strand
CTGGCGGCGGGCAGGCCCTGGCGGTAGGGACGCTGCCTCTTTGCTTAGGGCGGTACTCTTGGCGGAGCGTTCATCCCCGTAGTGAGCGCTGCTCCGAGACGACACGCTAACCCGTAGCACGCTTCTTGCAGCAGATACATCCCACGCTATTGCACAGGCGTGTGGCAAGTCAGGGTACGTATCCCCCAGCGATTTGTCCAAAATTGGCCTGCCGAAGTCTTGACAAGTTCCTGCTGATATGTAGACTATAAGCGCTCCTCCATGCGACATAACCTGGAGATGACAGGTGGGAGGCATATCGGGATGCGGTCGCGATAGCTCTTGCGAGCATGCCCCGTGCGCAGGCGGGTTGTGTAGCTCGCAGAAGGGGGTGCGGCAATGAAAAGGGTATCGTTGATTCTGCTGGCGTCTAGGGCGAGTCTGGGAGCGCAGCCGCGGAATTGGGAGGAAGAGCGATGAGGACAGATCGAAGGGGGCCCGGGCGCCGGAACGAACGCGATCCCAGCGGACTCAGAGGCCGCACAGGATCTCGTTGGCCGCAGCTGGGGCTTGTTCTGTTGGCGGTTTTGTTGGCACAGACGATGGGTACTGGAACCGCCCGGGCTCAGGTTAACGTAGTCGTCCGTGTAACCATCGAGCGGGTGCTGGCTCTAGATTGCATGGATGAGCTCGAGCCCGGTTGCGACCCCATCTATGGCGAGGCGGACTTCTACGCCGTGGTCTGGATCGACGGCACGGAGTACGACAACAAGCCTGCGAATGACCCCTGGGAGCAGCAAGACGATATCTCTCCAAATTGGCAGTTTTCCTTGCCTGTCGATGTCGCCAGGGGCAGTATTCCTGTCGGCATTCGTATCTACGACGAAGACGGCTTATTGCGGGGCGATGATGATCCGGTGGACGTTAGTCCCATCGACGGGCGGAGAGTGGACATGGACGTCAACCTGGCGCCTTGCTCGGTGTCCGGAGAATTGAGCGGTAGCTGTGGGACGACGTTGATCTCCGAGGGGACCTCAGGCGACGACGATGCTACGATCTGGTTCAAAATCGTGGTGGAGGAACCGCCCAGCGCGCCCGGGCTGCGAGTGCAATGCATCCATGATCCGATTTGGCCCGGCAGCACCGATACCGTGACCATTACCGCGAATGCGCTGGATGGCGCTCTCGCTCCCAGGGTGGCTGACAATATCGAGATTTGGGTTGACCCGGATGGGGTGGACCCAAAGCCGGCCGACCCACTGGTCGCGGCGAGCGGGGGAGTCACTCTTACCCACTCAGTCGGCCCCTTTGCCGGCCCAACGTTCGCCTACGGGTGCCGCGTTCAGGATAACGGTCTAACCGTATGGACCGGGTGGCGGGTAGTGCATGTCGGCCTTCCAAGTGCAGGCTTTGCGGTTCCGGTCCTTTACCACGGGCCGTCCCCCAGCCGCATAGATATCCTCTTTATCGCCGACCGAGACAACTACGCAGGTGCAGGTGACCCCGCCTTTCTTGATGCTGTCCGCGATGTCATTTTAGGCTCCTATTATGCTGACAGCGACGTCGGCCGCGACCTCTTCCTCAGGAACCAGGACAAGTACAACTTCTGGATTGCGTTGGAGATGGGAGATGCCGAGAATGACTGCGAACACGATCCTCCGGACATGGACCACTATCCCTTTGCTGACGCGGGCGCGATCCTGCACGCAGACAGTCTGCGGGACTGCGCTCTTACCAGTCAACGCGTCTTCTCCACTGAGCCGACCAGCCTCGGGACCGTCCTGCACGAGTCCGGGCACGCGCCCTTTGGACTGGCGGACGAATACTGCAATGAACGCCCCGGCGGCTGCTCCAGCGTATGCGATGGTGGCTATTGGGAGTCCTATCCGGGAGCCAACCTCTATGAGGAGCTTGCGACTTGCCAAGCGGACGCTCCCAGCCTGGGGAGGACGGCTGCAGATTGTCAGGGATTCACGTCGCAGGCAGACGCCACCTCTGGCGAGGACTTCTTCACGTCAGACCCGGCCTGCAACGACCTCATGGTGGACAACCTGACCACACAGGCAGCAGATATCAGACGGATTGAGTGGATGTTTGGTGAGTGCGCCCAGGCGCGGTGCTAGACGGCTGGATATCCTGGTGCGGTACAGCATGCTAGACGGAATCAGGAGTAAGTCATGAGAGAGCAAAACAAGACCCCACAGACATTCGGGAGGAAGCTACCCAGGATAGGCTTCTATCCCGTGCTCGTGCTAGCTCTTCTGATGGTGCTGGCCTTCACGCTCACGTTCGGCTCCTCCCTATCGTCGACCGGCGTCAGATCGTCACCGGTCGATGACCCCATGCTGGACCCAATACCTGCGCTCGACTTTGGTGAGTCGACCAAGGCTATGGTGGTCCACCTGGAGTTTGATGACGGGGGTATGGTCAACTTCGAGTCGGCTGAGGTGATCTACGGCTATGCTCGTGCACGCATCGGGGATCCCCCCTTGCTGGGCGTTGAGCTCTTCGACAAGAACGGGATCATGCTCGAGCAGTTCAACGCCTGGCATCCGTTGTGGGCTTTCGAGGAAGACGTAGCCGTGGACGGTGTTGCGAGCCTCAGGATTCTGCCACACGCCACAGGGCAGTTCGTGTGGCCGTTCTCGCTCGACCAGAGAACAATGGTAGTGTCCGATCTTCGTGAGCAGCAAGAGCTCATATCCGTTGACTTGGCGCCCGCGATCGAGACCTTCTGCGAGGATAATCCTGATGACCCTGATTGCCTCGAGGCCGACGTCAAGATCGTGGGCTGGGACGTGCCGCCAGCGGTGCCGCTATTCCTGAGTGAGCAGTTCTTCTTCCCGACGTTCAAGACGCTCCACAACAACGGCCCCGACGGCCCGGTGGATGTGGACGTCTGGAAGACCATGGACGTGCCCGCAGGGATGGAGGGCTCCGTCCATGTGACCCAGCCTGGTGGCGAACGGGTCACTGTGCCGCCGGGCGTCCCCTACCGGATCATTGACACCGCTGGTAGCGAGATAGAGAGGGGCGACGGGGGCCTGGATCGGCACCTCGGCCTCAGCCATGTGGTCAAAGTGCTGGGCAACCCGGGTGGGCCAGAACTGGACGTTCACTTCCACGTGCCAGGCGTGGCGGTGAGCGTGGACGTGCTGGTTGAAGAGGAGTTCGACCTCCATTGCCTGAGGCCCGGGCGGTTCATGACCAGGCTCACGAACGAGGTTCAGCCCCAGGACCCCAACGTGAAGGATCCTGTCCCAGAAAACAACCTCGTCGGGAGGGACGTGGCAGCGGTGTGCATCGAGATCGATATCAAGCCGGGTAGCGACCCCAACTCCATCAACCCCAGGAGCCAGGGCACCGTCCCCGTCGCCATCCTGTCCAATCCAGAGTTCGACGCTCCCAGCGAAGTGGATAAGGCGTCTCTAACCTTCGGACACACGGGCGATGAGGACAGCCTGGCCAAGTGCAACAAGAGCCCTGAGGACATCAATCGCGACGGGCTGCTGGACCTGGTTTGCCACTTCAATACCCAGGACACAGGGTTCCAGTGCGGCGATACAGAGGGTATTCTTTGGGGCCAGACCGTGGACGGCCTACCCATACGAGGCAGGGATTCGGTGAGGATCGTGCCTTGTCGCTAGCTGCGAGCTAGCCGCTACTAGCAAGACGGGGTGGTGGGCTAGGTAGCTCGCCCGGCCTTGGCGGCGACGCCTGGCCGCTGGACAACAACATGGACTGCTTCGTCACGCCCGTGGGCGATGTCCTCGCCTACTCGGGGCGAGCTGTACGTAGGGGGCCACAGCAGGAACCGCGCTCGTCATGGCGGCAGGTGCGTGGTACGCCAGGAGGCGGTTGGGCAGGTAGGGCTGTCGGCGGATAGTCAGCGCGCTCCTACCTCCGCCGCCGTCCAGCGATCGCCCCGCTCGTAGTAGGAGAGCGTGAGCAGCAGGTCGCCCTCTAGGCGCACCAGGTAGCAGCGGCGGCGCGGTTCCTGCCACTCGCGCTCCACCGCCAGCACCTCGTGCTCGCCGCCGCGCCAGGTCAGGCGCTGCGGTCGCTGGGGATAGCGGCTGCCGGCGTAGCAGGCGACCTCCACCAACTCCTCAAGCATCGGCGGCCGGGGCGAGCCTCTGGGCGAGGCCTATCGGCTGTGGGGCGCGCCGGTTGAGACTATTCGCGGCGATGTCCAGCCGTCACCGGCGGAGACGCTATCCTTCTTCGTACTTGAACGAGAGCTTGATTCTCGCGCGGTAAAGGACCACCTTGTTATTGTCGACGGTCATGTCGAGCTTCTCGACCTCCGCGATCCGTAGATCGCGCAGCGAGCTGCCGGCGCGCTCGATCGCACCGCGGGCTGCCGCTTCCCACGACTCCTTGCTGGTTCCCACGAGTTCTACTATCTTGTAGGCACTCTCTGCCATGGCTGATACCTCCTTGCGCTCTACTCCGGTTCCCGATCGTACACCCGCCGCAGCGCTGGGGCAACTGCAGTGTAGGGTCGCAGGTAGGGCTGTCGGCGGATAGTCAGCGCGCTCCTACCTCCGCCGCCGTCCAGCGGTCGCCCCGCTCGTAGTAGGAGAGCGTGAGCAACAGGTCGCCCTCGAGGCGCACCAGGTAGCAGCGGCGGTGCGGCTCCTGCCACTCGCGCTCCACCGCCAGCACCTCGTGCTCGCCGCCGCGCCAGGTCAGGCGCTGCGGTCGCTGGGGGTAGCGGCTGCCGGCGTAGCAGGCGACCTCCACCAGCTCCTCAAGCATCGGCGGCCGGGGCGGGCCTCTGGCTGAGCTCCATCGCCAGACGGAAGGCGGCGCCGCCCGCTGGCATGCAGACCCGCAGGGGCACGTCGGAATGCCGATAGGCTCGGAGGCCCTCCGGCGTGCTCAGGTCCATCCCTGTCAGGTCGCGGCAGTAGAGGTGGCCCGTCTCCTCCTCGAAGCGGCGGCAGAACTCGCGCGCGAGGGCGTAGGCATACTTGTTGGGCTGCGAGGGGTCCTCGCGCCCGTGCTTGAGGCCGATGACCATGACGGCGCCGGTGACGGCCCCGCAGACCTCGCCTCTGCCACCGATGCCGCCGCCAAAGGGGGTGGCGATGCGGGGAATGGCCGCGCACTCGATCCCTAGCTCCTGGCTCACGGCCAGCAACAGGGACTCCGCTCAGCCGTACCCTCGGGCAAGAAGCTTTTGCGCCTCGTTTAGCTCCATCGCTATCACCTCACAGCTTCGGCCTTGCCTTGTGCCAATCCGTCGCCATCTCCTCAAGCATCGGCGGCCGGGGCGGGCCTCTCGACGAGCTCGATCGCCAGGCGGAAGGCGGCGCCGACTGCCGGCATGCACACCCGCAGGGGCACGTCGGAGCGCCGATAGGCTTGGATTCCCTCCGCCGTGCTCAGGTCCATCCCCGTCAGGTCGCGGCAGTAGAGGTGGCCCGTCTCCTCCTCGAAGCGGCGGCAGAACTCGCGCGCCAGGGCGTAGGCATACTTGTTGGGCTGCGAGGGCTCCTCGCGCCCGTGCTTCATGCCGATGGCCATGACGGCGCCGGTGACGGCCCCGCAGACCTCGCCTCTGCCACCGATGCCGCCGCCAAAGGGCGTGGCGATGCGGGGGATGGCCCCGCACTCGATCCCTTGCTCCTGGCACACGGCCAGCAACAGGGACTCCGATCAGTTGTACCTCTGAGCAAGAAGCTGCTGGGCCCTGTTTAGTTCCATCGCTATCTCCTCACAGACTAGGCCTTGCCTTGTGCCAATCGGTCGCTTGCTCGTATGCGTAGGCTACCCGCAGGATGGTCGTCTCATCGAAGGGCTTGGCCACGATCTGGACGCCGACCGGCAGGCCCCCTTCGGCGGGGGCGAAGCCGCAGGGGACGGAGATGGCGGGCAGGCCGGCGATGTTCATCGGTATGGTGCAGACGTCGCTGAGGTACATCTGCAGGGGGTCGGCCACCTTCTCCCCCAGCTTGAAGGCGGGCGTGGGGGAGACGGCGGTCACCAGCACGTCGCAGCGCTGGAAGGCGGCGTCGAACTCGCGGCGGATGAGGGTGCGCACCTTCTGGGCCTTCAGGTAGTAGGCGTCGTAGTAGCCGGCGGAGAGGGCGTAGGTGCCGAGCATGATGCGCCGCTTGACCTCGTCGCCGAAGCCGTGCTGGCGGGTCAGCTCCATGTTCTGCCACATGCTATCGCCGCGCCTGTCCGAGTAGCCGTACTTGACGCCATCGTAGCGGGCGAGGTTGGCCATGGCCTCGCTGGGGGCGATGATGTAGTAGCAGGCGAGGGCGGGGCCGGTGCTGGGAAGGGAGACCTGCCAGTCGACCTCGGCGCCCAGCTCCGCCATCTTGTTCACCGCCGCCTCGATGGAGGCGCGCACCTGGCTGTCCATCCCCTCGACGAAGTACTCCTGGGGCACGCCGATGCGGATGCCCTTGAGGTCGGTGATGAGCGACTGGGTGTAGTCGGGGACGTCCAGGGGCGCGGAGGTGGAGTCGCGCCTGTCGTGGCCGGCGATGACGTTCATCACCAGGGCGCAGTCGGTGACGTCCTTGGTGAGGGGGCCGATCTGGTCGAGGGAGCTGGCGAAGGCCACCAGACCGAAGCGGCTGATGCGGCCGTAGGTGGGCTTGAATCCCACCACGCCGCAGAGGGCGGCGGGCTGGCGGATGCTGCCGCCGGTGTCCGAGCCCAGGGCGTAGATGCACTCGCTGGCAGCGACGGCGGCGGCCGAGCCCCCGGAGGAGCCGCCGGGCACGCGCTCCAGGTCCCACGGGTTGTGGGTGGGGTGGAAGGCCGAGTTCTCGGTGGAAGAGCCCATGGCGAACTCGTCCATGTTTGCCTTGCCCACCATCACCAGGCCGGCGTCAAGCAGCCGCTCGGTCACGTGGGCTTGGTAGGGCGGCAGGAAGTTGGCCAGCATGCGCGAGCCGCAGGTGGTCGGAACGCCCTTCGTGCAGATGACGTCCTTGATGGCGGCGGGGATGCCGGTGAGAGGGGCGGCGTCGCCGGCGGCGATGCGTCTGTCGGCCTCGTCCGCCTGCTTCAGGGCCAACTCCTCGGTGATGGTGACGAAGGCCTCGACGCGCTCCTCGACCTGGTGGATGCGGTCGAGAACGGCCTGGGTGAGCTCGCGCGAGGACAGCTCGCGGCGGGAGAGGAGATCGGAGGCTTCGTGGATGGTGAGGTCGTAAAGCTCCACTGGTGGCATCCTAGGCGCCTACTCCAGGACCGCCCGCACGCGGAAGAAGCCGCCCTCGGACAGGGGGGCGTTGGCTAGGATGTCCTCGGCCGGGTAGGACGGGCGCGGCTCGTCGTCGCGCATCACGTTCTCTAGGGCGAGGGTGTGGGAGGTGGGAGGGACGCCCTCGGTGTCCACCTGCTGGAGCACCTGGAAGTAGTCGATGATCTGGGAGAGCTGCTGCTGTAGCCTGGCGATCTCCTCTTCGCTCAAGCTCATGCGGAAGAGCATGGCGACGTGGCGGACTTCCTCGCGGGTGATGGCCATGGACGTGGCTCCTCTCTGGAAAGTGGCCCCCATTATAGCACCCGTCCGCCCGAATGGGGGAGGGCGATTGGGCTTCCGAAGGGGATGCTGGCTTGTCGGCCGCTCATGGTGAGGTAAGGAGCCGCTCATGGTGGGCGTCTACGCGCTCATGGTGAGCCTGTCGAACCATGAGCCCCCGCTCGTCCTTCGACACGCTCAGGACGAGCGGGAGGCGGTGCCTGCGCATCTCCGCTCATGGTGAGCCTGTCGAACCACGAGCGGGGGAGGGCAGGCCTACCTCAGCCACCGCCTCCTGGCGTACCACGCGCCTGCGGTGAGGGCGAGCGCTCCTGCGGCTACGGCCCCGGCAAGGGCGGCGTAGGGCGGAGATGCGGAGCCAGGCCGCTGAGCCGCGGGCGCGGACGTGTCGCGCTGCAGCTCCACTATGCCGCCGACAGCCGGAGGGGGCGTGGGTGAGGGCGTGGGCGAAGGTGGGTCATATATCACCGACACGCTGCCGTCCGAGTGGTTGGCCACGTAGATACGGTTTGTGCCGGGGTTGGCCGCCACGCCAAAGGGATAAGACCCCACGCGGACGGTGGCCACCACCGTATCGGTGCTGCCGTCGACGACCGAGACGTTGTTGCCAACCCCGTTGGCCACGTAGATACGGTTGGCGGCGGGGTTGACCGCCACGCCAAGGGGCCCGGAGCCCACGGGGACGGTGGTCACCACCGTGTTGGTGTCGCCGTCGATGACCGAGACGTTGCTGTACAAGTTGGCCACGTAGATGCGGTTGGTGCCGGGGTTGACCGCCACGCCCACGCCATAGGGCTCGACGCCCACGGGGACGGTGGCCACCACCGTGTTGCTGTCCCCGTCGATGACCGAGACGTTGTTGATGAGCCAATTGCAGGCGTAAACCCGGTTGGTTGTGGGGTTCACGGCCACGCCAGAGGGCCCGGAGCCCACGGGGACGGTGGCCACCACCGTGTTGGTGGTGCCGTCGATGACCGAGACGTTGTTGCTAACCCCGTTGGCCACGTAGATGCGGTTGGTGCCGGGGTTGACCGCCACGCCACGGGGCCCGGACCCCACGGGGACGGTGGCCACCACCGTGTTGCTGTCGCCGTCGATGACCGAGACGTTGCTGCTATCCGCGTTGGCCACGTAGATACGGTTGGTGCCGGGGTTGGCCGCCACGCCAGAGGGATAAGACCCCACGGGGACGGTGCCCACCACCGTGTTGGTGGTGCCGTCGATGACCGAGACGTTGTTGCTGTAGTAGTTGGTCACGTAGACGCGGTTGGCGGCGGGGTTAACCGCCACGCCATAGGGCCCGACGCCGACGGGGACGGTGGGTGGGGGGGCTGGCCCCGCATCAAGCAGCACGCGCAGGTCCAGGAAGCTCTCGTCGCCGCGGTCGACGGCGCGGACCGCAAGCAGGTTGTTGCCTGCCCGCAGCAGGCTGTCTGGGGCTGCAAACCATAACTGGTCTAAGGTCGGGCACCATCCGTGCATAACTAGACCATCCGAGATGTTCACGCCGTTCAGAAACACTTCGATATCATTGTCGATGGAAACCATCACCGCTAGATTGGTTGCCCCGGTCGGCAGGTCAAAGGTTTTCCTGACCACGAGCTCTGCGTTGACGGGCCAGGTGGTGGCCACCGTCGACTGAAGTGGACAGCCGCCGCCGCTGCCAAAGGCTGCACCGCCCACGGAGAAAGCCGAATCGTCGAATGTGTCGGAGCCGTAGTCGCCAGGGGTGGTGCCCGGTGAGTAGACCTTAAACCGATATCCCGTGGCTTGGTAGGAGAGGACCTCCACCGGGGCCTGGGCCGCCGCGGCGCCCTGGCCCAGCAGGAGTAGAAGTACAAAGCCGGCGAGGGGAAAGACGCGGAGGAGTTTCATCGTGGCTGCACCTCCAGACATGTGCCGGGCCGCCGACGGGTGCGCACGACGCAGCGGAAGCCGTGACATGAAAGCCGGCAGCTCAAGCGCTGCCGGTCTCCACCGTCCCTATGGACGACGCCTGGCTCCGCCCCTCACCGCCGCACCCGGTCTCAGGGCTCGAGGACGTTGTGTGTCTACTTTGCACATTATGCACACGTGGGCGAATTTGTCAAGAGGGGTATGATCGAACCGAAGGCTGTTGGCGGCCGGCGCTTCCCTTCCAGGTTCACACAGGCAGACCTGAAGGTCTGCAGCTACGAAATGGAGGACGGCGGGGCTCGTAGCTGCAGGGCTTTAGCCCTGCCTTTTGTCGAGCCTCAACCCGACGGCGGGCCGACCACCAGCGAGAACCCGGTTTGCCTACCGCCGCCCGCCCTGCTACCATACGTAAGGTTGTGGTTGAGGAAGTGAAGACAGCATCCGTGCCTGAGGTGGCCGGCCTGGGCCAGCCCAGCTACGTCTGGCGCTTCGGCCTAGAGCGCCGCCTCGATCTCATCCGCCGCCACGTCCCCCTGCAAGGCCGCCGCATCCTCGATATCGGTTGCGGCATCGGAACGTTCGTTCAGCGCCTGCGGGAGTTCTCGCCCCACGTCTATGGAGTGGACATCGACCAGGAGCGGGTGCGCCGGGGGGCGATGGCTCTCCCCTACCTGGCGGTGGCGGTGAGCGAGCACCTGCCCTTCGCCGACTCCGCCTTCGATGTCGTCCTTCTGCATGAGGTTCTGGAGCACGTCCGCGACGACCGCCTCACCCTGAGAGAGGCCTGCCGGGTGACCAGGCCGGGGGGAAGGATCGTTATCTACTGCCCCAACCGTCTCTACCCCTTCGAGACGCACGGCATCTTCCTGGGCAAGCGCTATCTCTTTGGCAACATCCCCCTGGTGAACTACCTGCCGGACGGCTTGCGCAAGCGGCTGGTGCCGCACGTGCGCGCCTATACGAGGCGAGGCCTCAGGCGGCTGTTCGCCGGCCTAGCGGCGAAGCCGATCGTTCATACGTGCATCTTTCCGGGGTTCGATAACCTGGCGGCCCGAAGTGGCCTGGCGTCTT
>Ga0315274_10016425_pt1 | contig 10459 bp, 9 predicted proteins | sample YL17G02_20_MG_FD_203700 | JGI IMG/M metagenome (GOLD analysis project Ga0315274, IMG submission 203700) | Sediment microbial communities from Yellowstone Lake, YNP, Wyoming, USA - YL17G02_20 | ecosystem: Environmental > Aquatic > Freshwater > Lake > Sediment | place: USA: Wyoming | collected... | reverse complement strand
CCTGACCCAGTGGGGCGTTGTGCCGCTGCTGGTGCTGGACGTCTGGGAGCACGCCTATTATCTGAAATATCAAAACCGTCGCGCTGAATACACCAAGGCGTTTATGAATGTCATCAACTGGGATGACGTAGCCCGGCGACTCAAGAGCTGCTGCTGACGAATGCGGAATGCGGAGTGCGGAATTCCCCCTCTACGAAGTAGGGGGGGACTTAGGGGGGGTGTCTATGTCATTCCCGCGAAACCTGCCCTCGCGAAGCTTGCCCTCGTGCAGACGGGGGGCGGCTCCATAAAACAAACCCCTGGAGGGCGGGGTTTCAACCCGCCCTAAGGGCGGACTGAAAGTCCACCCTCCAAGAATAGCGGCTAATGGCAAATGACTATTCCGTGCCGGGGGGACGCCCTCGTCCCCCCGTGCTTGGCTCTGCCGGAACAAACCCCTGGAGGGCGGGGTTTCAACCCGCCCTAAGGGCAGACTGAAAGTCCGCCCTCCAAGAATAGCGGCTAATGGCAAATGACTATTCCGTGCCGGGGGGACGCCCTCGTCCCCCCGTGCTTGGCTCTGCCGGAACAAACCCCTGGAGGGCGGGGTTTCAACCCGCCCTAAGGGCGGACTAAAAGTCCGCCCTCCAAGAATAGCGGCTAATGGCTAATAGCTAACGGCTGAAGGCTGATGGCTGAAAGCTGACGGCTGATGGCTGCCAGACAATGTATTGCGTTTGTGGTGAAATAGCCCTATATTGAATCATCCAAGTCTCTTACGCATCCAATCATCTGGGGGAAGTCATAATGAATAAGAAATCCATACTCGTCCTTGCGTTGACGCTGGCGCTGGTATCAGCGGCGCACGCCCAGCCCGATTCCCTCTGGGCGCGCACCTATGGCGGTGATAATGGGGAATTGTGCTATTCTCTAGTCCAGACCGCGGATGGAGGATATGCGCTCGCCGGACAGACCTATTCATTCGGTGCGGGAGAATATGATTATTGGCTGGTTCGCACAGATGAAAAAGGAGACAGTCTCTGGTCTCACACATATGGCGGGGAAAATCAAGAAATTTGCAAATCGCTAGTTCAGACCGCGGACGGGGGATTTGCACTTGCAGGATCAACGGGTTCATTCGGCGCGGGACAGGAAGATTTCTGGCTGTTGCGAACCAATGAGAACGGCGACAGCCTCTGGTCGCGATCATATGGAGGGAGGGGCGGCGATGTCTGTAATTCGTTAATTCAGACAGCAGATGGGGGATTTGTACTCGCGGGATATACTCGTTCATTCGGCGCAGGAGATTGCAATTTCTGGATAGTGAGGACAGACGCTGAGGGAGATTCACTCTGGTCGCGCAGTTTTGGGGGATTCGGCAATCATCAATGCTATTCAGTGATTGAGACCCCTGATGGTGGCTTCGCCATGGCGGGATTAGAAAATTCTTTTGGGTTAGGGGACTATAATTTTTGGCTAGTGCGAACCGATGAAGAGGGGGATTCCCTTTGGTCATACAACTATGGGGGAACCAGAGATGATTACTGTTATTCTCTCATCCAGATGGCAGACGGTGGGTTCGCGATGGCTGGGTGGACTGCCTCATTCGGCGCAGGGGAGTGGGATTTTTGGTTAGTAAGAACAGATGCAGAAGGAGATTCAACTTGGTCATACACTTACGGGGGGGAATCGCCTGATTACTGCAATTCCCTAATTCAGACCGCTGAAGGTGGTTTTACAATGGCGGGATATACTTACTCATTCGGTGCAGGGAGTTATGGTTTCTGGCTGGTGAAGACGGATGAGAATGGCGACAGTCTCTGGTCTCGCACCTTTGGCGGAGAAGACTATGATGAGTGCCATTCGCTTGTACAGACGGCAGATGGGGACTATGTGCTCGCCGGACAGACCTATTCATTCGGCGCAGGAGAGGGTGATTTCTGGCTGGTAAAAGGTGGAATGGGCAGCTTCCTGACTGGCACAGTTGTGGTCAATCAAACTGGGGAGCCAATCAGCGGCGCAATAGTATCTATTCCGGAGTTAAGGTTAGAAGACACCACCGACATCTTGGGACGTTTCCGACTGGAGAAGGTTATATGGGATACGATTGCTGTTCGTGTTGAGGCGCGAGGATACACCACCATTGACAGTTTGCAGGTTGCATTCAGCGACACGTCCGAATTGGATATAGAGATGCGTATGCTTCATCCGGAGATTGACATCTCACCCGATTATATCAATGCCTCAGTTCCGGAAAGAGAGGCACGGGAGACGGCGGTCCAGATTGCCAATTCAGGCGATGGGCCGCTTGCATTCAGCCTTTGTGCTTACTCCGAAAAGCCTCCACGGTCAATTTGGCAGGGAACTGAGTGGAAGAATATTAGCAATGTGGTGAACGACGATCTCCTTCAGGCGGCTCTCTTTTTCCGGGATAACTTCTGGATTGCCGGAGGGTTTGAAGATAAAGGGAGGCATTACCTTTACAGACTTAGCCGCGATTATGATTTGCGTAATGGTTACAGGCAGTCGGCTTGGAGCAGTCATGGCTGGCAAAATCTAACCTGCGACGACGAATACATCTATGCAGTTGATTCCGCTTACATCGCGCAGATTGATCCCGATGCTGGGACGGTTACGGGTGTTCGCATCGCCTCACCGATTAATCCAACGACCGCAGTCACTTGGGATCCTGATAGTCAGGTTTTCTGGATTTCCGATGCCATTTCAGATATATATGGAGTTGACAGGGATGGGAATGCCGTTTATACGATCCAGAACGCTGACCGATTCGGGATTGCGGGGATGTTCTATTTCAGTGACTATGCCAATGGATTTCCTCTCTATGTTCTCAGCAATGATCCATCGGGGGTTATCCGGTTGTTCCGCTTGAATCCGCAGACCGGCGCGGCTCAGGTTGTGGCCGATTTGGCGGCAGGGGATGGAGAGCGAGCAGGTGGTTGCTCTCTAACAAACCAACTCGATGCCTTTACATGGTCGCTCTTGGTTCAGATGCAATCCGACGGCGCGGATATGCTGCGCATTTACAAGGCTGGCGACGATCTTCCTTGGCTTAAAGTTACTCCCACTGAGGGGCAGGTTGAAGCTGGGGGGGCGCTGGATATGACCCTCGCGCTGGATGCAACCGGACTCGCGGTTGACAGCAGTTATGAAGCACACATTCAGTTTGAGCACAACACGCCGCTTGAAGGTTCTATCTGGCTTGATGTGACGATGAGAGTAGAGCCAAATTCGGTCGGTAGTGAGGAAACAATCCCCCTTCATTTCGGCTTGGAGGCGGTGTTTCCGAACCCGTTCAACTCAATGGCTACCATCACGTGCGACCTGCCGGAAGCCGCGTCGGTGACACTTTCAGCCTACGACCTTGGCGGGCGCGAAGTTGCGGCGATTTTCAATGGCAAACTCACCGCAGGTCGGCAGCGCATCTTGTGGGATGCATCGGGTCTTTCCAGCGGGATCTATTTGGTTAAATTGCAATCGGCGGGGAATATCAAGACCGCGCGAGTAGCTTTGGTAAGGTAGGCTGGCGCCTGAAAGATGAAAGATGAGCTCCCCGCCCACCCATTTTTCACCTTTCATTAAGTTGCGGGAACGGGTGAGGATTGAACTCACCGCGGCTGTGATTAGCAACCGCCAGCGGATTTGAAGTCCGTGGAGCACACCAGTGCCCATCCATTCCCAATTAGTAAAAAATGAAAAAAGAAAAATGAAAAATGAATGGCCTTATTTGGGAGAAGGCGAGTGACTGCGACTTTTTTTCATTTTTCATCTTTCATTTTTCATCTTTCATTATTCGTCATCGTTATGGAAGATTGTGATTATTGTTGCATTTTAGAATATAGGTCGGAAGAGAATGCGTGTCAACGATTTCAGCGCGGTTTAATAACGTCCCATTATGTAATCGCGGAGATGATGAGCTTCAAAGTCAGTATGCGATAACCGCGCCTTCACGATGTCTCCGATAGAGATCATCCCCACCAACTTGCCGCCATCCATCACCGGGATGTGCCGCACCCGCTTCTCGGTCATAATCCCCGACACTTTCTCCACGTCATCATCCGGCAGTCCGATAATGACGTCCTTGTTCATCACTTGACTCACGAGTGTGGTTTCCACGTTGACGATATGCTCCGCGACCTGTCGGAGCACGTCTCGCTCGGTAAAAATCCCGACCGGTTTGCCTGATCCATCGGTAACCAGCAATGCGCCGACACGGCTTGAGACCATAGCTCTGACGGCTGCCAGGATGGTCGTAGTTTCAACGGTGGTGATGACACGGCTGCCTTTGGAACGAAGGATTTCCTGGATGGTCATCTTTGCTCTCCTCCAAGGTTTGACATTAACGAATAGTATTTGGTAACGTTGCGCGCAGCAGTTTAAGAGATATACGCTCCAACCGGCAACTGTTTTGAAACTTGTGCCGGTTGTTTTCTAAATTATCGGCGGGATGGATGATGCCCGGGGACTGGACAACCGCATCATTGCTTGTTCATAAGCTTTGGCGACCGTTATCAGTTCATCATCGGCGATTGTTCGCGCGTCCAGCAGAACGGCATCGGCTTCAATGCGACTGAATACCGGTGGAATGGCTCTTCGGAGCGCCCGTCCCAACTGTTCGGCGCTGGCGCTGTGGGGTGTCAGCCGGGTGAGGTAGGTCGGAATTGTGCGGGCGGGGAGGGCGCCGGAACCGACCTCGGTTTCCCCGTCAATAACGTCAATCCGACAGTAGCTGCTCCCGATATTTGACAGGCTGCGCGCCAGTCGTCGGGCTCGGTTGCGGACGGAAGGCAGCGTTTCGGTCAACATCCGATAAACAGGGTGGGTTGAAGGCAGCCGGTCGGGTTCCAGGAAGAGCCGCAACGTGCCATTCAAAGCCGACAGAATCAGTTTGTCCACCCGGATGGCGCGCATCAGGGGGTTGCGTTTCATTCTCCCGATCAACTCAGTTTTACCAACTATAACACCGCACTGGGGACCGCCGAGTAGTTTGTCGCCTGAGAATGTCACAATATCTGCGCCTTCAGCAACAGCCTCCGGCACCGTCGGTTCGTCCGGCAAATTCCAACGTCGCAGGTCAACCAATGCCCCGCTGCCAATATCGTGGAGAAGTACCAGATTCTGTTGTCGGCTTAACTCCGCTAATTCCCGAATAGGAACTTCTTTGTGGAAGCCTTCTATCCGATAATTGGAGCTATGAACTTTGACGATGAGCGCCGTGCGCTCGGAAAGGGCATTTTGGTAATCGGAGAGGTGAGTTTTATTGGTTGTGCCGACTTCAACCATAACTGTGCCGGCGCGGCGCATCACGTCGGGGATACGGAACATACCGCCAATTTCCACCAGTTCGCCGCGGGAAATGACCGATTCGCGGTTTTGACCGAAAGTATTTAGCGCCAGCATTACCGCGGCGGCATTGTTGTTCACGATCACGGCTGATTCTGCGCCGGTAAGTTCCTGCAGCAACTCCTCATTGTGGATGTTCCGGTCGCCGCGTTTGCCGGTATTGCGGTCGGAGGCAAGCAGGCAGTATCGGGCGGCGGTTTCCATCAAAGCAGCTTGTGCCGCCGGGGCGAGTGGGGCGCGTCCAAGTCCTGTGTGCAGGATGACTCCGGCGGCGTTGACGGCGCGCATCGGATGGTTGCCGAGTCCGAGCACAACCCGCTCCTGGATGTTGGTAATAATCTCGTCTTCGGGAGGAATCACCGGCCGGGAGTTATCATCGGCGTCCAGAATATTGTGTCGCAGGAAGTCCAATTCGCGGCGGACGCAGTTATGGACATAACTTGCGGGATGCTGCTGGCAAAGCGCCTGCAGGGCGGGATGCTGAATGAGTATGCCGGCGGCGGGAATGGCGGCCAGCAACTCTTTACGGTCTTCAAGTGGGGTGTTCACGTTAATTAAAAGCTATTTGATGGAAGCTGTCGGGATGCTGTTTATGGAAAGAATATAACCAATGGCGCGGGGTGTGTCAATCGGCGCTAATCGGCGGCTGAACTTTCGCTGACGGCAGCTTGAGGAGTGGCGCCGGGGAGCCCGACGGGTAGAGCTTCCGGCGGCTTGGATTTCCACGGCAGGTTCCAAGCGAAATTCACGTGCTTGCACTGGAGGCAATCCAAACATTTGATGCAGTTGGCGTTGTTGATTTCGGTGCGCGCTTCCAAATCAACCGGACACAGTTCGCGGCATTTGCCACAATCCTGGCAAGTGGATGTGTGTTTCAGAGATACCAGCGAAATTCGGTTGAACAGCGAATAGACAGCTCCGAGCGGGCATATCGTCCGGCAGAACGGTCGCTTGATGAACAAGAACAGAATGAGGAAAACGCCGAGAATGGTCAGCTTGACCCAGAACAGGGTTCCGATGGATTCGGGGGCTATGGCGGCAATCCCGAACACCGGATCGGTTGGATTCCAGAGCGCCCACGGAATGCCGGCAATAAGCGCTCCGCACGGGCATAGCTTGCTGAACCAATGCTCGTTGGTGATATAGGGGATGATTATGGCGAGAACGAGCAAGACGACGTATTTGCCATAATTCAACAGCTTGGGAATCCGGACGGTCAGCCGTTTGAAGGCGTATGATACATCCTGCAGGAGTCCGAAGGGGCAGAGCCAGCCGCAGGTGAATCGGCCGCTGGTTAAACCGATGAGCCCTAAAAAGCCGATGAGGTAAAATGGGAAGCTGTGAACGGCGGCGAAATGCTGGAGCATCCCGATGGGGCAGCCGGCAACCGCCGAGGGGCAGGCATGGCAGCTTAGCCCGGGGATGCAAAGCTGCCGGAGAGGACCGGCGTAGATCCGTCTGGTTTGGAAGACTTTGAAATAGCTATTAAACAGGACGGTCGCCACCGCAACCTGGGAGATGCGGCGCGCTACCAACAGCGGGGTTATGCGCTTAAACTGTGCCAAGGGTCATCCGACCCCAATGCACGACAGTCAAAGAGAGGAGGCTTCTATCCGCATATCCAGCGGGTCGCCGTGCAGTATCCCGAAAATCAGGAAAAATATGGCAACGAGCGCCAGAACGAGGAACACGACGAGTCGTTTTGGAGACCTGGTCGTCATCTGTTGGATTGTCCAGATGCGGCGTCTTCTTCCAGTAACTTTTGGATGTCGGTTTTCAGTTCATCGGATTTCATAAACGGAACGTCCTTATAAACGGTGCCGTCTTTTCGGACGATGATCAATCGGGGCAGCACAAGAACTTTGAAACCTTCGTTGATGTTTTGCCCCCGCCCATAGTAGCAGGGGTAATCCAGCTTGTAGTGCTTGATTTCAGCGTTCACCTGCCCTTCCGGGTCGCGGGTGTTGATGGCGATGAAGGCGACCGGCTGCTCTTTGAAATCGGGAATGACGGCTTTGAGGTGCGGAATCTCCGCACGGCATTGCACTCACTCACACTTCCAAAGGTGCACGAGGTTGACGGTTTTCAGGAGACTGTCAAGCTGATACAGTTTGCCGTCCTGACCTTTGATGGTGACGTTGGGGATTCTGGTGCCCGGGTTCATATCGGCAAAGGCTGATGCCGCCAGCATCAACCCAACTGTGCCGATGAGAGCAGTTTGCATAAATTGCGCCGTGAGTGGTTTGGATAAAATCATTCCTGGACCAGTTGTGCGACCAATTGCGCCAGTTCCTCAATCGTTACCGACCCCTGCCGGAAACTGCGATGGCGGATGACGCCGCGCTTGTCAATTAAAATATACAACGGCGCGACGGTTTGCCACTGACGACCCAGATGGAAGCGTTCAAAAGCGGCGGCGGCGTGGTGCAGCAACGGGATATGAAGGTTGTATTGCGTCCGATAGGGAAGCAGCCAATCCATTCCCGCGTCCATATTTAGCGTCAGCGCTGTCACCAGACTGTCCGGGAACGCATCGTCTATCAAAGTCTGCGCGGAAGGGATCTCCTCCCCGGTGCAGATGGTTCACGTATGCTCAAAGAAATAAAGAAAGATAACCTTGCCCCAATGGTCGGAGAGCGACCAGTTCACGCCGTCCAGGTCCATCGCGGCGATGTCGGGCGCGTGCCAGCCGGAATCGGGGGCGACGGGGTCCATAGCCAGATTGACGCGGGTCGTCTCAGCGGCGGTGACAGAGATACCTTTCTTCCATCCCTCCCAATCCTGTTCCGAATTCACACTGGATACGACAACCTTGTGCTCGCCCATGGGAACGGCGGAGGCGATATAGGGATTGGCTCCCCAGCCCAACGTATCGCCGTCCAGCTTCATCAGCAAGCTATCAGGGAGAACCGAACCAGCGACGGCGGAGACAATTAATACCCCGGAACGGGTAAGTTCCACCGTGACCGTAGTCACCGTATTCCAAGTCACGAAGAAGATGTGCGCGACGGATTGGTAGGTCAAACCGGCATACTCGCGGTAAGCCCGAAGGGTGTGTGTCCCCTCGGGGATGCCGGTCAGGGTGTCGGGGTTTGGAAAGAGTCCCAGGGTGTCGCCATTCAGCACCACCCAAACGCTGTCAGGCGTGATGCGCTGGTTCTGGTTATCAATCAGGGTTACTTTCACCGCCAGGCTCCCCATCCACACGGTAGGGTTGGGAGGCGAAGTTGGGGCGCCGGGGGGTGAGCCGCAACCAAAGAAGAGCAGCGCCAGGAAGATAACTGCGCAGGTCGCCTTGATTACCGCCTTGCTCATATCAGATACTCCAGCCCCAGCAGGTAGGTGTTCATCTTGATGTGCTGGTTGCTCTCGTAACGGCGCAGCTTAAGGTGCAGTTTGAGGTCGGTGATAATCTGGTATTCTATGAACGCCGCGAGACTGTTGGAAGTGATGCCGCCCTCTTCCAAAGCTCCCTCAGCTGCCGGGTCGTCAAAGCTGTTGCTGTAGTGTCGGTAGGATAGGCGGGCAGTCAGGTTCCATAAAATATATTGAGCGACTTCAAAGCCAGGAGCGAAAGACGTAATGCCGATGTCATTAGTGTACCAGCGACCGGACAGGTGAATCGCGGTCTTGGTCGGGAGGAAATGGCTGACGAAGACAGTATAAATATGCGAAACTGCGTCGCCCCTTTCACCCTTTGCCCAGAAGCCTTCCCATTTGCCGTAGAGGGCGGTAGAGGAGGTTAGCGAATACCGCATACTGAGCATGGGGGCATAGGTCTGGACGAGGCTGGCGGCGCCGATGGAGCCGTCCGAGTTGCGGGTGTGGGAATGATTGCGGAGGTAACTGAATGAACCTTCCGCCAATATCCACCCCGCGCGGTTGTAACGCCAGCCGGCTGCGAGCATATAACCATCCAGCCAATCGGGCTGGTCTATATACTGGCAGATGCCGTAAATGTTGTTCATCGGCGTTACGTCGCGCGCCAGGCGGAGGTAGTATAGCTTCTGGTCTTTCTGTTCGGTCAGTTCCGAAACTTGATATCGCAACTGCAACGATGTGATGGGACCGAACATTTGGGTGATGCGGAACAGAGCGCGCTTCTCCGGGAAGTCGGCGATATAAGGCTCAAGTTGGCGGTAGATGACGTCAGGATAGGTCGGCGGGATTGGCTTTGGGTAACGATAGCTGCTGTAGTCGGTGTATTGATATTCAACCTTGACGCGGGTAGCGAACCAGCCGCTGGAGCCGATGGCGAACGCGTCGCTGATAAAGCAAAGCGGCGCAAGCATCAACGCGAGCGCCGAAACAAGAAGCGATTTTGAGATTGCTTCTCCCGATGCTTTAGGATCGCAATGCCAGGAAATAACGCCCCGACCGGGGCGCAGGACTCGCACTATCACGTAGGGCACTCCCCGCCCGCGCCGCCGTAACCGCCGTCTTCCACTTTGCCCAGGTCGCTGTCCTGCTGGTCGTCGCTGCTCATTACCGGGTCGTTGACCGGATCGTCCAGCATATAGCGGCTGGACGCGCAACCGATGACGACGAGGAGTAGGAGAAGCAGGAGCAAACGATGCAGCGTTTGGATTTTATTTCGTGATAGATTCGTCATCGGACCAAAGTGATAGGTAGGGTTCGAGTTGACTCGTTCGCCTGGCAACGCACAAAATAGCGTCCCGCCGGCATCCCGGACAGGTTCAACGGGAGGGCAATGCTTCCGGGAATAGAAGGGGCAAGGTTAAAATGTAATAAACAATCGGGGATGCCGCAATAGGTTCAAGACGGGTTGCAGGAACTGCGGTGAGAATTTCCAGTCAAAAAAATGTAGGGGCACACGGCCGTGTGCCCCTACGCGATAGGTCAAGGGCGGGATTTACCGTAGCAGAGTGAACTTGCCGGCAGTGGCGTTCGCTCCTTGCGTAAGTTTCAGAATGTAAACGCCGGATGCCCAGCCTTCGCCGGTGATGGTTACCTGGTGGCTGCCGGCGGTTTGGAAGCCGTTGGCGAGCAGCGCCAGTTCACGACCGGCGAGGTCATAGACCGCAAGACTGACGATGCCATCACGATCCAAGCTATAGGAGGCGGTTGCCCGGACATTAAACGGATTGGGATGGACGCC
>Ga0315274_10016423_pt1 | contig 10460 bp, 9 predicted proteins | sample YL17G02_20_MG_FD_203700 | JGI IMG/M metagenome (GOLD analysis project Ga0315274, IMG submission 203700) | Sediment microbial communities from Yellowstone Lake, YNP, Wyoming, USA - YL17G02_20 | ecosystem: Environmental > Aquatic > Freshwater > Lake > Sediment | place: USA: Wyoming | collected... | reverse complement strand
GAACTGGAATCGGATTCCAACAGGCTTGAGTAGGTCGTTGAACGGCCCGCGAATTCCCGCAACCCCTGTGTGGTCGCCGAGGCACAGAACCCCGCCCCCACGTGCGATGTATCGCCATATTCGTTCCTTGTCCTTCTGGTCGAAGAACCTCTGTACGTTTATCATCACGAGGCAATCGGGCGCGCCCGAGCCCTCAAGCAGTCCCAAGTCGGCGGATAAGACGGGACGATACCCTGTTGCCTCCAACGCCGGGGGAAGCAGACCAAACATCCCGGCACTCCGTTCACCATAAACGCCATGCACCGGTATTTTCCAGTCGACGTACCCCGCGTCGTAGATCATGACTTTGGCGGGCCCATGCCGCGGGGCAGGAGCCCATCCAAAAAGCGCGGCAGCAATAACGGCGACGCCTAAAGCAACAGCCGAGGCGGCCAGTACCCGTCGATGGAATCTCAGATCTAAGAATCGGGTCCGTGAGCGATCGGCGAAGGTGTACACGGTGGCGCCGATCACCAGGAAAAGATGTTGGCAATTGAGAAGCAGCCAATCCCAACCAGGATATCCGGCAAGGCACCGGGCGTAGTACTTCAAAAGCACCACGTAACACACGTGCGCGCCAACGAGCAGTGCCACAACGCCGATCAAACGATAGCGGCCGCGGTCTCGGGCAGTGAGTTCCCGCACCATCCCGAGGACCACGAGCGACACAAGCAGCGGCAACCCGAGGGCGGTGGCTGAGAGGTTCCGGTCTTCGCGAGCGATCTTCTCCGCGGCGAAGGAGAGGATCGCCGCGATCTTCGACTGGAGGTGCCAGAGAAACGGGAAGATGCGAACCATTTCCGCGAGAATCCCAACACAGGCCAACGCGAGGACATAACTCGCGAACTCGCGGCCGTTCGCCGCCTCGCCGGTCCAAAAAACGACGAGGAGCGGAATGGCGAAGAAAAGATAGAAATAGAAAAGACCAAGATCCGTCTGCCATGCCGCCAGCATGCCGATGACAGCGAGGAAAACCGCGGTCAGGAGCCTTCGGATTCCCAGCGCCCGCACCGCGACCGGCAAAGGCAAAAACGTGGAGAGAAAAACGAGAAAGCTAAGGATGCTCAAAAGGCGGTAGAGATCGTGTCCGACAAGCCCGATGTTCTCGAAGGATGTGCCGATGAGAAGCAGGAACGTGATATTTCGCGCCCATCGTGCCATGAGCTACCCCCGACGCCCGTTGCCAGAACATCTTATCCCATTGGCCACCCGACGGTCAAAAAGATTCGGGGGCGAGTTGGACAACTCGCCCCCGAGCGCGGAGCCATTGTGCCTGTTTCTAATCGTCGCCGTAGCGCTCCTTGACCTTGCCCCACGTGGTTTTTTCAGTGGGGGTCGCGCAACCCGGGGTGTGCGGATCGATCGTCGCACACTGGGGATTCGCCGGATCACACGTGTAAGCACCGGGCTGGCACGTTGGGTAGTTCTCCGCGGTGCAGTGGCCCTTCGGGTTGTTCATGCGGCACTCGGGCAACATCGGGTTGCATGTGACCATGAACGCGTCGAACGTCAGCATGTGACATTCGAGGTTGGCCGCGTCGCACGTCAACGCCCTCGGGTCGACAGTGAAGTCGCAGGTGAAGGTCCCGTCACATGTGTGCCCCTGACACGTATGCATGTACGGAGACGGCTCCGTTGTGTGCTGGTTCGGGGCGCCGCACTGCGGGTTCCTGTACACGTCGCACGTGTACTGCTGGGCGTCGTACGTGTCACAGGTCGCCATCTGGCAGGTGTACTCACCCGCGACGCACGTATGACCGGCAGGATCCGCCGTATGCGGGTATATGTTGCACACCGCAGGCTCGCACGTCGGGTACGCCGGACTGTACGTGTCGCACGTGTACCGTCCATCGTACGTCGGCGTCACAGAACTCGCCTGGACCGGTGTCGCCGTACCGCCAAGCAACGTCTTGCCACCCCCCTCTAGGCGGTCGATCGCCTGCTGGAGAGCGGCCTGGAACGCCGAGGAATCTTGATGTTGAATGCGAGGTTGAGGCGCCGCCAAGAGGCTGAAGATAAAAACGACACACACTGGAGCCAAAAGAAGACCGATAACCTTTTTCATAGGTTCACCTCCTCTCCTGGTCAGCGAGACGGTCGATCCACTCGACCGCTCCTATGTTGAGTGCGTACCGATTTCCACAACGCTGCGATTGTGGAGGCTGTGAGGCGTGCTGTCTTGTTCTGGGGGTAGTATACAGGAAACGAGTTTCGTGTTCAACCATTTCCATTGGGGTTTTCGTCAGGGGGGAAAAGGGGTCGTCGATGGGCCGGGTGCGCCAATCCCCGTGAGAGTCTTGGCCAGCCAGTCGGGCGCGTTCGCGTCGCCCACCCAAGGCCGCGTGTGTCAGGCCGCCGGGCGGTTGGGGGAAGCGCTTCACAGACCCCTTGCAAAGAGCCGCCCGTGCTTCCTCCTTGATTCCTTAATGATAACCGGCTATCATTTGACTCGTGTTCCTCCGTGTACTATCAAGGACGACGATCGATGGAGCGACAGACACGACAGCGTGAGGCCGTAGAACGTGTGCTCGGACAGGCGCGGCGCCCCTTGAGCGCGGGTGAGCTCTTGAACGCCACGCGCCGAGCCGTATCGGGGATCGGGATCGCGACGATCTACCGGCATCTCAGGACGATGACGGAGCAGGGGGAGGTCGTGGAGGTCAAGCTTCCCGGGGAGCGGGTCCGGTACGAACCGGCGGGCAAAACGCACCATCACCATTTCGTGTGCGACATCTGCGGCCGAGTGTTCGAAATCCCCGGTTGTGCGTCCGGCCTTCGTGGAATGACTCCTGCGGGGTTCAACGTGGAGAGGCACGAGGTCATTTTGTACGGCCGGTGCTCCGAGTGCGCCGGACAAACGCATGTCACCCCGGCCGAGCCCCCCTCCGAGAAACCGCCGGAGGTGGAACACGACCCCGCGGACGACTCGATGGACAAAGGCTCGACGAAGTGAGGGATCGCATGATCGGTCTTGTTTCCGTTGTAACTGCGGTGGCACAAGACGAGCACTCAGCGCCGCGTTTATGTGTGTCTCTCCTCATCTTGGTCTTGCTGACGGTATCCGCGCCGCAAGCGAACGCTGGACAAGAGATCGGGAGCGGCCATCGTGTCACCTGTTTTGTCAGCATACTCCCGCAGGCGTTCTTCGTCGGAACAATTGGAGGCGAATACGTCGACGCCCACGTGATGGTCGGACCCGGTCAGTCGCCTCACACATATGAACCGACGAGCCGGCAGCTATCCGAGCTGGAGGGATCACAGGTGTACTTTTCGATAGGCGTCGCGTTCGAGGCATCGCTTTTGCCCCGTATAGAAAGGAACTTCAAGGGGGTCCGTATCGTCGACACGTCCAAGGGAATTGCGCTCCGGTCCATGCTGGAACACCACGAAGAAAACGCCGGGACAAGCGCCGCGGGTTCTTCCGCCGGGGCCGAATCGGGTCCGCATTCGCACGACACAGGGGCGTTCGATCCGCACGTCTGGCTCTCCCCGCGCCTCGGTATCGCCATCGCTCGAAACATACGCGACGCCCTCGTCGAGATCGATAGCGTGCACGCCAGGATCTACGCGGAGAACTTCGATCGGCTAGAGACGGAACTGAACGACGTCGATACCGAGATCGCTCGATTGCTCTCTCCATACAAGGGCCGCGAGTTTTTCGTGTTTCATCCCGCCTACGGTTATTTCGCAGATGCGTACGGGCTCACGCAGGTGGCGATCGAAGCCCAGGGAGGAGCTCCCGGCCCGAAGCACCTGGCGGAGGTGATCGACCGGGCGAAAGCACAAGGCGCCAGGGTAATCTTCGTCCAGCCGCAGATTTCCCCGACGTACGCACAGGCCGTTGCGAAAGCCGTCGGCGCTCAGGTCGTCCCGCTCGACCCGCTGGCGATGAACTACACGGAGAATCTCCTACACATGGCACATAAGCTCGCTGAAGCGTATCAGGAAAAATGAGCGCGGCGCGACGAGTCCCGATGAACACGGATACCCCAAACCTCGACAGGATCACATGGAAACCCCAAAAGCCGATGTAGTGACTGTTCGCGACCTGGCTTTCTCCTACGATGGTCGCAACCTCGTACTTGAAAACGCAAACTTCAGCGTTTTCGAAAGGGAATTCGTCGCTGTGATTGGCCCGAACGGGGGCGGGAAGACGACGGTTCTCAAACTGATCCTGGGTCTCCTCGAACCCCAGCGCGGTACCATCCGTGTATTCGGCTCGCGCCCCGCCATCGTGCGGCGTCGCGTGGGGTACATGCCGCAGTACCCCAAGCTGGATCCCGATTTTCCCGTCACGGTAATGGACGTCGTTCTCATGGGAAGGTTGGGGCATACCCCAACAGTTGGGCCGTTCCGGAGAGCGGACAGGGAAGTCGCGCAGTCGGCTCTCGAAGAAGTCCGCTCGGCTGACCTTCGGAAACGCCCGTTTTCCACGCTTTCGAGCGGGCAGAGACAGCGTGTGCTTATCGCGCGGGCGCTGGCGTGCGAGCCCGACCTTCTCCTCCTCGATGAACCGACCTCTAATCTCGATCCCTTGGTACAGGACGATATACAGGATCTGCTCCACACCCTCAACCGGCGTATGACGATCGTCGTTGTTTCTCACGATGTCGCTTTTGTGTCGAAACACGTGACAAAAGTCGTCTGCGTCAACAGGACGGTCGCCCTGCACCCAACATCGGAAATGAAAGACGATCTTTTCGCAGTGTTGTACGGACAACCCGGGGTCCGGCTCGTCGATCACGAGCACCGGACCCGGGACCGATGATGAGGTGAAGTGTTGGAATTTCTTCACGCCGTCGCGTCGCATGCGTTTATGCGAAACGCCGTGATCGCCGGGGTCCTGGCGAGCGTTGCGTGCGGCGTGATCGGAACGTACGTCGTCACGCGGCGGATCACTCTGATCGCCGGGAGTCTCGCCCACGCGGTGCTCGGCGGAATGGGGGCGGCGTACTATCTGCGCGCGGTCCACGGATGGAACTGGCTCCACCCGCTTCACGGAGCGGTCGTGGCAGCGCTGCTAGGTGCCGTGATCATCAGTTTTGTCCGGACACACGGGCGGGAGCGGGAAGATACGGTCATTTCGGCTCTGTGGGCCATTGGAATGGCCATCGGCATCATGTTCATCGTCCGGACACCCGGTTACAAAACCGATCTTATGACTTACCTCTTTGGGAATATCGTCATGGCTGATGACCGGGCGATCCAGTTGCTCATCGTGCTCGACGTCGTCGTTGTCGGTGCAGGCTTGCTCTTCTACAAACAGCTCCTGGCCGTTTGTTTCGACGAGGAGTTTGCGCGGGTTCGTGCGATCAACATTGATCTTTTCTACACGCTTCTCCTGTGTTTGTCCGCGTTGACCATCGTCACGCTCATCTATGTGGTCGGCATCGTCATGGTCATTGCCCTGCTGACATTGCCCGTGGCGATCGCGGGAAAATACTCCAGACACCTCTGGCAGATGATGATTCTCGCGGCAGTCCTCAGCGCTCTGTTCACAACGGGTGGTCTGGCGGTGAGTTATTCCCCAGACCTTCCCCCCGGCGCAACGACGATCCTCCTCGCCGGCGCCGTATACGTCATCGTCAGCTTCGGTGGCGCTCGCCCCAGGAAACGACGGACTCCCCCGACCGAATGACTCGATTGCCCTCGCGAATGACTCAGGGTCAGTCGCGATGCGATTTGCGTGACCCATACCGGAAAACCGATCCTCGTGTCGGCACCCCGGGTTGAGCGTCGTGCGTGTTTGCTGCAGAAGGGAAGAGCGAGAAGGCTCATCGCGGAGAACGATGCATAAGAAAAAACGAGAGTACTGCCCCGTCGCCAACCGTGTCGCTTATCGCCCCTCAGAGGCCCATGCGGCAACCGCTTCGCTTTGGCATCTCAGCTTGAGAGCAGAGGGCGTACGAGAAGGCTCGGGATACTCTCGTTGTTTGTAGTATACCCTCGCCCCTAAACCACTGTCAACCCCTGGAAACCACATTTATTGTGTTCGTAACTGGCAACGGCGCAATTTGTTGAGAAGATGACCTCATGGTTTTTCTTCGGGCCATCCCACCCAATAACCCCTTCGCCTACAACATGTTGTGTATGCGACAAAATGCGCCTTGCGACAATCGGTTACAGAGAAGACTTGAGGTTAAGTCTCAATCGGCAGGAGTAGGTGCGCGAGGAAGAACGAAGGGCGGTGTTCCCGGCTGCGCCGTAACCCAGAGCAGTCGGGAACACCGATCGTGCTCACCTTCTCAGCCACCACAGTAGGTCGATGAGGTAAATCCGCTGCATAATGTACCCCCTTTGGCAAGGGTCCTCGGTTTACCTTCTACCGGGCGATCCCTGGGATTGCTCGCAGAGGCGTAAAGCAAGAAACGTTCCGCGGGGGAAAGGAAAGGGGCTAACCGGTTTTGCAACGGGCGATTATGGTTGTGATATCGTCGTCCTGACGGCCGTCTCCGAATGCAAGAACCGACGCAAAAAGCGAGTCTTGAAGTGTGTTAAGCGGCAAGTTTCTTTTCGCCCGCAGGAAATCGATGAGCCGCTGTTCGCCGTACTCTTCGCCTTGTCCGCTGTTCTGTTCGGTGACGCCGTCGGTGTAGAGACAAAGAACGTCGCCGCTGTCGATCCGCACGCGTCCTTCCTGATAAAGGCGCTCGGGATCGACTCCGAGAATCATTCCGCCTTCGCCGAGCCGGTCGACGTACTGCTGTTTGATGAGCAACGCGGGGCAGTGTCCCGCATTGCAGAAGGTGAGCGTCGACTCGTCGAGTTCGAAAATCCCATAGAAGAACGTCGCATTCTGACCCGCCTTGGCGTTCTCGCAGAGGTATCTGTTGAGCTCGGTGGTCACCTGACCCGCGCTCATTCTGTCCCGCAGAGCGAGGTTCTTGAAAACGGCCTGGAGGGAAGACACAAGCATCGCCGCCGGCACTCCCTTTCCGCTCACGTCGCCGATCACGACACCGATACGATCTTTTCCCAGTTCGAAGAAGTCGTAGTAGTCGCCGCAGACCTCGACCGAGCTCACCATTTTGCCGACGAGCTCGAGTCTTGGGTGATGGGGCGGTTCCTGGGGAAGCAGGCTCAACTGGATCTCGCGGGCAAGGAGAACCTCGCTCTTGAGGCGTTCCTGTTCGATCGTGGCCTCGTGGAGGTCCGCGTTTTCCAGAACAAGCCCAAGGTGTTCTGCGAGTGTTTCGAGGAGTTCGGAATCCGTCCTCGTGTAAAGAAGCTCCGATCGTTTCGGCCCGAGCACGATCAGCCCGAAGAGCGACTCGGTTGAACCAATGGGAAGACACACCGCCGCCTTGGTCGATGCGAGGAAGCTCGTCGACGCGGCGTCCAGATGCCGTCGGCTCCAGGACTGGTCGAGGTGCTCCACGAGGAGGGGGCTCCTGTATCGACTGAGATACCTGCCCAGCAGGGAGTCCTTCGGAAAAGTCTCCGGGAGGGTTTTGACTTCGTTATCCGAGGAATCCAGGCGAAACCGTCCTTCGGGGTCGCCTTTCTTGTAGAAGGCGACGAACGAGGTTTTGAGAAGCGTCCGCATCCTCTCGGAGAAGTACACGAGAATCTCCCGCTTCTTGAGCTTTCGCGACAGGTGGCGGTTGAACTCGACAACCTCGCGCTTGTAATCGTAGTCGCCGCGGAAGAAAAAGCGGTCCACGATTCCCTGGACCAGCTGGCGCCCCGGCGCAAGAATGACGGCAAGAACAAGGACGGCTATGATCGAGAAGTACACGGGTTTCAAGTTGAACTCGTTCGTGAGGTAGTCGCCGAGAAAACGGACGATTCCATAGTACGCAGCGATGATCACCCCGGTGAGAAATGCGTACACGATGCTCTTGCGGACGACGATTTGGAGCTCGATCGCTTCGTGCTTTAGGATCGCGTACGCAAACGAAACGGAGACGAACGCGAGAGCCAGAGAACAGAGAAACTCCCAGAAGGTGTATGTCCCGGGCATGATCTGCCGCCATACGATCATCGCGAGAAAGGGAACCATACCCACTATCGTGCCGGCGATGGCGATGCGGAGTTTTTGCTTCTGCGCCACGGTCGACGAGCGGTAGCTCCGGATGAACGCGACGAGTGACGCCACCAGATACCCCACCGTGTACGCTGTGGATACAGCGAGGATCGATCGTAGTACGCCGCCGCGCACCGGCAAGAAATAGAAACTGCCGACGGCGAGGATCAAACTCGCCGTGAAGAGCACAGAGGGGAGTGCGTAGACGAGTAGACCGCGGCGGATCCGCTCTCGTTTTGCCGGCGGGCGCAACCGCTCGGGAAACACGAGAAAGAAATGGAAAAACACGGCGGGGAAAAAGAGAATCACCGCGTCGTCGAAAAGCTCGGCGGCGATCTGGAGGAGCGGGCTCGGGAAAACGGGACGGTCCGACAAGAGATAACAGAGGATCGTGCAGTTGAGCGAAAAGAGGATCCCGATCGAGTCCGCCCGGCGAAGCAAAACAAGCAATCCCGTCAAGAGGAAGGTGAACCCAACGAGTATCCGTCCGAAACGCCGGTGGACGATCGAGGATGGCACCGATGCGTACTCGACTGCCACGGACACGCTATCCCCATTGCGCGCGAGCACGTACGTCTGAGGCGAAAATCCCCGGTTGAGACTCGTGAGGTAGCGGAAATGGTTGTAGTTGCGCACCCGCTCGCCTCCCACCGACACGATCTCGTCACCGCGCTGAATCGGTTTCGACGCATTCGGGCTGCTCGGGTCGATGTTTTGAACGACGAGGTTGAGAGTCTCGATCCCGGAGTACGGAACGTCGAGAAGGTCTCTCGACCCGGGGAACTGCATGAAAACCGCGAGGGCTACAAAAAGCAGAACGGGAAATCGAAGGAAAGGGCGGTGGAGCGGGTCGTGACGCATCTGGAAGCCTCCTCGCATTCGACGGACGGGGTGTCCGCCGGCAAAGACATCCCCTCGATCAATGTCGAGGTTGGGGAGCTCTCGGGGGGCTGTCAATACGTTTTTCCCCTGCGTCGAGCGCACTCTCAGCGTCCGCGAGTGACGCGTCGATTCCCAGACAAAACCCTTGCCTTGGATTCACGAGTGTGATACCTTAAGACGTTGGCCGTAAGTGACCGTTTGAAAGGGGTTTAGACCGGATGGCTTCGAAAACAAGGGTCAAGAAGAGACGTATCAAGGAAGATCAGCTCGTTACTTTTACCGTCAAGGCTTCCCAGCTTATCCAACAGTACTTCATACAGGTCGTGATCGGGGTCGTCGTGTTGATCGTGGTGGTCGGAGCCGTTCTCGTCACGGCTCACCTCCGTCGAAATGCCGCGCGAGAATCGGAGCGGGAGTTCGCGCTCGCGATGAGCCAGTACAACACCCGCGATGTCCAAACGGCCGCAGCCTCCTTCGCCCAGATCGCGGACAAGTACGGCAGCCACAACACCGGCGAGCTTTCCCGGTACTTCCTTGGCAAATCGCTTCTCGCGCAGGGCAAATACGAAGAGGCCCTGGAGGCGTTCGACCGATACCTCGGAAAGAGCAGCGAGGACGCTCCTTTCAAAGCGGCGGCAGCCATCGGAAAAGCGACCTGTATGGAGGCGCTCCACAATTTCTCGCCGGCCGGCGAGAAATTGGAACAACTTTCGCGAACGCTCGATGAGAAGGACCCGAGATATCTCGACGTCCTGTTCCAGGCGGGCCGCAACTTCGAAAAAGCAGGCTCCAGAGACAAAGCGATAGAGCTCTATCGGAGGGTTGCCGAGAAGGCCACAGGCGCCCTCAAAGATCGGGCATCCGTTGCGCTGGCTCAAATCGAATAAAAGCGAGGTTGGCTGTGCCCACGCCCCAGACAAAGGACAGCGCGGACAACATCGTTCTGGCCGACAGCGAGCGCTGGTATGCGGCCATCGGATACGTGTTCTTCCTCTGCTTCGTGAGCCTCCGGAAGGGAAGAGACAGCGAGTTCGTTCGCTTTCACGCCCGCCAGGCTTTTGTGCTGTTCGTCGCGGAATGCATGGGTCTCGCGGCGATCCTGATCGTCGATCAGACGATCGGCCGGGTTCCTTTCCTCGGTCTCCTCGTCGTAATCGTTCTTCAAATTGCCGTTTACCTTTCCGCTCTTTTCTTGGTCGTGATGGGGTTCGTCAAAGCCTTTTTTGGCGAACGGTGGACGATGCCTTTCCTCGGAAGGTTCAGCGAACGCGCTCCTCTTGCTTGATCGAAAGAAAAAAGAGCTGGTACGCCAATCGCGCGGCCGAACAGGGTAGAGGTAGACGACCCGCAGAAGCAGGTCGGATCACGGGCAAGTTGAATGTCGTATAAGATATATTATGTTAACCACTCACACAACCGTCCTCATCCGCCGCCCAAATGCGGCATCACGCGACGCATCGCTCTACACAATGATGTTCACCAGCTTGTTCTTGATGACGAGGATCTTCTTCGG
>Ga0315274_10016420_pt1 | contig 10461 bp, 5 predicted proteins | sample YL17G02_20_MG_FD_203700 | JGI IMG/M metagenome (GOLD analysis project Ga0315274, IMG submission 203700) | Sediment microbial communities from Yellowstone Lake, YNP, Wyoming, USA - YL17G02_20 | ecosystem: Environmental > Aquatic > Freshwater > Lake > Sediment | place: USA: Wyoming | collected... | reverse complement strand
GCCGCCACCGAGGCCAAGACCGTTCCAGCAAGCAACCCCACGTATGCCGCCATCTCGCGCATGCGAAACATGTCCCTCCCGGAAATCCATATTCGGTCGTCAGTAATGACCCACAGCGGTATGCCCCACGGAATCTACAGCGCGTATTGCGGAATCTTCAGCAACTCGCCGTCCTTCAACGCCGACTGATGGGCGACGATTCCCGCGACCGTCATGTTCAACGCCCATGCGATGTTGACCAGCGGCGTACGCCCTTTGAGAATCGACGTCACGAATTCGTCGCAAAGATACCCGTGCGACCCGCCATGACCGCCCGGCGAAACCTTGGGCGGCAGCGGCGGCTTGGCCAGGTTCAGTTTCGAGATGTCGCCTGTGCCGTCATACGCCATGTCCAGCATGGATCCCTTCTGACCGCGCACGCGCCCCATCTCACCGCCATGACCGGGCGTGTCCCAACTGACCGCCATGCGCGCCGTACCACCCTCGCTTGTGCGGAACAGGGCAATCTCCGTGCCGAAGGGATTGGCATAAGGATTGTTCGCGGGTTGCAGGTGGGGCAGGACGCTCGGGATGCCAAGGCACGAGACCTTCGTGAAACTGCCGCCGGTCACGCAGACGTAGTATCCATCCGAATGCGTCGGATACCACTGGGGCGGCAAGCCGACGCGCCATCCTTTGTACGAGTCAATCGGCGTTTCCATGTAGTGGTAGTATTCACCCTCCGTGTAGACCATCTTGCCAAAGCCGCCCGCGTTGAAGATCTGCCGCATGGCGTAGCAGTCATTGTGGAAGGAGGTCGTTTCGAACATCATGTAGTTCAGCCCGGACGACTTGACCACCTCATACAGCTTGCCGGCATCTTCAAGGGAACCGAAGGCCGCGGGCACGGCGCTGGCCACATGTTTGCCGTGCTTGAGCACGTCGATGCAATGCCGGGGATGGCTGGGAGCGTCGGTCGCCACAAACACCGCCTCGATGGCCGGGTCTTTGACGAGTTCTTCGAGGGAAGGATACGTCTTGCCGCAACGGCATTCCTTGGCCAACTCCTGGCAGCGCTCGGGAATCAGATCGCTGACCGCTACCACCTCCACGTTCGGATGGTTCTGAAGATCAAAAGCCGCGCCGAACTTGCACACCCCGTAACCGACAATGCCGAACCGGATTTTCCGATCCGACACCGGTTCCCAAGCCTTGCCTTGTTCGGTGTTACTCTTCGTATCATCGAAGCCCTGTATCGGCTTGTCGGCATCCATTGCCCTGCCGCCCAGCGCTGCCAAACCGGCGCCGGCAGCGGCGCCCTTGAAGAAAGAACGTCGCGACATTGATTGCGTCATCACAAGACCTCCCACTTCTGTCAGTTGACCCCTGAACCAATGTGCTATACTATCAGAAAGAGAATGCTTGCTTCAGTCTACATAGACACGACCATCCCAAGCTACTACGTGGATACTCGTCCGTCGCTCGCGGTTCACATTGAACGCACCCGCGTCTGGTGGGACACGGAACGCGATCTGTATGAGGCATTCGTCTCGCCGTTCGTCATCCGTGAGCTTCAGGAGGGTGAATTCCCTGGCAAGGCACAAGCGCTGGCGCTGCTCGAACACGTGCGCAGGCTCACGCCACACCCGGAGATAGAAGACATAGTCGAGAGATACATGGAGAACTATCTCGTTCCATCAAGCGACGATCGGGACGCTTTTCATCTTGCCTTTGCGTCTTTCTACAAGATGGACTATTTACTTACATGGAACTGCGCTCATTTGGCGAACGTGAACAAGAGACAGCACATCGCGAAGATAAACCAACGGCTTGGGATCTTCGTCCCCATCATCGTCACGCCGCTTGAGCTGCTTCCGCCGGAAAGGAGTGAATGAAATGGCGACCGGCTGGGTTGATCCTGTGGTGGAAGAGGTGCGGGCGCGCGGACGCACGTATACCGAGCGTTTTCGGCACGATATCCACGCCATCATGGAGGATCTCCGCAACGATCAGCGGGAGAACCCGGAACGATACGTCTCCCAAATCACGGTCGTCCGCCCTTCCACGCCCGAAAAACCGGAGAATGGATGAGCGTTCCCATTTGTTCCTATTTCTCTCACTTACGACCTCGTTCCCTTTTCCTTTTCCGCTCGTGGCCTGCCTGCCGTCGACTTGATTTTCTTCTGCGCCGCCGGTGACGCCGGCGGCCGACGTTGGTTCTCCAAGGCGTCCACGCGCGAGCTCAATGTTTGAACCTGGTTGCTGAGCATTTTGATTTCCGATTCGATCAAACTCGCTGCCGTGGCGAGAGCTGGGAATACTGAGTCAATTGCCATCAATGATCCGAGACGCCGATCGTGAACGTGTTCTTCGTGAAGGCGACCATAATCGTCGATTCGGCGAATCTCGACGCCCTGGTCCGGCATTGCGCGCCTCCCTGAGAACTACCCGCGCAATGCGCCACGCCTGCCGTTATCAGGCGAGTCTGCTGCGTGTCTTTGAACCGCGTCGTTCGCGCAGAACGGGCGCAAGGGCGCGCAGGGCTTCATTGACAGCCAATGCATCAGGAAAAACGTCCAAGACTTCGGGATCAATGACGACGACATTTGTGCCTTGGACGTATCTGGCCGCGGTAACGCCTCGAACCGCACCGCTAAAGTCGTATTCTTTTCGCATAGTATCGCGATCTGGGTTGTGCATCTCGTGATGGCGCCCGACTCTCCCGGACCGCTATTTCGACCCACGCTCCCTCCGGAAGTGCGGCCGGCGTGTCGAGCACTACAGTTCCATTTTCAACGTGGCCTTGATATGTCATGTCGTGTTACCTCAGTTGCGGAGCGATCATAGCACGGCGCTTCCCGCAAGAGCGAACCCTGGGTTAACTTCCAGGGCTCTTGACACTCGCGCCGTACGAGGCGATCCGCCTCTGGTGCGTTGGCTGTTCGCGGATTCTCCGGGTCCCAGCAGTGCGGAAATCGCCAAACTTGCGGCCATCAACACCTGTGCCTATACTCAATTCCACGCTGTCGGGTTTTCCATCGGGTCTTTTGTGGAGAACCTGTTGAAATCAGATCTCACTAAGGAAACTAGCCTCGCATGAAACCGCATCGTCCTTCTCAGCCCGTGACTTGTTCTTCGCCTCGGTGTCATTGTGGCATGCTGCGGAGGGATTTCCTCAAGCTGGCCGGTGTTGCCGGTGGTGTGGCGATGCTGGCCGAGGGTTTTGCCATGGCCGGGCCTTTCACGGCGGCGGATTTCGAGAAGCTTGTGCCGTGCGACAAGAAGCTGCATCCGGAGTGGGTCGCCTCGCTCACACGGCGCGGGGAGCCGGAGGTGTACCGCGGCCAGGAGCTCGATTTCGTCGGTATGCCCGTGGCGGGCATCGCCTGCGGCCAACTGTACTTGGGCGGTGACGGCCGGCTGTGGTATTGGGACATCTTCAAGTCCACCACGAGCACGGACGGCAAAAACCGCATCTGGGAGGGGCACAAGTACAAGGATCCCGTCCGGCCCGACTCAGCCGTCGAACATGGTTTTGCGATGCGCATCGTGGCCGGTGGAGCGACGTCGATTCGTACACTGGACCGCCGAGGGTTCTCGGACGTTTCCTTCCGTGGCGAATACCCCATCGGGCGCGTCAACTATCGCGACGACGCAGTGCCGGTGCAAGTTGCGCTGGAGGCGTTCTCGCCGTTCATCCCGCTGAACATTGAGGACTCCTCGATCCCCGCGACCATTCTCGAATTCACGTTGCATAACTCGGGCACGCAGCCCGTCGAGATCGCCTTGGCGGGCTGGCTCGAGAACGCCGTCTGTCTCGGCGCAGAGGGAGGCGCGCCCGTTCGGCGGCGCAACACGTTGCAGAAGCATGCGGACAGCTTCAGCGTGGTCAGCCTCGCAGAGGCGATATCGTCCGCGGACGCCGCGCCATCTAAAGATCCCCAGAAAATCCCCGGCTTCGGTTCCATGGCGCTAACGCTCCTTGGCGGCGCAGGCGAGACCGCAGCCGTTACAGACGTTGGCGCTTGGCCTCCGACGGCGGAGACGGTTTTCGGGCGCCTCACCACGCAAAACGGCGCCGACGCCGTGAAACCGATTGATCAGCAGTTTGCAGGCGCTCTTGGCAAGACGTTTCCGCTTGCGCCGGGCGCTGAGGCCAAGGTCACTTTCGTGCTTTCCTGGTGGTTCCCGTTCTATGGCGCTCCGTCCGGCGAGATGGCCTCCATCACGGACTTCGGCAACCTCAAACGCCGGTACGCCCTCCGGTTTGACGGCGCGCACGCCGTTGCCCGGTACGTGACCGAGAACTTCGATCGCCTTTCGAGTCACACGCGGCTGTGGAACAGGACTTGGTACGACTCGACGCTCCCGTACTGGTTCCTCGATCGTACCTTTGTCACCGTGGACTGCCTCGCAACGCAGACGCTCCACGCGTTCGACAACGGGCGCTGGTGGGGCTGGGAGGGCGTTGATTGCTGCGCGGGCACCTGTCAGCACGTGTGGCAATACGCGCAAGCCGTGGCGCGGCTTTTCCCCGGCATTGAACGAGACTTGCGCGAGCGCGTGGACTTCGGCCTCGCCTGGCACGACAACGGCGCGATGGACTACCGGGGCGAGGCCGCCCGCCAGGTCGCGCATGACGGCTTTTGCGGCACGATCGTTCGCATCTATCGCGAACACCAGATGTCGCCGGACAGCGATTTCCTTCGCCGTCTTTGGCCGCGCATTTGCAAGTCGATCGAGTTCATCATGAGCGAGGACCAAAACGCCGACGGCATTCTGGAGGGCCGCCAGTACAACACGCTGGATGCCGCCTGGTTCGGCCCGATGGGCTGGATCAGCTCGCTCTACCTGGCGGCGCTGGCGGCCGGCGAAGCGATGGCCGTCGAGATGGACGATCTCGATTTCGCGGCGCGTTGCCGCCGAGTTTTGGATGCCGGCCGCGCAAACATCGTTGCGCAGTTGTTCAACGGCGAGTATTTCATCCATCGGCCGCCGGACTTGAAGAACACGAACACGAACGACGGCTGCCACATTGACCAGGTCATGGGCCAGAGCTTCGCCTTCCAGGTCGGTCTGCCGCGAGTCATCGCCGAAAACGAATCGAAGTCGGCACTGAAATCGCTCTGGACCTATAACTTCACGCCCGACATCGGCCCGTACCGCGAAGGCATGCAACAGATCCTGCCGGGCGGACGCTGGTATGCCATGCCCGGAGAAGGCGGTCTGCTGATGTGCACCTGGCCAAAGGGCGGCGCGGAGAAGGCGGCCGGCGACGGCAATCCGACCTTTATCGGCTATTTCAACGAGTGCATGACCGGCTTCGAGTATCAAGTGGCCGCGCACATGGTCTGGGAAGGCATGTTGACCGAAGGGTTGGCTGTCACGCGCGCCATTCACGACCGTTATGCCGCGGCGAAGCGCAATCCATACAACGAAATCGAGTGTTCCGACCACTACGCGCGCGCGATGATGAGCTACGGCGTGTTCCTCGCGGCGTGCGGGTTCGAATACCACGGTCCCAAGGGCCGCCTCGCCTTTGCTCCGAGACTGACGCCGGAGGATTTCAAAGCGCCCTTCACCACCGCGGAGGGATGGGGCGCCTACACGCAGCGGCTTTCCTCCGGGCGCTCAGAATACTCCGTCGAGGTTCGTTGGGGCCGGTTGCGTCTGAAAACGCTTGCGCTACCGCCGGGATCGATCGCGCAACCCGCATTGATGCAAGTAACCCTGAACGGTCGCGCCATCGAGGCCTCACACGTCCATGACGGGAACCGCGTCACCATCACGTTTGCCGCAGACGTGGAGCTTGCGGCGGATGAGAAGATCGAGATCAGCCTTGCATGAACGGGAAGGAGTTCGTCGTGAGAGACTCTGTTGATCGCCGGACATTTATCGGGATATGTGCCTCTATCGTCCTGGGTGTGGGAATTGGCAAGGATTCGGTTGCGGCGCCTTCGGACGCGCCTGGAAGAGACGGTGGCGCGCCGTCCGATGGCGCCTCCGCCGAGGGGAACTCGATGAGCAACTTGCACTGTCCACTCGATTGGCTGAACGCGGCATACCAGCATTCGGTTCAGAACAACGTACTGGCCGCGCTCAACCCGAAGGTGTTCTTCGGATACTTCTCCGTGTGCGCGGACGGCCAGGGGTTTGGATACGCGAACACGTACCCCAGCCTGGACGGCCATCAGCTCAGCCACGCCCTGCTGTTCCTGGGCAGGAAAGAAGAGGTGCTGGCCAACTGGGAGTATGTGAAGCGTTATCAGAAACCGAGTGGACACCTGCCGATCATGATCGACTCCAAGGGCGAAGGCCTGTACGTCCACTGGTGTCCGGGCGACCCATTGCGGGCGTTGGGCGCCGTAACCTATGCACACAATGCCTATGCCATTTACACCCATACGCTGGATGACGTGTGGCTTCGCGCCAACCTTCAGAGCGTCAACCTCGCCATGGAATACCTGGCTTCGCTGGTTACGCCCGACGGGCGAGTGGGCGGCGCCGGGTTTTATGTCGAGATGCCCACGCGCATCGAGTGGGACGGCGTGTCACAGTGTTACGCCGTGGATGCGCTGCAGCGCGTGTCCGCGCTGAACGCGAAAGCAGGCGAGTCACAACAGAGCCAACGTTGGGCCGAACTGGCGGGCCGAATTCGGGCAAACTTCCGGCGCGAGTTCTGGCGGGGAGATCACTGTGTCGAATACATCCACCCGGACCGCGGTCCCATGGATCGGCACGGTCTCACGGATGTGGACTGGGCGTCCCTCGCGACAGGCCTGCTGCCGGAGGACGCCGCGGGTCGCCTGTGGAACCGTCTGAAAGACGAACGCGGGTTCCGCTATGGCGGCATGCCAACGGGAATCGCAACCGCGCCGGAGACGTACGAGGACTGGGAGTTTATTCCGGCGGAGCAGTTTCCCAAACATGATCGGCGGCATGACCTTGCCGCGATGGGGCGCGTCTGGTATCTCGAATCGTGGGCGCGGGCGCGGCACGGCGATGTTGCCGGTTTATGTGACAGCATGAGGGCTGTGGCTGAAGTTGGGGCGCCCAACAAATATGCTTGGCAGGAGCGGTACTTCCCGTCCAAGGAAGGCCTGCGGCCCGGAGGGCCCCTGACCTATTGCGAGTATCCCGCCAATCTGATCCGTATCGTGAACCAATTCCTGATCGGCGTCGAACCAGACGCAGACGGGGTCGTGCGCGTCGCGCCGCAAGTGCCCAAGGACTGGTGGGCGCAGGGCTGGCGGGCGACACTGCACATCGGCGACGGCGTGCTGGCCGTGCAGGGCGACGACGGCCGGCTCAGAGGCACGTGGCATGACGCCAAGCCCAGACAACTCCAGTTCCTGCCTCCAAGCGCTGCGTCTTGGCGCGGCGGCGCCTTCACTCCCGACACCGCTTCGAATATCATCGACAGCAAGGCCGTCTGCGGTGCTCCAGCCGGGACCCAGGTTGCGTTTGAACTTCGGTTTGCCTGAGAGGGGTGTTTGAAAAGTAGGGGCGGTTTCTACGAAACCGGCCCCGAAAAGTGCGCAGACTATCTTCGGGGTTCTCGCTCGCAGCCCACGGGGGCCGGTTTCGGAGAAACCGCCCCTACCTAATCCTGAATTCGGCAGTTCGTTCGGCAAAGCCATTGAGGACGCGCGAGTTAACTCATGACATCAGTCACCCAAAAGGTTCACGTAAATCCGATTTCCCAATCGGACCTACGTAGTTTTGACCGTTTCAAACGCCTTCTTGAGGCGCGCCTGGGTTGGGTAAGTAGGTCACCGCGCGGTGAGTTCTTTTTGGCAGGCGACTTGGCTTGTCGTACACATTCCACCCCCCGTTTCGAGAAAACGCCGGTTGTAAATTCCGCTATCCAGCAACTCTTTGTTTTCCTAAGGCGGCCCAGCCGCAACCTCATAGTCAAGTGTGTGATTTCTTTGTCAGCAACATCTACGTTTCCCGCGTAGATGTTGCTGACAAAGAAACTGACATTCACCGGAACATACCATACAGGCGCAGAACGATCTCACACTTCGTCGTTTCGTCGTTCTCCCTCTTGGTTCTCGGCTGGCTTGTCGGTATAATCCGCAAACTTGACGGGGAAGTGAGCACTGAAGCGAGGCGCGTCATCGAACGTTCTCGATTATGATTGGGATTGCGATAACGAGCACGTGTAAGAGCACGAACCGAGCGAATGGGAGGAGGAAGGAAGGGCTTCATGCCGCATTCTGATCCGGAAAGGCGCATCGAGTCGGCGCAGATCCGCAGCCGGCTCCGTGAGATCGAGGAAACGATATACTCGAATCGCCAACCCATCGGGAATCTTCAAGTCGGCGGCTGGACGGCAGGAAGCCGCCTCCGGCGTGTGTGACGGGCGTGGGTCTTGGGCCGGCTCGAATCCCGAAGTCCGGGTGGAAACCGTTTGCCGTACATGAGCGTTGGGGCGGGTTTGACCAGACGACCTGGTTCCGCATGAGGGTAAGAATCCCTGCTTCCATGAAGGGCCATCGGGTGCTGGCGTTCGTGCGGCCGGGCGGGGAATCCCTCGTCTACCTGGACGGCCAGCCGTTTCAGGTCGGCGGCTGGACGGCAGGAAGCCGCCTCCGAGCTGGACGACAATCGCGATGAGCTGTACCTGGCCGGGAAGGCCAAAGGAGTTCGGCGTGCATTCGCGCACGGCGTGGCTTCCGGATGCGTTTGGCTATTCATGGTCTCTGCCGCAGATCCTCAAGAAGGCGCAAGTGGACACGTTCGTCACGACAAAGATCACATGGAGCCGGTTCACGGAATTCCCGTACAGCGTGTTTCAGTGGGAGGGCGCGGATGGCACGCGCATCTGGGGCATGATGCCGCCGTTGAACTACAACGGCAACGTCCATCCGAAGGACTGCATCATGCAGTGGAACCTGTTCAAGCAGAAGGAGCGGTTCGAGGAACTGCCGTACCCGTACGGCCATGGTGACGGCGGCGGCGGCGTGACGATGCAGATGATCGAGTACGGGCGGCGTCTGAAAAACATTGCCGGCGTCCCGAAATGCGAACTCGGACGTATCCAGGACAGCATCGATCGAATGAAGCAGCAGTGCCGGTTCGAGGATCTGCCCGTGTGGAACAACGAGTTGTACCTCGAGTACCACCGCGGCTGCCAGACCACTCAAGCCCGAACGAAACGGAACAACCGGAAGTGCGAGTTTCTCCTGCGGCAAACGGAGTTCCTCAGCAGCCTCGCGCTGTTGAACGGCGGCAAGTATGACCGGAAAACGCTCTACGATGCCTGGAAGATCGTCCTGACGAATCAGTTTCACGATATCCTCCCCGGATCCTCGATCACTGAGGTGTACGCGCAGACTGAGCTCGATTACGAAAAGGCAAAATCGCTTGCCGCCGCCGCACGCGCGTCCGCGTTGAAACATCTGGTGGAGCGAATTGACACGAGCGGCGAGGGCACGCCCATCGTGGTGTTCAACGATCTGCCGTGGGTCCGCTCAGATGTGGCCCAGGCGACGCTGCCGCTTCCGAAGGGCGCGTTTGTGGTGCTTGCGCCTAATGGCGTTCCGGTTCCCCATCAACAGACTGGCCCGAACGACGTGTTGTTTGAAGTGGACGGTTTGCCGCCGATGGGATACGCCGTGTACCGCGTCGTCCGGTCGAAGTCGGCTGCGGAGTCCATCCGGAGGCTCAATGCTTCTCCGAAAGGTATGGAGAACGATTTTCTTCGGATCAGGTTCGACAAGGATGGATGCCTGACCAGCGTGTATGACAAGGTCGAACAGCGCGAGGCACTCGAGAAAGGTCAACGCGGGAACGTCTTGCAGTTATTCGATGATCGTCCGCACGGGAACGATGCGTGGGACATCGATCCGAACTTCGAGGAGATCATGTGGGAGCCGCAGCGCGCGTCTTCAATCGGGGTCGCTGAAACGGGTCCCGTGCGCGCGATCGTTCGCCTCGTGCGCAAGACCGAGCGGAGCGTGATCACGCAAGACATCACGATGTACTCGAATTTGCCGCGGTTAGATTTCGTCACGCACGTGGATTGGCATGAGAAACGCGTTCTTATGAAAGCGGCCTTCCCCGTGGATGTGCGCTCGAGCTGGGCCTCCTACGAAATCCAATATGCTACGATCGGGCGCGCCACGCACCAAAACACGGACTTCGATCGAGCCCGCTATGAAGTGGCGGCCCAGAAGTGGGCTGACCTGTCCGAAGGCGACTACGGCGTGAGCCTGCTCAACGACTGCAAGTATGGGCATGACACGAAGGGGAACGTGATGCGGGTGTCGCTGCTGAGATCGCCCATCGACCCGGATCCGAAAGCGGACGAAGGCGAGCACCAATTCACCTATTCGCTGTATCCGCACGCGTGGGATTGGCGCAACGGAACGGTTCAGCAAGGTTACCAACTGAATGCGCCCGTGCTGGCCGTCGCCGCGCGGGCGAAGGACGGCGCGTTGCCTGCAACTTACGCATTCGCGACCGTCGACGCCG
>Ga0315274_10016419_pt1 | contig 10461 bp, 9 predicted proteins | sample YL17G02_20_MG_FD_203700 | JGI IMG/M metagenome (GOLD analysis project Ga0315274, IMG submission 203700) | Sediment microbial communities from Yellowstone Lake, YNP, Wyoming, USA - YL17G02_20 | ecosystem: Environmental > Aquatic > Freshwater > Lake > Sediment | place: USA: Wyoming | collected... | reverse complement strand
GACGTGGTCAAGAAGGGCCAGACCATCGCGGAACTGGAGAAGGCTGACCTGGAGGCCCGCGTCAGCCAGCGCAATGCCGAGCTGCAGGTTGCCCAGGCGAAGCGCGCGGCCCTCAAGACGCTGCGTCCGAAGGAGATCGAGAAGGCCGAGGCCGACGTGGCGCAGTGGCAGGCGACACTGACGCTGAACAGAAAAGAGCTGACCCGGCAGGAGGAACTCCTCAAACAGGACTTCACATCTCAGCAGGCGCGCGACCGGGCGCAGGAGCAACTTTCAGTAAGCGAGGCGAGGCTCGCCGCCGTCCAAAAGGCGCTGGAACTGGCCCGGACAAGTTACGACGAGGACCTCAAGCAGCTTGCCGCCGAGGTGGAGCGAACCAAGGCGGCGCTGGCCGACGCGCAAGTCCAGCTTTCCTATGCCACAATCACTGCGCCGATCTCCGGCGTCATCGGCTCAGTCTCGACGCAGGAGGGCGAGACCGTGGCCGCCGGGCTTAATGCGCCGACCTTCGTCACCATTGAAGACCTGGGCCGGCTGCAGGTGGACACCTTCGTGGACGAGGTGGACATCGGCAAGGTCGTCCCGGGCCAGAAGGCCGTCTTCACCGTGGATGCCTTTCCCTCGCGCGAGTTCACGGGCAAGGTCGTGGCCATCTACCCCAAGGCGGTGATCCAAGAGAACGTGGTCAACTACGACGTGGTCGTCGAGATCACCGACAAGTACGACGGCCTTCTGCGGCCCGATATGACCGCCAGCGTCACCATCTTTCAGGAGACCCACGAGAACATGCTGACCGTTCCAGCGAAGGCCGTCAAGCGCGAACGCGGAAAGAACGTAGTCCACGTTGTGGTGAACGGAAAAGTAGAGCCGCGCGAGATCAAGGTGGGATGGAAGGATTCACAGTGGATCGAAATCCTCTCCGGTCTGGACGAGGGCCAGACCGTACTTGTGAATGCAGAACTCCCGCAAACAACAAACAGAGAGGTGCGACCATGATTGAATTGGAGAGTATCGAACATTTTTCTGAAATGGATGAGATGGTAACTTGAAAATCAACTGGATCAACCTCGCTTGGCGGGAGCTTTCGCGCCGCAAGACCCGAGCGCTACTTTCCATCCTCGGGATGGGGTTGTGTGTGACCCTGCTGGTCAGCATCCTGACCATTTCCCGTGCCGTCGAGCGCGCCTTCCAGGGTCCGATGTCCCAGGCCGGGGCCGACTTGGTGGTGCAAAAGCACGGCCCGCCGTGCGCTTGGCAGCCGGTGAAACTGGCCGGCAGCCTTTCCACCCTGGAAACCAGGGTCTTGGCCGGATTGCGGCAGGATCGGGAAGTGATCGCCGCCTCCGGATCGCTCCAACTCTGGACCTTCCCTGTGGACGAGAGCGGCAAGGCCGATCAGTCCCGCAAGCCGGTGGTCGTCACGGGGATCGATCTCGACGACCTGCGCATCGGCCCCGTCAAGCCCAACAAGGGCAAGGGCACCTGCTGCGAGGTCTTTGAAGGCGGCCTACTTTCTCGTGACACCTCCAAACGAGAGGCGCTGGTCACCAGGGAATTCGCCCAGATCCACCTGCTGAAAGTCGGGGACGCAGTCCGGCTCTGGAGGCACGACTTCACAGTGGCGGGCCTGATCGATCCCGGCAAGCTCGCCCGGATTGCCGGGGCAGAGGTGTATGTCTCCCTTCCCCAGGCTCAAGAACTCTACGACCACGGCCCGGTCATGGATACGCTCTACCTCAAGCTCCGGCCTGAGGCGGATCCCCGGCGCATCGAATCGCTCCTGAAGGAAAAACTGGGCGCGGACCTTACCATCACCACCAGCAGCCAGCTTCTAATGCAGGCGGCGGGATTCGAGGTGCTGCAGAAGTCGGTCACCCAGGCATTTGGTCTCATCACACTGGTAATGGTGCTGCTGCTGGTCGCCAAGTCCTCCGCCGCGGCGGTGCATGAGCGCACCCGCGAGATTGGAATCCTCAAGGCGGTAGGTTGGACGGACGGCGAGGTCCGCCGACTGCTCCTCACCGAGCATTTTTTGCAGGGGCTCATCGCGGGAATCGGCGGCTTCCTCCTTGGAACGGCGGCAAGTTGGGTCTACGCCCAGACCGCAGTGCTCAAGCTGCCGGAGACCTTGAACAAATACCCGACCTGCGCCGACACCACGGCGCCGCTCGCCATCGCGGATGTGAGACTCGCCTTCGAGCCCGACCTGTTGCTGGCCGGTTTGGCTTTGTCAGTGGTGATCTCGCTCGCCGCTGCCGCGGTCGCGGCGAAGAAATCCTCCTTCCTCTCCCCCAGCGAAGCGTTGAGGCAGTTATGATCCGTATCGAGAACATCTCCAAGACCTACCAGAAGGGAACCCAGACCGTTTCCGCTCTGCGGGAGGTGTCCCTGGACATCCCCGCCGGTTCCTTTCACGCCCTGGTGGGCCGATCCGGATCGGGGAAGTCAACCCTCCTCCAAATGATCGGGGGGCTGGATCGGCCCACTGGCGGGCGCGTCTGGGTCGAGCTTCCCGAAGGAGAAAAAGACTTGGCCACCCTGTCTCGGGACGATCTTGCCCTCCACCGCCGCCGGCACGTGGGATTCATCTTCCAGGCCTTCCACCTGCTCCCTACCCTGACGGTGCTGGAAAACATCCTGGTCCCGGTGGTGCCGGAAAAATACCGGTGGCAAGAAAAACACGCCTTCGCGCTTGAACTGCTGAGGCAGTTCGAACTGAAGGAGCGAGCCGAGCACCTGCCGGCCGAGCTTTCCGGCGGCGAGCAGCAGCGGGTGGCGATCGCCCGAGCACTGATAAACAACCCCGATGTGCTCCTGGCCGACGAGCCGACCGGCGAGCTCGACACCCAAACCGCGGCGGTCATCGTGGATCTCCTCAAAAAGCTCAATTCGGAGGGGAAGACGATCGTCCTGGCGACCCACGACTTCGGCCTGGCTCGGCAGGCCGCCACGCAGGTCCACTTGGAGGACGGGAAGGTTGTCCGGATGGAAGAAAATCCCCCTGCCGCCCCTAGAAGAAAGGAATCGACATGAGATCCAGATGTCCAAGAAGTACCCTTTTTCTGCTGGCCACTTTGCTCGCAATCTTCGTTCTCCTCGTCGCACTATACGAGGTCTATCTCAAGCATCCTCCGCTCCCAGCGCCGCCGGAGCCGGTTGGGGCGGAAACAGCCGTATCGCAACCGACAAAGACCAAACCGATTCTCGTCGAGGCCTTCCTTCCGCTGGGCTCCGACTGCATGGGGCCGATGGTCGAGCACCTCAACGCGCTCGAGAAAAAGTACGCGGGCAGGATCAAGGTGGCATACACCGATTTCAGCCGACCGGAAGGATTGAAGGCCATGAAGGCGCGTGGCTTACACTGCCTCACCATCCTGGTGGAAGGGGCTGACCGTTTCACCGTCAAGAACCAAGACGGAACGGAGCGCAAAACCTGGTTCAACAAACCTCCTGAGGCGGGAAACTGGAAAATGGAGGATCTCGATCAGGTGATTTCCTCGCGAGGCAACGAACAATGAGGTGCAACATGATTGACATTGAAAACATTGAGAAGGTTTACACAGTCGGAGTCGTGACAACACGCGTTCTGAAAGGGATATCCTTTCAGGTGAAGGCTGGCGAGTATGTCGCCATCATGGGCGCGTCCGGCACCGGCAAGAGCACCCTGATGCACATTCTCGGTTGCCTGGACAAGCCCACCGGCGGGCATTACCGACTGGAGGGCACGGACATGGTCAACCTCGACGACGACGCCCTCTCGCACCTGCGTAACCACCGGATCGGCTTCGTCTTCCAGCAGTTCCACCTGCTGGAGCGCGCTACCTCCATCCGCAACGTCACGCTGCCGCTGATCTACTCCGAACGTTACCCCGAGGACGCTCACCAGCGCGCCGAAAAGGCCCTCGCCGCAGTGGGCCTGGCGGACCACATGACCTACAAACCCAACCAACTGTCCGGGGGCCAACAGCAGCGCGTGGCGATTGCGCGGGCCTTGATTACCGATCCAACGATCCTCCTCGCCGACGAACCGACCGGCAACCTCGACAGCAGGAGCGGCGCGGAAGTCATGGCCATCTTCCAGCGCCTCCACCGCGACGGACGCACGATCATCCTGGTGAGCCATGATCGAGCCGTGGCCGAGCATGCCAACCGGATCATCATCCTCAAGGACGGCCGGATCGCCGAGGACCGCCCGCTGCCGAATCCCCGGGACGCCGAGGCGGAGCTTCGCGTCCTTGCCGAAAAGGAGGGGCAGCCATGAACACCCTCCGAATCGCCCAGGAAGGCGCACGGGCCCTCAGCGCCAACAAACTGCGCACGTTCTTCATGATGGCCGGGACGATTGTCGGCATCGCCGCGTTGACGGTGATCATGGCCGTCGGCAAGGGGACGGAGAAGAAGGTGATGAAGCGCGTCACGAGTTTCGGGACGCACGCCATCATGATCACCGCCGGCGGGGGCAAGGGTTTCTCCCCGCCTCAAGCGGGCATCACCACGCTGCGCCTGGAGGATGCGGAAGCCATCAGCTCTCAGATACAGGGCATCGATGTCGTTGCGTCCTTCGCCGTGAAGCGCGCCATGCCCGTCAAGGCCGGTTCGTCGCAAGTCCAGACCGGGGTCATGGCCATCAGCCCCCAGTGGCACGAAGCGTGGGACTGGTACACTAAAGAGGGCGATCCGATCACCGCCGAGGATATAGCCACGATGGCCCGCGTGTGCCTCCTGGGCACGACGAGCGCCAAGGATCTCTTCGGGGACGAAGACCCTATCGGCCAATACATCCAGATCGGTAACGTGCGGTTCAAGGTCAAGGGGATTCTCCAGACCCGTGGGGTAAGCCCTATGGGTGACGATTTTGACACTCGAATTATGATCCCTCTGACTACGGGCCTTCGGCGCCTCTACAACCAGGATTACATCACCAACATCCGCGTTAAGGTCAAGGATACCAACCAACTCGTGCCCATCTCCGAGGAGATCCGCAAGCTACTGCACGACCGCCATCATATCACACCGCCGGAGGAGGACGACTTCGCCATCTTCTCGGCAGCGGAAGTGGCCAATACGGCGCGAGGAATCTCCGGGACTCTGACGATCCTGCTCAGCGCCCTGGCGGGTCTGAGTCTCGTGGTCGGCGGCGTAGTCCTTATGAACATCCTTCTGATCTCCGTGGGAGAGCGAACAAAAGAGATCGGCCTGCGGCGTGCCGTGGGCGCTCGGCGCAAAGACATCTTCATGCAGTTTCTGATGGAGTCGCTGGCAGTGACGTTGATTGGCATGGTACTGGGAAGCGCTCTCGGCTGGGCCGCCAGCGTGATCCTGGCGAGGGTCACGCAGTTCCCGGGGGTGATCTCCTGGGAGCCGTTTGCCCTAGCCCTGGCCTTCGCGTTGGTGGTTGGGGTCTTCTTTGGGGTGCAACCCGCGCGGCGGGCCGCTCGCCTGCATCCGGTTGAAGCGCTGAAATGAAGCTCTCGGAGAACGTCGTCCTATCACTGGAGATCTTCGCCGCCCACAAGGTGCGCACGATCCTCAGCGTCATCGGCATCGTAGTGGGCGTTGGCGCGGTGGTGCTCGTGGTTTCCGCCGGGCGCGGCGCGGAGAAACGCATCCTCGACCGCATCCGGGGGATGGGCACGAACCTCGTGGTGGTCAACGCGGGGCAGACCTTCATCGTCGCCGGGCGGCAGCGGCAGATGGATACCGTTCGGAGCCTTTTTCCTACTGACGCGCAGGCCATTGCCAAAGAGTGCCCCTCCGTCGTTGCGGCCGCCCCTGCCATCAGCAAGAAGTTGCACGCTCGGTGGGAAGCGGAGGATGTCGTCACGACCATCACCGGAATGGGTGCGGAAGGTTTTCAAGTCCGCAATTTTGCCATCGCCTCCGGGCGGACGTTCGACGCCCAAGAAGCCCGATCCGCCGCCCGGCTGGCCGTCCTGGGGCCGACCGCCGCCGCAAACCTGTTTGGGACGGCAGACCCCATCGGCCAGCAAATCCGCATCGGCAAAGTTCCCTTTGAGGTCACCGGACTGACGGCATCCAAGGGGATGGATGCCAACGGCATGGACCAGGACGATATCATTATCATGCCGCTGGAGACCGCCATGCGCCGCGTGTTCAACGTCACGTATGTCCAGATCGTTTACGCACAGGCGCGCAACGCCGAGTCCCTCGACTCGGCTGAAAGGGAGATCGCCGCGCTGCTGCGTCAACGGCACCGGCTCGAAGGCAAGCGTGATGACTTCACCATCCAGAACCAGGCCACGCTCCTAGCGGCAGAGCGGGAGACGACCCGTTCCATGACTTTACTCATCGGCAGCGTGGCGGGCATCTCACTGGTCGTCGGCGGCGTAGGGATTCTGGCGGTCATGCTCATGTCCGTTCGGGAACGGACCAGAGAGATCGGTCTGCGACGTGCCGTGGGCGCGCTGCAACGCGATATCCGGAACCAATTCCTCCTCGAATCCGGTATCCTGGCGGGAGTGGGCGGCGTGATCGGCGTACTCGTTGGCGTCGGCGTCGCTTTCTTTACCTCCTTGCTCGGCTACTGGCCGACCGTCATATCCTGGCCGTCCGGCATTGCCGGTTTTGTGTTCTCCGTGACCGTCGGCGTCGTCTTCGGCATCTACCCGGCCATCCGCGCCGCAAGGCTTGAACCCATCCAGGCACTGAGGGCAGAATAGAGCAACGGATCTGCCGCCGTATCACTACGGAATTAGAATACCGGAATGCCGGGGACCAGCCACCTGTTTTTTGTAGTCAACGACTTCGATCTTGAGGCGTCCGATAGCGCTGATGATTCTCATTTGTTGCAGGATATCGCCTTGAGTAAGTTTGATACGGGCAGCATCGGCTATTGGTTGATCATACGTTGGGTCGGTGGCTATCCATGAGCCGACATATACTTCCGCCCATTGGTGGAAGAAGAAGCCGCCGCCCTCATCGGAATAGACCACGCCAGCAACCTCCCGCGCAGGAATTCCCACAGCCCGCGCCAGCGCGACAAACAGGACGGAATGTTCTGTACAATCGCCGCTCTTTTGCTTGAGCGTGTCGAGCGCGTTAGACAGGGAGGCGGTAAAATCCTTCTTGAGGTTTCTGTAAACCCACACGTTGAGCTTTTTTGTCGTCTCGAATGCGTTCTTCTCATCGCCGACAATACTTCTTGCGAGCTGAACGATCTTTGGGTCCGCGCTCTGCACAAGAGCGCTCGGTGTCAAAGCTGACCCGAACTCTTCCGGTCTCATCGGGACCGAAGCAGGTTGAACGCCATCCAGACTGTCCTTTTTCACGGTCAGCGTCCACGACCTCGGCACGGGTGCCGTGCTTCCCGAAGAAACCGTCGCCGACTGTTGCCCTGTGTCAGGAGTTTTCGCCGCGGTATACGATTGTCTCGCGTCGTTGATGATGAGGTTGTCGTCGGCTAATCCGCTCAGCCGCACGGTCATCTCACGGACATCGCGCGGGTCCTCAATCTGACGGTCTGTCAAGATGGCGCCCGATATCACGACGTCAACTGCATATTTAATGTCCTTCGCAAGCGCCTCATCTTCAAGGCGCATCGTGGGTTCGCTAAAATCCTCCTCGAGCGTCTCCCCGCCAGCAGAGACTTTCGCAACGGTCGTCATACCGAGCGGGACAATGGTTGTCTCAACACGAAACACGCGCGTTGGAACGCCGTGAGTGAATCCATGCGCATACTGCACATCAACACAGAACGAACGTGGCGCGGTGGCGAACAGCAAACGCTGTATCTTGCGCACCGTCTGAAGCAGCGCGGATACGAACCGCAGATTGCGTGTCAGCCAGCAAGCCCACTGGCAGCGCGCGCAGTGCAACACGGCATACTGGGGCTTGTTCCGCGCGGATACGACTCAAAAAGGAACCGTGTAGCGCTTCTTTCTATCGGCCGACATCGATTACCATATACGCCTAAGGCGAAAACCTTAAGAAGGGCGCTTTCTTAGCTCTTCGATGGAACAATGCGATCTGCTGAAAGGTTTGAGGAGTTTGTCGGAATCGTTGCGCCAACTCGAAACGCTCGTAGCATGGGCTGGTCTTGAGCGAAGCGAGTCTCGTCCGCACGACCCGCCGTCATTTCGCTTCGACAATCACACGGCAACGGACATAAGGACCGAATACAGCTTCTTCATCAAGACGGCGATGGACATTCATGACATCTTGAACAGCACCAAAGTGAAGAACGTCGCAGAGAAGAAGCGCCAACAATGGCGTCGTCGGTTGAAGCAGCTCGAGACTGAACTCCACCGACTGAACCTGCCGCTTCAGTGGCCCTGCGCTCGGCTACCGCAATAGTAAAGCTTATAAATCCCTGGGAGTTTATACGTGCAGTGGGGTTTATACGTAGATGGAGATCGAGGAGTACGTTCGGGAGAAAGAGAAAAGAATTGCGAGAAGCGTTAGCAGACTGCGAGACCTTCGCGTGTTCGATTTCAACTACATTCCTGACCGCCCGCTCATGCGCGACGAGATGAAACCAATCATAGATGCGCTCCTGCGTTATGAGAAAACAGGCATTCCGAACCATTTGCTGGCGGTCGGCAGCCGCGGCTCCGGTAAAACTCTGAGTGTGAGATATCTCCAACAACTCGTCAAGCGCCGTGGTCTGACGGTTCTCTATTCCAACTGCCGCACGCATAACACGAGCTATAAAATACTGGCGTTTCTGTTAGGTGTTCGCGCTCGAGGCGTCTCGTTCGAGGAACTGGCTCATGAGTTCGGGGAGCGGTACAGCAAACGCACGGTTGTCATCCTCGATGAAGTGGACCTCATATCCGAGAAAGACAAGAACAAAGACATCTTGTACTTCCTGAGCCGGTCAGAACATAACTACATGGCTATCCTTTTGAGCAACAATCCCAAGTGGTTGAACACAGTTGATGAGAGTGTCCAGAGCACGTTACAGCCGGAACTGATCCATTTCCGGTCGTACAATGCCCACGAACTCGAGCAGATCCTGAACCAGCGGGCAGAACTGGGAGTTCGCAAGGTGCCCGTGAGGGTCATCAGAGAGATAGCCGCCCTGACGGTCAAATACACCAACTCCGATGTGCGGGTCGCTATCAAGACGCTGTACTACCGGGCGACAGAACCTGGCGTCTCGTTAGAGGACAACTTCCAGAGAGCCCGTCGTGACATTGTTGTAGACATGGTTGCCAATCTGAACGATAAGAATCTGTTGATTCTCCAATCTGCTGCCGCGGCGCGAGACCGACCGGTAAAGGAGGTGTACGACCTGTATCGTCGTCTCAGCATAGACCACAAAGAGGAACCGTTCAGTTACGTTTACTTCTACAGTGCCCTGTCATACCTCCAGAGCCTCGGGTTGATCCTTCTCATCTCGACGAAGGTTCACCGGACTTATACCAACGTGATCCAGCTCACTTTCCCTACCGAGATACTCGACAGGGTCTGCCAATGGCGTTTCGCGTGACCTCAAGAGGCGAGAAAGATAATGGGGTCTTCATCCGACGGCCGCCTTTCCCGTATCATTATGAAACAGGCTCCGAGGGTGGAGCTGTGTTTTTCCATGTTTTGAGCGCTGCGATCTATGTTCGGGGTCAAGAGGCCGTCCAACATATTGTGCGACAAGATGTTATACATGCGCACCATCCATGTTATGTCTTTAAGAGGATATAGGAACATGGAACATAGAACATAGAAGAATTGGGTTGGTTTGGGTAATGAGAAAGTGAAAGTAAGGAGGATGATTGAATAAGGGATCAGGGATCAGGGAATAGGAGATGAGGGAACAGAGGATGAGAAAATGGAAGAATAAGAGCCGAAGGAATTCGGCACCGACGGAAGGATAGATTGCTATTCGGCAGACCGATAGCTTAATAAATGCTCGAGCCATGATGATCTCTATGGTGCGAGGATATCAAGGGTTGGACTCTGAGCTCGACGAGGTTGAGAAGAGAGGAAGTCGAGGAGAGAAACAGATAGCGAGAATGTTGCGCCGGTATGGAATCAGGTATGTATATGAACATCCTATAGCGGTGTTGGACAGAGGCAGGGTTCGGATCTGGTATCCGGACGTATGGTTGCCGGATTACGGAATCGTCATAGAATATGCTGGCAGTCGGGCAGATAAAGATTATGTTGAAGGAATTGAACATAAGAAGGCGGTATACGCGGTTGCGGGATATCCTGCGATATTCCTTGATGGGGAATCGTTGAACGGAGGTTGGCCGAGGAAGGTGATTGAGAGGATAGGCGATATTGTGAAAGAGAGGGCGAGAAGGTTCGATTCGCTCGATGATGTGAGATAGAAACACGATGAGATGTGACATGTACGATGATGAAGGGACGATGATTTGGATATGTCCGATGATACCCGATCGATAGACGAACTCTTGCGATGATTTCGGATTTTTCCGATGATGACGGTTAGTGGGCGAATTCTTGCGATGATTTTGGACCTTTCCGATGATCGTAGATCAG
>Ga0315274_10016418_pt1 | contig 10462 bp, 9 predicted proteins | sample YL17G02_20_MG_FD_203700 | JGI IMG/M metagenome (GOLD analysis project Ga0315274, IMG submission 203700) | Sediment microbial communities from Yellowstone Lake, YNP, Wyoming, USA - YL17G02_20 | ecosystem: Environmental > Aquatic > Freshwater > Lake > Sediment | place: USA: Wyoming | collected... | reverse complement strand
AAGGGTCCACTTATCTTGCGTCCTCAACATCTTGAGGGTCATCTTGCAATAGGAACACATGACGAGATCACCTGGCTCCTCGTCACCATCCAAAGGGATCTCAGCTTCACAGATTGGACATATCAACTCGTCTGCCATGGATTTTTTCCTTATTTGAAATTTTAAAAAAAATCAACCCTTCGACTTTCCTCAGTCTAAAGTCCGGGATTTGCTCAGGGTTGATACTGAGCGGCGCTTTTGACCCCGTCTAAAAGGATTGGGTTTGGCGCCGTCGAAGTATCAAGAGATTTTTATTCCCTTTTTTGAAATCTTCTTTTATAATAACCTAAAGTAAATATGGGTTTCAATGAAAAGGGAAGTGGCTATTATTGGGTTATTGATCATCGTCAGCGGGATTACAATCCTTTTATTGGGATGTCCACCTGCGGTCGTCATGGTAAGACCACCAGAACCTCGAGTAGAGGTGTATGGGCCACTTCCCTATCCAGAGGCTGTTTGGATCCCAGGCTATTGGAAACATAGGAAGGAGGAGTGGGTTTGGGTACCAGGCCATTGGGCGAGACCTCCAAGGCCCAATGCGGTTTGGATCTCTGGTTATTGGGAACCAAGAAGGGGAGGTTGGGTCTGGATTCCAGGACACTGGGAATATCGTTAATAGTAATTAGTTCGGAGTTTTGAGTTCGAAGAGATTAGTTCGGAGTATTTAGCTCGGAGTTCTTAGTTTTAAATTCATAACTCTGAACTCCTAACTTTGATTTTGGAGTTGAGCAATGTTTGGTCTTGGACTGCCGGAAATTTTAGTGATCTTGGTGATCATCTTTTTAATCTTTGGGGCAAAAAGGCTCCCAGAAATTGGTGCGGGTCTTGGGAAGACAATTAAGGAATTGAGAAAGATCCGAGATGAGAGGAGTAAAGAGAAGGAGAAAGATAAGGGTAATCAAAAGAAAAACCTGATTTCCGATCTAAAAAAAGAGGCTGAAAAAATTCCAGGGTTGAAGGAGGTCAAGGAGATTAAAGAGACTGTAGATAAAATAAAGAATATTACAAAAATTCTAAAATAACGTTTAGGTGTCGTAGCTTACCATCCCTTCAAGTAAAATACCCGGCTGTTAGTCATTCATCTTTTCCCCTGACAATCAGAGCAGGCAAGAGGGTGTCCTCCTTAACCAAAGAGGTGATTAAAGTTATCAAGAAGAAGGGTATCAATCTGAGATGGATGCTCGGGTCTTTCCCAGCACCTTACGATTGACCACAGAATCTGGCCCCCTTCCCATCAGAACGTCTGAGACATTTTTTGCTGTCCTTCGCTTCAATTCGCTGATCGACTCTTCAGAATAGAAACCAATATGAGGGGAGAGGACCACATTTTCCATTTTGAGAAGCGGGCTCTGAGAATCGGGTGGTTCTTTCTCCAGAACATCCAAACCTGCTCCCGAGATGAGACCCTGTTCCAATGCCTGGATTAAAGCCTTTCCGTCGATGATCGGTCCTCTTGAGGTATTGATGAGAAAGGGTTTCTTCTCCATCTTTTTGAAGGCTTCGTCCCCGATCAAATGCCGGGTTGAATCGTTCAACGGGCAGTGGATGGAGATGAAGTCGGATTCCTTCAGAACGGTATCGAAATCTTTGAGCTCGACCCCCTCAGGAGCCTTCTCAAGATAGGGATCGAAGGTCATCACCTTCACGCCGAAGGCAGAGATTCTTTTTCCCACTTCCAATCCGATCTTTCCACATCCAATAAGGCCCATTGTCTTTCCTTTGGTTCGATAGATAGGGATTCCCTGCCGAAAATCCCACTCGCCGGATTTCACCTTTCGATCAAAAAAGGCAGTTTTTCTGATCAATGTCAGGATCATCGCGATGGTCTGGTTGGCCACCTCATCCATACAATAGTCGGGAACATTGGCAACGATGATTCCCAAATCCGTGGCTGCCTTGAGATCGACGGAATCCACCCCAACGCCGTAACGTGAAACCACCTTGCATTTTGGAAGATTTTCAAGGACCCTTCGGGTCAAAAGGGCGTACTGGTTCACAAGCCCATCCGCATCCTTGCAGACCCGGATCAGATCTTTCTCTTCCTGGACTTGGGCCAAAATGAGTTCGGCACCCATTCGACCAAACTCCTCCTTTTCCTCTTCAATGGAGCCATGGTCACAATCGGTGATGACCACTCGATACTGATGTCGTTCCATTTTACCCTCTCTTCCTTCTATGGAATCAAAATAACTTTAGCAGCCTGAAGGTTTTCTAATAGATGAAAGGCTTCCTCCCATTTTTCAATGGGGAGTTTGTGGGTGATCAACCTTTCAGCTGGGAGCAATCCTTTAGAGATAAGGCCGATTGTTTTTTCCCAGGACGTCCAACTGCTGGAGAAACAGAAATCATAACGAAGGGCTTTGAAGATCCCCCGATCGTAAGGGATCGGGACTTCTTCCTTTCCTGAAATTCCGATGGCACAAATTCTTCCCAACCTTCTTACCATCTCAAAGGCTTGGTAAATTGCTTTTCCACCCCCCGAGGTCTCAATGAGGATGTCGACACCAAGACCATTGGTCATCTCTATCACCTTCTTCACAGGATCCTCTTTGTCGATATTAATGGTGAAATCCGCTCCCAGCTCCCTCGCTTTTCCAAATCTCACCCCTTCATCCGAACTCCTACCAGTTACCCCAACCATTCTTACTCCAGCCGCCTTTGCAATGGCAAGGGAGATGAGACCAATTGGACCAGGTCCGGTAATAAGGACAAACTCTCCTGCCTGAAGTTGGGCACGTTCGAGGACTGAGGTGACGCAGATCGCCATGGGTTCAATTACTGCCCCCACCTCAAAGGGGATATTATCAGGAAGACGATGGAGAAGCCTGGCAGGACCTACTACATATTTTGTATAGGCACCGTTGATTCCGATGCCATAGGCCCTCTTCTGTTCACAGACCTGAGGAAATCCGCTCTGACAGGTATAGCAGACCCCACAGGAGCCAGTCCTTGTCTCACTGACAATGCGGTCGCCGATCTTCCAACCTTTTACTTCTTTTCCAACATCAGCGATCACCCCAGAGAATTCGTGACCCAAGACAACCGGAGGCCAGTAGGGATGACTATCGTGATAGATATGAAGATCACTTCCACAGACCGATACGGCCTTCACTTCGATCAGGACTTCATCATCCTTCTTAATCTTGGGTTCAGGGATCTCCCGAATCTCAATCAGCCCTTTTCCTTTTCCATATTTCACTACTGCTTTCATGTTGAAACCTCCAGATGAACAATGAATCAAGGCTGAAGCCTTGAGTTACCAATGTAACTCAACCCTTTAGGGTTGAAGCTATGACCGGTAAAATCTCGCCACCCCTTTGAAGGACAGCAACTTTTGCATCACGACCCAGTAGTGAGAAGGCGATTTCTAATGCCTCCTGCGGTTCTCGGGCATGGAGGAGGCCCAATCTTTCTGTTTCACTTTTCGATATCCCCTGGGAAACCATGATCCCCCTTGCCCTTTCTTTGATCACCCTTCCAACATGGACGAGATGAGCAGCGACTGTCAATTTTTTAATTGTCCCTTTTCGGACTTTTCGGTCAACCTCTTCAAACGTTTGATATCCCATCTCGAGAATTTCTGGATGGCTCGGGGATACTCCCTCTTGGCAAAGGGTGATCAGGATTACCACACCCCCCTGTTTGACTGCCAGTTCGGCTGCATAAATCCCTTTTGATGCCAGCCAGAGCTCTGAATCATAAGGATGGGAGTCAGCAATGACAATGTCAGCCTCCTGGGGAAGTTCAGATTGATAAACCTGATGGGACCGGATGGCACCGTTTCGATAAGCCTGCATTGGATCTCCTGCCACCACCTCGATCAGTCTGCTGGAACCATCCTGGATGGTATTGATGATCCATTTCAACCCTGTTCTTTGAGCGATTCTTTCAATCTCCTTCTTAACCGGATTTTCAATCTTTCCTAAGATCTCCCGTCCTGTAAATTGAGCGCCGAGCCAATGAGTTCTCCCTGTTGTCTCCTCGCCACAGATTCCGGGTTGAATAATATTCCCTCCTCCGCTAAATCCAGTAACCCGATGAGGAACGATCTGGCCGATGCCAATGATGAAATCGACCTCTTCAACCAATCGATTGACGAAGATGGGAGTTCCTCCTTCTGTTTCTCCCAAATAGGAGAGTTTGGAGGAATCCCACCAATGGTGATTGAGGATGGAATATCGTTCAGAAATGTCCTTCCCAAACTTTTTTGTTATCTCCTCTTCGGTCATCGGCCGGTGAGTTCCAAGGGCGATTAAGATTTTGATGCCGCTGGATTTAATCCCGCCCATCTCCAATTCCTTCATCAATCGGGGAAGAACCTTTTGGACGGGTGTTGTCCGGGTATAGTCATCCGCAAGGATCAGCACATTTTTACAACCTCTGAGCATTTGTGATAAAGGTTCAGACCCAATAGGGTGTGAAAAAGCTCCTTCAATGATCTCCTCTTCGGTCTCTTCAATCTTCACGATGGAAGGGGAGAAGATCCCAATGAGATTCTGCTCTGGTACATCCATTGAATTCATTTCAGGATATGGAAAAGAAATACGCATATCTAACCCCAGTTTAAAGGTTTAGGTTTAGGTTAAGGATAAAGGTTAAGATTAAGATTCGTTCTAACTCAACCTCAACCTGAACCTTAACCTCTGGCTTCACGGATGGCCTTGAGGAAGGCACGGGTGTTCTCTGTAATGACATGAAACTTTTTCTCCTTGATGGCCTTCTTATCCACCAGTTCGCCTCCGACCCCGAGGGCAGTGGCACCGGCCTTGATAAAGGCACCTGCATTCTGGAGGTTCACTCCTCCTGTGGGTACAAGAAGAATCTGTGGCAGAGGTCCTCTTATCGCTTTGATATATTCTGGCCCTCCGAGTTGGGCAGCGGGAAAGACCTTCACCATATCTGCCCCTGCATTCCAGGCGGTTAAGATCTCTGTGGGTGTCATGGTTCCCGGAATGACCACAGCGCTATAACGGTGTGCGAGATGGATGAGATCGAGATTAAGTGTGGGGCTCACAATAAATTGTGCTCCTGCAAGAAGTGCAGCCCTTCCTGTCTCGGGATCCAAAATTGTTCCTGCTCCCATGATGATCTCATCCTTGTATTTTTGGGTCAATTCTTTGATCACATCGATGGCTCCCGGCACACTCATCGTAATTTCGATCAAGGTGACTCCGCCCTCCTTAATGGCATCGGCCACATCGATGGCTTCCTGGGCAGAGGTCACTCGGATTACCGGAACCAATCCCTCTGACATCATCCGATTAAAGACTTCTCTCTTTTCCATAAGATTCTCCTCCTATCTTGAGATCCTCAATCCCGCACCTTTTAGCTGATTCTCGACCTCCTCCTTAGTGCTCCAATTAAAATCTCCCGGTAAGGTGTGTTTCAGTGCGGCAAAGGCATTTCCATACTGGACGCCTTTTTGAACATCTTTCTCCTTCAACCAACCATAGAGAAAGCCAGCAGTGAAAGAGTCTCCTGCTCCCACCCTGTCCACAATCTCCACCTCATACTTTCTATCTCTGAAAATCTTTCCGTCCTGATAGGCGATGGCTGTCCAGTTATTCCTCCAGACGGAGAGATCTTCTCTCAGGGTGATGGCCACGATTTTTAATTTAAAGGTTTGCGCAAGCCTCTCGGCTACGGCCTCATAATCCTTTTCCTTAATGCCGAAGACGACATTCGTATCCTCCTCGGTGGTGATGAGGATATCAATGTCTGCCATCATGGGCTCCTGGATCTTTTTGGCCTCTGCGGGTGTCCAGAGTTTCTTCCGGTAATTGAGATCATAGGAGACACTGCACCCAGCCTTCTTCGCTGCCTTCATAGCTTCGACTGTCGCTTCGGAAGCAGATGCGCTCAGTGCAGGGGTAATACCGCTCATGTGGAAATGTTTTGATCCAGTAAAAATTTTAGCCCAATCAACCTCTCCGGGCTGAATCATACTGATGGCTGAGTTTGCGCGGTCATAGAGGACGCTCGAAGCGCGGGGAGATGCACCAAACTCAAGAAAATATAATCCAGCTCTTCCCTTATCCGACCAGACGATATGGGAACAGTCGACTCCAAACTCCTGGGCGCGATCGCGGATCAGATAACCCAGAGAGTTCTTCGGAAGTTTTGAGACCCATGCGCTCTTCAAACCAAAGCGGGTTACTCCAACCGCCACATTGAGTTCGGCTCCACCCGCATTTACATCGAGACTTTGAGTCTGCTCCAACCTCTGAAAGTGAGGGGGTGAGAGTCTAACCATTGCCTCTCCAAAAGTTACAACGTCGTACATACTAAGAACCTCCTTTCATCTAAAAATAAAACGGGTTTTAAACTCGTTACTTTTACTTTCTGCCTACTGCCTACTCCATCATGTTCCTTTCCTGACTTGCTTCAATACCTTTTTGTAATATTCGTTATAAACCGTACATCCAACCTTCATTTGAGATCTCAGAAGGATGCTGCATCCGCCGCAAGCAGTGCAGAAGTTGATCTGGTCGACATTTCCCGCCAGAATTTTCTTTGCAAACAAAGGATCGGCGAGGGGTTGTCTTCCAATTCCAACCAAATCGACGTTACCCTCCTTCAAATTCTTTTCCGCCCAGTACAAGAAACTTTTTTTCGATGGATCGGGCTCTTTCAAATCGTTTTTCCCGTCCCTCAGGTAGCTATATCCTGAGCCGATCACCGGGATTTTGATCAGAGCCTTCACGGCTTCGGCCCATCCAAAATGTCTATAGACCCCTTCGGGATAATTCTTCGTAGGCCTTGTAAACTCAGGTGTGTTGGCAGGTATCCCCGCTGAGACATTGACATAGTTCATTCCCATTTCCTCGATCATCTTGGCAAAACGGAGAGGTTCGGAAAGATCCTCGATCACCTCCTCTGGACCAGATGTGCCGAAGCCTCCAGGAATTCCTTCGTAGACCGAGTACCTTACTCCCATGAGGAAGTTGTCCTCTCTTACGGCTTTCTTTATCTTTTTGGTGGTCTCTCGGAAGAACCTCGTACGGTTCTCAAAACTTCCCCCAAAACGGTCTTTTCTTATGTTGGCCGGTCGCAACATTTCTCCACAAAGATAGCCGTGGCAATGTTTGAAATCAATCCCATCCGCACCAGCCTGCCTTGCGACGACCGCTGCTTTGACAAACCTATCTCCAATCTCTTCAATCTCTTCTTCAGTCAGAATGTGAACACTTGGATCCCCAGTGGTATAGAGAGAGACCACTTTTGAAAAGGCGGCACCGCTAACCCTTCCCGAATGGTTGATCTGAAAGAGGATGAGGGACTTTGGGTTGATCTCCCTCATCTCCTTCACCAGCCTTTCAAAATCTTTTGCTGTCTCTTCTGAGATTTTAAGTTGGTTCTTTCTTGCCCGGCTCTCATAGCTGATCGTTAGGGATTCGAGGAATATGATTCCTGCTCCACCCTCGGCCAGACGTCGATAGCGTTGGAAGGTAAGCTCTGTGGGATTTCCTGAGGAATCCCCGTCGTTGCACTCCATGGGTTGGTTTACAATTCGGTTGGGTGCAAATTTATTTCCGATCTTAATAGGTTGAGGAAGCATCTCCAATTTCATCTCGTTACCCCTTCACGTGAAAGTTTCATTGAACAGGAACTCTCTTTTTCAAGACCCTCTTGTCCATCTGGTTCTGGATGACGATATACTTTCTCCACTTCGGGTCTTGAGAGGGGATGGGATGAGAATCTTCAAAACGGGCAAAAAAGAGGTGTGGGCCCCTTGATTCCTTTCGAAAGAGGGAGGTCCTCAGGACCATCTCTGCTACATCCAGTAGGTTCTCAGTCTCCAGGCCAAAGACCAGGCCGTTTTCGTCTAAAACCACCTTCTCTTTTCTCAATCCCTCTAAAATTTTCAATCCCTTTTTCAATCCCTCTTCTGTCCTGACGACACTGGTAAATTGGGAGGTGATGGATTGGATTTCGTCTCTCACCTCTCTGGCTTTCCTGCCTTTGTCCATTTCCCTTAGCTTTGCCAGATATCCCTCGATCCGATTGGAACTCACTTCTGGTTTTTTGTTAAATGACTTCGCCTCAATGGCTGCCTCTCGGCCTGCGATCCTTCCAAAAACCTGACCGTCTAACAAGGCATTTCCACCCGGACGATTGGCTCCATGCTGACCGCCTGCACACTCTCCAGCCGCATACAAACCCTTGAGTGAAGTATCTCCTTTCTCTCTGATTTTCACACCGCCCTGAAAATGCTGGATGGCAGGAGCGATCTCAATTCTCTCTCCAGCGGCAAGATCTATCCCATACTCTTTAAGCCATTCAATCGATTCGGGATTGATCTCGCTCAGACGATGGAGCGGAGACTTACTTCTTTCCTCATCGCTTATTTCTCTCTTGATTTCGTTCTTATATCTCTCCTGCCATTTCATTTCTAAATCTTGAAACTGAAAGCCCTGTGGATTGGCACTGTAATCAAGAAATACTCGACGTCCTTTTGCGATCTCTTTGAATACAGCTACATCGATGAGATAGGTTCTTTTTTCATTCGAGACAGGCCAGCTTGCCCCTTTCTCAAAGACGAAATGATGTATTTCTGACAAAGGGGTTCCATTAGGAAAATAATTTTGCAAAAATTCCTGGTCTTGGTCGTTCAAAAATATGGGTAAGGCCCTCATCATGCTTCCAGAACAGGCCAGTTTGGTCTTGATCGAGGAGAGGCCGATCTGGATGAATTCCATATTGACCAATTCTGCTCCTGTCCGAAAGGCCAGGGCATAACCATCGCCTGTCATCCCGGCTGGAAAGACATGGATCTTAAAAGCCTCTCCCGCACCGCCGGTCGCGAGAATGGTTGTTTTAGAGGAAAAAATTTTGAGCCTTTTTTCAATTTCTTCTTCTCTCTCATCAATTCCAAAGGCGCCGATCACTCTCCCTCGATTTTTGATGAGCTCAGTGACCATACAGTGATCGATGATGTGGATATCCATTGACGAGATTTTCCTCAACAGAGCCTCCTCAATATGATTGGCTGTCCTCGGCCCTGTATAGCAGGCCCGGGCATACTCAGACCCATCGGTGACGAACTGGTCTGCCCGACCGTCTCCCCTCTTCACAAAAGGGACGCCCAGCTGATCGAGATATTCGAAGGCCTCTCTTGAGCCCTCTGCTAGGGTCGCAGCTAAATCCCCATCTGAAACATAGCCTCCGATTTTATAAATATCCTCCGCATGATATTTCCAGTTATCAGCTCCTCTGGGCTCGGTATAGGGAAGGGTGGCGTGAAAGGCCATTCGATCAGAGCAGGCAGTCGCTGTAACACCCGACTTCCCCAGAGTACCTTTCGCAACGAGTAGGATCTTCCCCTTCCTGAAGGTCTCTTTGGCTTCAATGGCTGCTCTCAGGCCAGCACCGCCGCTTCCAATAATCAGGACATCACATTCAATCAATTCCATCGCTCTCCTCAGGGATGGGGAAGAAGGGCAGCTTTTACAGCCTCCCTTGTTTTCATTACCTGGATGGCGTCGTTAGCCCGGGACAGAGGAAAGCGGTGAGTAATGAGCTTTTTGAAATCTTCCATTCGGCTCAACATGAGCTGAAGAGCCATATGAGTATGCCGAACCTCACTCACCCATACCCCCTGTAGGCGGAGGTTTTTCCGTCCGATATCATGGAAGCAATCGAGCTCTATCGTTCCACGCGGTTCTGCGAAGCCTGCTGACACACAGGCACCGCCTGTCCTGGTTAATGAAATGCTTTCCTTCATCGCATCGGGTTCCCCGGCCATCTCAAAAGCCACATCAATTCCCCGGCCATGGGTCACCTCCATCACTGCCTCTTCACGTTCTTTCTTAGAGAGCTTGTGACGATTCAATATGAGTGTTGCCCCAAACGTTTTGCACATATTGAGCCTCTCCTCCGTTCCCCCAATTACTATAATCTGGGAGGCTCCGAAAGACTTGGCAAAGGCTACGGCAAATATTCCAAGAGGGCCCACTCCCTGGACCAGCACCGAATCCCCGGATTCCATTCTGGAGAGATCAAAGGCATGAGCAGCCGTTGCACCCGAACAAGATGCAGGGACCAATACTTGGAGATCGACTTTAGGTTCAATCCTAAAAAAATCTGTCTTCCCAACGAGAGGAAGGTATTCGGCGTAATTGCCAGTGAGGTAAGGAGGTTCCGCACAGGTCGTATGGATACCGTAAACCCATCGGTAAGGACAGAGGGATGGTTCCATCTTTACTTTGCAGAAGTAACATTGGCCGCAGGTGATGCCCCTGTTCCACAAAACCTTATCCCTCACCTTTAGGAGGGTTCCATAAACATCCTTCTTTTCGCCCCTCATTTCCACAATCTCTCCCACCCCTTCATGCCCGAGGATCATGGGCAGTCGAATACGGGGGTCCCTTCCTTCCCACATATGGACATCCGAACCACAAACCCCTGCCGCCTCGATCTTTAC
>Ga0315274_10016415_pt1 | contig 10463 bp, 7 predicted proteins | sample YL17G02_20_MG_FD_203700 | JGI IMG/M metagenome (GOLD analysis project Ga0315274, IMG submission 203700) | Sediment microbial communities from Yellowstone Lake, YNP, Wyoming, USA - YL17G02_20 | ecosystem: Environmental > Aquatic > Freshwater > Lake > Sediment | place: USA: Wyoming | collected... | reverse complement strand
GAACATGGCTCGACCAATTGGGTCGAGCTGGGCAGCCGCGTGGTTTTGCAGCTTAGATCGGCGGACGATTTGCGGCGTCTTCTGTCCGGTCGTTCGCTACAGCTTTCCCGGTCCATGGGTGCGGATCTGTGTATTCTGCAAGCGCCGGACGCGTGGACTGCGGCACGGGAGGCAGCGGCCCTGGCCGGATTGCCGGAAGTTAAGGCCAGTTACCCCGTGACGCGGCGCCAGCTCAAGCTGCAGGGTCCTTACGCCCCCAGCCCAAACGATCCCTACTTCGGCCAGCAATGGCACTTGGAGAACCGGGACTCGATCGGGGCGCCGGCCGGAGTGGACCTGAACGTCCGTGCGGCGTGGCCGCACACGCGAGGCGAAGGCGTGCGGATTGGTTTTTACGACGACGGGGTGGAGTTGACGCATCCGGAGCTCGCGCCGCGCGCAGCAGGCGAGCCGCATTTTGATTTCGTGCAGGGCATTGCCAGCGGCAATCATCCTTCGGTCTCGACCGCACACGGAACAGCGGTCGCCGGCCTGGCCGTTGCCGAGCAGAACAACAAGCTTGGCGTCAGCGGTGTGGCGCCGGGGGCCACGCTCACCAGCGTCGTCATCTTCAACGGCTCTGACATCATGCCTGATGCCAACGAAGAGCAGCTCGCGGATGCTTTCCAGTACCGGTCAAATGTCATCCACGTGCAGAACCACAGTTGGGGCAACAGCGACACGTCGCAATCCCCGCCGGGGCTGCTGGAGCAGACCGCCATCTCGAATGCCGTTACGTTCGGTCGAGGCGGCAAAGGGGTGGTAATGGTGCGTGCCGCCGGCAACTACCGTGAGAACCGTAACAACTCAAACGACGATGGGTACGCGGCTGATCCACGGGCCGTCGTCGTGGCCGCCGTGCGGTTCGATGGCCGCGCGGCGCGCTATAGCAGTCCGGGCGCCAATCTGCTGGTGGCGGCGCCGAGTGGGGATCCTCAGACTCTCGACGATCCCAGCGATTACCCCAGCCTGTTCACCACCGATCGTCAGGGGGCAAACGGCTACAACCCGAACACCTACACCAACGACCTGGCGGATTATGGATTCGGAGCGACCGGTTTCAGCGGCACCTCGGGGGCCACACCGCTGGTCTCCGGCATCGTCGCGCTCATGCTCTCTGTCAACACGAACCTGACGTACCGCGACGTACAGCAGGTCCTGATCCTTTCCTCGCGCCACTTCGATCTCGCGGATCCCGACGTGGTCACCAACGGCGCTGGGCTCCGCGTCAGCCACAACGTCGGTTTCGGCGTGCCCGATGCCGTGGAAGCCGTCCGGTTGGCGCAGCGATGGCCCAATCGTCCGCCGTTGACCCGCACGAGCTTGACCCTCACCAACATCCAGGCCATCCCGGACGACGGATTGCGTCTCCTGATCAGCGGACCGGACGTGCCCACTAATCTTGTCAACCTGCGCACCCGGCCGACGACGGGCGCGCAGCCGGATGACCCCACCGCGATCCTTCCGTTGGTGGATGTTGGGATGGCGACCAGCGCGATCACCGCGGATCTCAAAGGCAAGGCGGCTTTGATTCAACGAGGCACGAACTACTTCCGCGACAAGATCCAGAACGCGGCGAATGCGGGCGCGGCGTTCGCGGTCATCTACAATCGATCGGACGGTATGGACCTCTTCACCATGGACGGCACCGATTTTGTTCCCATCCCGGCGGTGTTCATTTCGCAGGCCGATGGGGAGGGACTGCGCGGCCTGGTGCAGAGCAACCTCGAAGTGCGCGCGCAGATCCGCCTGGATGCGATTCGCTATGACTTTGCGGTCACGAACACGTTGAGTTGCGAGCACGTGGGGGTGACCCTGAGCGCGAACCACCAGCAGCGTGGCGATCTGCGCATCACGTTGGTCTCACCGGCCGGCACCCGCAGCGTCCTCCAACGCTTGAACAGCGACATGAGCCCGGGGCCGACTGACTGGACTTACTATTCCACGCATAATTTTTATGAAGGCAGTGCCGGCACCTGGACGGTCTTCGTGAGCGACGAGAACCCCGGCAACGAGGGCTCTGTGACAAACGTCACCCTCACCCTCTTCGGTGTGCCCATCTCCGACGCGGACCACGATGGCCTCGATGACGGGTGGGAGCTGGCGCACTTTGGCACCTTGGCGTTTGGGCCGAAAGATGATCCCGATGGCGATGGTTACTGCAACGTCCGGGAACAGGTCATGGGAACCGCTCCCCTCCGCCCAAATCAGTTGTTGAAGCTGGACCTCTCACTTTTGACCGCCGACCTGGTCCGGCTGAGCTGGCCCGGCAGCGCGGATTCACAATATGAGGTCCTGACGGGCGCCAGCGCTGCTGCGCCATTGGGGTTCAAGACGAATCTGCCCGGCCGTTTCCCGGAAACCGAATGGATCACGCCCGTGTCAAATCTGGCCGACCAGTTCTTCCGACTCCGCGCTACGCCGGGCCCTCACCCCGCCAGGCCCTCACCCCGAGACGCAGGCGGACCGTTGATGCCGGACTGATTTGCCAGGTGTCGTTTCAGCGGTGGTATCCGCAGGGTCATTTCGAGCCGCCAGGGTTTTAGGTGCGCGAGCGCGATGCGGGCGCGATTTCACATTTCAGGTAGCAATTGTTACACGAATCTCGATGGCCTCAAACGCGGTGAAGCGGTTGAACGTGTAGGCCTGGCAGCCGATCTAAAGCCCCGAGCTGTCAAAACAAAAGTGCCCCGGCAAATCACCGGCACGCAACGGGTCGGCAACGGCGGGGATCGGTCAAGGCACGAGGATCCTCAGCGCTCTTGGCCGGACGGAGAAGGTCGCCGGCAATTCGCCCACGGCTTCGCCATCGAGTTGGAGGGGGACCCTTGCGGCTGAAGTCAGTGTCATGGTTTCCGCCTGGAGGTGGCAGGCGCCGCTGCGCTGATACACCCGCCCGCTGGGCAAACCCATGGCGCAACCGATTACCGTCCGCCAGCTCACCTTGGGAAACACACACGCATCGAGGCGGCCATCGTCCGGGTCAGCGTGTGGAAACACTATGAATCGGCCACCATAAAACCGGCCATTCCCCACCAAAACCAGTTCGCCGGTCACGGTTGCCGATCGGACCTTCACCGTCATGGGAGTCTGCGCGGCATGCAGCGCCCGCAGAGCGGCGATCACATAGGCCAGCGGACCGACTTTTTTCTTCAGCCCCCAGTTCACCAACTCAACGGCGCGCGCGTCCAATCCCGCACCGGCGAGCTGCGCAAAGTAGCGCCGCTCTCGCCGGCCTTCGGGACCGAACTCGACGACTGGCAGATCCCGGGCGCGTTCGGCGCCGCGTCGGATGACCGCCCAGGCCTGGTCGAACTGCAAGGGTAATCCCAACTCCCGCGCGAACACGTTCACTGTGCCCAGCGGTAATAGACCCAGCCGCACGCGCTCAAAGGCGTCCGACACGTCCCCGATTCCGTTAAGCACTTCGTTGAGCGTGCCGTCGCCACCCGCGGCCACGATCGTGTCAAAGCCCTCGCGCACGGCCTCCGCTGCCAGCAAACGTCCTGCGCCCGACGCCGTGGTTGGCTTGAGCGTGCAATCCCCGCCCAGCATATCCATGTGTTGCCGCATATATCGGGCTCGGTCGCCCCGGGCCACGGGATTGAAGATGGCGCACACGCGCACGCCAGAGAGTTGTCGAGGGTCGAGAGCCGACAGTCGAGCGCAAAGTGGGGGGGGGCGTGGGTCGAGGACCCAGCGCGTCACCGGCCGGCCCGGTTACTGGCCAGGGGCCGTTTCGGGCCGCAGGCAAGGCACGTCTGCGTGGTGGTAAATCTGACGCGCAATTAGGTTGTCAGGTCGGGGCCAGGCACTAAACTGCGCGGGCAATGATCGACGCGGTCCAGGTTGTGTTCGCACCCGGCGCGGCTTGGCAGCGAATTGCGCTGGCCCGGCCCGGAGTCCTGAAGGTGTGGCTGGTGGGCCTGGTACCACTCCTGGTCGTGGTGAGTGCGGTGGAAGGATACGCCCTTATGCATTGGGGGAATAAGTTTGGCGAACATGCCCCGCGGCTTCTGCCGGAGGGCCTGGTAATCCGCTACGAAGCCACGTACTTCCTGCTGGCTTTGTTGCTGGTCTTCGTCGGGGCCGGCCTGGTTCAGCGGATCGCGACCAGTTCGGAGGTATCGACGACGTACGGGGACTGCTTTGCCACCGTGGTTCTGGGGCTCAGTCCGATCTTCCTCGCGCGCTGTCTGGACGCCGCGCCCTCGCTGAACACCTGGATCTGCTGGGGAATCGGCGCGCTGCTGGCCTGGCGATCTCTTTACCACGGCGTCGCGCTGATGTTGAAGCCGGACCACACGAAAGGCTTTGGGCTTTACCTGTTGAGCACGCTGGTTCTGTTGCTCCTCAGCGGTCTGATCCACTTCGTCGCCGTCTCAGTGTTGCAGGGGGATGTCGTCCTGCCCGTGTGACGCACAGGTCACGGGGGCTTTTCCGTTTGGAAATGGCTTGGAGCTGTGATCGTCCGGCGGCGGGCAGTCCCGCGAGAGAGACGCGCATCACTTTTTCAAGCCCGGCGGTGTGGGAGCGAACACTTTGAAATCGATGCCTTCGGGGCTCACCGCAGCCGACGACACGGTGAAGGCGAAGTATTTGGCGACCCGCTCAAACGGGGGGAGGAGGGAGAAGTCGCACTTGCTCACGAGGAACTGCAAGGGGCCGTCAAGCCCGCTCTCCTTGAGCAGGAGGAAATATTCGGGCGGGATCATGACCGGCAGGGCGTCCGGTTTTTGCCTGAGCACCTCCAACATCAGCCGCGTCGTTTCACTGGTGTTCTCGTAGCCAAACACGCCCGTGCTCATGCCCCCGACCTGGTCGGCCGCATCTTTGAGGCCGGCGGCCTCGCGCAGGGCCTTGGCCTTGGCGTCGCCGGAGCGCAAATAGTCTTCCAGCATCGGCGCGTCGGCGGACACGGCCACGTACCCGCCGCTGGCGGCGAAATGCACGCTCCGTTCGCCGGCCTGAGCCACGCCGGGCATGGCGGGTGAGGGCATCGGCAAGGAGTAGATCTTGCGGCCAAGGAACTCCCGTTCTTTCAATGACCCTGGCTCCGCCGGCATCAGCGAGGAACCCACGCGCAAGGCGCTGAGCAGTTGGTCGGCGTTCGGCGATCCGATAAGGACCAGGCTCGGCGGTGAATCCAGATCGACCAGGCTCGCGCCCCGCGGGCCCCGTTGGTAGCTGATAATGTCGTCGCCCAGGTTGCCAATCAGGTTCTTGCGAAAGTCGAAACTGGGATCCTTGTCCTTGCCGACTGAGCCCAGCATCATCTGGAGGAGGCCGCCCATCTGCGGCGAGATCTCACTGATCATCGTTTCCAGCGCCGCCCAGGCCTTGGCGCCGTCCAGACGCCAGCGGTTGAACTTGACCGCTTCGGCCGGCACAAACGACGGCGGCGCGGATTCCTTTGCTTGGACCGCCAGGATTTTGAACAGGCCGCGGCGATCGGCCTCCGGCACCCGGGCCGAGCACTGCCAGATGAGGCCCGCCGGGGTATCCTTGATCGCGAAGGCGACCGTCTTCAAGGCCCGCAGCCCGGTGGCGTCGATGATTTTATCCGGCCGGAACAGGGCCTGGCGGTTGCGGCCCGCGGCGCTGGCCTGCGCGGCTTGACGGGACAGCATTTCGCCCAACGTTTGGAAGTTGACGAACCCAAACACGCAAGCCTCGCGAAAGAGACCGCTGTGGAGGGCCTCGTAAGCGGGCAGTTCAGCCAACGGCGTCACGGGCCCGCCAGATTGGCGGATCAGAATTCTCTCCGCGTCCTTGGGTGAAGTGGCCAGGATCAGCAGCGCATCGGATTGGCCGATGAGCAACTCGGTCTTGCGGGACGGTCCCCCGTCGGCTTTGGCATTGGCCGCGTCGTTGGCTGGCGCATGTGGGAACAGCTTCCGGAGCGTTTTTGTCCAATCGTCTTCGCCGATGATCAGTGTGCTGAACTCCACGTCCCGGATCCGGTCCGTCTTGATCTGCTTGCCGGCCTCGACCCATTTCCGCCGCAGCTCGCCCAGGCGCTGTCGGAGTGGTTCGTTTTTGTCGCGCGCGTCGAGTAACAGCACCCAGTCGGGGCTCTGATTGGTCTTGCCTGGCCGGTCGCCGGGCGTCATTGCCAGGGTCAGTTGTCCCTGAGCCAAGTCCAGGTAATCGCCCAGCTTCAATCCCAATTCGCCCTCCAGCGGGTTCAGGAAGTCCGTTTGCATCTGCTCGACGAACTTGTCACGAAAAGGCTTCATCTCCGGATCCCGCCACAATTGGCCGAAACGCGACTGTTGAAGGAGGACTCTGGCCTTGGCGCAATCGGGGACTGTGATAGCGACCAGCGTGTCGGCCGGGAGCAGCTTTTCGGCTGGCGGGACCGCGCCCAGGCCGGGCAGGATCAAGGCCAGGGACAGAATCAGAATGAGGTTTTGCGATTTCATGAAATGTGTTGAGCGCAGCGCCGGATTCGGGCTGAGCCGGGGACGCGGGCCCGAAGCGTGCGGCGCCTGCCCGGGCGCCACGCATCGTTAGCGCTGGCGGCCTGGCGCGGGGTGGAGGAGCGATGCATGGGGGATTGCCAACCGCACGAGGACGGGCTTGTCAAGGCTGGGCCTCCGCGTGCCGCAGGCGGCGGGGCGGTTCGAGGTAGCGGTACGGGTTGTTGGGATTCTCTTTGTCGTAGGCAAAGGCATCACGATGACGCAGGAAGTACTTAACCGTTTCCACCGGGATGGCAAATCCAAGGCCCTCGCCAAAAGTGATCTTCATGTTGGTCACCCCCACGACTTCCCCGCGCAGGTTGAACAGCGGACCGCCGCTGTTGCCCGGGTTGATCGGAGCAGTGGTCTGCAGGTAGAGATCACCCTGGATCTGACGCGTCTTCGTGCTCAGGATCCCCTCCGTCACCGTTCGTTCCAGACCAAGCGGGCTGCCGACAGCGAACACGCGATCGCCCACGCTGAGCGCATCGGAATCGCCCAGCGGAACGCGCACGAATTTCACGGCCTGCGGGTCCTCGATCTTCAGCAAGGCCAGATCGGCGAACTTGTTAAGGGCGACGATCCGCACTTGCTTGAAGACCTGCCGTTCCAACTGCGCGCCCTTCTGCGAAAACAGTTCGACCGAGATCTGCGTATCCCCTTCGATCACGTGGAAGTTCGTGATCAGATAACCCTCTTCGTGAATGATGAAGCCGGAGCCGAACCCGCTGGGCGTGCGCACCTGCACCACGGCTTCGCCGATCTGCCTGACCTGCTCCCGCACGTCGCGCAGGGGCGGCAGGGCCGCAGCGGTGTAGTATATACCCTCTTCGGCCGGCCGGCTCGCGGACGGGGCGGACGGCTTCGTTGGCGAGCCGGACTTCGCACTGCCTTTGAGGATCCTGACCACCTGGTTGCGCGGGATCACCAGCGCCGTGTAACCCACGTCCACCACCACCTGGTCTGATTTCTCGGCCAGGATCCGGCCGGTGATCCCGGCATTTTCCTTGAGCTGAATGGTGTCGGGGCTCACCGCCCACAAACTGGCCGGCAAGATCAACAGAGCAGCCCCAATACGCTTGATCATCGCCGGGACAATACCCGCGGCATAGCGGCTTGACAAGCAGAGCCCTCCCGCGGCTTCCGTGGCCGGGGCCGGGGACTCTGAATTTGTGGTTGCGGGGCTCGCGGACTCTGTTATGGTGTCCGTCCTTTTCGGGCCGGATGGGTTGAAGTCGGCCGTCGGGAAAGGGTTAACGGCCTTAATTGGCCTTTGCTCGAGTGAGTAAAGGCGGCCACAACAACATCGAACCTAATCCCGTGTTTCCGCGGGATGGTTTGTTTCGGCGCGGCCGAAACGAACTGCCAACCAAAGGAAAACTGTGCTGAGTATCGGCTTAAAGGAACTGCTGGAAGCGGGTGTCCACTTCGGACACCAGACCCGTCGCTGGAACCCGAAGATGAAGAAGTTCATTTTCGATGCCCGCCACGGCATCCACATCATCGACCTGAGCAAGACGCTGGTGCAACTGGAGGCCGCCTGCAACTTCCTGGCCGACGTCGTCGGCAAAGGCAGCGAGGCGCTCTTTGTCGGCACCAAAAAGCAGGCGCAGGCGGGGGTGAAAGAGGCCGCCAAGTCGTGCGGCCAGCTCTATGCCACCGAGCGTTGGCTTGGCGGCACCCTCACGAATTTCAACACGGTCAAGCGCTCGATCGACCGGCTCAAGCAATTGGAGAAGATGGATGCTGACGGCACGATGGCCAACTACGGCAAGCAGGAGCAGGCGGTCATGCGCCGGGAGATTGCCCGGCTGGTGAAGAACCTCGATGGCGTGCGCACCATGCAACGGTATCCCGGGGCGATGTTTGTTGTGGACATCAAGCGCGAGCACAACGCCGTGGCCGAGGCCCGTCGCCTCAAGATACCCCTCGTGGCGATTGTGGATACCAACTGCGACCCCGATCTGGTGGATTATCCCATCGCCGGGAACGATGACGCCATTCGATCCGTGCGGCTGATCCTTTCGGTGGTGGTCCAGGCCATCACCCGGGCCAAGGCCGAGTTTGAGGCCAAGTACGCCCGGCGCAAGCCCGTTGAGCCCGAAGCGGTCGCTCTCGTGGCGCCGACGCCAGAGGTGGCTGCCCCGGTCCCGGCGGAACCCGCGGCCTCGCCGGTGGCACCGGTCGCGCCTCCGGTTTGAAGATTTGCTCCTGGCTGGGTCAGCGGAGGCACTCTGCGGGCCTTTCGGTTAATCCTTAACTCTGAGTTGCGATATGGCTGAGATTACACCAGCAGCGATTACCAAGCTGCGCGAGATGACCAACGCGGGCATGATGGACTGCAAGCGGGCGCTGCTCGAAGGGAACGGCGACCTGAACCGTGCGGTGGAGATTTTGCGCAAGAAGGGCCAGGCGACCGCGGCGAGGAAGGCCAGCCGCGAGGCCCGGGAAGGCGTGATTGCCCGATGCATCCAGCCTGGCGCGCGCCTGGGCGTGCTGGTTGAGGTCAACTGCGAAACCGACTTTGTGGCCAGGAACGAAACGTTCCGCGCCTTCTGCGAGGAGGCAGCCAAGGCGCTGGCGGCGGACCCAACTGCGGACCTGGAAGGCGCGCGAACCGACGCGGTCGCCCGGCTGCGGGAGAACATCAAGATCTCCCGACATCAGCGCATGGAAGTGAGCGGCAATGGCATGGTGGCCGCTTACATTCATACCGGCGCCAAAGTGGGCGTGTTGGTTGAAGTGGGGGCGGGCAAGGAAACCACCGTGAGCCAGGATGAATTCAAGCAGTTCGTGCGCGACATCACGCTCCAGGTGGCAGCGGCGAATCCATTGGTTGTGAGCCGGACTCAGGTGCCGGCAGAGGTTGTGGCCAAGGAGCGGGAAATCGCCGCGGAGCAGGTGAAGAACAAGCCGCCACAAGCCATCGCCAGGATCGTCGAAGGCAAGCTGGAGAAGTTTTACAGCAGTTACTGTCTCTTGGATCAGGGCTTTGTGAAGCAGAATTCCGAGATCACGGTGCAGGAGCACCTGACCAACGTCGCCAAACGCGTGGAGGATGAGGTCGTTATCCGTCGGTTCGTGCGCTTCCAGGTGGGCGAGGAGATCGCCGACATGTGCGCCGGCGGCGGTGGTCCAGGTTAGGTGGCGGACGTGGATTGCCACATGAAGAAGCCAACCCCGAAGTACCGGCGCGTTCTCCTGAAACTCAGCGGCGAGGCCCTGGGCGGTGAGGGCGGCCTCGGCATCTGTCCGGAAGTGGTGCATGACATTGCGCGCCAGATCAAAGAGGTCCGCGACCTGGGAGTGGAGGTAGTCATTGTCATCGGCGGCGGCAATATCTTCCGTGGCGCGCGGGGCAGCGAGAAAGGGATTGAGCGGGCCACCGGCGACTACATGGGCATGCTGGCCACGGTGATTAACGCGCTCGCGCTCCAGGATGCCCTGGAAAAACAAAGGGTCGAGACCCGCGTGCAGAGCGCGATTGCCATGGCCCAGGTGGCGGAGCCTTTCATCCGTCGCCGCGCCGTGCGGCACCTGGAGAAGGGGCGCGTGGTCATCTTTGGCGGGGGCACGGGCAACCCGTTTTTCTCGACCGACACGGCGGCCGCGCTGCGGGCCAACGAGATCGGCGCAGAAGTCATCCTCAAAGCGACCAAGGTGGATGGAGTTTACGACAGCGATCCCAAGCAGCATCCCAAGGCCCACCGGTTCGCGCGGATCAGCTACCTCGACGCGCTCCAGCGCCGGCTCAAGGTGATGGACTCCACGGCGTTCTCGTTGTGCATGGACAACCGGATGCCGATCATCGTTTTCGATCTGTTCAAACCCCATAACATCCAGCGGGTGGTTTTGGGCGAGGAGATCGGCACGCTGGTGGCTGGGGAGTCGGCGCGGATCGGCTGATGCCGGTTTGCGGGTGCAGCTCTGGTGCGGCGCCGCTCCGGGAGGAGTGATGAG
>Ga0315274_10016413_pt1 | contig 10464 bp, 14 predicted proteins | sample YL17G02_20_MG_FD_203700 | JGI IMG/M metagenome (GOLD analysis project Ga0315274, IMG submission 203700) | Sediment microbial communities from Yellowstone Lake, YNP, Wyoming, USA - YL17G02_20 | ecosystem: Environmental > Aquatic > Freshwater > Lake > Sediment | place: USA: Wyoming | collected... | reverse complement strand
TCGACAGATGTCCCCATCGGAGCAAGCGCGAACTTCTCACCTGTTCTGGTAGGCTAACAAACAAGAAGAACTAGAGAGACAAGAGAACCGATGTGCTCTGCGGTGACTAACCCGCCTCTATATATAGATAACTGGATTCGTACTCCACAATCTAAGGTTTTAAAAGAAACAAAAAGGTAGGTGATATTATGAAGAATGATGTAAGAGTTAATGAGTGGTTAGACGGTCTAAAGAGTGACAGAACAAGAACGGAATATGAAGACAGATTCGCTATTTGGCTAGACTATTGTAAGACAAAAGGATTCTTAGAAACTGGAACTGAACAACTGGAAGACATGAAGAAACGGAGACAGAGCAACGACAACACAGAAAAGTATTTCTACGATAACGAAATTCCTAAGTTTTTCCAGTGGCTACAGAAAGACTATAGGAGCAAAACAGCTAAGAAACCGTTAAGTCAATCTTCAGCGTTAGGAATCACAACAGCGATAAGAAGCTTTTTCGCTTATCATAGGTATAGCCTAGAAATCAAGAAAGACAGTTTACCATCAACAGAGAACCTTAAAGCAACGTATGAAGACCATGCTTTCGACATCTATCAACTCAGAAGTATGTTTCAATGTGGAGACTTGAAAGAGAGAACGGTTCTAGCTTGTGGCTCTAGCTTGTGGCTACGGTCTGGAGATTTTCTAAGCTTGAAACGTGACTTGATAGAACTAGCGATTAAGAGAGAACAAGAAAAAGCGGAAAACGAAAACAGAGAACAAGACACTATAGAGTTCGAGTTCACAACAGAAAAAGAAAGCGAACCGTGTTCTTGTCACCTAGCGAAAGAAACAATAGAGCTTCTGAAAGACTATTTGAAAGCATATCCCAAAACCACTGAAACCCTATTCAACTATTCAGAAGACGCTTTAAGCGATTTGCTCCGTAGACTAGCGGAAAAGGCTAAGATAACGGTTTCTGGACGCATAAGATGGCATTGCTTAAGGAAATTCGGTATAACGCTTATGCATGGAAAAGTGACTGAACCAGTAATGAAATACATGTGCGGAAAACACATATCGAAAGACCTAAAGACCTATATCCAGAACAACCGAGAAACCTTTAAGGCTTTCAAGCTCGTAGAACCATTAATCAGCTTGACACGGACAAACGGAAACGGAGCAATGAAAGAATTGAGTAAGACACTAGAAGAAATCAAGAAAGCTTCAGTTAGACAAATCGTAGTTCTGAAGTTGATAGAGAAACTAACGCCTAAACAAGACTTCGACAGAGCCTTAACTGAACTAAAGAAGGAATTAGGCTACTCTGAAGACACCGTTAGAAGAGACAGTCAAACACCCGAAACCCTAGAAACCATGATTGACAAGCTAACCGAAGCATACATCAAGAAAGACCTAGAACGAATCTTAGCGGAAAACGGTAACGGACACAACTAACCACTTTCTTTCTTTATCCCTATTCTATTTCTTATCATCATATCATATGAAGCAACACTCAATTCCATGTGTCAACCCTTACCCTTACAATATAGGTAGACCGTGTTATATGTTACGTGTGTTATGGATGTTAAAATAGTATTCAATATTGGTTCTATCCATGTATAACCGTAGCCACACACCACTATCTAGACCGTTAAACCATGGTCTTCTACCCTACCACCATGTAGAAAATACGTTAATCATGAATGTTCTGGTATAGGCGTGTTATGTTGGATGATAATTTTTGAATGTGTATGGGGGGGTATATAGTTAGGGTTTACTATATAGTTGAGTTTTGCTATATAGTAGGCTTTTAATATATGATTCAGAGTTTGCTATATAGCTGAAACAATGAAAGATTTAATGTCCGAGTCTCTAGTCTCAGAACTCATGGTGTTTTCCCGATTCAATTTTACAATGAAAATTCATGATACATTTATACATACATATGCTTTATTATTAGCTATATAGCAAAATAACATCTGCTCTTTTTATGTGTGCAGACCGTTTTCCATTCCGCTTTTAAAAAAACACAATCCATTTAAATGATTAATGATACATGTGGTTAGGTATATAATATGACTGAAGAAACAATCAAGAAATGTCCTAACTGTGGAAGCTCTCATTTATGGAAGCTAGGCATTATTCCATCCATAACTAAGGGTAAACGACAGCGTTGGAAATGTGCTGAATGTGGTAAGGTCTTCTTCTAGGCTAGAAGGTTTTCAATATGGCTAAAGAAGACTACTTCGCAAATACCATATACTTGAAACTCTCAGCGAAAGAACTAACCGTTTTACAAGCCATTCAGAACCCTTCTATGTATCCCGCAATATTCATTAAGAAACACCTTCTGGAGACCGTCTTCAAACAGAAATTCATAGACCTTTATGGAGAGAATGATTATAACGAAGCTCTAGCTAGAGCGTCAAGAACAATCGTTCAGATTCAACAAGAAAAAGCTAACGCTAAACTGGGAAAACGTAAAGACAAAATCAAGACCGAAACGTTGATGGTAGAGATTGAAAGCCTAAGCTCTGAACACACCAGAAAATTCTTAGACTACGTGAACGAGAAAGGAATCTCAGACATGGATTTTGACAGTTTAAGCGATAAAATGAAGGTTGAATGGTTCTTGAAGTGGAAACAATCTGTCGAAGACGCATTCAAGGAATTCGGTAAGAAAGTGGAATTGGTATAAATGTCTGAGGATAAAGACCGTTCTACAGTGGATAAGGAACAACAATTAGAAGCTTATGCGAAAATGCTAGGCGAAGCTCCAAAAAGACGGAATCTTCCAGAAATGAGTAAGGACAAGAAAGAGCTTGTCGAAAAAATCTTGAATCTCAGAATAGTGAAAGAGGATTTTACACGGTCTAAAAGGGAAAGGATAAACGCTGAGAACGAAAGTTTTGAAGCTTACGAGCAACTTTTGGCTCTATGTGACGGAGACGTAGACCTTCTAAAACGTCTTTTAGGCGAAAGGCATCCTCACAGAACGAAGGAAGAAAATGTTCTTGAACCGTGAGACCGAGATTTCATGGGTTTGTCCGTGTTGTGGAAGAACCGTTAGAAAGAGACGGAAAAACAAGAAACCGAAACGTAACCCTTAGTTCAATCTATAATACCACAACCCTTATATATCACATTTCCTATAGTTCCTATAGGTTTTAACATGAGCGAAAGAATATGTTCAAACGAAGAATTAGACCGAATAACCACTATCGAAGTGCGTAGAAGAACCAGTTCTAAGCTTCAAATAATGAAACATCAATTTGGCTTCAAGTCTGTAGACGAAATGCTCTCCGTTCTGATGGCTGTCGTGTATCGTCAACAATGGAGTAAACAAGACATTCTCAAAATGACTGTGGAATACATGAGCGGTTCAGCAACAAATGATGATGAAGTACACGAAAATATCGGAGTCAAAAGCTACACACAAACCACTAAGATTAAAGGAAAAGTGAAGGAAAAACCAAAAGAAGACGAAAGAAAAGGTGTTAACGATTGAGTGAAGAAAACGGAGAGAAAAAGGTTACGCATAGAGTAGAGATTAGTAGAGAACCCGAAATTGATTCTCTGCATGACGAAGTTGCAATTTTGAAAGCTAAATTGGAACAAGCTAGTCTCTATGAAGTGTCTAGGCAAAAAGCAGAACTAATAGCGAAGTATGGAGAATATAAAGACGAAATAGAAGACCTCACAACACCACAAGAACTAGACAAATTCAAGTTACGAATTTTCAACGATAAAGTACATGAAAAGCCCAAAACACAAATTCCTTACGGGAAATCATCAATTATTCCACCTAAAGGCGAAATGGAATATTCTAGTCAAGCCGAAATGGTAGATAAACTCTACGACACTGCATATTATAATTCTCGAAAATATTCCAGTGAAGAGGTAGACGAAGCAAAAAAGAAAATTGAACAATTGCTCCGTTCAATGATAGGCGGTTCAGCATGGAAGGAAATGAGAGAGAGAGGAACTTCACCGATAGAAAAACACAAGATTTCAGCTTGTTCAAAATGTGGCTACACGAAAATTGACACGGATATTTGTCCGAATTGTTCTTACAATCCGAAAGAAAAACAAGCGGTAAGGAATTAAAATGACAGAAGAAAAGAAAATAGGCGTTCACTTGAAACTCAGCGTTTTCAGAAGTAAAGAGAGATTCCAGATTGTCAACATTAAGACTTTCGAAGGTCTTGAAACGCCTTACATTTACAGTTTCGGATTCAGTGAAAAGGGATTTCCAGTTCTGAACCAGAATGAAGAGCCATTTTTCCGATTTAATGGTTCAGTGAGTGGTCACGTAAATCTAAATGCTCCTTTCTATAAAGGCATACTCATAGACAACAAGCGTAGAGTTACTGGAATAGACGCTCTCGTATGTATGATTTCTAATTATGGTTTGGGAATTTCGAAAGAACAGATAGAAACGAAAGTTAAGACGCTCATAGAAAATGACGCTAAAACAATCTACTTTTACAAACAATCAAGCGTCTACGGTATGGCGAAAGCTTACAACTTCGAAAATTCATGGCTCATAAGCGGAAAAGATGCTATTTTGGAATTGGATTTTTTCAACAAGTTTCTGAAGTCAATCAATAGTCAATGGAGAATTCTTACACCAAAAACGAGACTACTCTTAAGAAAACTGGAATACGAAAAGCTGAAAGCTGAAGAGATGTAAGCTTGTGGTCTTTCCAGAAACGAAAGAAATAATTCTTGAAGCAAAAAAGAAGCATGAAGCTTTCGAAAACTATGTAAAATACTTAGACAAGAAAGTCATGAGTTTTCAACGAAAGAAAGTTGAGGTTTTCCAAGAAAAACACGATTTGAAAGACGAATATACTAAAGAGTTCATGAAAGGCATTAACGAGAGAAAACGAGTTCTACTTTTGGAGAAAAGAAATATTGGTGTAGACCCTTCAAGTTCTCGGTGGGTTGAAGAGGATTTCGCTGAAATTAAGAAACTGAAAGAAACATTGAAACCCAGTGAAGACAGAATAAAAGAGATTGAAGAACGGATTGAAACGTTAAAATTTACCGAAACGAAACAGAGATTAAATCATGAAGTTGATGTCGCACAGAGCATGTATGAAGACGTTGTTTGGCTACTCATGAAGGCAACTCTGTTTGAAGAGGCTCATTCTGCACAAGAGAAATTAAAAAATGAAAGACTAGCGGAAATGAAGAGAAAAGGCATTTTACCTCAATATGAAGGTTATTTCAAGCCTAAAGACCGAGACTTGTGGAAGAGTTTAGCTGAAGACGAATTCAAACGGAGACAACAGAAATATTTTGAGAACTTAGAGAAAATCTTTAAGAAACGGAAAAAGGAACAAGAAAAAGCGGAAAGGAAAAGGCAAAAGCAATTGTATAAAGAATGGGAACAGCGAAAAGAAGAAGAAGAAAAATGAGCGTAGAAATCCGTGAGATAAAGCCTTTTTCCGCAATCAAAATTATCAATAAATATTTGGAAGACCTCTTCACTAAGCGAGAGAATCTGAAACAGAAACTTCAGCGAATGAGCATGGATTACGTCACCAATGAATCTTTTCTAAACTTGAATCTGGAATTACTCGTCACGGTAAGGCAAATTCGGATTTTAGATAGTCTGGTTCAGCAAATGAAGGTCGAAACGTGACAAGAAAAAGGACAACTTCGAAACATGGTGGAGCTTGCGTGGTTTGTGGTCGAAAAGGATGCAGTGTACTCAACGTTGACGAGGTTTATATATGCTCCACATTTTGCCTTTACAAATATAAAGAGAGATTCGGAAAATTACCAGAAAACTTTAGACGTGGTTCTAACTGATGGTTAAGACCAAGATAAAGATTCCGTCTTGGCAAAAAGATAAGGGAAAGAAGAGACAACCCGAAACCAGTGACGCTTAACGTTAAGCTGATTCACGTTAACGTTTAAGCTAGGGTTTCTCTTCCAACTCATATTTTTCTCTCATAAGAAGTAAAGCCTTCTGAACTGATGGCTAACGCTAGCGAATTCCTTCTTTATCATGGTTGAATCCAAATAAGGCTAAATCAAAGGGAGAATACCTTTACTCCTTTCTGTGATAGATAATAACCATTGCCAGACAATAAATACACAAGATTGGAGATTTTTTCCAAAGCAAGATACGTGTCCTCATCATTCTTGATGTTTAGGAATATCCTCTCTAGCAGTTTATCAAGATTGTCGAAAAAGTCGTTTGGAAGCGGGACAATAACATCTCCGCTCGCTATAGCGTTAATGCGAGCGTTCATAGTACTGTATGAGATATTGAATATCATGTGCATGAATATTAGGTGTGGATTATACTCCAAGTTATAAAGTCGCTCCACTATGGCATAAAGCGCAGAATAGTAAAAGGTCTTTTTTCTCGGGTCTTTTTCTTGATTCATTTTTTCTCTCACAATTTCAATTTCGTTAAGGAGTGTTTCTTTAAGTCCTTTTGATAATTTCACATTTTTCACCTTCTTAGGCTATATCAAGCTCATATGGTTCTTGTTTTGCAGACAAACCCATAACATTTTGTGCGATTGTTGTTGCAGTCGGTTTGCTAGGTAGTGAATATAACCATTCTGCACCAATTCCAGAAGTAGGTATCTGCTCAGCTTCTGAAGGGAACATGGGATTACGCAACCATTGTTCGATTTCTTTTTCTACTAACTCAAACTCTTTAGGTATCGTTAGTTTTGGCTTTCGCATGAAAATTATTGCTGTAATCACTACTGGCACTAACAACAAAATAACTTCTATCATGAATCACACCTTAATCCGTTTCTTAAATTCATTCCACATATCAGTCTTCTGTTTCATAAATGTCTTTACATAAGGGTTGAATGCCTTTTCAAGTTTCTTTTCCTTGAAGTAAGCCCCTACACCCATTCCTACTGTAAAAACTGTAATCATTGCAAAAACTAGGTCAACTGTTATTTCCATCTTATCACTTCAAATAACGTAGTTGTTCCTTTTGGCTATATTTCTTTCTCTATTAGAAATAAGCGGAAAACTTATAGCTGAACCCAAGGAACTAATCAGAATCGTGAGAACGTGAAAGAGGTGATAGAATGGTAAAGTATTTCGTCAAAAACCTAAAGGTACACAAGTATCCCGTTCCTAGTCCGTGTAAAGTGACATACACGAATGAACCTTTGCATGATAGTCCACCGAACGGATACGAAAAATGCGATGACTGTTTTGCGGGATTGCCAAGATAGAAAAACAACAACATTATTTGCCTTTAAGATAAAGGGTTGCGCCAATAGCGAATATAACGATTCCAATGAAGATTAGTGTAGCCGAAAACGTAGGAACATCAGTTACTTCAGCATCACCAAATCTTATTGTTGACATAGGGTAGAGAGTAGTTGCTGAACCCGAGAGCATAATTACAATACCTAGAGCAATAAGGATATAACTCAGTCTGAAACCGCTCTTTTTCTGTCTAATCTCGAATCCCTCATTCTCTGAATAGACGTTCAGAAGTCTATTAAGGTTTTTCCAAACTGAGACATGTAAGAAACATGCAAGTTTTCAGTAGGTCTTTCTTGACAGGTCTGACGAAAATCTTAAGCATGTTCTGCAAGTCTCTGAATTGAGGTTATTTCAGCTAAAGAGCTTCATTTTGCCATGTTACCTTTACGTTGATTGTGTCTATGTTACTTATCATTCCTGATGGTGTCTAGTCCACAGTTTCAACATTGTTGTGAAAAGACCTTAAATAGCGAAACGCTACATACAGCGTCTGCTTTCGTTAATAAAACACAATAGTTTAGCACATAAGCCATCAATAGTGCTGGGTTAGGGAAATGGTTAACTCGCTTCCCTTAAGAGGAAGAGACTCGCCCGAGTCACTGTGGGTTCGAATCCCACACCCAGCGGACCACTTCTGCAGTATGTTATAGTACTCTGTGGTACTGTACCATACCATCTTTGGTAAAACTTATAAAACATGTTTAGCTCAAGTAAGTACTTGAAGTACATATCTGCGATGCATACACTTGAGGTTTGAGCGAATGAAGGCAAGGAAGAAACAGTACAGACGAAGCAGAACAAAGGTAATTGAAAGCATGCTAAAGGCATCTTTGTTGGGAACGACCAAGACACGCCTTATGTACAGAACGGGCTTGAACTACACCAATTTTGTTGAGTATCTAAGTAAATTGCTGGAGCACAATCTCATCAAGAGAGTACAACTGTCAAACCAAGGAATAATATACAAAACTACAACAGAAGGAAAAGAGGTTTTGAAGGCATTGAAAGAAGCGGAAAGACACATTGACTTGTAAACATTCTAACATCTCTACAAGAAAGGTGTCCACACTTACTAGAGGAGAATCAACATACTAGAACCCTCCCACCCTTCTAGGCTATAATTTCCCTCTTTTTTGTTTCTGGTCGGAAAAAGACCATTAACGCTTATATACTGAGTTTCGCAAATCGTAAGATAAAGGTGAAAAAAGAATGATTGAAGATGTTGAATGTCCTTCATGTCTAACGAAAACAAATTTTCACTGGATAGATAAAAATGTCCTTCGTTGTGGAAATTGTGGTTTTGAAATAAAAATAACGAAAACCGATAGAGAAATAGTTGATTTTCTCATTTCAAAACATCCACACGTTCTTACTGAATACTTAATTTTATGCAAAACAAGTCTAAAAGACTCTCCTACCTTCTAGGCTATGTTTTTCTACAGTAAACCGACTTATTTCCAGACCTAGACATAAACTCTAGACAAGTTTTAATCAGAAAAGCCTACCTAATTCTGAAATAAAAGTTACGCTAGGTCTGGAAGTGCCAATAATTCATAGAAGACGGAAATCTTCCAGAAATATTTCTTCCAGACCTAACCAATAATGTCTTACGACACACGACAATTTAAACATTTCTAAAAATCGCCCTATGTAATCCGTCTTTTTTTGGGCTTATTTTGGTTTTTTGGCTCTGGTCTGTTGAACGAATTGACAAAAGAAGCTCAGAATAACGTTTATTAAGAAGTGTGACTATTACCTACATGCCAATAATTCATATCATGATGACGGAACAAGAAAAGAATGCGAACACACGAAACCGCTTCAATGGATTAAGGTGTTGAATGTGGTCTTTACCGTCTGAGGTCTCGGGAGAAAGAGTGGAGAACATAGACCATCTAACCATATTTCCCTTTTTTTGTTTGATAGAGCTAGAGGTTAACTCTAGCTCCAAACCATAAATGAGGTGAATGAATGGAAAAGAAGGAAAAAACTAAAGACATGTCAATGATTCCACAATCTTACGGAGAAAAAATACAGAAAATCTTAGACAACAGCGTAGACTTAACCTTCGTGTCTGAAAAGGGACACGGCAAAACCGTAGCTGTAGAAAACTTAGCGTCTAAAATCATTCAGAACCCTAGAAACCGATTAATCGTTTTTGAAAGCTTTCCGAAATGGATAAACGAGTTTCCAGAAGCTAGTTTCATGGAGATTCCGCAAAACTGGATAATCCAGACAGACAAGACAATAGACCTAGAAAACACATGGATAAGACACGAAAAGAACTATAGCCTTTTGAATGAAGACAGAATAAGCCTATTTCTCAGAGAAAACAAACACTGCATATTCCTAGTGAATTCAGATGATATAGAAGCTATAGCGTTCTTTTGCTACTCAATCGTCTATAAGTTCTACAGAAGAAAATACGACATGCTACGGAAAGGCTACCCGATTCAAGAACATGTCTATTTCGTTCTTGAAGAGGCTCAGAACAGCTTAGACCGTTTCGTACTAACGAAAGGTCTTTTCAACAGATACAGAAAGCTGTTTTCTGAAGCTCGAAACATGGGCTTACACTGGATTCTAATTACTCAACGTCTTCAAGACCTTTCGACATACTTTAGATGTAGAACTAGCCTAGCTCTAGGAAAAATCAGTTTAGACGATTATGACTTGAAAATTGGAAGAATGCTTAAGCCTTTAGGAATCGGAAAAGGAATTCTTGACTTGTCTATAGGAAACTTTTATTTCAGTTGCATAAACGACATGGTTCAGTTTCCTAAATTCGAAACTGGAAAGGCTAAAGAATGGTTTCCGAAAAGACCAGACAGACCACAACAGCAAAAGAAAGAACAGACCGTTTTTAGACAAGTTCTTAGCGGAATAGGAAAAACAATCTTTTCACTTCTGGAAAATCCTAAAGTTTCGAAACCGAAAGGCATACCAACAAAAGAACAAGAAGAACAGATGAGACAAGACGATTTAGACAATCAAGAAGAGGATGAGCTTCAAGAAGAATTCGACAGAGACTTAACCTAGCGTCTTTTAACCGCTAGAATGGTGTAGATAGTGGAGCTACACTCCAGTTACATATAGGTTGAACTTCAGCGTTCGCCTTTCAGCATATTCTTCAGAGTGTTTTAATAAATCTTCAACTAACCCATCGTGCAACTTCTCTACGTTCCTCGTCTTGACAGGATCATGTCGGCCATCATAT
>Ga0315274_10016410_pt1 | contig 10465 bp, 8 predicted proteins | sample YL17G02_20_MG_FD_203700 | JGI IMG/M metagenome (GOLD analysis project Ga0315274, IMG submission 203700) | Sediment microbial communities from Yellowstone Lake, YNP, Wyoming, USA - YL17G02_20 | ecosystem: Environmental > Aquatic > Freshwater > Lake > Sediment | place: USA: Wyoming | collected... | reverse complement strand
GGTCGCGAGCAAAACGAGGATGCATTTCCATTAAGCATCCCTCCATAGAATACATAACCCGTTGATGTACAAGCATAAAGTAATCATAAATGTGCGCAATGGTAAGCCCCTGACCGAGGGCCAGGCGGGCCGGGATCCGCCGCCGGCGCGGCCGGGTCAGCAGCCGGCGTTTGAGCCGCCGCCTCGACCTGTTTGCCGGTGGGGATCGCGGTCTGAAGGAACACCTGGTTGTCCCAGACAATCGGCGCGGCCGTGCCCCGGCCGGGAATCTTGACCTTCCACTTCACGTGATCCGTCTCACTCCACGTGATGAGGGGATCGCCGTGCGGTGCGACGCCCGTGGCCACGGGCCCGCGCCATGCCGGCCAGTTCTGGTCGGCGGGGGATGGCGCAGAGCAAAGAGGGTAGGCGAGGGCGCTAATCCCCAGCGCGAACGACAGGAGGATCGGGGTCTGAGAGCCTGACGGGAAACAACGCATTCGGTAGGGCAGGACTGTCCTCAGTCCGCCGCTTTGGGCAAGGGCACGCCCCCGACGGCGCGGTGGGGACACACGCGCCCTACCTCCTGAGAATTCACTTCGGATCCACTTCATAGCCGAGTTCGCGCAGGCGTTGCAGTTTGTACACGAGGGCGCGGCGGCTGATCCCGAGCGCTTTCGCGGTCTCGGTGCGGTTGAATTGCAGCCGCCCCAGCGTTTGGACGATGGCGTTGCGCTCGATTTCCTCCAGCCGCACGGGGTCTTCCGGCGCCTCCACGCCCGTGCCAGGCGCCGCGGCTTCCCGGACCCGGGTTGGGAGATGGTCCACCAGGATCAATTCGCCGTGGGAAAGCAGGGCGGCGCGTTCCATGGCGTTGCGAAGCTCCCGCACATTGCCGGGCCAGGCGTACCGCTGAAGGCAGTCCACGACCGACGAGGAGCAACGCGCCCGGCCCTGGGTCAGTTCGGCGAGGAACTGGTTCGCCAGCGCCAGGACGTCCTCCGGACGCTCGCGCAACGGCGGGACGTTCAATTCAACGACGTTGAGCCGGTAAAAGAGGTCCTCGCGGAACCGCCCCTTCCGCACTTCCTCCTCCAAGAGGCGGTTCGACGCCGCCAAGAGCCGGGCATTGGTGTGGATCTCGGTGTTCGAGCCGACGCGTTGGAACCGGCCGTCCTGCGTGACCCGCAACAGCTTGGCCTGAAGCGGGGGTGACATCTCGGCCACTTCGTCCAGAAAGATCGTGCCGGTGGCGGCGGACTCGAACCGGCCGATCCGCTGGGCGACCGCGCCGGTGAACGCGCCCTTTTCGTGGCCGAACAATTCGCTCTCCAGCAGGTTCTCCGGGATGGCCGCGCAATTGACCTTGACCAGCGGCCCGGCGGAGCGGGCGCTCCACGCGTGAATGACTTCCGCCAACACTTCCTTGCCCACGCCGCTCTCGCCGGTGATCAGCACGCGGCTCTCCGACGGCGCAATCAGCGCCGCGTCGCGAAACACCGCCTGCATCAGCGGGCTGTGGGCGACGACATGCGCCGGCAGTTGGCGGTCCTCGCCCAGGCGCCGGGGCGCCGCTTTCGCCATGCCGGTGGCCTGTTGGACCGACGCCAGCAACTCGTCCAGGTCGATGGGCTTGCCCAGGTAGTTGACCGCACCGTCGCGCATCGCGCCGACGGCTTCGCGGATGTCGGCGTAGGCGGTCACCAGCAGCACGGGCAGCACGGCCTGCTGCTGACGCGCGCGCCGGAGCGTCTCCAGGCCGGAGATGCCCGGCATCCGCACGTCCGAGATCATCATGCTGACCCCTTCGTCGCGCAGGACTTCCAGCGCATGTTCGCCCGAGGCAACGGTCACCGTGTCGAAACCCTGCCCCCGCAGGAAGGAGTCCAGCAGGCTGCGCTGACCGGCGTCGTCATCGACGATCAGGATGCGGGGCGTCTTGCGGGCGGGCTTGGCGATGATCTCGGTGGCCATCGTCTCAACGTTCGGGGACGAGTCTCAGATGCGTGAGACGGAAGAGAGCGCCGCGGGGTTCGTGGGAGAGGCACTCAATTTCCCAGCCGTGCGCCAGGACGATCTGTTGGACCACCGCCAGCCCGAGGCCGGTGCCGTTCTCGTGCGTGGTGAAGTAGGGTTTGAAGATTTCGGCGCGATGCTCCGGGGGCACGCCCGGGCCGTTGTCCCGGATTTCCAGGAACGCCTCGGTTCCATTACACCCCGCAAAAATCTGGATTTCGCCCTGACGGTCCACGGCCTGAATGGCGTTAAGGACCAGGTTGAACAAGGCTTGCCGGAGCAGTTGTTCATCCGCTTCGACCATCAGCTCTTGGTCGAACGGCTGCAAACGGACCTTCTTCTCTTCGAGGTCATAGTTGAGGGCGCGCGCCACGTCGGCCACGACCGAATGAAGCGACACGGATGCGCGGCGAACCTCGCGCGGCCGGGAGTAATTGATGAACTCGTTCAACTGGGCGGTCACCCGGTCCGTCTCGTCGACCATCTCGCGGGCTTTCTGGCGAACTTCGGTCGGCGCGTCCTCGCGTCGGGACAGCATCTGAGCCAGGCCGCGGATGATGTTGAGCGGGTTCTTCGTTTCGTGAGCCAGGCCGGCGGCGGCGAGGTTCATCTCCTTGAGCCGGGAGTTCAATTCGGCCGCCCGCACCAGGCGAACCTCGAGTTCCGAGGACTTGGCCAGGTTGCGCCAAGCCAGCCCGAGGCCGACCACGGAGACGGAGGCGAGGGCGGTGATGAGTGACCGCAGCCAGAGGTCCTGGCTGGAGACCGCCCGCACAGACTGGGAGGACAAAACCATCACGAAGCTATGCACGCCCTTCTTCTCGATCGCCGACTGGTATTCCTCCTCGCTCATCCAGAACGGGCGGCCAAACGGGGCGCGGCCATCCCCGCCCCGGGACCGCGGCCAACGGCGCGGGCGCGCGGCGGCATTCGTACCCTCGCGGGGACCTGGGGAGACGAAGGCGATGTTCGTGCGATCCCCTGGCTCCGGCGGTGGACCGAGCGGCGGGGGGCCACCCCGAGGCGGTTCGGCCGGACGGTTGGTGCCGAACGGTGAGAACATTTCGCCGCGCGGCAGGATGATCGGCGGGCGGTTGCCCTCGGCTTCGGCGGTCATGTTGGTGCCGAGATCCACCAGGTTCATCAGGACGACGGTGTCCTTCCCCCAATGCTCGCCGGTGGGCGCCAATCCCTTGACCTCGAAGTCGATGGGTGAGCCGGCGGAGGCGACCACGTCGCCGGTGGCGTTCAGCAGGGCGACGGCGTTGAGTTCCTGTGGTGTGATCAGGGCATCGAGTGCCGACTCCAGACGGTCTTGGGAAATCACGCCGAAGTGCCGCTGCGAACGCAGGACGACGCCGAGCGTGGTGGAGATATCCTTGGCGCGGTTGACCAGCGCCACCCGCGCCGTCTGCCGCACCCGCGCGTGTTCCACCGCCTGCCAGACCAGAATCATGCCCCAGACGGCGAACAACGCTCCGTAAACGAGCCGCACCCGTCTGCTCAGGGTGTCCAGTTTCTCAGCGCGGCGCATTGATTTGGCCCGGACTACCTCCGGCTTTTCTTGGGCGGGAGACTATCTTTTTCTGGCAGGGTGTCGAGATACCGGTTGAGCTCCGAGTCCGGGAACGCCTTCGGCGCGACCTGCAAGTTGGCCCGCTCCTGTGCGGTGAGCGCGGCCAACTGCCTGGGGTACTGAACAATCTGGGGCGTCAGGAAGATCATCAGCTCCGTCTTCGTGTCGCTCGATACCTTTCTCCGGAAGACCGCGCCCAACAACGGAATGTCTCCCAGAACCGGAATCTTGTTGATCGTTTCGGTCCTCTGTTTCTGCATCAAACCGCCGATGACGACGGTCTGCCCATCGGGGGTCAGGACCACCGTATCCGCGGAGCGGGTGTTGATGACCGGCATGCCGGCCGATGCCACCGCGTTCGCGTTCGTCCCGGTAATGCTGACCGTCTGATCGGACACGTTGGAGATCTCGGGTGCCACCACCATTTCCACCATGCCGTCGGAGGTGATGAACGGCGTCACCCGCAGGATGATGCCGACATCCCGATACTCGTACGAGTCGATGGGCTGGCCAAACTGGCTATAGGTGACGCCGCTGACGAGGGGAACCCGCTGGCCCACGGTGATGGTCGCTTGCTGGTTGTTGCGGGCCAGGATGGTCGGTCGGGACAGCACCTCGAGTTTGCCCGCCTGGGCCATCGCGTGCAGCGTGACGGTGTAATCGGTGCCTGCGAGACTGTACAATCCGCCCTGCGAAGCCGGGACTCCCTTCAAACCGCTCATGCCACTGAAGGCTTGCAGCACCGAAGCGCTGGTGCCATTGCCCGTGTCTTTCGTGAACGACCCGTCCACGCCGAGGTCCAGCCCTTTCGAGTAGGTCACCTCCAGAAACACGACCTTGATCAATACCTGGGGGGCCGGCCGGTTGAGGTTCGAAACCACCTGGCTGATGTTCAGCGCGGTCTCGTCGTCGGTGATGACGATCAGCTTCCGCGTTTCCGGGTCATAGGAGACGGTCGCCTGGCCGGCCTCAGTGCTGCTGGGGTAGTTGCCGCTGCTGGTGCTGCTCGAGCGAGCGCGGGTAGTGCTGCGCTGGATCTGTTGTTGCGCCCACGTCAACTGGGTACTGAGCGCGCAGCCGCACGCCAGCAGCAGGGACAACCCTCGCCAATAACGGTTCACAACGGTGTGTTTCATGGTCAGACTCCTGGTGAGGTTCATCGGCCGCTGGTGCTGCTGCTCCGGTTCTGCGTCGAGCTGCCGAACCCCTGGTTCTGGCTGGACGAGGCGGAGGTGGCGCGGTTGTTCAACTGGTTGCCCACCTGCTGCGAGGTGTTCCGGTTGTAGGCGCTGTTTCCGGTGGTCTGGCTGGGAAAGAGATTCTGCAGAATGCTCTGCACCGTCTGGGGATCGGTGTTCTCCACATCGAACACGAAGACCTTCTGCTTCCGGCGCGGGTCCGAGTCCAGGGCCTCCACCACCGGGATGATCTGGACCATCAACTCCCGGGCGGCGCTTACTACGATGGAACCCGTGCGCAAATCCGGCACCGCGATCACCCGGGATTGCTTAACCAAGCGGGTGCTCTGGGTCGTGCTCGCCTGCTGGCCACCCATCCCCCCGAACCGGCCACCGCCGAACTGGAACTGACCGCGGTTGCTCTGGGTCGTCGTCGGGTCCGGGAAGAGGCTGGCCAGCATGTCCGCCGTCTCCTCCGGGTCGGCGTACTTGAGGTGGAAAACCCGCAGCTCGGTTACGTCATCCACGTTCGTATCCACCTGCTTCACGAGGTCTTCGATGATCAGCATCTGGTCCTCCGGTGCGCTCACCACGAGCGAATTGCTGCGGTCGTCCGAGGTGGCGACCACCTTCGGGGTGGCCACCCGGGCGCTGCCGCTGCTCGACGCACCAGCGGACTGGTCGCCGCCGCGCATGCCCCGGAAGAACTGCTGCATGGGGTTGTTGCCGCCCCGCCCTGAGGTATCCTGCGATGGAAAGAGGGCCGTGATCACGGTCGCCAGCGCCTTGGCATCGGCGTACTTGAGGGGGAAGACCCGGATGGTCGAGGTGGCTGAGATGGCGGTGTCGAGCGCCTTCACGATTTCGGCCATGCGGCGAACGTTCGTCTCCGTGTCGGTGATCACAAGCGCATTGCCGCCTTCATTGGCCGTCATCGACGTCTGCGAGGGCAACAGAGGGGTGAGGTCCTTGATCAACGAAGTGGCGTTGATGAATTTCACCGGAATGATCTGGATCACGGTCTCCTCGGTCTTGCGAATTCTGGCAGGGTCGCTGCCAACGACGACTCGGAGGTCCCGTTTCTGCACGCCGTCCTTGCTGACGATGCTGAGCACGCGCTCGTTGCGGATGGCGGCGTAACCGTTGCGGTTCAGGACCGCGTTCAGCACACTGACGGCCTCGTCCTTGGTGAGGGGCTGATTGCTCCACACGTCCACCTTGCCCTTCACGTCCGTCTGGAGATCGATGATGAAACCCGCCGCCTCGCTGAGGTAGTTCAGCACCAACTCCAGCGGGGCACCCCGGAAGTTGAGCCGCAACCCCTTCTCTCCATCAGCCACCGCCTTGGCCGGCGTACCGGGCGTCGGCGCCAACACCTGGGGCGCGGGGGATGGCATCTTCTCAGGCAGGACGGTTGGGCGGTCTGCCGTGCCAGGCGACACCTGCTGTGAGCCCGGCTGTTCGGGAGTCGGTTGTCCCGGAGTCGGTTGTCCCGGGGTCGGCTGTTCGGGCGCTGGGCTGGGAGCCTCGGGCGCTTCTTCTGGCGGTGGAGCCGGCGCCTCCGCGGGCGGAGGTGGGTCGAGTCGCTCCATCGCGGGCGCGTCGGCCTCCCTCGCGGGTTCGCCAGCGGGTGGGTCCGCCGGCTGGGCGGCTGCGCAGAGGCAGAGCCCCAGCCCACAGGTCCACGAAAGGATTTGGGTTATGAGCGCTTTCATGTTCATTCCTGTTCTCTTTGCTGCATCAATTTCTTAAGCACTTCACTCATCTCGCCGACCGAATCACCCCCGCTGCTCTCGGAGGAAGCTGAACTGCCGCCCGAAGCCGCCGGCAGATCGCCTGAGGCGGCAAGCTGCCACTCACCATTGTCCTCGCGGCGCACCTGCATGCCAACACGTAGCTCGATCTTCTGCCCCTCGGCCTCTAAAGTCACGCTTTCCGCCGTGAGGTTGGTGAGGGCGTAACCGGCAACCTTTCCTTGGGACTGGAGAGCCTTCTTGTAGTCAGGACTCGTGCCGTCGAAGAAGGCGAACAACCCCTTGTCGTACTCCATAATTCCGACCAGGCGGAAGGCCTCGACCCTGCTCGGGTTGCGGGTTTCCCGACTCGGGCGCACTGGTCCGCCGGACCGGTTGGCGTTGAAGATATTCCGCTCGGTCACGATTCTGAAGGACGCGTAGTCGGGCCGCGCCACACGGTTGGTTTCCTGGGCAACTGCCTCCCGCGCTCCGACGACGGCGCAGCCGAGCAGGGCGCAAAGCAGCCACCGGTGTCGGATCGCATTCAGGATTCGGGGTGCGTTCATGGCTTGGCCGATGAATTCAAATACAGACCGCTGATCTGGAGTCCCAGCGTGAGTTGTTCGCCGGCCGTGTCGCGCGCCGCAATCTCCACCACTTCCACCTTCAGGCCCAGCGGGTCTTGCTCGATTTCGTAGAGGAATCGGCTGAGCGCAGAAAGGCTCCCGAACGCCTCGACGCGGCATTCCATGGTTTCGAAGTCATCGGTGGTGCGTTTCTGGGGTTTGATGGAGCTGATCCCGATGCGGCTCTCCTGCGACCAGCGGTCAAACGCCTTGAGCATCTGGTTCTCCGCCGCAGAGACCTCGCCGGACAGGGTGTTGGTGCGCATGCCGTCCCACTTGGCGCGAAGCGACGCCTCCCGTTCCAGCAACTGCGTGCCCTGGGTCACGGACTTCTTCAGCTCGACCACCCGTGCTCCGCGCGCTTTCCAACTCCGCGACAAGGGGGAGTAGAGCAGGCGGTCGCCCGCCAGCAGCGCGACGACCGCGATGGCGAGGAGGCCCAGAAATTGTTGGCGACGCGTGATGTTCATGGACCGACGGTTTCGCTCCAGTGAAAGTTCAGGGTGAATTCCAGCGGCGACTTGCCGCGAATCTGTTCGGTCCGCAGATCGGAAACCCCCTTGGCCGCGCTGAGTTTGTCAATGGTCTGCAGCAGCGCCTGGTTGTTCCGCGCGGTCCCGGCGCAGGTGATCTTGGGAAGTTCGCGGTTCCCGGCCGGCTCGCGAATCTCCACCGTTTTGGCAGAAACCGAGCCATCGACGGGGAAGGTTTCGCTGAGGCGCCGCAGGATGCTCAACGAGCGGAACGACTCGTCAAACCAAGGGCGATACTTGCGGATGTTCTGCTGCATGGTTTCGAGCTCGGTGACCCGCGACGACATGGCGGTCCATTTGGATCGCCAGTGCATAAGCTGCCACTGCTGGACGAGGAATGCCAGGCTCACCAGCACGGCGACGCAGGTTGCCGTCGCCCCGGCCCAGACCAGCTTGCGGGAAGAATATCGGGTCGTGAACTGCGTCCACGCGCTGACCTTCGGCGGCAGCAACTGCAGAGCCGGGCCCGCCCCGGTCAACTGTTGCACGGCCAGACTGAAAGCGGGTGATGCCTCCGTCCGGGACGGAATCCGGACGCTGAACTCGCCGGGCGGGTACTCCCGCACCCGTTCGATCGGAACGTTCAAGGAGGCCAGGTGCGAGTGGAGTTGCTCGGCGAGCGCGTCCGCCGCGTCGCCACGGCCGAACACCCGCACCCGCCGCACGGCCTCCCGCACGTCTTCCGGCAACTGACCCAGCGTGATCCGCATCTCGCGCGCCACCTGGGCCACCTGGATCTGAGCCTCGTGGCCCTCTCGCTCAAAGGCGCCTTCCACCGTCCGCAACACCACCAAGCCCCCACCGCACGAAACCTGCATTCCGACGCTGTCCTCACCCGGGAGCAGTGCCAGCACTCCCTGCGACGACTCCGGCTCCGCGCGTTGGAGCGCGGCGAGACCCAGGGAGAAGGTGACGGGTCGCAGTTGCGCGGCGTGCAGCACCGCTTCCAGGCGGGACAGATGATCCCGAGGCACCCCCACGAGCGTGGCGTATGGCTCGCCGCCGGGGGTGCGATAGACCGAGCGTGCGAGCATGAGCGCGGCCAGACTGTAGGGAAACCCGCGCTCAGCCTCGATTTGCAGAAAGCTCTCGAGGTCCGCCTCGGGCAACTCCGGCAGCTTCGCGGTCAGCGTGAGCACCCAGCTCATGGGCACACACACCGCGCACCAGCGCTCCCGCACTCCGGCCGCGTCCAACTGTTTGCGGATTTCCCGGCCCACGAGCTCCGGATCGTTGGTCAGGAGATCCAGCGACAGCGAAGTCGAGAAACTGCAAGTGAGCTCGACGGAACCGTTCGTTCGCCGCACCACGACGCCCTCCAGCCGGCTGCCGTCGAAGGCGAGGCCGAGCAGTGAGTTGCCGGGCTGTCGCTTGAACGGGTTCCTTTTGAGCAAATCCATCATCGTTTATCCTTCGCGAGTTGCAGGGTCTGGCGGACTTCCGGGCCGAGCGCCCAACCCAGATGCGTCCGGTCCTGGCGGTACACCACCCGGGGCGCGCCCTCACTGGTGTCGAACACGAAGCGCACGCGACGGTAGCCCCGGTCATGGTGGCCGACGGCCACGATGTCCGCCGTGAACTGATAACTGCGCCCGGTCAGATAGGGACCCGCCTGAAACGCGCTTTCCTGCTCGAGCGCCTCCTTGACCCAGGCCAGCGAATTGCGCAGCGAGCGATTGGACTGGCGGTAGGCCACCAGCGCTGGGGCGTTGGTGATGCCGATGCCGGGCAGGCAGGCCAGCACCGCTTCGCTCGCCGTGTTCACATTGACGAGGCCCTCGACGAACGTGGCGCTGGACGCAGTGAGGTTCGTCTCCACCAGCGCGAATTCGTCTGCGGTCATCCCGCTGCGAATATAGAACTCGAGCACACTGCGGTTGGTGGACGGCGCGCCACCTGGCCCGGTGGGCCCGAGACTGCCTTGGACTTTCTGGCGGATTTCATTGGCGCGGCTGGTGCCGAGCGTCTCGCCCAGGAGCGAATACACCGGGCTCAGGTTGGTGCTGGTGACATTCAACCGACTCGTGCCGTTGGTGGTCGTGTTGGGCTCCAGGCTGTAAACGGTGACATACTCCAACAGGCCCGGGTCGAGCCGTCCGTCACGGTTGTCGGCGGGGGCGGAGGAGTCGCCATCGTTCTCGTTGCGATCGAGCGCTCCGTTGAGGTTCCCATCCTCGCCCAGCAGGATCTCCATGTCTGCGCCATAGACCAGCCGGAGTTCATCCACGGTCTCGAACGGGGAGTGTTTGCAGTAGTAGGCCGGGTTGAGCCGCGTGTACGTTTCGTCTCCCGCGCCGCCCAGCGCCGCGTTGGTGCTGGGATCCCGCCAGGTCAGGATGGAAACTTCCAAGTCTAGCGTCATGCGGGGCAGCCATTCCAGCATGTTCGAGGACGCCGTGTTCAGATTCAGTTTCGACGCCTCGTCCACCAGTCCGAAGAAGGGTCGGTCGGGCGCCTTCTGCTGGTCGCTGCGCCCGAGGAGCCAGAAGGTGGCGTCCCCCACCGGCACGGCCTCGGTCTGGTAGGTCTGGCTGTCGGGAACCATGCCAGGTTCCTCGACGCTCGCCAGAATGTTGCTGACGTAGCGCGCCGCACCATCGATCGCCTGCTCGGCCTCAATGCCGGCCACGCGGTTGTCCGCGGCACGCAGTTCGAAGCTCATGGAATGCGCGAAGTAGAGCGCGATGCTGACCAGCCCGAACGCGACCCAAAGCACAATCACCAGCACCGAACCGCGCTCCGCTGCGCGCGGCGCCGACGGACTCCCGTTGTAGAGGACGCGAGGGTTCACGGCTAGCCTCCTCCCGTCTGCTGTGTCTGG
>Ga0315274_10016409_pt1 | contig 10465 bp, 14 predicted proteins | sample YL17G02_20_MG_FD_203700 | JGI IMG/M metagenome (GOLD analysis project Ga0315274, IMG submission 203700) | Sediment microbial communities from Yellowstone Lake, YNP, Wyoming, USA - YL17G02_20 | ecosystem: Environmental > Aquatic > Freshwater > Lake > Sediment | place: USA: Wyoming | collected... | reverse complement strand
TGGGCGTCAGCAGAGTGGTCGTCACGGGCGTGAAGACGCACCTCTGCTGCGAGTCCACCGCGCGGGACGCGTTCATGCGCGGCTACGACGTGTTCTTCGTGATAGACGGGACGGCGTCGAATAGCGAGGAGTTGCACCTCGCAAGCCTGAAGAACCTGACCGACGGATTCGCGACCCCGGTGACCACGGAGGAGGTGCTTTCTTGGCTCAGGAAGTGAAGGTGGCGATAATCGGAGCGGGTCCCGCGGGGATCGCGGCCGCGATCTACCTTCAAAGGGTTGGTCTGGAGCCCGTCCTGATCGAGAAGGGGGAGCCCGGGGGCCTTCTCAGGAACGCCAACCTCGTGGAAAACTATCCTGGCTTCCCGAAGGGCGTGAGCGGCTCCAACCTTGCGAGACTGTTCATGAGACAGCTCGACGGGCTCGGGATCAATGTGACGAAGGCCCGGGTCGACAAAGTGCGGAGGAAGGGAGCGGGCTTCGTGCTCGAGACCGATATCGGGGACATCGCTGCGGACACCGTGATAGTTGCGACCGGGACGCGCCCGAAGAAGCTGGGGATCCCGGGCGAATCTTCACTCGACGGACGGAGGGTCTTCTACGAGGTCGTCGACATGCCTCCCGAGAAGCGGAAGGGGGCGGAGGTCGTGGTGATCGGAGGCGGGGACGCCGCCTTCGACTACGCCCTGAACCTCACGGACACGGGGCACAAGGTCACGATCGTGTCGCGGTCCCGCCCTAAGTGCCTCGGCCTGCTGGAGGAGAGAGCGGCCAGAGAAGGAATCACTGTGATGACGGGCCTCACGCCGAGGTCCGTGAAGGAGAGCGCAGAGAAGGCGGTGCTCTCGTGCCGCGGAGGCGACGGAGCATCGGACATATCGGCCGATTTCGTGCTGATAGCTGGCGGCAGGGAGCCGGAGCTGGGCGTGCTCGACGGACCGCTGAGCACCGGATTGAGATTGGCCGATGGCGGGCCCGGGACGAACATCCCCGGCCTATACCTGGTCGGGGACGTCATCCGCGGAAGTCACCGCCAGACAGGGATAGCCGTGGGCGACGGGATGCTTGCGGCCATGCTGGCGGATGAGTTGGTCGGGGAGAGGGGTGTGAGGGAATGAAGGTCATAGCTGAGTACGGGAACGAGGACCTCGCGAAGGTCTATGTGGCCGAGATGCGGGAGCACGACCCGTCGAGGAAGCACCTTGTGGAGTTCGTCGAGTCGCTCCAGCCCCCGATCCCGCGGGACAAGAAATGGGTCCTCATCGTCTCGTCGATGTTCGGGTGCCCCGTGAAGTGCAAGATGTGCGACGCCGGAGGGGACTTCGCCGGGAGGATGACCGCCGAGGAGATCATATCGCAGATCGACCACGTCGTCCGCAGGAGGTTCCCCGATGGGAGGGTGCCGATACCGAAGTTCAAGATACAGTTCGCGAGGATGGGCGAGCCCGCGCTCAACCCCGCGGTGATAGACGCGCTCAGGACCCTTCCCGGGGCTTTCGACGCGCCCGGGCTGCACGTGTCCCTGTCCACCATCGCCCCCACGGGCGGGACCACGGAGGACTTCTTCGAGAAGCTCATCGAGGTGAAGGATGAGTTCTACCCCGACGGGAGGTTCCAGCTCCAGTTCTCGATACACACGACCGACGCGGCGAAGCGGGACGAGCTCATCCCTGCCAGGAAGTGGTCGTTGGCGCAGATCGCCGCCTACGGGGAGCGGTTCTCGTCGCCGGAGGACGGCGACAAGAAGGTGACCCTGAACTTCGCCCCCGCGGACGGGTACCCCATCGACGCGAAGGTCGTGCGGGAGCACTTCGACCCTTCGCGGTTCGTGATAAAGCTCACGCCCCTGAACCCGACCGTGCGGTCGCACGAGGAATCGCTCCGGTCGACGATAGACCCGTTCGACAGGACCACCTCGGAGCACTTGGTCGACGCTTTCGCCGAGCAGGGGTTCGACGTGATCCTCAGCATCGGACAGCCGGAGGAGAACCTGATCGGCAGCAACTGCGGCCAGTTCGTCCAGCGCGCGCTGAAGGCGAGCGCCAGGCCCGAGAAAGGGTACGAGCTGGAGCACTACCTGAACAAGGTCGGGGCCTAGAGGCGCCTCACTCGACCGTGACCTTCTTCTCGTTCTCCCAGAGCCCGTGGATGTTGCAGAACGCCACCGCGTGCAGCGTGCCCGCCCTCTTCGTCTTCATGGCGGCCGTGGCGGTGCTGTGGGTGTAGATCGTGCTCGTGTCCGCGCCCTCGGGCGACTCACCGTGGGCTGCGAACTCCGCGCGTGCGATCTGGAAGCTGAACTTCGCCCCCTCTGGGTGGAAGTACAGCGCGATCCATCTGATGTGATGAGCGGTCGTGTTCGGGTGGGCGATCTCCTTCCCGACGGTGACCTTGACGTCGAACATCTGGTCGGCCTTGACCTTGTCGGGGCAGTCTATCGCCGGGACGTGCTTCTCGGTCTTCCAGTCCGCCTTTCCAACATGCTCTCCTATCGGCACAGTATCCAATCCTCCTCTCGACGGCCCGCATGGGCCGCTCGCGGGACTCGTAACCCACCTGAGGGTAGATATCCTTTCCACCTTTTCCGTGCGCGATGGCCTCGTGTCGGGGATGCGGCCCGGAGGGAACGGCTGTGCACAATTGTGTCTATTCCGGCAGCGCGAACGGCAGGTCAGTACTACTGCAGGGGCCTAAGTAAAAATACAATCAACGCGGTTCGGGTTTCAGAAGGGATAGGATGCCGGCGAAAGAACATGTGACCGGGTTCACGTGCCCGATCAAGATCAAACTCATTCTACCGAAGGACTGCAAGTTGGATGAGGATGCCCTGAGAAAGAGGATAGAGGAGAACGGGGCGCAGATGTTCATGGGGCTTTGCGACGCTTGCCCTTTGTTCCAGAAGAAAGGCAGACGCTGATCACCCTGCTGGACTCCTCTTCCTTGCGCGTCCTCATCTCGGAGTCGATGGCCCTTCTGACGAACTCGGGAACCGACAATATGCCCCATTCAGGATGAGAATCGATCAGCCGCTGCATCTTCTTCCACAGCGCCCTCTCGACCTTCATCGTGACCCTTGCGTCCTTCGGAGTCATCTGTTCTCGCGGCTAATCTCCTTGAGGGCTATTTATTATTATGACCGAGCGCGGGGGCACAGCCAGTACCATCAACACCGTTAACGCCAGCATTATATGGTCTTGTACGCATACCGTACTACAACGAGGAGCGAGGCGGGGCAGGAGGGCGCAGCATGGAATCCGATGGGAAGGAAGATGAGAAGCGCTGCGTCATCTGCGGCTTGAAGGTCAGGAAGGACGCGACGCAGTGTCCGAACTGCGGGAACGTCATGACCAGGAAGCAAGACCCCGATCATCCATGCCACTAGCAGCCGGTCCCTGTTGGGCATCTCTTGCGTGATCCTCCCCAGCGTTGCCATGATGGTCGCCGCACTGGGGCCGGCTTGATATTTTCTTTCCCTTTGCCAGAAGAGTCATGGCTCAACGCGCTTCTCGTGAAATCCTCCGACGGCGAACTCCACAACCCCGAGCAGGGACCTCGCGCTTGAAACGGCGACTGCAGCCTCGTTCTCCGATACTATGCCCGTTCTGGAATACAGGGCGATGTTGCGCTTTTTCCGCAGATTCATCATGGATATGATCAGATCGTGGTCGGCATCGCCGAGCTCCCTTTCAAGAAAGGCAATCACAGCGAGGTGGTGCGATTCGCCAGCGGGCCTGTACCCTCTGTGGAACATCAGAGCCCTTCCGCTCTGGAGCATCGAGTTGTAAGCCATGATCTCCGTCGAATCGAGCGAATCGCTCGTCATCGCCTCCGCGAGAGCGAGATCACGACGGGCGAGCGCTAGCAGGTCTCCAACCTCGTGCACGCCCGCTACGAAGGGTCTCACTATCCCTCGCCTGACTAAGTCATCGTATGGCGTCGACCTCCTCTCCCAACAAAGGGATCCGAGGCGACGACATCACCCTGGAGACGAAGGGCTCCTTGTCCCGGAGCCTCTTCTCGAACTCCTTCGCGGACATGACGACGTAATTGACCTGTCTCCCGAGGAAATCCTCGATCTCCTTGACGTTCCTCGCGACGGTCTTGTCGTCCACGTCCCCCACCAAGAACAGATCCACATCGCTCGACGGGCCCTCGCCGCCGGAGGCGAACGACCCGAAGATGAACGCATGTTTCAGTTCCCCGTGCCGGGCGAGCCTGTCCCTGACCAATCCCGCGACCCCCTCTGTCTTGAGGAACATCGACCGGAGTTCGATATAAACCGGATTACTACGATTAATAGAAAAGTACTTGAGGTTGGCGACCCGGGATGACGAGACGATGCCTGCTCCTTCCAGGTTGGCCAGCTCCCTCCTCACGGAGTTGATGTTCTCCCCGGTCCTCCGCTCGATCTCCCTCACGTAGTACTTGCCCTCTCCGCCCAGGAGCAGGAGGGTGAGCACCTTGACGCGGGCCACCGACGGGATGAGCGCATTGAGTCGCATATGAGTACAAAATGTACTCGATTGAATAAATAGTTTACTCAGAACCGCAGCCGCTCAGCTGCGCAGGAGCAGGAATCCCCTGTAGTCCATGTTGTGCTCGATGAACTCCGGCCAGTCCCACTTCCCCGAGCTCACGAGCTGCTTGACCTGCTGTGTCAGGTCGACCTGGCCCGAGATGATCAGGCCCGAGTCGAGCGCCAATGTCGAGAACTCGCCGACCGTGACCGCGCCGGCGATGCACTGCTCCCACGGCTCGTCCGCGCACGCCTTCGATGTCCTGAACGCATCGGATATCGCGACCCTCGCGCCGTGCTTCGCTATGCGGGACACCTCCCTGAGGGCTGCGCGCTTGTCCGGGAGGAGGTTGATGGTCGCCTGGCTGATGACGACGTCGACGCTTCCGCTAGCCAGAGGTATGCGCTCGAGGTCCGCCCTGACGACCTCGAAGTCCGCGTCCCTGAAACGCGAGTGGTGCGATATCCCCCTCGCGACGCACAGCCCGGGCGCGGAGAAGTCTATCCCGACCATGGTCTTCGGGGGGCAGAGCTCGATCGCCCTGAACGCGAGGCTGCCGGTGCCGATCCCGAGGTCGACCACGACCTTGCCCGACAGGGGGTGGACCATGCACAGGAGCGGGTCTGCGACCATCGACAGGCTCCTCCTGCGGTCGGAGGCGGCCCGCTCGTCCTGGCCCTTCCACTGGTCGTCGTACTTCTCCCTCGTGCTCCTCTTCAGGTCCGAGGGCGACGCGCACCTGCAAGTCGGCTTGTCCACCTGCTCTTCTCCCCCTTGCGGTTCATGCATCTACTCCCTGCTTATTAGTTGTATTTTTATAGTCCACGAATGTTGCACTCTACAAGGCTTTTTGTTAACGGGAAATCGGGGAGGTTTCACCATGGATGCTGTAAGAAAGATGGTCCTGCCGATGATGTACCTGCAGGGCAAGGGAGCTATCTACCACCTCGGCCAGAAGGCGAGGCCGTTCGGGACAAGGGCGTACGTCGTCGGAGGCAGGACCGCGTTAGCCGCGGCCGGCGACCGCGTGCGCAAGTCGCTGGAGTCGAACGGCATCGAGGTCGCGGGGTGGAACGACTCCGTGAAGGAGTGCACCAAAGGCACGATCGACAGGCTCGCGGAGGAGGGGAAGCATCTGAAGGCGCACTTCGTGGTCGGGGTCGGCGGCGGGAAGGCCGTGGACACCGCGAAGGCCGTCGCGTGGAAGCTGAAGGTGCCCGTGATGACCGTGGGCACGCAGTGCGCGACGAACGCGGACGCGAGCGCCGAGTCCGTGGTGTACACGGAGGACCACAGGTTCCTCGAGGTGCTGGTGCTGCCGAGGAACCCCGTTATCGTGATAGAGGACACGGAGATCATCGCGAAGGCGCCCGTGAAGCTCCTGGTCTGGGGCATGGGGGACGCGCTCTCCACGAAGTACGAGGCTGAGGCTTACGCGAAGGCGCGGGCCGCGAAGAAGGACGGGGCCGTGCCGACCGCCGCGGCGCTCGCTCTTGCGGACGCATGCCACAAAGGGCTCATGGAGCACGGGCAGAGGGCCGTGAAGGACCTCAGGAACGGCATCCACTCGGCCGATGTCGACCAGGTTATCGAGGCCGTGAAGCTGTCCTCCGCATTGGCGTTCGAGAACACCGGGTGCGCCCTGGCCCACGCGCTGCACAACGGCCTCACCAGGACGGGGCAGATCAAGGGCGAGCACGGGGAGCTCGTGGCCTACGGGACGATCGTCCAGGCGCACTTCGAGGGGAGGCCCAGGGCAGAGGTGAAGGGGCTGGTCGACTGGTGCGACAGCGTCGGGCTGCCCACGAAGCTGAGGATGCTAGGGGACTTGTCCAAGGCTGCGATCAGGATGGCCGCGGAGCACGCCTGCGAGAAGGATCCCAACGCGAGGAACATGCCAGAGAAGATGAAGGTCTCGGACCTCATGAAGGCCATGGACGAGGTCGAGAGGGGCGTCTGAGGGCGCTCACGCTTTTGCCGGCTCGGCGTGCCAGAACGGGCGCTTCAGGGCGCTCACACCGTGCCTCGATATCAGCATCGCGGCGGTGGCTATCCCAGCGATGTCGAACATGAGGTCGCCCGCGGTGTCTATCCCCGCGTGGAAGTTGGTCCAGCCGAACATGGCGTCCGTGAAGAGCTCCAGGAACTCGAATATCGTGGACACGAGCACGAGCGTGATCACGGTCGCGTACAGCTTCCTCCGGCCGTTCTCCTTCGGCGGGCCGTGCGGGCTCACCGTCCACCACATGATGGACCACAGGAACAGCGTGAGCAGAAGGGTGCCCAGATAGTGCGCGAGCAGGTCGTACCACGAATAATCGGACGCGGTGTACCCGAAGTACTGCGGGAGTCCGGCGTCGACGATGACCGTCATCGCGAGCAGGACCACGGCCCCGCCCGTGATCACGGCCTTCCGCTTGAGCTCGATGGCGACCAGCGGCACGGATATGCCGAGCGAGAACGCGTACGTCCAGCTGGACCACGTCCATCCGCCGAGCATCATGGACAGCGAGAACAGGCTCAGGAGGATGACCAGGACGGACACGGATGCGAAGGGGAAGTCGAGCCATCGCAGGAACGCCTTCCGCCTGATCGAGAAGCGCGGCATCGTGAAGTCGACCACGGGTGCGCGGGCCTCCTGCGCCCGGGCGAGCCGGGTCGAGAACCTGGTCACGTCGGTGTGCCCCGCTGGACCGTCGGCTGGGTTCGTTCCTGACATGCGCCTGACCTGATGTACGTAACTTGGATGCAGTCAGTGCGATAAAGGGTTTGCCCTCATAATGCCGCTAGAACCTCTTGAACGACGCCTTCTTCGCGTTGCATATGGGGCACGTGTCCGGGGGGCTGCCCTCCATGGTGTAGCCGCACACGGGGCATACGTAGATGTCCCCGAAGGATGCGTCCTTGCCGGCCTCGACCGCCTGCTTGGCCTTGGCGTACATGAGCGCGTGTACCTTCTCGGTCTCGAGGGCCCAGTGCGTGGTCCTCTCGGCGCCCTTCTCGCCCTGGTGCTCGGCGACCCACTTGAACGACGGGTACATCTCGTCGACCTCGTAGTTCTCGCCGTCTATCGCGTGCTGCAGGTTGGTCTTGGTGTCCTGGACCTGTCCCAGGGTCTTCCAGTGGTTGGTCGCGTGGACCTTCTCCGCGTGGGAGACCGCCCTGAAGAGCCTCGCGACCTCCTTCTTGCCCTCGGCCTCGGCCTTGTCGGCCCAGATGTTGTACTTCATCCACGCCATGCTCTCCCCGGCGTACGCCTCGTTCAGGTTGCGCTCGGTCATCTTGTGCATTTGGACCTCTCCTTCTCCACCGTGGTTATACGGTCGATTCCGAGGCCGTTTGGCTCTTAAATTCTTTTCCCCGATTGGATTCCGAAGAGGCCACGACAGCGACCGCACCGCGCGATTGCGGATACGCGGGGGCCTGTCCGCGGCGGGAGGACGACACGCGACGAATGACTCCTGATGGAGCCGGTGGTTGGCATGCTTCACGGGAATGGAAAAGTAATGTACCATGATGCACCATCATTTCTCCATTTTGGAGCAGTATAATACCACATCTTAAATACCGCGCACGACGTAGCCCGGCCCGTGATGATCAACAGAGAGCCGCTCCTCGAGGAACTCGTCGGTGCACAGAATCCCTGGTGGACGCATCCGGGAGCCCGGCCGAACCTGCCGAGGAGGATCGCGCCCAGGAGGGGTCTGGAGGAGGTCCTTGCGACACTTGACGGGAAAGAGATCACGACCCTTTTGGGACCACGGCAGGTCGGCAAGACCACGATTCTCGGCGAGGCCGTATCCCACCTGCTGGATGCGGGGACCGACCCCGGCCGGATACTGTACGTCAACTTCGACAGCTTGGCAGCCGCGGTGCCAGACGAAAGGGCAATCACGGCGCTGATGGAGATATTCAGACGCATGGTGCTCAGGCGCAGCTGGACCGATGTCGTCCGCGGGGAGGAGAAGATATTCGTGTTCCTGGACGAGGTGCAGGCAGCAGCGGACTGGAGCCGAACCCTGAAAGGGTGGTACGACCTGGGCCTGCCTGTCAAGTTCGTCGTGAGCGGGTCATCGAGCGCCGACATCCTCAAAGGGGCATCGGAATCGCTCGCCGGAAGGATTGCGCCGCATCTGATCCTCCCACTCAGTTTCAGGGAGTTCGCCGGATACCACGGGCCGCGCGCGTTCGATGAGTGGTCCGCAAGGGCCGCCACCCTTGCCTCGGCCTTGGGACGGGGCGTGACCGCCGATGCATGGATTAAGACCTTCGAGAAATCCGTCAAGACCCTTCCAGGGGGCGGCGCCGACTTCGAAGCGCTCTTCGGGGAGTACATTGTGCAGGGAGGCTATCCAGGCGTGCTCTCGGCCGTTCACAGGCAGGCCGCCCTCTCCACGCTGAGGGCGATAGGGGACATCACGATCTACAAGGATCTGGTGAGATTCTACCAGATACGCAACCCCAAGGGGCTGGACCGGCTCGTCGCCATCCTCGCCCACGAATCGGCGTCCATAGTGTCGCGGGATTCCATATCCAGGGATCTCGGGATTAACGTGCGCACGGTGGCGGATTACCTGGACTATCTCGAATCCGCATGGATGTTCCGCAGGTCGCCCATGTACACGGGCAGTCCCAGGGTGAGCTCCAAGCACCTCACGAAGATACACGCGGTCGACCCCGGGCTCGCGAACGCCTACAAGGAGCTCGGGCCCGGCGGGACCCCGTCCGAGAAGGCCACCCAGTCGCTGGTCGAGAGCACGGTCTTCTCGCATATGCTGCGGATGCAGGTCGGGACAGGGCGCATACTCGGGGAGGGACCATGGTACTGGCGGGACGGCCCGAAGGGGCTGGAGGTTGACGTCGTCGGGAGGATGGGCGGGCGGGCGGTCCCGGTGGAGGTGAAGCACGCCAGGAACCTCGACGAGAGGGATTTCAAGGGGCTGAGGGCGTTCCTCGAGGCGCACAAGGACGCTGGGCCGACGGTGATGGCTTCAAGGGAGACTTTCGATGTCAGAGGGCGCGTGGCGGTCATGCCCGCGTGGTTCTTCACCCTCATGGCATGACGCGGGCGTGCATCAGTTCATAACGCACGAGGTGATTCACGGTCCGCCATGGACCCGTTCATGCACCTGCTGCTCCCGATGCTACTTCTCCTGGCGTTGCGCATCGACCCCAAGAAGGTCGTGCTGCTCGCGCCGCTCGCTGTCCTGCCGGACTTCGACGCGCTCTTCGGGCTCCACAGGGCGCTCGGGCACAGCTTCATCCCGATCCTGGTCCTGCCGCTCGCCCTGCTCGCGTACTCCAAGTACCGGAGGCCGGAGTGGATGCTGGGCGCGACAATCGTCCTGTTCTACCTCGTCTCGCATGTCGTGCTCGACCTCGGGGGAGTGGCGTTCCTGTGGCCCGTGGTGCAGGATCAGTTCTACTTCGAGCCGTCGATCACGTTCGCCGCGAGCGACGGGTTCGACCTCGCGTTCCACTTCGAGTACGGCACGAAGGAGCTGGAGGACATGGGCACCACGAGCTTCCTGTCGGATGCGGGCTTCGCGCTCATGCTTCTGGGCGTGGTCGTGGCCGCGGTCTTCAGGAAGGAGGCGTCGAGGGCGCTCCGGACCGTCGTCGAGGCGGTCAAGGGGGCCGTCGGCCTACTCAGGCGTTGAGCGGCAGTCGCATCGAATTGGGCATGGTCCTCGACGGGCTACCTGGAGGCCGGCCGTTGAGACCCGTTGTTTCCAGGCTTCCGGTCAATCGTCTTCATGTACCCCACCACTAACTCGGCGCCACCGGCCATCAACAACCGCATCATGTTCGGTTGCTTCTTGATCCCCCGGTTCGAGGCGAGCATCTTCCCCGTGATACGGATACTATCGAGGATGTTCAGGTTGCGGCCCCCGCCGAACTCGAAATCATCCAGGTCCAGATCCAGGTTGATGGTGTTCTGGTCGGATC
>Ga0315274_10016408_pt1 | contig 10466 bp, 14 predicted proteins | sample YL17G02_20_MG_FD_203700 | JGI IMG/M metagenome (GOLD analysis project Ga0315274, IMG submission 203700) | Sediment microbial communities from Yellowstone Lake, YNP, Wyoming, USA - YL17G02_20 | ecosystem: Environmental > Aquatic > Freshwater > Lake > Sediment | place: USA: Wyoming | collected... | reverse complement strand
CCCTTTGAAGGGGTGCTGGCGACACCAATAACTCTCACCCTTTCTTCTTCCGAATCGCTAACTGAAGAGGCAATAATGGTGACGATTTTTGAAGAGCCGATGTCAACCCCGGCAATAATTTGTGGTTTAGGCATCTTTCTTAATATAAAACAACCGGTTTGTCGAATCTTAAATCAATTTTTTTTATCTGCTTTCCTTCTATTTTAGACCGTGAGTAAATAAATTGTAAAGAGTCAAGTTGGATACCAACCTCTTTTTCACCATTAAGTAGCACCAAAGTTTCGTTTTCCAACCAGATTTCGATTTCTCTTAAGGAATCAATTCTGGCCACCTTGGGTCCGAAAAGATGTAATTTCATATCTATAAGGATTTCGATAGTTCTCAAAACTTCTTGAGTTACTTTATCACCAGCTTTAAATTGAGGATCACTTCCAAGTAAAATCAAGGGTAAATTTTGATTTTCTTCCATTTTTTTTACCACTGTTCCCCCTTGATCAACCAAATAATAAACACCGGTTAAAGAAAATTGCGGCTTTGCCAATTTAGCCGAAACCGTCGATTCAGCTTCTGGTGATAATTCGATAGCCAAAGCAACAACTGGTTTTCTTGAGGTCAGTTCGAAAATTAATTTGTTGGGTAATCGTTTTTTTATTTTGACGGAATCAACCTGTGTCAACTCTTTTTTGACCTGATTTATAACCGACAATCGTGGAAAAAATAAAATGTTTTGTCTTAAACTTAAATCACCAACTTTATTAGCAATCTCCATATTACAGTTTAATTGATTAAACTGGCAATCAACCCTTTTAACCTGCCAAAAATCACTTCTCAACCAGAAGCCCAAGAGGATTAAAAAAAGAAGAAGACCTAAAATTTTAAGCAGTTTTTTCCAGTTCATCGACGATTTTTTGGGTGGCATTTTTAATAATTAATGACTTATTTTTGTCTCCGGCCTGACGATATTTTTGTATCTTTGCCATCATTGTCTCTATTTTTTCAAACAAATTATTGGGAGTTAAATCATCTTGGTGTAAAATTTCAGTCAAACCAATTTTTTGGACAATTTGAGCGTTTTTAGTTTGCTCGTCGCCCGGCAACCAAGGAATAGGGATCAGTAATTGAGGTTTACCTAAAGCTAGCAATTCGGTAATCGTATTGATACCGGCACGGGAAATCACCAAATCTGCTTTGCTTAAAAGTGTCCCCCATTCTTCACCGGTCACATATTTTTTCAAATGATAATTATCTTTCAGTTTTGCTGGCAATTTGTCTCTTTTCTCCTCTAAACGTTCAAAATCGCCAAAGGTTGCTAGATGACCGGTCTGATGAAAAAGATTATATTTAGCTAATAATTTTTCTAAAGCCCCTTCAATGGCGACGTTAATTCGATGTGAGCCTTGATTACCACCAGTCACCAAAATCAGCGGTTTCCCTTTTTCGAATTTTAAAGTTGACAAGATTGCCTTATTAGTCTTAAAAATGTCATGGCGGATAGGATTACCAGTCAAGATGGTCTTTGATTTGGTAGAATGGTCCAGGTTTTGTGGCCAAGACACACAAATTTTTCTGGCAAAAAAACTATTAATTTTATTGCCAAGGCCAACAACCGTTGTCTGCTCGTGAATAACAATCAGAATTCTCAACAACCAACCGGCGATAACTACCGGAACGCCAACATAGCTGCCAAAGGATAAAATAACATCGGGTTTAATTCTGGCTAGATGGTAAAAAGACAAAATGAATCCCCAAGGAATTCTTAAAAAAGCAGTAATGGTAAAGCGGGTAAATTTATGTTGGAGTCGACCGAAATTGATGGGGATAAACCAAAGACCCTTCTCTTGAATAACCATAGATTCCAGCGATGGTGTCTTATCTCCTTCGGCAGTATACTTTCTCCCAATATAAAAAATCTCCCAATTGCCTCTTTTAATCAGCTCGTCAATCACCGCCAACGCCGGCGTCAAATGTCCCCCAGTAATGACAATTTTCTTTTTTTCCATAGCTGATTAATTATAACATCTTCCCTAAACTAAAACTTAGGGTTTTCACCTACAAACTCGTTATTGTGATAAAATTTATTTAAGATGGAAAACAAATATCTGGATGTTATTTTCACCAACCATGCCATTAACCGTCTTTACAATCGGGGTATCACCCAATCTGATGCCTGGTATACTTTCAAACATCCTGAGGGAATTTTAGAGGGCAAAATTCCCGGTTCAAAAAAGTTTTACAAAAACTATGGAGACCAAAGAATTGAGGTTGTGGCTAAACAAAACGAAAAAGGCGAGTGGGTTGTTCTTTCTTGTTGGTCAAAATATATTGGCGATGGAAAACCCTTGGTTCACAAAGAAAATTTTCTGGAAAAAATCATCGGCAACTTAGTTAAAAAAATTTTTAAGGGATAATCTTTATCCCAGTACCCCTATTCCAACCCTAAGGTGGAATATCCACAACAATTAACTTTAGAAGCAAATAAATTGTTAAATGTGTTATATTAACCCTATGAGTATCATCAATAAGAAAATCTGGCCTGATATGTTCGAAAAGGACAAAAATCTACCTGTCGATTTCCGTCTAGCTGATTTTGACTTGAAGGATGGGGATAAAATTCTCTACCAAGAATGGGACCTGAAATCCAAGCAATACACAGGTAGAGAATATACTAAAACGGTCAAGCGGGTTACAAAACACGAAAGCCCCACTAGGTATTGGAGACAAAAAGACCTAGAGAAGAGCGGAATCTATATAATTGAATTTGAATAAATTTTGCCTCAATTTGCTCCGCCTGATGGACGATGTTAGAACCTGCTTTCAGTCAATACCCCAGAATTTCTTTTTTCCCTTTTTGTCTACTCCATAAAATTTTAAGTGTAGAAAATCCTTAAAGTCACTTATAAAATACCCTATCCCGAAAAAGAAAACTAATAATCCTTAAGGAGTTCATATAAAAAATTAAACCTAAAATCATTAAAAAGAACCCATAAATCCAATGGTGAGGCGCCTTGAGATAACCCCAATAAATATGACCTATTCTTCCGATAGAGTAGCCAACAAAAGATATTAAAATATAAAATAAAATTTGCATATTACTATTTCGGGATAGAAATTAACGATGGCTTAACAAAATAACGTAGTGGCTTATCAAAACCTTCGTGTATAGAACTTATGCCCACCCTTTTACCTGTTTGTATTGCTTCGTTGGGAATCTTAACATCCCAGTCTTCAAAGAATAACTCATCGCCCGTTAAATCAATCCCATATTGCTTCTTTGTAATTAAAAATGATTTACACAACTTGCCTGGAGAGTTAGATAATTCTTCTTCCTGCATATCTTTGTTCCATTGTCTTTTCATTATGTTTTTCCCCTCAAGAGGAATCGCTCCACGGATAAAGACAACGTCGGGTATATTTTCTTTGTTTACCACCACGGCAAATTGATACCAGACACCATAAATAACATAGATATACGCATGCCCACCTTCTCGCCACATTACCTCTGTTCTGGGGGTCTTTTTATTGCCATGATGAACTTGGTCAAAAAAGGCAGGATAGGCTTCAACTTCATAAACAATCCCTGATATTCTACCTTGAGGCGTATTGTGCACTAAAACCTTCCCCAAGAAGTCAGTTACAGAATCCAAGGCAGGTCTTAAGTAAAAAGCCTTGTCTAGTTTTCTCATATGTCAGCCTCATCAAAATTCGAATTTTCTTTATAATTTTTTCGTAAGGATTCATCTTTTATTTTAACAAATAAAAAAACCTTTTGAAACTAAATTGTTAGAGAGATCAATAACCTTTTCTATCGTCCTATAACATTGACTTTTATCCTTATTTATGCTAGAATTCGCTTTAACTGTTCCTAATTGTTCTTTTAAATAAAAATAACCGGAGAAGGAGAAGAGGAAATGGAAAGGTCTAGATATTTGAGCTGGATGCATGGGGTTGGTGCGCTTTTTGCTTTTGCAGCCATCTTGGTTGGAGGTTATTTAAACCCTGCGATTGGTTTTCCCATCGTAGTAGCCATACTTATTGCACTTGAAATTCCGCAACCAGGAAGAATCGATGAAAAGCTCATCCCGATAATTTACGGAAGTATTAAGAGAGGCGGTGTAAAAAGAGGAGTTTTTATCAATGAACTATTTACTGTTGCGGTAATCGTGCTTTCGATTCGGAGTTTCTTTATGGGAAACTTATTTGCAGGTTATTCCAACGTTTTGCTGACAACTGGCTTGATTTTTTCAGATATTGCATCTGAGATTTTCTTACTGCAAATGAGAAAAGTGATAAACCCCCAAAAATATGTTGATGTTCATACGTGTTTTTGAAGAAAAAAGTGTAATTGGGAATACCGAGGGCCGAAGTCATCTTTATTATTAAAGAATTATGTTTTTCCAATTTGGGGAAAAATTTAGTTTTTTAATTTAGTGACCAAGGCTCTCTTTTTTTGCCTAAATTTCGCCGGATTCCCCAATAATCTTTAATGAGGCATCCATCTTTGGAGTTCTTCCTTATATAAATTTTGTATTTCCTCAATAAAAGGTTCTGCATCAACCTGAACAAAATCTCTTGCACCGATAATCACTAGGGGAAAATCAACATTTTTAATCCATTTTTTAACTTTATCTTTATACCCCGATCTTATTAAATCAGGATGGGTCTCTATCAAATTTTTTAAGTAAACAAAATGGTGAAATCCTACTTCTATCATCCCTAGATTTCTTGGAGCCAGTCCGTAATAAGTAATAATTACTTCTTTCTCTTGGGTGAGAGAAAATTGTCTGAAAATTTTTACTAACGAGTTTAGTTCCTGGGTGAGCCGTTTATTTTTTAAACTACTAACTAGGAATTTATAGGCTCCCTGGGCCCTCTTTTTACTTTTGGAAGACTTTATTATTATACCGTAGCCTGAAATTAGCTCTAGCATTTTTTGGGTAGCTAATTCTTTTGGATTGGGCTTTTTTGTTTTTAAGGCGGCCAACAAGCATAACTTTTTTAATTTTTGCCAATAATAACCAACCGGACTTTCTTTATAATCATGATATTCAAGATGACGGTCGTATTTCAGATAATTATAATCCAAGAGCGCATGGGAAATTCTTTGAATTACCAATAAAGCAGCAATTGCTTTTTTAACAGGAAGGCTTTTTTGAGCTTTTTCTGAAGTATCGTAAAGCAGCTCGCCAGTTTTTACAAAAAATTTTGCATTTTTTATTAAGTGTTCACAAAAAATATTTGGATTTTTAATATAGAATTCTTTTTCTTTTTTAGTAAAAGGTGGAGTAAATCTATCAGCCACGCGGTAAAATTGTTCCTCGCTGGGAGATCTTATTGGTTTTTTAACTGGTCTAACCTTCTTGGGGACAAAAAGTCCTTTTTTAATTAAACCATTAATTATTCTCTTAGTGATCCCGCATTTTTCTAAAATGGTCATCTTTATTTCGAGCGGAGCGAGAAACAAGGGCTTCCTTATTTCACCTCGTAAATTAAACCCTTCAATCCATCAACAAGTATTTCCATATTATCTTTCAACACATCGGTTGCTCTTTTTGTTCCAACGACACAAGGAATTCCCAATTCACGGGAAAGAATAGCGGCGTGGGATAAAATTCCACCTGTGTTGGTAATTATTGCTCCAGACTTTTTCATAAATGGCGTAAAGTCGGGGTCTGTCATTGAGGTCACCAAAATATCACCTTTTTCTATTTTTTTGCTGGCTTCCTGTGGAGAAAAAACTATCTTAACAATCCCCTTGTACTTACCTGGGCTAGCGGCTAGTCCCTTAAGAAGAATCTTGGCCATCGGTTAGATTATATCAAATAAAAGGAGCTATCCAAACTCGTTTAACTTCTTTACAATTCCCTTATTTGCATCAACTTCAATCAAATCTCCATCTTTTAAAACATGGGTTGCTATTTTTGTTCCCACGATACAGGGAATTTTAAATTCTCGAGAAAGAATCGCTGCGTGACAGAGGATTCCTCCATCATCAGTGATAATTGCTCTTATTTTACCTATAATACTAACAAATTTGGCTGAAGTCATTTTAGTTACCAAAATTTCTCCTTTGCTCACTTTTCCAATCCTGTCTCCCTTGCCAGAAACTATCTTCACCTTGCCCTTAACCTTACCCTTATAAGCAACCATACCCTTAAATTGATTTACTTTCTTCTTTAAAAACTTCTTTGCCTTTCTTAAATAATTATATTTTTTTAACATTTTCTCAATCAAACAGACATTTTTTGAGTCGCCTTTTTCTTTAGCTGCCCTACTCATATCTTCAAGCCTTTTCAATAAATATCTTCCCTTTTCTTCTCCTACTTCTTCTTCCTTACAGTGAACTAAAATTTCATCCAAACTTTTTAAGTTACCCTTCATTGTTAAAAGCCGAATTCTTTTTTTGTTTGGAAGCTGATATAGAATTGTATCTTCAATAATCTCTTTTAATTTTTGAGAAGTGTAGATAATTAAATCGGTGTCAAAGCTGGTCAATTTCATCCAGTGGGAAAATTCTCTTGCCCACCTTGAGCCTTTGGGTGGAAAAATTTCGTACCCCTCTCCAATCTTCCATGGAAGCTTACTCTTATCGACTATGGTATTAAAATGTCCCCTTCTTAACTTAACTTTATATCCCTGAAACCTTAAGGCATAGTGAGCAATTAAAACCCAATCATTAATACCCAAACCCCACCCCTTAAACATGTCTCCCAATTTTTCTAAAGCCTTTTCTGCTTTCATACCCGTATTCTACCAAAGGTGGCATGTCTATTCCACCTCTAAGGTGGAATGCTATTTTTGTTTTTCTCGAAGATAGCGGTAAACTGCCAAAGTTGCTTTCACATCTCCCATGGCAGTATGGGCCTCCTTTAAAGGAATACCCCAAATTTCACAAACGTGAGTAAGTTTAAGACGTTCAAGTTTTTTATCAGAAAGTGATTTAAAATATACCAATGACATCACATCAATCCAATGATAATCAAAATTAAGCATCATCCCATACTCCCGAGCAGCATTTTCTATAAAAGAGCGATCAAAGGAAATATTATAACCAATAAACTGTCCGCCGGGAGTAAGACTGTTGAGTTCCTTAAGTACTTCTTTAAGAGATTTCGCTTCATGCCAAGTTTTTGGAGAATATTTATTAACCCCTAGGCTGGCTGGGTCAGCCGTTTCCAAATGTTCAGGCCAAACTTTACGATGATATTCTTTTCTAATTTCTAAAGTTTGAGGATTAACCACCAAACAGGCGATTTCAATTATTTCGTGTTGCAGTGGGTCAAGCCCAGTAGTTTCTATATCAATAAAAACTAAGGGTCGGTGACGAAGGTCAACTTTTGTGCCAGATTCTCTCTCTTTATAAATATTGGAGGACATAAAAACCCTTGGGTGGTTGAAAACAATTATAACATAAAAATCTCTATCCCTATTGGGCAATGGTCGGAGCCTTTGACTTGGGAAAGAATGAAAGATTTTTTAAGATTAGGGGTCAATCTTTTTGAAACAAAGGCATAGTCTATTCGCCAGCCCAAGTTGCGCTGTCTGGCATTGGCAAGGTAGGGCCACCAGGTATAATGGCCGCCCTCTTTGTAAAATTTTCTAAAACTATCCGTAAAACCTAAATCAATTAGCCTATCAATCTGTTCTCTTTCTTTGGGAGTAAACATAATATTATTTTTATTTTGTTTTGGTCGGGCTAAATCAATTTCCTGGTGAGCAATATTAAAATCACCAATCAGAATCAACTTTTGCTTGTTCATTTTTTGAAGATATTTGAAAAGGAATTGATAAACTTTCAATTTGTAAGCCAAATTTTCTTTTTGCCGTCCGCCGTGGGGCAGATAAAGATTAATCAGGGTAAATTCAGGATACTGAAGTTCCAAAAATCTACCTTCATTATCAAATCTTTTCAAGCCTAATTTTCTTTTAACTGACAGCGGTCTTTTCTTAGAAAAAACACCTACCCCGCTGTAGCCTTTCTTGGAAGCTGAATTAAAAAAGGAGGAGTAATTTTTAAGTTTGACTAAATCAAAACTTAGCTGTTCATCTTGGATTTTTGTTTCCTGAAGACAGATAATGTCGGCCTTAATCTTTTCAAACCATTCCCAAAAGCCTTTTTTATAAATAGCCCTTAAGCCATTAACATTCCAGGATAAAATCTTCATCCTTGTCTTATTTTATCAAATTAAGGTGGAAGATTTCTATAGGTTTGACAAGGGGTTAAATTTGAGTATAATAAGCCCTTAATCAAGTAAATTTGAGGGAAATTTCAACAAGGCGTTGAAAAATCCTTTAGATTTACTTTTAATATATATTAGCTGTACATTGAAATCGAAAGGATACCTAAATTGAATCAGGTTTTGCTTATTCCACTTATGATAGAGTTTATGAAAGTTGCCATAATAATTGGGGTGGCGGAAATTGTTGGTGTTTCATTGTATTTGGGGTTGATATTGTCTGGTGCAATGTTCACAAAAGATTAAGATTTTTAAAATATTGATAATCAAAAACAAAAGGAAGTGAAGGAAGATGAAAGGCAAAATCAAACACGTTAGAAGAGTGTTGGTGGATGATGCTTCAAATTGGATGGATGTTACCTTAATCCCAGGCGGCTATCCAGGGCTGCATATGGAGTTTGATGAACTAGAAGAGGAAGGAATTAAAAAAATTACTCTTGAAATTGCATCTAAACGCTTCTTAGTACGTATTGAGCAGATTGATAAAGAAGTAACTGAGATTGAAAGGGATCCTTCTGATGAAAAAACTTTGATTGTCACCAGAGGACTTTTTATTACTCAAGTCGTTAGTAAATCAGGAGATGTATTTGATCACATCCGCCCGCGAGGCAAACGAGCAATGGTACGAAAATTCCCCCTTGTTTTCGGGAAAGAAAAAGTCGGAGCTAAAAGCTGATAAATTCACAAAAAGCCATTTGTCTAAAATTACAATCTAAGGATTGTAAAAAATAAAGCAAGTGGTTTTTTCTTGCTTATTTTTTCACTACTCTTTGCTTGGCGATATTAACTAAAATTCCCATGGCGGTTAAAGATAAAACCAATGAAGAACCACCATAGGAAATAAAGGGTAAGGGTACACCGGTTAAAGGTACCAAAGCGACCATGGCACTTAAATTAACCAAAGCCTGAAAACCAATCCAAGAAGTAATGCCGACTGCCAACAGCCGGCCAAACTCATCCGGGGCTTCTTTAGCAATCTTCATTCCTCGCCAAATAAGAATTAAAAAAATCGCCAAAATCGCCGCCGCACCAATAAAACCCAGCTCTTCGGCAATCACGGCAAAAATCGAATCGGTCGTCACGGCCGGTAGATATTCATATTTTTGTCGGGATTGACCCAAGCCCACTCCAAACCAACCACCCGAACCAATGGCAATTAAAATTTGACGGATATGATAAGAAGCCCCTAAAGGATCACGGGTGGGATTTAAAAAAGTTAGCAACCTTTCCCGCCGATAGGGGGAGAAAAAAATTAACCCCACCCCTCCTAAAATCCCAATTGCCCCCACCAAAGCCAAAGAAAGCAAAGGAGCCCCAGAAACAAAATAAACCACTAAACTTGTAGCCGCCAAAACGACCGCCGTCCCCAAATCAGGCTCAAGCATAATTAAGCCCAATAAAATACCTAAAATCAACAAAAAGGGCAATAATTTTCTTTTGTTGGATAAAAATGAAGCCAAATATAAAACAAAAGATAATTTGGCCAGCTCGGCCGGTTGAAAGGTTAAAGGACCTAAAACCAACCAACGTCTGGCTCCCAATACTTTTGTTCCTATTCTTGGAATTAAAACTACAATTAAAGAAAGCAAAGAAAAAATCATTAAAGGAATGGCTAGTTTTCTTAAACGCCGGTAATCAAAAAAAGAAAACACAAAAAAAGCTACTATCCCTAAAATTGCCCAAAGGGTCTGGAGTCGGAAATAATAAAATTTATTACCAAAGTCACGATAGGCCTCAACCACCGAAGCATTACCAACCATAATAACGCCAAAGATAGTCAAACCTAAAACCAAAAAAATTAAAAGCCAATCAGGTCGGTGAGAAGCACTTTTTAGAAGAACTTTTGACTTAGAGCGCTTTAACATATTTTTTGAATTGAAAGCCGCGATCCTTATAATCTAAAAACATATCATAAGAAGCACAGCCTGGTGAAAAAAGAACAACATCACCCCTTTTTGCCTTTTGCCAAGCCAGCTTGACAATTTTTGACATCTGTTGAGAAGGCCGAAAAATAATTTTACCTTGAAAACCATTGACTAAAGTTGCCTGCTTGATTTTTTCGGCCATTTGACCGACCAGAATCAGAGTCTTCACTGATGAAACCGCAATTGTTTTCCCCAATTGGGTGTAATCCGAACCTTTTTCCGAACCACCGGCAATTAAAACCACCGGTTGTTTAAAAGACTTAAGGGCGGCCATCGTTGTTTCCGGCGTGGTGGCAAAAGAATCATT
>Ga0315274_10016407_pt1 | contig 10467 bp, 11 predicted proteins | sample YL17G02_20_MG_FD_203700 | JGI IMG/M metagenome (GOLD analysis project Ga0315274, IMG submission 203700) | Sediment microbial communities from Yellowstone Lake, YNP, Wyoming, USA - YL17G02_20 | ecosystem: Environmental > Aquatic > Freshwater > Lake > Sediment | place: USA: Wyoming | collected... | reverse complement strand
AACTTTAAAATCCATAAGGTTGGAGCAGAATCTAAGCCTGGAGGAAGTTGCAAAAATTACTAGGATTAAGAAAGAGTTTTTAATTTTAATCGAAACGAATCGTTTTGGCCAATTTTCTTCATTAGTAACGGCCAAGGGATTTATTAAGAATTACGCTGAATATTTGGGTCTGCCATCAGCTGATATTTTAGCGGTTTTTCGACGCGATAATTTGCCATCCCCAAAAAAGAGCGCCGGATTTAGCTTATTTCACCAGGCTGAGAGATTGAATTTCAATTGGAATCCCAAGCTCACGCTAACTTTGATTATCGTTACTCTTGTTATTGCGATTTTGGGATATCTATTCAGCCAGTATTTCCATTTAAGACAGAGTCCGGGTTTGGAAATAATAACCCCAAAAGACAAACAGCAGGTTTTTGAAGACAAAATTACGGTTTCGGGTCGCTCAGACGCGGACGCGCTGGTAAAGATTAATGATAATCTGGTTGTTCTTTCATCCAAAGGAGAATTTAGCTATGAATTGTTACTTTTTCCGGGAGAGAATAAGATTGTGGTTGAGGCAGTCAGTAAATTCGGTCAAAAAAGTCTTGAGCAGCGCACTATTTTTCGTCTTGACAAAAGTGAATAAGTTTCTGATACTTAGTTTATGAATCAACCTGCCCAAATTCTTCTGGTGATTGTGGTAATCGTCTTAACTGCGTTACTGACGGCGATTGGGATTCAGGTTTATCTAATTCTTAAAGAAGCGAAAAAGTCAGTCGAAAAAGTTAATAAGATCCTTGATGATACCGGTACAATAACCGAATCAGTAGCCAAGCCGGTTAGTTCGCTTTCTTCGTCAATCACAAACTTCTCCGGGGTAGCCGGGATTTTAAGCCTGCTACTTAAAAAAAAGAAAAAACCAGAAGTTGATTTGCCAAATGAATGATAATCAGCATACCAATGATAGTTTTTTGACCGGTCTTATATTGGGAGCGCTTTTAGGTGCCGGAGCTTTCTATTTTCTAACCTCAACTGACGAAGGCAAGAAAGTAAAAAAGCAACTAGCCGAGAAATCGGGCGATGTCCTAGATAATTTGGCGGACTTGGTCGGTGAAATTGAAGAGAAGGGAGAGGAGTTTGAAAAGAAAGCCGAACAGGTTAAGGGAATGTTGGAAGAAAAGGTTGGCCAGACCGCTACTGTTGCGGTGGAAGAAGTGAAAGATGATTTAACCCAGATTAAAAAACTGCAGGAGCGCGGCCGCCGTGCCATCAAATACTTCCTTAAAGACGGCAAACCACTGAGTTAAATCTTACATTTTTAATTACATTATGCTTGACAGTAAAAAGTAATTATGATACTCTTCTCTCAAGATGAATTATTTAACGACCAACATTATTCCGATTACTAAGGCGCGAGGGAAATTAGGCGATTTAGCAGAGCAAGTCAAAGGCGATCGGTATATAATTTTAACCAAAGGCGGCCAAGCTGAAGCGGCTTTAGTGGATATTGATTATTTGGCTAGGCTTGAAGAAGAAGTAGCCAAAATTTATCAACAAACTTTTATTGATCCAAAGCTCTTACCTTTTACTCGTGAGTTTACTTCTGAAGAGATTGACGAGTGGCTAAAAGAAGACCGGCTTTAAGGATGAAAAGAGTTTTTTTAGATTCCAGTGTTTTGTTTACGGCAGTTAACTCTCCAATCGGCGGTTCGGCAAAATTATTTACCTTAAAAAAGATACAATTGATAACTTCAAAGGTTGTTTTGGCGGAAGTAGAAAGAAATATTCACCAAAAATTAGAAAACTATCACTTAAAAAGATTTTTTCTTTTGGCTTCCAAAATGGAAATCCTTGGTCCGTTGCCAGACAAGAGATTGATTGAAAAGGCAAAAAAAGTAATTGTCAAAAAAGACGCGGTAATTTTGGCTGAAGCCAAACAAGCGAGAGCCGATTTTTTAATCACTCTGGATAAAAAGCATTTTTTAACTGTAAAAGCAATTAATTTTCTTATGCCAAAAAAGATTTTTACCCCCAAAATGCTTTTTAATCATCTTGACAAGGAGTAGCTAGAACTTTATTATTAAAACAATGGAAGAACCAATTAATACGCCAATTTCCAGCCCCAAACCGTCAAACAATAAACTCTTCAAAATATTAATAATTATCATTGGCTTTTTAATCGCTATCGGTCTTTTTCTGAATGCCTATTTACTCTTAAAGAAATCCAAACAGCCGTTTCCCATCGGCTTTCCTGTTTCTCTTCCTACTCCAATAATTCCTAGTCCGACACTAGCTCCCAATTCAACTGCGAATTGGAAAACATATGTCCTTCCGAGTAAAACTGGTGAGACTTGTGAGATAAAATATCCTCCCACCTGGCAGATTAGGGAAGCCGATGGCCCTAGTAGTTTTAGTGTGGAATTTTCTAAAGAACAATTTCCCGAGAAGGGTTTGCCCACTTCAAATTACATAGATCTTTTGCGATTTGGTAACGAAAAGGGAGTTTCTCTTGATAATTGGTTGGGGGAGATGGTTACAGGTGATTCGACTTTTGAGGTTACTAAAAGTAGTTTTGGTGGGAAAGAGGCAAGGTTTGTTATTAGCAAAAGAGGTGGGGGGAAGAGCTTTTATGTAGTTAATGGGGAGTATATCTTTGAAGTAACCACGATCGTGTCTGAAGCTACTCTTGATTCAGAAACAGAAAGGATTTTTACCACCATGCTCTCCACATTCAAATTTACTGATTCCACCGACTCAATTTCCAACTGGAATACATACTCAAGTACTAAATTTGGTTTTACAATTAAGTACCCAAAAATGATAAGTAAATATAATGAGAGTTGGCAGTATGAGGAAATTGGACTTGGTAGTACAGGTACTATGATAGGATTTGGAGCTCCATCATCTAAATCAGGAGGTTATATTTGGGGAGTGGGCATTTTTACCGATAAAACGGTTGAACAACTTATAAAAGAACAGGGCCAACAGTTTACTGATAGAAAAGAAAGCCGGAAGAACATTGTGGTTAATGGTAAATCGGCATTATTTGTCACTGTGACTACAAACCAATATCCAGATTGGATTTCGAAGACTGTTTATGTAGAACAGAATGGAAAAATATATGTTATTAGTAACGGTGCGGTTGAGATACCGGAATTTGACTACTTCTATAATTCTTTCGCTACATTAAACTAACAGATCCTCAGCCAATCTAAACTTATAAACTTCTCCCCTAAGTTTCTTTAAATCTTGCTTCAAGCTCGGATTTGAGATATCATAGGCTTGATGAAAGCAGCGGAATTAAAGAAAAAATTTTTGGATTTTTTTGTCAAAAAGGGGCATAAAATTTTGCCTAATGTTTCTTTGGTGCCGGAAAACGACCCGTCGGTTTTATTTACCACTGCCGGGATGCATCCTTTAGTACCATATCTTTTAGGTGAAACCCATCCGTTAGGCAAACGGGTCTGTAGTCTACAGCGGGTTTTGCGAACTGATGATATTGACAATGTCGGTGACGGTTTTCACCATACTTTTTTTGAAATGCTGGGCAATTGGTCGCTGGGTGACTATTGGAAAGAAGAAGCTTTAACTTGGAGTTTGGAGTTTTTAACCAAAATATTGGGCTTTGAGCAGGAAAAAATTTCCGTTTCCTGTTTTGCCGGAGATAAAGATGCACCCAAAGACGAAGAATCGGCTCAAATTTGGCAAAAACTGGGAATCCCAAAAGAGAGGATTTATTTTCTGCCGAAAAAAGATAACTGGTGGCCGGTAGATAAGAATGGTCCTTGCGGACCGGATTCGGAAATGTTTATTGATACCGGTAAACCCAAGTGCAATCCTAAATGTGACGTGTCCTGTCAATGCGGTAAATATATTGAAGTCTGGAATGATGTTTTTATGCAATATAACAAAACTGTCGAAGGTAAATTCGCGCTCTTAAAACAAAAAAATGTTGACACTGGCATGGGGGTAGAAAGAGTAACCGCTCTGACCAGCGGTTTTGGTGAAGATGATTACCGGACGGAACTATTTTGGCCGATTATCCAAAAGATTGAAAAGATCTCTGGTAAAAAATACCAAGATAACCTGAAGCCAATGCGGATTATCGCCGATCATTTACGGGCAGCCACTTTTATAATTGTCGACGGCGTGATGCCTTCAAACACTGAACAAGGTTATATTCTACGCCGTTTAATCCGCCGATCGATTCGCTACGGGAAGATGCTGGGGTTAGATCAGCCTTTTACTACTGGCGTTGCTAAAGTGGTAGTTGATTTAATGGCTGATAGTTATCCACAATTGGTGGAGAATCAAGACTTGATTACTGAGATTTTGGCCGGTGAAGAAAAGAAATTTTCGCAAACTTTGAAAAATGGATTAAAAGAGTTTGAAAAGATGGCGGCCAGAAATAAAAAAATCACCGGCAAAGATGCCTTTTTTCTTTATGAAACTTATGGTTTTCCTTTTGAACTGATTGCCGAAATTGTCAAAGAAAGAAATTTGGCGATTGATAAAGAAGAATTTAATAAAGCCCAACAAGAACATCAACAACTTTCTCGGAAAGGGGCGGAAAGAAAATTTAAGGGTGGGCTGGCGGATCATTCGGAAACGGTGGTTAAATATCATACCGCCACTCACCTTTTACATGCGGCTTTGAGAAAAGTTTTAGGTGACCAAGTTCATCAGGTAGGGTCAAATTTAACCGCCGAAAGACTGCGTTTTGATTTTACCTATCCGGATAAACTAACGCCGGAACAAATAAAAAAAATTGACGATTTAGTCAACGAAAAAATTAGTCAAAAATTGCCAGTGAAAATGGAGATAATGAGCTTAGATGAAGCCACAAAGCAGGGGGCGTTGGCTTTTTTTGGACAAAAATATGGCGACAAAGTAAAAGTGTATTCGATAAGTAATTTTTCTAAGGAAGTCTGCGGCGGGCCGCATGTCGAAGATACCGGTGAAATCGGCGGAATCGAGATTTATAAAGAAGAATCTTGTGGAGCGGGCAAGCGCCGCCTCTATGCCAGAATTAAGTAGCTTCGGGACTTGCAAAATTATTTTTTATTTGTGATAAACTGATAGCAACTGGTACATTGCCGGTTTTTGTCCTGCCCAAAATGGAAATAAAAGGTATTTTAGAAAAAATTCGCCAGAGAGAACCAAAGAAGGAATTTCTTTTTGCCCTAGAGATTGATCATGAGTTAGTCAAGTCAGCTATTTGGGGCATTATGGATAACGAGGTTAAAGTAATGGCGATTGGCGATACTTTTCCTTGGGAAAAAGAGGAAGAATTAGTTCAAGCTGTTGACATGACCCTTTCTTCAGTAGTTCAAAAATTTTCTCCCCAGCAAGAGTTGGTTGAACCGAATAAGGTAGTTCTGGGGTTACCAATGGACTGGGTGGAGCAAAATAAAATTATCTTGGAGAAAAGTCAACTGATTAGAAAGATTTCCAAACAGTTAGAATTAAATCCTATCGGTTTTGTCTTGATTGGCGAGGCAATTATCCACTATTTAAAGACTAATGAAGGAGTCCCCCCAACGGCAATTATCGTGGGGCTGGAGATTAAAAGATTAACTGTAAGCCTCGTAAAGTTAGGGAAAATTATTGGTACCCAATATGTTAAAAGAAGTGGTAATTTAGGGTCAGATTTATATGAGGGATTAACTCGTTTTGCTGATCAGGAGGTTTTTCCGGCGCGGATTTTGGTTTACGGTAAGGAAAGAGGGAAAGATAAATTGGAAGAAGCGCGTCAGGAGCTAATGAATTACTCTTGGCCGAAAGAAATGGTTAACTTCCTGCATTTACCAAAAGTTGAGATTTTGGCTTCCGACTTTGATATTCAAGCCATTGCTTTGGCCGGCGGCAAAGAAATTTCTCAAGGTCGGGCACAGAGTTTCTCGGTGGTAAAAGAAGAGGTAGGGGAAGAAAAGGAAAAAGAGGAGAAGGCAACCGATGAAGGAGTGGCAGAAATGGGTTTTATTGAAGGGAAAGATATTACCCAAGAGGCTAAACCACTGGTTGAAAAAGAAGAGCCGCCACCAAAGCCGAAGATTTCTAAACAGAAATTAATGACGTATTTTACTCTCCTCCCGGCTAAAATTAAGTCAAGGATTCGTTTTAATTTACCTAAGTTTAAAGTTAAGTTTAACTTTTCTTCCCGGTTAGCGATTATCGGTGGAATACTTTTAGCTCTTTTAGTGATTCTGACTGGATCGGCAGTGGCTTATTGGTGGTACGCCCCTAAAGCGAAAGTGACTCTTTATATAAAAACCATGACTTTGGATGAAAATTTTCTGGTTAGACTTGATCCTTCAGTACAATCAATTGATAAGGAAAAATTAATTCTGCCGGCACAAAAACAGGAGGTAACAGTTAATGGCGGGAAAACGGTTGCTACCACCGGAATTAAACTGGTAGGAGAACCAGCGAAAGGAACAGTCACCATTTATAATCGGACTACCAATGAAAAAACTTTCAATGCCGGAACGGAAATAGTTGGCCCTAATGCTCTCAAATTTAGCTTGGACGATAAAGTAACGATTGCCTCGAAAAGTGCCAGTTCGGACTATACCGAAGTTCCGGGAAAATCATCAACTAACGCCACCGCTCTTAAAATCGGCCCAGAAGGGAATTTAGCTTCCGCGACGGAGTTTACGATTGCCAATTTCGCTAAGTCAGATTTTGTAGCCAAAAACGATTCAGCCTTTACTGATGGTAGTAGCCGTGAGGTTCAAGCCGTTTCCAAAAAAGACCAGGATAAATTAGTTGAGGATTTAACTAACGAGCTTAAGAAGAAAGCGATAGAAGAACTAAAGGCAAAAATTGATTCTCAATATAAGCCAATTGAAGAATCGGTGACAACGAAAATTACCGAAAAAGTATTTAGCCAGGATATTGACACGGAAACGAACGAGGTAAGCTTAAAAATGAAAATGAAAATTTCTGCCCTTAGTTACTCAGAAGATGATTTTACCCAGATGATCCAAAATCAGGTTAATCAGTCTGTCCCTGCAGGATTTGAGTATAAAACTGAAGAAAGTGAAACTAATTTTACTTTGAAAGAGATAGCTAAGGATGGGGTGGCCATTTTTACTGTTCGTTATAAGGTAAAACTGATTTCCAAACTAGACCTAGATATAATTAGAAAAAATTTGAGCGGGAAGTATTTAGACATTGGTCGGTCCTATTTAGAAAGCTTACCAGAAGTTGACTCGGCCGATTTTGAAATTACTCCCACATTGCCAATTAAGATTAATACTTTTCCCAGAATAGTTAAGAATATAAAAATTGAAGTGGTGGTTAAGTAAAATGCTCTACGTCTATATAAAAAACACCTCAGAGACTTTTGTCAAAAGGAAACCGAATCCTTTTCGGTTTTTATCGGCGGGTTTAATATTTTTTGGGGCGATATTGCTGGCTAATGCTAGCTTGCCGATAGTTCTATATCAGATTAAAAGCGCTAGTTTCCGGCAAAATATTATCTCTCCAGTAAGTAGTTACTACGTTGATTATTCTGATCCCGGTGATTGGTTTCCTACGGCACCAAAATTACCATCATCTTCAACAAAAATTACTCACTACCAGCTTTCGATTCCGAAACTAAAAATCAAAAGTGCGACTGTGGAAATTGCCGGAGATGATTTAAGTAGAAGTCTAATTCATTATCCGGGGACCGCTTTGCCGGGCCAATATGGAAATGCGGTAATCTTTGGTCATTCAGTTTTACCTCAATTTTTTAATTCGCAGAATTATAAAACCATTTTTTCGACTTTGCCGTCATTGAGTAAGGGAGATGAAATTATCGTCGACTTTGACGGCGTTGCCTATAAGTATGTGGTCATAAATATGGTCGAAGTTGTTCCTCAAGATATTTCTGTATTAGAGCAACAGTATAATGATCGTTATCTAAGCCTGATCACTTGTGTCCCTCCGGGAACTTATTGGCATCGATTAATTGTTAAAAGTAAGTTGGAAAGCTTTTAAGTGATAATATTAGGGATAGATTATGGTTTGAGTAAAATTGGGTTAGCGATAAGTGAAGGAGAATTAGCCCAGCCTTTGATGGTGATTCAGAATTCAGAAAAGATAATAGGTGAGATTTTTAAGATTTGTCAGAAATATCAGATTGAAAAGTTAGTTATTGGGCTTCCAGAAGGTAGCCTGGGAGAAAAAGTTAAAGAATTTGCCGGACAACTTTTATTGTCAACCAAGATAATTTTTGAGTTTCAAGATGAAACATTGACTACCCGACAAGCGCTTGCTAAAATGATCGAAGCTAAAAAGGGGAAAAAGATAAGGCGAAGTCTTAAAGATGCTTTTGCAGCGGCCTGTATATTACAAGAATACTTAGAAGAAAGGAGGCGAGATGTTTAAAAATATTATTGCTCCTGTGCAGGCATGGTTATTGTCTCGGGGTCAATGTGTTGGCTGTGGAATGCCGTTAACTAAGGCTAAAGTTGAGAAAAGAAAAGATGGTACTCAAAAATTAACCTGTAAATGCGGCCGGATTTTTATATTTGATCCCAAGGCTAAAAAATATCGCCGTGCGCTTTTTGAAGAGGTATAAGCCCTACATTTTTCTTCTTCCCATCACTTTTTTATTGGTGGTGGTATTTGGTTGGTGGGTGGTTAATTTTTCTTCGGTAGCCAAAACCACTTTGGTTAATAACCAAATTTTTGTAGTTAAAAAAGGTGAGAGTCTGTCTACAGTTGCTTTAAGACTAGAGAAAGAAAACCTCATTCATAATAGTTTGGCTTTCAAAATTTGGGTCATTAGTAGAGGATTAACCAAAAAAATTCAACCCGGTAGTTTTAAATTAACTCCTGCTTTAGACGTTAATCAGATTGTCATGATTTTAATTCACGGGCCGTCTGATGTTTGGATTACCATTCCCGAGGGCTGGCGTAAGGAGGAAATCGCCAATCGTTTAACTGCCAACTTGTCTGATTTTGATGGTCAGGAATTTTTGAAGCTGGTAAACAGTTTAGAAGGAAAACTCTTCCCGGACACTTATTTGATTCCTCAAGATACGTCTGCCTCGGCCGTAGTGGAGATTTTAAATAAAAATTTTGTCAAGAAAACCGCTGGTTTAAACTTAAAAGCCGATGATTTAATTCTGGCTTCCATTGTCGAGCGGGAAGTAAAGACCGATAATGATCGGTCAATCGTGGCAGGAATTCTTAAAAAGCGACTTCAGAAAGGATGGCCACTTCAAGCCGATGCTACAATTCAGTATGCCATTGGCAAAGAAGGTGACTGGTGGCCAAAATTATCTAAAAAAGACTTAGACATAAATTCCCCTTTTAATACCTATAGGAATAAAGGTCTACCGCCGGCGCCAATTTGTAACCCTGGCCTAGATTCAATCAAGGCGGTACTAAACCCGATCCAAACTTCGTATTGGTTTTATATATCTAACAATCAGGGACAAATTCATTATGCTCAAACCAACGAAGAGCATCTTCAGAATATTGCTAATTACCTAAGTTTTTAATAACTTTAATTTCAGGATTGACAGGATATTTTTTTTATGATATCTTCTCAATAATTCAAACAAATGGTAGGCGTGCGTTAGGTACGCTAGTATTTGGTCCGAAAATTTTTCGGAGTTTTTTTACTGCCGATTTTTATGGTTTTTGGTAGACAAAATAATCAAAGAGTCTATTGGGGCAAGGCTTACAAAAATCTGCCAACCCTTGATTTGTTGGTAATTCAACTTGATTCATATAAGTGGTTTTTGGATCAGGCGATTAGTGATTTGATTTCGGAAATTTCACCCATCAGTGACTTTACTGGTAAAAATTGGGAATTAACGTTCATCAATCATTCTTTCGGTAAACCAAAACATAGTATTGCCGAGGCGATTAATAAGGGTTTAACCTATGATATTCCTCTTAAAGCAGAAGCGACTTTGCTTAATAAAAAAACCGGCAAGAAGATTACCAAGCCGGTTTTTTTAGGAGATATTCCTCAAATGACCAAGGTGGGTACCTTTATAATTAATGGAATTGAGAGAGGTGTGGTTAATCAAATTATAAGATCCCCCGGGGCCTTTTTTTCTGGTGAAGTTGATCGAACGACTGGGAGGATGCTTTATAGTGCTGAGTTACGGCCGATTCATGGTTCTTGGTTGGAGTTTACGGTGGGCAGGAACGACGTAATTACGGTTAGGGTCGATCGGCGGAGAAAATTTCCAGTAACCACCTTTTTAAGAGCTTTAGGTTTATCTTCCGACGAACAAATTATCGCGGCATTTAAAAATATCGGCAAAGAAGCTAATGACTTTCTGTTGGCAACCCTAGAACGTGACCAAACCAAGACAAGGGAAGAAGCTTTAATGGAAATTTATCAAAAACTAAGACCGGGGGAGCCAGTTATTTTGGATAACGCCCAGGCTTTAATAGAGAATATGTTTTTTAATCGGCGACGCTATGATTTGAGCAAAGTCGGTCGATATAAGATCAATAAACGGCTAGGGTTAA
>Ga0315274_10016405_pt1 | contig 10467 bp, 10 predicted proteins | sample YL17G02_20_MG_FD_203700 | JGI IMG/M metagenome (GOLD analysis project Ga0315274, IMG submission 203700) | Sediment microbial communities from Yellowstone Lake, YNP, Wyoming, USA - YL17G02_20 | ecosystem: Environmental > Aquatic > Freshwater > Lake > Sediment | place: USA: Wyoming | collected... | reverse complement strand
TCTGCTCTGAGATGTACCACCGAGTGGCCAACCAAGCCGTCCAACTCCATGGTGGATATGGTTTGATGAAAGAATATGCCGTCGAGCGCCATTATCGAAATCAGAAACTCCTGGACATCGGAGAGGGAACCTCTGAGGTTCAGCGAATTGTAATTGCGAGGCACATCGGGGTTCCAGGAAGAGCCCTATAGAGTTATGAGTTATGAATTACGAATTATGAATTGGGAGATATGAGTTATGAATTTAAACTCTTAACTCTTAATTCTCAACTCTCAATTTTTCTTTCTTAACTCTTAACTCATAATTCTTAATTCTACACTCTTAATCTATCTCTTACTTCATCACCAATCGATATCCACTTCTTCTGAAGGCAGAGGAATAACAAAAATAGGTTTTCTGGTTCGATCTAATACCATTCGGGACACGCTTCCGAGGAACGCGTGTTCTAAGAACCCCTTCCCATGGCTTCCAAGAACAATCAGGTCGCACCCCTCTTTCTCTGCGACTCCTAAGATCTCATTGACAGGATGACCAACACGAACGAGAATATTAGATATGATGTCAAGGCACGGACCCACCTTTTCCTCAACGATCTTACAAAAATTTTTAAGTCGCTTAGTGATCCGGTCAGTCGCCTCCTCAACATGTTGACGTTGAATTTTATTAATGGTATCTTTCCCTATATAATCTAATATTAAAGGACTTGCGGGCTCAATAACATGCAAGATAATAATCTCTGCATTCCGTTTTTGAGCAATATCTACTGCATAATAAAAGGCATAACTTGAATTCTTGCTTAGATCGGTTGGAAATAGAATCTTTTCAATTTTCGGAACCATTTGAACCATTTCTCCCTCCTTTTTCTCTTTTAGATCCCCACTTTTTGCTCTCTAAAAGAAATAGATTATTACTACTACGGGTAATAAAAATAACTTGACAAGAGTAAACCAGATCATGGAGCAAGTTCAGAGTGACATTTCCCTCGGCTCCATAATGTTAGAGGGAAATTCTTAGATTCAGCATGGAATAATCTAATATCCTTTAACTGCTAATCTTTCTCACCTATATAGAATATTGGGTAACCATGTCACAATAGGAGGAAATATGATCAGTAAGGCTACTCCTAATAATTCTAATCCTACGAAAGGAATGACTCCCATATATATATCTTGAGTGGTTATTTCTGGAGGGACCATCACTTTCATTATAAACAGGTTAAACCCAACTGGGGGAGTAATATAAGATGTATGTAGAACGACAATAAATAAAATTGCAAACCATAAGCTATCAATTCCCAGGGCTAAGACAACAGGTGCGAAAACGGGCGTAATCATCATGATTATACCGATAGGATCAAGTATAAAACCCAGCACAAACACAATTAAAACCATAGCAATCAATATCAACCATTTTGAAACTGGAAGTCCAGACATTATTTTCACTATCCACTCTGGAACTCCGGCAAACTGCACTACCTTACTGAAGGCAATAGCGCATATAGCTATCCATGCAACCATACAAAACATTCTTGAGGTATCTAGCAAGGCAGTTTTTAATACTTTCCAAATCCCTTTGCTTCGAACACTAATAGTTATTAATAAAACAGAAAAAGCGCCAATACCCGAAGCTTCAGTAGCAGTGGCTATCCCCGCGTAAATTGACCCTAAAATCAATATGATGATTACCACAGGAATAATTATCCCTTTTATGGAAACGATTTTCTCTTTCCAGGAATATTTTTCAGTTGTAGAAGGTGCTCTTTCCGGATGACAGGCAGATGTTATTAGTACATAAGCGATCATTATTAGTACTATGGCAAGTCCAATGCACATACCTCCAGCAAACATCTTCCCTATTGATTCTCCACTAAATGTGGCATAAACTATCATAATTACACTGGGCGGAATAACAACACCTATAGCGCCGCCAGCGCATATTAGTCCAACCACTAATCTCTTGTCATATCCGCGTTTTAACATTGGTTCCATTGATGTCGATGTCATTATAGCGCAGCTGGCTGGGCTTACACCCAACATGGCCCCAAGAATAGCTGCCATAATCAAGGTGCTTACCCCTAAACCTCCTGGTAACCTCCCTACCCACCTTTCTGCCACAACATATATATTTGCGGCTACCCCACTATGACGGAGTAACTCTGCCATAAGCATAAATAATGGTATGGCGAAAAAACTCGTGCTATTCATAAGATAAAAAGCCGATTCACTGAATACTGCAAGACCATGCAGACCCCCCCACAGCCAAATCGAACCCACAACAGCTACGCTACCGATAGCGAAGGCTATGGGGATACCAAGTACAATAAGAAGTAGCATACCACTCCACAAAATCACTGCAAGCTGCCAGGGTTCCATACCATTAACCTTTCTTCCTAAAACAATAAAAATATAGCTTAAATTTCGTTATCGAAGTTGTTGAAAATTCATTATCCATTATTCATTATATTTTTTAACAACATGGTTTACGGCTCTTAAAAAGTCTAAAAAACCTTGGGCGCCCAGAAGGAGGGATCCTATTGGTATAACCAACAAAAAAGGCCAAAGAGGTAAGACTTCAATTCCCTCAACTCTAAAATTCATCATCCAAGCCTGCCACCATGACATAGTGCCTTTCCATATTAAGCCTCCAACAACGCAAAAAATGGCGATTGAAGTTAAAAAAGAATCTATAATACTTTTCTTCCTTTGGCTCAAACTATTGTATAGAATGTCCATCCTTACATGACTCCGGTGGTATAAAGTGTAACCTCCCCCCAACATTATAGCAGTACCAAAAAAGAAAGTATTCAAACCCAACATTATAGCCTGTGGTGATCTCAAAACAAATCTATTAAACACTTCAACAGTTACGCCAATAGTTAACAAAAGCAAAAGCGCACCTGTAACAAAACCCATCGATTCATTTATGGACTCAATACTTCCGGCAACCTTCGCCCCAAAATGTTTCAATCTCATTATCTTCCCCCCTGTATGATTCCCTTTAAAGCCCATACTTGGCTGTCTAAATATCAACCAACTGCTTTGCATTTAAGGATTTCGAAGCAAACTTGTTTATTACCACCTCTTTGGCATCCGATAATTTTACAAATGCTCATTAATGTTTACCGAGACTTGAATGAAAATAACATGTTACTGTCTTCTGGTTAATTATTGTCTCCTTCTTCCCCGAGATTGTCAAGTTTTTGGGTGAATTTTGTGAAGCCTTTTTGTCGGACAAATCACTTCAGTAAATCCCAGACCATGTGGGCAGAAATTATATAAAGCATTATTGCAATTGCAAAATTAACCTGCTTTACACTCAATTTTTTCATCAGGTATGCTCCCAACAACGCTCCTGGAATTGCTCCTATTAAACAGAGAGATAGAAGTTTCAGATCTATGTTTCCTTGAGCCGTATGGCCTAAGAAACCAAAAAACGACGAGAAGATCACAATAAATGCCGTGGTTGCTGATGCCTTCTTAGGATTAAATCCTAACCAGATTAAAACCGGCACAATAAGTTTTCCTCCACCTACACCTAAAAGCCCACCTAAATATCCAGCAAAAGAGCCAGCTCCTATCCCAGAAATTGCAAGTTTCCTGGTATTTGCTTCTATTTGCTTTTCCTTTGGCTTATAAAACAACATCATTGAAGCAGTAAAGATTAAGAATCCCACAAATATCCATAACAGACCATATCGCGATATATACTTGGTTGTTACCGCGCCCAAAAGAGCAAAAATCGATGCAAAAATTATAAAGGGGATAGCCGTTCTAAAAACAATTAGCTTTTCCTTTGCATAACTCATTGATGCAAAGATCATGGCAATTGAATTGAGGGGGAGAGCCGTCGAAATAGCAGTTAGATGCGGAATTCCTAAAATTAAAAATATAGGAACTAATATGAATGCCGCACCAACTCCTCCTATCGTAAAAACTGTTGTAAAGAGAAAAGTTGCACTGACCACTATAATGTAGGTGTCCATTTTAAATCATCATACCTCCTTTTTACAGAAATAAACCGCTGTAGGGTTACTGCAATTTCTAAAAGTCACACGAAACTTCGATTTCTTAACAAAATACTCTCAATATTTAGCTGGAACGATTAGGGGACGCTGTGGTCACTGCATCAGTCGAGATGTTCCGCAGGCCCCCTTCTCCAAGTTTATAAGGTGAGACCTCTGAAAAAGTGTCTTTTGACGATTCCGGGGTGGCCAGGTCTGTGGAAAAGCTTTCGAGCGGAAACCTCTAAGGTTTCAGTCTCAGGGATCAAACCACACAAAATCACTTCATTTTCAATACCTGCGATCATCACCCATAACATTCAGGAGGGCCGCATTCGAAAGCTTTGAAATCAGACCTCTCCAAGACAATTTGGACTCTTTCAGAGATCTCAAAGCCCAGCGGAAGCGGTTCCGCAGGGAGAAGTCACCTTTTCGCGGAACACGGCACGATGTTCCCCTGTATCGGGGAGGAGTTTTCTAAGAAAATACGCTCCTATGCAATTGATTTTCTGAGCCGCCCTCGCCCAAATCTTCTTCCATTTCACCTCGACACTGATGGCTTTAATGTCTATACTTGGCTCTCCAGATATCTACCAGCTTTTTAGTCTCTGTTGATATAGTAGCATATTTATCTATCACTACATCATAGGCTTTATGTAACTTGATTAAATCATCTTTTGAAAGCTGAAGCCTATCTAAGTTATACTTTTTTATTATTCGAATATCATCTCCCTTAGCAATATCTTCATCATATGCATCCCCTGTCTTTTTTAAATGTATGCGAGCCACCCTATTAATGATTGCCTTTATGTCTTCAGGAAAGCTGTCCCATAATTTCTTGCTCGCCAGCCAAGGATTCATCTGATACACATGCCAAGGTGGCAACATAATCTGGATTACTGTCTCGCCAAATTTTTGATCCTCTAACATATCTATGGTACTCGCAACGCCATCAGCAACCCCCCGCATCATGGCTTCATATCGTTCTACCGGAGGGGTGAGAACAGTAACCGCTCCTACCGCAGTTACTAAATCGGCGTATGGCCCCCCCGAACCAGCAATCTGCAATCCTTTCATATCATCAATACTTTTAAGTTTTTTGCGAAAACTCCAAACCTGCTGAGAAACACATGAATAGCCAATAAGCTGAATACCTTGCCTGTTCCATGCTTTCTGCACAATCCTCATGATCTCATCATCTTGTATAATTTTCTCCTTTAATTCCCGTGTGGTGGCTAAACCTGGAATTTCTGTGAATACAAACACAGGATCTACACCGGAATGAAAGAGCGGGGCTGTGAGGAATAAATGAAGGGTTCCTTCAGCAAGAGCCGGCAAAGCCCTCGTAGCCGGTATCAACGAAGCAGCATCGAACCTTTTTATAAACTTTACTCTCCCTCCGGTCTCCTTTTCAATATCATCTGCGAATGACCATGCCCTTGGTGTGTGCCTGGTTTTTGGACTATAGAGTTGTTGCCCTGTGAGTTTCCATTCTTGACAATTTCCATCTGTAACAATCGCTATCAAAATCAAGATTAAAATATTCGTTAAAATGACTTGCATTATTCTTTTACTCATTGTTATTTCCTCCCTTCCATTTACTACCAGGAGCACATTATAGTTTACATTAGCCCCCAATGGGTCATTGCGAGGGGCCTTTAGCAACGAAGCAATCTCAAACAAACAACAAGATTGCCACGCCCTTCGGCCTCACAATGACAATTCCTCGTGAACAGAAGTGTAAAAACTACTTATGTGTCATACCACTATGTTACTACCCAGCATTGCAATCGTTTCATAATTGAAACTCGCGGTTAGGAAATCACTATTCAAATCATGATATATCGAAGAGTAACGTTCTCCATCGAAAAGTTCTAATCCAACCAGGTGAACCAGGATTAACGCAACACATTTTCCGCTTTAAAAACTCAGAGCCAACCCAAAAATTGCATACCCGTGTCGGAGCAAACTCGGCGGGTACATCGGAAAAGCCTCGTAGCGTAACTTTTAAACCATCAAGTGCCACAGTTCACCGAATTTACTGGATATCCTTCTTGGTGAATTCCTCTGCTATCCATTCGATTTTAATCAAGGCCCCCATGACAAGGGTTTGAAAGCGTTCCCGCCGAGCCTGTTGATTGCAAATGACTGGTCAATTATTTGTATTTTTCCCAAAAGGAAATTTGGTCAAGAGACTTTCTAGGTCTAGGCTTGGGATCCTCATCAGGATATCCTAAAGGAAGCAAATCATGCACAAATAGGTCATCCGGTAACTTCATGATCTTGTGAACCTCTTTGGGAGACATCGCCCCCACCCAAGTAGTACCTAAACCCTGATTTACAGCCTCCAGAGTCATATAAGCTATGGCAATCATGATCTGTTCGCAGGCTCTTATGGTCATTACCTGATCACCTAAACGATATGGCGCAAACAAATCGCTTTCTAAAACCGTATTATCTAAAAAATCATCTGTCCATTCTAATGCGCCCACTTCAATAACTGACTTTAAAGTCTCTCTTTGCGCCTTGCGAGAGAAGTCCCCTGTTGAACCACAGCAAACAATTACAACCGGAGCATTAGCGACCACAGGTTGTCCGCCGGCACCCTTTGCCAATTCTTCTCTCTTAGCCTTATCTTGAACCACAATAAATCGCCATGGTTGAACGTTTCCCCATGATGGCGCCCGCCTGCCTGCCTCCAACACCTTTTCAATCTTCTCTTTTTCCACCGGCATTGGCTTCCACTTTCTTATGCTTACCCTCTTTAGAATTGCATTTGATACATCCATCTTAGTTCCTCCTTTCGATTATTAATGATTTTTAATAACCCTGCCCACTTGTGGCGGTGTTGCCGCTTAAAACAGGGTCCAGATCCTGCCCTGTGATTTAATACCTTTTATTCAACACTTTGAACACAAAACCCCAAATTCTGTCCTTCCTGCTCCACAATTGATACCTTTCGCGTATGCTGGCAACCACCTCCAACTTGTCACTACTTTATTACTTTATCTTTCCCGCAAACTATTTTATCCCCCCTTTCTCTCTGTAAAATTTCTCTGCTCCTGGATGAAGAGGAATCGACATCCCTACCAAAGCATTCTCTAACTTCACCTGTTTTCCAAGGCCATGGGCTGCTGACATGGTCTTTGTATTTTCAAATATTGCCTTTGTCATCCGGTAAACAATACCCTCCTCTAACTCCGCCTTTCCCGCTAACATCGTCCATACAGAAACCGTTGGAACCACTGCGTCCACTCCCTTATAAACCCCGCCGGGAATTCTGCCTTTGGCATAGTAGGGATATTTCTTGATCATCACCTCGGCATGGGCATCATCAATCGGAACGATCACCGTCTCTATCTGGGAAGCTGTACGAGCAATATCAGGGTATCCAACTACGCCCAAAAGGAAAAGGGCATCGATCTTATTCTCTATGAGAAAATCCATCGATTCGTTGATGGTTAACCATTCTACCTTCGCTAAGTCTTCAAATCTCAGCCCATAAGCCTCTAAGATTTGTAAGGCATTTTGTTCCGGTCCACTTTTCGGCGCACCCACGGCCACCACGGCCACCTTCTTATTCCTAAGATCCACAACCGAATTGATTTTGGCATCTTTGCGGGCCAAAATATGAACCGTTTCAGGATAGAGAGACGCGATCCCTCGAATGTTTGGCACCGGTTTTTCGAAAAGAGGCTTTAACCCTTTTAATGCATAATAGGCTATATCGTTTTGAACAATGACCAAATCTGCATCCCCACTGCTAATCGCTTTAGCATTAAGAAAAGAGGATATGTTAGGTTTCATATTCACTTCGACATCTGAAAAATTTTCATGAGCGATCCTTGAAATGCCTACTCCCAAATGGGAGTACACACCTGGCAGTCACCCTGCATTGAAGTTAATGATTTTTCTTTCACTCTGTGCCAGACCAGGATAGAAAAATGAGCCAAAAAATGTGAACAATATAGTTAAACACCCAATGATCCAAATCTTTTTCATAAAAATCCCTCCTTGTTGAAGTAATTTCTCGAATATTGGATGTGATCGTCCTTTTTGCAATAAGGATAGCCCCATGCGCTTGAATAACTCCAGTGATTTCAGTGATGAGTCAATCTCCATCATTTTGCGACAAAGATGAGGACAGCCCACGTTTGTTAACTTTTCAAAATAACCATTTTATCACTACTGTTCGCTTTTTATAACTTGCTAAATGTTATTTGCAAAAATTGATAATTTCTTCTTCTTTGGTTTTCTGCCTTTCTTTCAATGCCACAATCGCCTTGACTGCCTCCCCCCAGATGTTGTCCGGAACACCATTAACCGCTACTTCATGGACTGTGAGATGTTTGAGAATGACATCTTCAATTTCCCTCGAGTAGATGTTCTCTCCACCGCTGATGATCAAATCCTTGGCTCGATCAAGGATATAGACATATCCCTTTTCATCCATAATACCTAAGTCGCCCACTTACAATAACCCTCTGCGCAAAGTCTGATCCTTTGCTTTAGGATTTGTTCAATAGCCTTTCATTTACTCTTCATTACGTTTATGTGGCATTTCTGGGTAAAAGCTTTTTCCTCTTCCTACCTACCTTTCCACTTTGGAAGCGGGGTTTTACCCCCCTTAATAAAGTCTTCTGTAAATATGGCATCAACAGCTATTTTAAAGTCTTCAGTATCCGTCAAAGGTGCAACACATTTCTGAAGGCCATAATTCCAGGCCTCGACAGGGGTCATATTGTAGGTTTCGTTGAATACCTTTTTACTAGCTTTTATTGCATTCGGCGGCCTGCTAGCTATCAATTCCGCGAACTCTATAGTTGCATCATTGAGTTTTTCTAATGGCACCACCTTATTAGCCATACCAAGGCTTACAACCTCGTGAGGATCGATGTCACGACCAGTTAGTATATATTCCTTAGCTTTTAGAGGACCTACAATTCTTGACGTCGCCTTAAACCCGGCCGCACATGTCAACCCTAAAGTCATTCCAGCTAACGCAATCCTTGCATCTTCAGCTAAAACTGCTAAATCAGGTGTGCGAACCGCGAGAGCACAACCACCAGCATACGCTCTCCCATGCACAGAACTGATAAGCGGTTTGCTCAATGCGCTAAATGCTACGGCGTGGGCTACGAACTTTTCAAAAAAGCGTGCTGCCTCCTCTCCGTTAGCGGGTATCTTTCTATAATCAATGCCTAAGCTATAGTCCCTTCCCGCGGCATTGATTATTATAACTAGTACCTTGTCATCCGCTTCAATCTCCCTCACAGCACTTACAACCTCTTCCATCATATCTAAGTCAAGCAGATTACCTTCCATCGGGTTGTTAAGGGTCAAAAAGCCAAGGCGGTCCTTTCTGCTAGCAATAACCTTGTTATACTTCCCGTATACTTGTTGTCCCACAAATGGTTCATATTTAAAGGCCATCTCTATTCTCCTTTCATCTAAATTTACATAAATGTTAAACTAACCACCAATACAAATATCCAATACAAATATTACGTTCATGAACAGTGCTTTTCCCTCATAATCTCACCTCCTTTAAATTGATAATTTGAAATGTTAGCCTTGTTTCTCTGGCTGGGCCTCCCGACTGCCTATTATATACCCACTCGAATTTACTACTTTTCGATTTTTCGATTTATCCAATATGATGGGGGGCACCATTTTCCGATATTTTCTTGAACTCCTTTTTGTCTTCAATTTTCAATTCTAAAAATTTAGAAATGATTCCAATACCAAGTAAGGTGTACATTTACTCTATAATAACTTGCAAGACAGGTGCCAATATCTTTTAAAAAATATTAGGTTGTAAATCATTGGGATTTAAAATAATTTCCTTAAAGTGACAAATTGGACTATTTTAAGAGTATTTAAAGACACGAGTAATTTTTGCAATTTTGCGAATATTTTGCAATTCTGCAACCCTTTAATTGAAAAAATCAAATTGGAAGAGATGGTGGAGAAAGGTCATGCATAGGAAAAGTAACAGAAGAGCAAATCGCTTAAGTTTCGCAGAGGATTTAATTGAAAATCTACCCATCGGGATGATGTTCCTCGATAAAAATACACCTGAGCCCTTTACCCCCTTTGACAAGTTACTTGAGTCAGGGAGTTACCACAAATCTAAAAACAAATTTTCCACAAGTGATAATCTCGTAAGTAAGCTGGTTACATTTTTTCAAAGAGAGTGATGAAAAATTACTTTTTTTATTGTAATCATAAGGGAATTTTTGTAAATGGATGTATCAACACAACAACTAATAGGGGGCTTCATGATTCACTTCAAAGACCACAAGACCCTTAACATTTTCGATCCATTTGCCTTTCTTGGGCCCAAGTGTCAACGGGCATGCAATAATGTACCAGAAATGGGAATGAAAAGTGTACCACCCCGGTTAGTTGACATGTGGTAATTTCCCCTTTGAAAGGGGGTGTTACCGATGATTTCCGAGGAGGTA
>Ga0315274_10016401_pt1 | contig 10467 bp, 6 predicted proteins | sample YL17G02_20_MG_FD_203700 | JGI IMG/M metagenome (GOLD analysis project Ga0315274, IMG submission 203700) | Sediment microbial communities from Yellowstone Lake, YNP, Wyoming, USA - YL17G02_20 | ecosystem: Environmental > Aquatic > Freshwater > Lake > Sediment | place: USA: Wyoming | collected... | reverse complement strand
CCACCCGTGGCAGCAGAGGATCCGCGTCCGGATCGACGATCCGGCGCATCCGCTCTGCGCGGCCTTCGGCGGGAAAGGCTTCGAGATCCTCGAGGAGACGTACCAGGTCCTCGGTCCATACACACGCGAGAAGGTCCGGGTGCTCCTCAGGCTGGATCCGGCCTCGGTGGACCTTTCGAAGGGGGCCCGGAAGGATAGCGACTACGCGCTCGCATGGGTCAAGGCGTACGGCACAGGGCGGGTCTTCTACTCGGCCCTCACCCACTACGAAGAGAACCTCGCGAACCCAGCCCTCCTGCGGTTCTATCTGGACGGGATCCAGTTTGCCCTCGGCGATCTGGAGGCCGACGCGACGCCCAGCGCGAAGGTGAAGAAACCGGAGGCGGCGGGCGCTAAGCCCTCAACGGAGTGAGCGCCTCGGGCCGGGCCGCCAGGTCGCGCTCCGTCGGCAGGCGGGCGCCGGGCCCGAGGCGCCCCGAGAGGATCTCCCGGCGAATTTCGTCTCGCAGGAAATCGCTTCGCGTGTCGGCCACCGTCCCGGCCTCCGGGAGCACCGAGACCAACCTATCGCCGCCCCGCGCCGCCGTCAAGGCGCCGGTCGCCAGAGGCGACTCGACTAGGCGGGCGGGCGCGAAAAACCGTTGCGTCCACCCGGACCGCAGATACGATGGTCGGCCCCGGCGCGCCGGGGTCAACCTCGGACCGGAGGGCTATGGCCATGGAACTATCTCTCCTCGGGCACGGGTTTCCTCCGGAAGAGTTCCTTTGGCCTTGCGCCGGCGTGGTCGGCGTCCTCCTGTCGCTGGTTCTCTCGATCATCGCGCTGGTGATGGCGGTACGTGCCCGCCGCCGGCTGCGGGACATCCAGCGGACGCTGGGCGAGAAGCCCGAACGGGAGCCTGGCCGCGCCCCGGCGCCTGGCGCGGTTGCGGTTCCAGCGGCACGCCCGCCGGCGGCGCCGGTTCCGCCGTCCGTGCCGCCCCCTGCCATCCCTCCGCGGGCTCCCGTCGCCGAGGCGCCGCGGCCCCCGAAGAAACCGTTCCGCCTGGAAGAGGTCATCGGTCTGAAACTGTTCGCGTGGGTCGGCGTCATCGCCATCCTGGCCGGGGCCGGCCTCTTCATCCAGTACGCCTACGAGCAGGGCTGGTTCGGCCGGCACCCGTGGATCCGCGTCGTCATCCCGATCGTGTTCGGCCTCGGGCTGCTGACGGCCGGGGAGATCTTCCAGCGCAAGGCCTATCGGACGCTCGCGCGCGTCTCGACGGGCGGCGGCGTGGCGGCGCTGTACTGGGCGGCGTTCACGGCCTGGGCGCGCTTCGAGCAGCCCCTCATCTCCGAACCCGTGGCCTGGGCCTTCATGGCCGTCATCACGGTTGCCGCCATCCTCCTTTCCGTCCGCTACGCGAGCCTGACGATCGCCCTGTTTTCGCTCGTGGGCGGCCTCGTGGCGCCCATCCTCATCAGCCCGGCCCGCGACCCCGGCCACACGCTCTTCCTTTATATGTTAGGCGTCAACGCCGGCGTCCTGGCCCTCGCCTACTGGAAAAAGTGGCGCGTCCTCAATGTCCTCGCGCTCGTGGGCACGATTGCGAACCTCTCCTTCTGGCTCACGAAGCACTACTGGCACGGCGAAACGGCGGTCGAGAAACTCCCCTTCATCGTCGCGTACCTGACGGTCTTCTGGTTCGTCTATTTTCTCCTGGGCATCGTGTACCATCTCTTGGGCCGGCGCGACCCCTCGCGCCTGGATTTGCCCGTGACGATGATCAACGTCGTCTGGTACTTCAGCATCCTGTACGCGCTGCTGCGCGCGGACTATCACCACTGGCTGGGTCCCGCCGCCGCCGTCCTCGGCGCGGTGTACCTGGCGCAGGGCCTGGCGATACGCCGATGGGCCCCGAAGGACGCGCGGCTCGTGCTCCTTCAGGTGGCCCAGGCGCTCGGCCTGCTGACGCTCGCGATCCCCATCCAGTTGGAAGGCATCTGGATTCCGATGGCCTGGGCGGCCGAGGCGACGATCCTGGTGTGGCTCGGCTGCCGGCTGAAGGATTGGAAGGTCCGGGCCGTCGGCCTTATGGTCCACGCGGCCTCGATCGTCGCGCTCGTGTGGTTCGCCGACGAGGCGTGGAACACCAAGGGCATGCTGGTCCTGAATGCGCGGACGGCGACGTTCGCGGCGGTCGGCCTGGCGCTCGCGCTGTCGGCCTGGCTGCACGGCCGATTGGAGCGCCGCTCGGGGGTCGAGACGGTGTTCATGACCATCGCGGCGGGCGCAGCCCACGCGATTCTGATGATCCTTATCCTCGTCGAGACCCACCGCTGGTTCGCGGACGCCGAAGCCGCCCTCCGGCCGACCGACGCCGACTGGTGGGTCCGCTCCGAGCACCTGCGGTGGATCCGCGATGCCGCGAGCGCCATCCTGCTGGCGGGCTACGGCTGCGTGGCCATGGGCCTCGTGGCCGCCCTGAGGCGCACCTTCCACCACGCGATGGCCCTCGCGGCCTTTGTCGCGGCCTTCGTCGTCCTCGCCTCGAGCCTGGAACACCTGCCCGAATTGAAATTCGTCGCGGGATGGAATGAGGTCGGGGCCACCTTCGCGGGCGTGGCGGGCTGGCTGGCGCTGGCGGCGATCCTCGCACACTACGCCACGGGCCGGATGCGGTCCAGCCGGCCGATGGCTGTCTCCTACGAACTGCTGGCTCTGGGCGTTGTCCTCTGGCTGTACGCGACAGAAGTGTTCCGCTCCGCGGACCACATGAGCACGCTCAGCGAGAGTCTGCCGGAATCCTCGTGGTTTTCGTTGATGGCGGCGGGGTTTGCCGTCTATGCGGGACTCCTTCTGGCGCGCGGTCTGTGGATTCGGAGCCTCGCGCACCGCGTCGCCGGCCTCGCGTGCGCCGGCGTGGCCGGGCTCATCTTCTTCGGCGTCGCCACCGAGGCGCGCACCACCTACGACACGGTCCTCTGGCAGCCGCGAGGCGTCGCGATGCTGCTCCTCGCAGCGTCGCTCGGGATCGGCGTCCTGGCCTACGGCCGGCGCCTGCCGAAAGAATCCCGCGAGCGCCTCGTCGTCGGCTCCCTCCTCGCGGTCCTCGTGCACCTGGTCGTGCTGGGGTGCTTCACGCTCGAGGCGCAGGATTTTTGGGAGGTCCGGGCCGTGCGGTGGTTCCCCGGCGCCGAAATGGACGCCTGGTACGCCCGTCAGGCGACGCTGTCGGTCGGCTACGCGCTCTATGCGCTGGCGCTGCTGGCGGTCGGGATCGTGCGCCGGCGGGCGCTCCTGAGGTGGCTCGCGCTCGGGATCCTCGTCGGCACCATCGCTAAGGTGTTCGTGTACGACCTGTCGAAGGTCGAGGCGATCTGGCGGATCCTGTCTTTCCTCGGCCTGGGCCTTCTGTTGCTGGCCGGGTCGCTCCTCTACCACAAGTATCGGCGGGTGCTGTTCGGCAATCCGGCCGACGAGCCGCCGAAGAAGGAGGCGTCCGATGACCAGGCGTAAAGGGATGCTGACGGCGGCGGGGTTCGTGGCGGCGCTGGCGCTCGCGACGGCCGCGCGAGGGGAATTCGATCCCGAGGCGTGGCGAACCTTCCGCGAGATCGCCGTTGCCGAAGGGGCCAAAGGCGACAACGCATGTGTCGCTATCGACGACGACGTCTGGAACACGAGCGCGGACCCCTCGCTCCGGGACCTGCGGATCCTCCGCGGCGAGGTGGACGAGATCGGTTTCGTCGTCTGGGCGCCCGAGAAGACACCGGCCCGCATTGAGGAGCGCTCGGGCCGCGTCTTCAACCGGGCCAAGCGCGGGCGCGAGGCGTCGGAACTCTCGCTCGACCTGGCTGAGAATCCGCCGACCACAAACCGCGTGCGGATCGAGACGCCCGCCTCCAATTTCCGATGTGCCGTCACCATCGAAGGCTCCGAAGACGGCAAGAAATGGAAAAACCTGCGCGACGACGCGGCGATTCTGGATTTCCGCGGCGACCGGCACGCCCGCTTCACGACCGTCTCGTTCCCCGACTCGCGCTACCGGTACCTGCGGGTGGTGGTCGAGGCGCCGGCGGGCGGCGAACCGATTGACCTGGCGGGCGCGACCGTCTTTCAGGAACTGCCCGCCGAGAAGCCCACGCTGCCGATGCTCGTGGACCATCCTGTCGCCAAGCGCACCGAATCCCCGGAAGGGCAGGAGACCCTGCTCACGCTCGACCTCGGGTCGCGCAACCTTCCGGTTTCGAAGGTCGTCCTCGAAACGCCCGACGAAACGTTCGTCCGCGACGTCCGGGTCAGCGTCTCAGACGACCAGAAGGCGTGGTCCGATGCGGGCGGCGGCGTCATCTTCCGGGTGCGGACCGACCGATACCGGAAGGAGAACCTCGAGGTCGAGTTCCCCGAGCACTTCGGCCGCTACGTCCGCCTGCGCATCCTCAACGGCGACGACCCGCCCCTGGCGATCACGCGCTTCGCCGTCCAGGGCCGACCGCGGTACGTCTTCTTCCCGTTCGAGGCCGGCCGCGAGTACCGGCTTTTCTACGGCAACCGCGGCGCGCGCGAGACGCGGTACGATTACGCCCAGGTGTTCCCGCACATCGACCGCGGCGCGGCCATCGAGGCCCGCTTGGGCGGCGTCCGGCACAACCCGCGGTTCATCGCCACGCGCGAGACCCCGGCGCCCAGTCCGTGGATCCAGCGCAACCAGTGGGTCCTGTACGTCGCGCTGGGGCTGGCGGTGGTGGGCTTGGGGGTGGTGGCCTTGCGGGCGCTTCGCCGGACGGAGACGCCCGAGGCGTCGTAGGGCACCCGGCGGCTGCCGACCTTCTTCGGCGAGCGGCCTCCCCCGGCGGTGCCGGGGGGGAAGGCAACAACGGCATCCCCCCGCGGTGCCGGGGGCTTCCGGGGGCCCGCGGGGAGGTTGAAACGGCGTGCTAATCAGGATGGCCTTGGGGAATAAATTTCCGGGGAATTTTTTGCCGCCCGACTTGACAAACCGCGTTTTTGGTGTATACTACCCGTGTGTGTGTGAAGGAGCGGTTGGCATCCATTGTTTCCTGGTCCGTGGATGCTCTTTCCGCGTCGTTTTTAGATTGTATCTTTAGCGCGAAGGGGTTGTGGCAGCGCTTGAGGGGCGTCTGACGGCGGTTGGTCGGGCGCTTCCGAGAAGATCCGGGGGAGGCGACCGCAAACCGGGGCCGTGACGGAGGGATGCGGCTCCGGTTTCTTTTTTTCCTCGCCGCGGAACCCACGACGAACCGTCTATTCCCTGGCCTCAGGCCGAGGCGCCCGGTCGTCATCTACGACGTGCGTCCTCCCTGCCTTGTCCGAAACAACCGTCAGGGCCGCCCAGGCGTTTCCCGGCTCCAGATAGACCACGAACGGGGACTCGGTCTGGGGCGACTGCCCCGGCTTCCGGACCTTCGGCTTGACGAGGGCGTAGGACGGCTCCTCCCCCTGCGCCGGCGGGCCGGACTCCGAAGGCCCGTCGCGATAGATGTAATAGAGACGGCCTCGCTCCAGGTAGGCCGGCGCGAGCGTGTCGATCGAGTCCGGCCGGGCCCCTTGATGGTCGGCCGCATAGGCCGCCAGGGCTTTCGCGAGCGCGGCGAGGTCTTCCCGCGCCGGTTCGAGGAAGCGGCGTGTAACGCGGTCCCGCCAGACCTCGGCCATGGCGACCCACGCGACGGCCACGAGGATCATCACGACGATGGCGATGAGGCGCCGGTGCACCTCCTCGCGTGCCACGTCCCGGCGGCGTGCCTGATGCCTCGGCCAGAGGGCCCACGCCACGGCTGCCAGCGCCGCGGCACCCCCCGCCGCCTGAAGCCCGTGGTGCAAGATGCGATTCACCTTCCAGGAGGCCTGAATCGGAAGCATCGCGTAGGCGCCGATGAGGATCGCGAGGACCGCCGCCGTGACGCCCATCGTCCAGACCAGTCGCTTCTTCGTCATCCGCGGTCCTTTCCGTTCGCCGGCGCGCGGGCCAGCGCCGGGGGGATGGTTACAGCCGTCGGCGTGCCGCCGACGGCTAAACGTGGGCGGCATGGCCCTGGCTCGCCACGTCTCGCCGCCGCGGACAAATCCTTGCGGTCTGCGCGACCGCGCGCGATAGTACTGCATCTTCGCAGCCAAACGGCGGCGCGTCAAGCACGGAGGCGAGCGATGAACATCGCCTGGGTCGTCCTGATTACGGTTCCCGCCCTCGCCCTGGCCTACCGCTTCTACGGAAGGGCGGTCGCGCGGTGGATGGGCGAAGACCGTTCCTGCCCGACGCCCGCCGTCCTCTTCAGGGACGACAAGGACTTCGTGCCGACGCGGCCGAGCGTTCTGTTCGGCCACCATTTCGCCACCATCGCCGGCGCCGGGCCCATCCTCGGGCCGACGATGGCGGCGTGTTACGGCTACGGGCCGGTGTGGCTCTGGATTCTCCTGGGCGGAATCCTTTTCGGCGCGGTTCACGATTATGCCGCCCTCGCCGTCAGCCTCCGCGAACAGGGGCGCAGCATAGCCGACATCGCCCGCAAGACGCTCGGCAAACCGGGGTTCCTCCTCTTCGTCCTCTTCACAATCATCATGCTCGTTCTGGTGACCGCGGCGTTCCTCAACGCGGCCGCCAAGAGCCTCACCAGCGCCTATCCGCTGGAGAAACTCGGCGTCACGGCCCAGGAAACTTTCCTCAGCACGTTCACGGACTCGAGCGGCGTCGTGATGGGGCAGATCGGCGGCATCGCCTCCACCAGCGTCATTGTCATAACGGCCTTTGCGCCGCTGGTGGGCTTTCTCATCTACAAGAAGAACGTGGCGACGTGGTTCGCGTATCTCCTGACCGGCGCCATTGCCGTCGCCAGCATCGTCATCGGGTTCCGCTACCCCGTCTCCGTCGGCGAGAAGACCTGGATGATTCTCCTGACGGTTTACGTCTGGCTCGCCTCCTCACTCCCCGTCTGGATCATCCTTCAGCCGCGCGACTTCACGAACGTCCAGATCCTTTACGCCGGCATCGCGCTATTGCTGGTGGCCATCGTCGCGGCCGGCGCCGGCGGCGCCGCTTTCGACCGCCCCGCCTTCAGCGCCGAACAACTGGCCGAAGGCCGGGGCGTCGCCGGAAGCCCCTGGCCGATGCTCTTCGTCCTCGTGGCCTGCGGCGCGATCTCCGGCTTCCACAGCCTCGTCTCGACCGGCACGACGGCCAAGCAGTGCTGGATGATCAAGCACTCGCGGCCCATCGCGTTCGGCGGGATGCTCCTGGAATCGCTGCTGGCGGCGTGCGTCCTGGCCACGATCGTCTGGGGACTTTCCTTCGCCGATTACCGCGACATCGTCTGGCCCAAAGGTGGCGGCGGAAACCCCGTCCTCGCCTTCGCTGTCGGCGCAGGGAAACTTTTCCACGCCGGCCTCGGCATCCCCGTCGGCCTCGGCAGCGTCTTCGGCATCCTGATGGTCGAGGGGTTCGTCGTCACGACGCTCGACTCCAGCGTCCGCCTCACCCGGTACCTCTTCGAGGAACTCTGGACGACGCTCCTGGGGCGGCGGACGCCCGCTTTCCTCAAGAACAGCCTTTTCAACTCCGCCATTGCGGTCGTCCTCATGTTCCTCATGTGCTGGTTCAACGCGTTCCAGAAGATTTGGCCGATCTTCGGCGCGGGGAACCAACTCCTGGCCGCCATGGCCCTCTTGGTGGTTTCGATGTGGCTCCTCGCGCGCCGCCGGCAGGCGTGGTTCACCCTCCTGCCCGCCGCTTTCATGACCGTCACCACGCTCGGCGCCCTGGTGTACCTCTTCTATACCGATTACCTTCCGAAAAAGAACCTGGTCCTCATGGTCACCGACGTGGTCCTCATCCTTCTGGCCGGGGCGATGATCGTCCTGGCGATCCTCTCGCTCGCCCGCCGGCGCTACCAGGCGGAACCGGCGGCGCCGTAACCGCCGCGCGGCCCTGTAGGAGACAAACGCGCGGCGGGCATTGCTGCCCGCCGCGCGAAATCGTCACGCCGTTCCTCCGTCCCTATATCCCTTCGTCCCTACGTCCCTCGCTTGTTCACGCCCACCACATCCCGCCGGTCTTTTCCGTGAGGATGATGTTCTTGAGGAACGCAACGGCCTTCTGGAAGCCCTCGTTGACGCTCATCAGGCTGTCCTCGTGCTCGATGGAGAGTGCCCCGTCGTAGCCGATGACGCGCAGCGTCGAGACGAAGTCGCGCCAGAACGTCTCGCCGTGACCGTAGCCGATCGTCCGGAAGATCCACGACCGCTCGTTCTCGTTGCCATAGTGCATCGTGTCCAGGACGCCCTTGAAGGCCGTGTTGGGCCCGTCGATGCGGCAGTCCTTCATGTGGACGTGGAAGACGCCTTTGCCGATGGCCTTGAGGCTCACCAGCGGGTCCATCCCCTGCCAAAAGAGGTGGCTGGGGTCGAAGTTGGCGCCGATGTTCGGGCCGCACTCCTTGCGGATCCGCAGCATCGACTCGGTGTTATAGACGCAGAAGCCGGGGTGCATCTCGAAGGCGATGCGGACGCCGTGGTCCTTGGCCAGCGCCGCTTCCTTCTTCCAGAATGGGATGAGTTTCTCTTGCCACTGCCACTTGACGGCGTCGGAGAAGTCGGGCGGCCAGGGGCAGGTGATCCAGTTCGGCACGGTGTCTTTCGGCCCGCCGCCAGGGCAGCCCGAGAAGCCGATGACCGTCTTCACGCCCAGGACCTCGGCCAGTTTGAACGCCTTGTGCATCACCTCGATGTCCTTCCTGGCGAAGCCCGGGTCCGGGTGAAGCGGGTTCCCGTGGCAGGAGAGGGCCGAAATCTCCAGGCCCCTTCCGGTGATCTTCTTCTTCCACTCGGCGGCCTTGTCTTTCGACGCCAGCAGTTCATCGACCGGGCAATGGGGGCTCCCGGGATAATTGCCGACGCCGATTTCGACCGTCTCCAGGCCGCTCTTCTTGACGTAGTCGAGGGCCTTCTCGAACGGCTGCCCGCCGAACAGCGCCATAAACACACCGAGTTTCATGCCGATCTCCTTTCTTCACCTCGTGAGCCGACCGCGGAAGCGGTCGGCGACGTTCACCTGCCCACCCGCTTGAACGGTTGCCGGTTTCTCACATACTCAACGACCTCCCGCAACCGCGCTTCGCTCCGAATCGCATCGACCTTCCCGCCCTCCGTCCACCAGCGCCGGCGGCTCCCGCCCACCTGCCGTAGCACCCGCGTCGCTCGATCCTTCAGGATCCGCCTCGCTCGTTTGCCGTCAACCTCCGGCGCCTCCAGAACGGTGTGGACGTGGTCCGGCTGCACGTTCACCGCCAACAGGCTCCACCTCCGAAAAACGCAGGCTTCGCCGATCGCCTCCTCTGCGACCCGTCGCTGGGCATCCGTCAACCAGCACGCCGTTTCCGCCATCCGGTTCGCGTCCGCGTTGTGCCCCTGTGCGTCGCCCCAGGCGTACGGCGTGCCGGGCTCGTTGCATCCGTCCTCGACGTACCCGCGCACGTCGCCGCGAAGCCATTGACCGTAGCACGTCCACGTCAGGTGGTAGGTGTAACTCCACGCCATGGCGTCCCCCAGAGCCCTGCCGCGTGCCTCGCCGACGAAACTCGCCCCGTGCTTCCGCACGGGGCTCACCTCGTGAGCCGACCGCGGAAGCGGTCGGCGGCGTTCACCTGCCGCGGCCCATCCGCGTCGCCCCGTGCTTCCGCACGGGGCTCACACTTTACATTTTCACCTTTTTCGATCCGTTCTTCGCGCTCCGGACGGCCGCCTCGATGAACTTCATGTGCATCACGCCGTCGTGCACGTTCGCGTACTTCGACCCATCCGAGGAGAACGCTTTGCCCTCGTTGTACAGCCGGACGTCCGCCTCGAAACTCCGATGCAGCCGCGCGTACGCGTCGTGGAACGCCTCGACGTGCCCCGAGGGGATGGTCGGTTCCGCGCCGACCCACTCCGGCAACTTGCCCAGGAACGAGTCAGTCCCCTTGACCTCCCCGCGCCAGTAATCGCGGTCCGGCTCGCCCGGCAGGCGGATGGTCACCCGCTCGGCATCCTCCTGGCGCCACACCAGGCTCCCCTTTTCACAGTTCACTTCGATCCCGAGGTCGTTCTTGTGGCCGATGGCGATCTGGGTGGCCCGCACGAGCGCCCGCCCCCCGTTCGACAGTTCGCAGTACGTCGTGAAGTGGTCGTCCAGTTGCCGTCCTTTGAGGAACGTCTCGATCATCCCGCGGACGCGCGTCACCTCCAGGCCCGTGACGAACCGCAGTTGCATGAAGGCGTGGCTGCCGATGTCGCCGCCGCAACAACTCGCCCCCGCCATCTTCGGGTTCGTCCGCCACGACGCCTGCATCTGGCCCGTCGTCTCCAGCCGCGTCGCCAGCCAACCTTGCAGATAGTACGCGTCCGCCCAGCGGACCGCGCCCAACTTCCCGCTCGTCACGATCCACCGCGAGAACCAACTCGACCAGTGCCCCAGGTACGTGTGCGCCACGCCG
>Ga0315274_10016400_pt1 | contig 10467 bp, 9 predicted proteins | sample YL17G02_20_MG_FD_203700 | JGI IMG/M metagenome (GOLD analysis project Ga0315274, IMG submission 203700) | Sediment microbial communities from Yellowstone Lake, YNP, Wyoming, USA - YL17G02_20 | ecosystem: Environmental > Aquatic > Freshwater > Lake > Sediment | place: USA: Wyoming | collected... | reverse complement strand
ACGGCCATTCCTCGGACGATCCGAAATCCGGTTGCCCGAGCACCATGTCGGCTTCGCGATCGGCATCGGGCACCGGCGACCAGCCCAGGATCCGGTGGTCACCGGCGTCGGCCACCAGCAGCAGGTCATCGGTTCCGGTGATGTCGTGCGGCCACCGGAAGCTGGCCGGCCCCGCCGGGCCGCCCCGGTTCTCGTCCCGGGCCGCCCCGTCGGGCTGGCCGAGCACGATGTCGGCGGGCTGGTCTGGGTCCGGGATCCCGCCCCGCCAGCCGAGCACCCGGCGATTGCCGGTGTCGGCGACCCAGAATTCCGAACCGATCACCGCGATGCCGAACGGCCAGTAGAGCGTCGACGCCGAGCAGTGGCCGCCGCGGTTCTCCTGCACCGAGGAGGCATCCGGTTGTCCCAGCACCAAGTCGGGTGCCACGTCGTCGCGGTCCGGCACGCTGTCCCACACCAGGACCCGGTGATGCCAGGCATCGGCGACGATCAGCCGGCCCTCGTGCACCAGCACGCCCGTGGGCAGGTTCATCCCGCGCTCAGGCCCCCGGCCCCCGGCAGCGCGGCCTTCGCTCTCCCCGTCGGGCTGGCCGAGCACCACGTCGGCCGGCTGCTCGTCGGCATCCGGCATGCCGTGCCAGATCAGCACCCGGTGATTGCCCGAGTCGGCGACCACCACGGTGTCGTCACCCACGAACACCCCGCGGGGCGAATACATCCATGCCCTCGACGGTTGCGCCGGCGGCAATGCCAGCCCACCGGGAGCCGGCGCGCCGAGCCACAGCCAGGGCCGCCAGCCGCCGGTGAGGTCCACCGCCGCAACCGGATCTGGCCGGGTGCCACCGGTCCATTGCGTCGTTCCGATGTTGTGCCGGACCGTGTAGCGGCTCATCCCGCGCGAACCCAGACGATCCCGCCATCGACCCGCAACGGGAGTTGCTCGAGTTGGGCACCGGGCGCACTGAGGCACTCCCCCGAGCCCGCGTCGTAGCAGAAACCGTGCCACGGACAGGTCAGGGTGCCGTTGCCGACGTCGAGTACCGCATTGTCCAGCGGCAGTGCCTCGTGCGCGCACTCGTTGCGGTAGGCCGAAAGTCGCTGACCGAGGTTGACGATGATCACGTCGACCTGCTCCCCGGCCGTGGTGGCCAGGCTGACGGCGGCGAGATCGTCGACGTGCAGTTCAGCGGCGGGGCCGACCTTGACCCAACCCTCCGAGGCGGGATCGCGGCCCACCAGCAGGGCCTCCACCGGGATCAGCGTCGGAGACGGCTCGGCTGCCACCACCTCGACCGCGCTGATGGACGGAACCCCCTGCACCAGAGCCTCTTCCACCAGGTTTCGCAGGGTCACCGCCGACATCGAGCAGCCGTTGCAGGCGCCTTCCAGCCGCACGTACGCGGTGCCGTCCTCGACCCGCACCAGCGACACGTCGCCGCCGTGGCTGTGCAGTTGCGGACGCACCGTGTCCAGAACCTGCCCGGCGTGGGTCACCGGGTCGGGGCGGATGATCCCGTGCAGGGACAACAGCAGCCGCACCACCGGGTCGTCGACCAACTCGAACAACACCTCGCGGGCACCGTCGTCGGCGCGCATCGCACGCACGATCGTCACCAACCCCGCCCGGTGCACGGCTTCCAGCGCCTCCTGCAGTTCCTCGGCCGCGGCGCGGGCGCCCGGCTCCAGATCGGCGACCGCGGCCACCGCGTCATCGACCCGCTTGGCGAGGTCCTCGAAGGTCGGCTCCGCCGTGGGCGGTTCGGCCCCGGCCGGACGTTCAGTGGTGGTGGACATCGCCCTCCTCGGCCGGATCGGTGCGGCTGAGGGCCTGCTGGCGGGCGATCTCGTCGAGCACGCCTCGAACGGTGCGCACCGAGTCGTCCTCGCCGAGCTCCTCGAACAGCGAACGGGCTTCGTAGAGTTTGGCTTTGGCCTGGTCGAAGACTCCGAGGTGGGCCAGCGCATTGCCCTGGTTGGCCAGTACCCGGGCGCGGCCCAGCGGGTCGCTGTCGCGACCCCGGGCGGCCAGCACGGCCTCGTACAGTTCGACGGCCTCGACGAGGTTGTCCGCCTGGTGGGTCGACGGTGTGTACACCAGCGAGTTGGCCAGGTTCAACTGCACGCTGGCCCACTGCTCGGGGTACTCCTGGGGGGTGTACACCTTCAGCGCCGAGCGCAGCGACTGCGCGGCGATGCCCAGTCGCAGCTGCCCGGACGCCTCGGTCATCGGCATCGTCAGGTAGGCAGTGGCCAGGTTGGCGTGCGCCGACGCCCACAGCAGTGGCGCCTCCTCACTCAGGACCAGTTGCAGCGCCGAATGGTAATGCGGCACAGCGCGGTTCAGCAGGTCCGGCCGATCGTCGGCCTGCTCGTGCAGCAGGCCGGCCAGGGTCAGGTGAAGTTCGGCGCGGGTGAGCCGCAGGCCGTCGGCGCCGTCGAGAGCGCGCAGCGCGCGCTCGATTCGCGCGACGGCGTCGGCAGGGTCGGTGATCGACGCCGAGGCGCCCAGCAGCACCCCGTTCAGCGGCGCGGACACCGTGGCGGCCTCCTCGGCGGCGCGATCCAGTGCGGCCACAGCGGCAGCGAAATCACCGTCGTCGAGGAGCTTGCTGGCCTGCGCGGAGCCGGCCACGGCGGCCAGTTCCCCGGTGCTGGCCGCGATGTCGGGCGGGGTGTCGGAACGTCCGATCGCGAAGAGCACCACGTCCACCATGACACCGAATTCGCCGAGCAGTGAACGTAATTCATCCGGATCCTCGGAATCGGGATCCATCACGAACCGGTTGTACCGGGTGATCGGGTCGCTACCGGTCAGCTGGGCCAGCGCGCCGTCGCGGTCACCGGCCAGCGCCAGCTCGTGGGACTTCAATGCGGCCGGCCACTCCGGCACCCGCCCGACCAGCAGGGCCTGGCGGGCCTCCTCGGTGTCCGGCGCTGCCGGAACGAGGAGGTAGCCCAGCGGCAGCGGGAAGGCGCCGAGCGGTTGCGGCCGCACAGCCAGCACGGCCGGATCCAACAGCTCCGTCACAACTCTCCTTAATCGTTCATGGGCCCGCGGATGTCCCGCTCGGCGGCCCGTCTGATCAGATTGGCCGACAGTTCCGCGCGGGCCCTGGTGGCGTGGGTGTCGATGCGCTTGCGCACCACCCCGTCGCCGAACACCACGACGATCTCGACCGCCCAGCGACCGCGCTCCCGGACCACCACGGTCTGCACGTCCAGCGCCTCGTCGGCAGAACTGTCTGGACGGGCGAACGTCCTGGGTCGTTGGTCGGAGGGGCTCCGATCTTTCTCAGCCATCGCGATCACCGGTCCGGCCCCTAGCGCCGGCCCAGCGGAATCCGAAGCGCTTTGTGATCATCGTCCCAGAATGCCTCACGCACGCCGGTGGGGATACGGTCGTCCTCCACCGTCCCGCGAAGCAGGATGGCGCGGTCGCCGGCGGGGTTGCGCTGCTTGAGCAGCAACCCTCCGCTGCGGGGGCCGCGCAGCGGGATCAGCCAGAGATCCTCGTCGCGCAGCACCGCCGCGACGGCGTCGGAGGGGAATCGGCTGGCGGCCAGCGCGGCGTCCAGACGCGCATAGCCGTCCGCGGTGAACTCCACCCGGGCGTCGTCGCCGGCCGGCGGGCGCAGCGCGGCCAGGTAGTCCCGCTCGATGAGGTCGAGAACCTGCTCCATCGCCCTCTCAACCGGCTCGGACAACTCCGCGCCCAGTTCCACTCCGGCGGCCTCGATGAGGAAGACGGTGATATCGGTGGGGCAGGCCTCCGCGAGGGCCCATCGGGCGAAGGCGACGGCGTGGTCCCACCGGAATGCGTGGCTGTGCAGGCCCTGCAGCGGTGGCAGATCGGCCAGTTCCGCACCCGGTACCCGGTAGATGGTGCCCGGCGCCACCCCGGTGGCCGAGGCGTCGACGATCACCACCCGATGGGCTCCACGCATCTGAAACGCCACGTCCATACCGGCGGTCCCGCCGTCGACCAGCCTGGCGTCCTGCGGCACTCCGCGTTCCCAGAGGTGCCGAACCAGAACCGGGCCCACACCGTCGTCGCCGCGCAGCAGGTTCCCGCAGCCCACCACCAGCACTGCGCAGCCCGGCGACTCGATATCGACGACCGGGTCAGGTGTGACCTCCCGGCTCACACCATTCCGTTGATGACGAACTTCGAGAGCTCTTTGCCGGTCTTGCCGTCATAGGCGTGCACCGTGCAGACCAGGCAGGAGTCGAAGCTGCGTGCCACGTGGCCGAGTTCGACGGGATCCTCCGGATCCACGATCGGCGAACCGACCAGCGCCTGCTCGATCGGGCCCAGAACGTCGTTACCGTCGCGCGGCCCGATGTTCCACGCCGTCGGCGTGACCACCTGGTAGTTCTTGATCTTGTTGTCCTCGATGACGATCCAGTCCGCCAGGGCGCCGCGCGCGGCCTCGGTGGCGCCGAAACCCTTGCCGGAGGCGTACTCGGTGGGCTTGGTGTAGAAGCTCTCCTTGAGGTCGAGTTCGTCGAGCCAGCGGCGGGCCCACTTGTAGTACTTCGGTGCCTCGTGCATGCGGGCCATCTGCCGGACGAAGACGCTGGGGCCGATCTTGTTGTAGAGGTCGACGAACAACGGGTCGTCGTCCTGGTGCGACGAGGCGTTCGGACCACCGGCCGCCATCCGGCGGGCCAGCGGGCCGGCCTCCAGTGGGATGTTGCCCAGTCCGCCGCCGATGTCGTAGCGCGGCGATTTGGCCCAGCTGTACTTGCCCTGCTTGCGGCCGTCTTCGGGGTCGACCGGGATGGTCTCCCCGTCGAAGGGGTGCAGCGGCTTGCTGCCCCGATAGAACGAGTGGCTGACGTCCTCGCGGACCTTGGCCTGGTCGAACTCGTGCCACTGACCCTCGGCATAGATGCCGGAGCGGCCGATCAGCGCGGCGTTGCGGCCGTCGATGGTCGGGTTCTCATACAGCGACGGCTCGAAGTAGGTGCCGGTGGCGAAGTAGTTGCCCACGCCCTGGCCGTACTTGTCCAGGCCGACGTCGAGACAGTAGCGGATGAAGAAGCCGCAGTCGCTGTCGTGCTGCGACTCGTTCTCGTCGACCCAGGCCAGCATGTCTTCCCAGGACTTGACTTCCAGCCAGCGGTCCACACTGCAGCCCAGCCATTTGCCCTCGAGCCAGTTGTCTTTCCAATGCTCCAGGATGGCTATCGAGCGGGTGACGTCCGACAGGGTGGGAGCGCACATGACACCGCCGGGCACCATGAAGCTCGAATGCGGCCACTGGCCGCCGAAGATCGCGTACACCTCGACCGGCTTGCCCGAAAGCACGACGCCCGGTTGATAACTCGTGCCGACGTACGGCGCGAAGCGGCGAACGGCTTCGGCGTAGAGCTTCGACTTGGCGTAGTTCTTGTTGGTCAGGTCGATGGCGAAGAGCGCATAGAAGTAGCGCGGAATCGACTGCAGCGTCTCGCACGCCTGAGCGATGTTGCGCACGAGAGTCGCGTTCGGCGGCATGTGCGTGCGCCAGGCGGTGTCCAGTGCGTAAGCCGACTTGTAGAGGTGGCTGCCACCGCAGATGCCACAGATGCGCGGGCATACCACCAGACCGGACTGGGGGTCTTTACCCCGCAGGATGATCTCGAAGCCGCGGAACATCGCGGCCTCGGTCCAGGCCGAGGTGACGACGCCGTCGTCGATGGTGACCCGGACGTCGAGGTCGCCCTCGACGCGGCCGAGGGGGCTGACGTGAAGATCAAGTGAAGTCATGAGTGTTGTCCTCCGGGAAGATTCGGGTGTTCGGGTCGCGTGTCGGGCCGGTCAGACCACGAACATGTCTTCTTTGGACCACTTCGGCGCGGCGAGGCGGGCCGCGGCCGAGGCCGCCATGTAGGACAGCTTCCTGGTGCCGGTTCCGGTCTCCTTCGGAATCACGCCGGCGACCTTCTGGGTCTTGAACAGCGTCCCGGGCGCGAGGTCGAAGTGCGGGAACTCCGGTTCGGTGCAGCCGTAGCACGGCTGGCCCGCCCTGGTCTTGGACGACTGGCGGTTCCACAGAATCCGGTTGCACGGCGAGTGCGTCATCGGTCCGCGGCAGCCGAGTTCGTAGAACAGGCAGCCGGTGCGGGTGCCCTCGCCGAAGGACATGGTCGACTGTTTGTATTCGTAGAACTGCACGCGGGTGCAGCCGGTCTGGGTGAAGGTCTTGAAGAACGTCTCCGGACGCTGCAGGTCGTCGAGCGCGATGTCGCTGGTGCGACCGGTGGCCAGGGCCACGATGATCTGGGTGATCCAGTCCGGATGGGCCGGGCAGCCGGGAATGTTGATGACCGGCAGGCCGGCCTTGGACGTGAAGTTCGGGCCGAGGAACCCGCCCTTGGCCCGCTTGTGGAACTGCAGTCCGGTCGAGCCCGACGGGTTGGGCGCCATCGCGGGGATGCCGCCCCAGCACGCACAGTCGCCGATGGCGACGACGATCCCCGCCTGGGCGGCCATGTCGGTGACCCAGTCCTTCATCGGGCGGTCGGCGAACATGTCCATCCGGCCGGTGCCGTTGGGGGCCTCGATGACGGTTCCCTCGAAAACGAAGATGTCCAGCGGGCGATCGCCCTTGGCGCAGTCCCAGAACAACTTCTGGGCGTTCTTGCCCAACTCCAGCCCGAGCGAGGGATGCCAGATCAGATCCAGACCGAAGTCGACGATCAGGTCGACGACGTTGGGTTCGTCGGCGTTGAGAAATGACATCGTGTTGCCACTGCACGCACCCCCCTGAAACCACAGAACTGAAGCCATGGGTGAACTCCTCTCAGGATCGCGCCCCGGGGCCGAGCCGACATCGCGGGACGACAGTGGGAACCGGTGGCGGACGAGTCGGCGAGCCCGCAACTGCCCAGGCGCCAGCCGTCATGCAGATCTCCCGGTCAATAGTTGTCAGCGTCTTGAGGTTACCGCCGCGACGGCGGGATCGGAATGGAAATCCGCCAGCGAAACACCCTCGAAACATGACATTCCGAAGCGATCGCGGGTTGATTCGTCTTCACCCGTCGTCGTCTTCACCCGTCGTCGTCTTCACCCGTCGTCGTCTTCATCGGTCGAGGGGCACCGTCACCGTGACCGTCGTCCCCACGCCAGGACTGGACCCGATCTCCAGCGCGCCACCGACCAGTTCCGCGCGTTCGGCCATCGACAGCATTCCGTACCCGCTGGACGGTAGACCGGGTGATGCGTCAAATCCGATTCCGTTGTCGGTAATGAGCAGTCGGGCAACCCGGTCAGCCACCGTGAAAGTCACCGTGGCCACCATCGCGCGGGAGTGTTTGACGACGTTCTGGACGCACTCCTGCGCGATCCGGTACAGCGCAACCTCGATGTGCTCGGGCAGGCGCGCGTCGTCGAGGGACAGTTCGAGGTCGATCTCCGGGGTGGACGCCGCCAGGCTGGCCACGGCGCCGCCCAGGCCGAGATCGTCGAGCACCGGGGGGCGCAGGCCGCTGATGGCCGAGCGAGCTTCGCCCAGCGTCAGATCGACCAGGTCGCGGGCCTTCTCCAGCTGCTCGGCCGCCGAGGCGTGCTCGCCGGAGTCCACGGCGCGGGCGGCCGCATCGAGCCGGTAGGTCAGGCCCACCAGGCGCTGGGAGATGCCGTCGTGAATGTCGCCGGCCAGCCGGCGCCGCTCGCTCTCCTGGGCGGCGATCACCTGTTCGGCGAAGTTCTCGTGTGCCCGCTCGCGCGCCGAGAGCCGGCGGTGCAGCCGGGCCTGGTGCAGCGCGCCGGCGATCAGCCGCCCGATCACCAGCAGCAGTTCGATGTCGCGGGCGGTGAAGTCGCGCCGGGAGATGGTGTGAACGTTGAGGACGCCGACCAGGCCGCCCGGTTCGGTCTCCATCGGCACCGACGCCATCGACGTGAAGTCGTTGCCGCGCAGCGCCGCGATCGGCACGTAGCGCGGGTCGGCCTCCTTGTCGCTGACGATCACCACCGGCTCACGGTGGCTGGCAACCCAGCCGGACACCCCCGACCCCAGCGGCAGCCGGATCCGCCCCACCTGCTCGTCGAACGGCGGAGTGGCGCCGGCCAGGGTCAGCGAGCTGTCGGTGTCGTCGAGCACATGCACGAAGCAGACATCCGACGCGGTGGCGGCGGTGATCATCCGCGCCACCGCCGCGGCCATCGGCTCCACACCGGGTCCGCTCGATGTCGCGGTGATGATGTCGAGCAGCAGCGCGACTTCCCGGTCGGCGTCGACCAGCCGGTGCACGGCATTGGGGCTGACGCCCCCGGATGCGCTCACCGAAAGATGCCCTCTCGCAACGCGGTTGCGGCCGCACTGGTGCGATCACCCACGCCGAGTTTGCGGTAGATCGAGCTGAGGTGGGTCTTGACGGTTTCCTCCCCGATGAGCAGTTTGGCGGCGATGCCGCGGTTGGACGCCCCGGTCACCACCAGCGACAGGATCTCGCTCTCCCGCTGGGTCAGCCCGTGCCGGGCGCCGGGCCAGAACTGGTTGCTCTGCAGCCGCGCCGCGGTCTGGGCCGCGCGCGCGGCCAGACCGGCGTCGATCGCGGTGGACCCGGCCTGCACGCCTTCAAGCTGGCGCACCAACTCGTCGCTGCCGATCCCCTTGAGCAGATATCCCGACGCCCCCACCCGCAAGGCCTGAAACAGGTACTGCTCATCGTCGTAGACCGACAGCAGGATCACCTTGCGGCCGGGGTGACGCTCGCGGATCTCGCGGCACAGATCCAGCCCGCTGACGCCCTGCATCCGTACGTCGCACAGCACGATGTCGGGGTCGAGTTCGTCGATCATCGTCATCGCCTTGCCGGCGCCGACGGCCTCACCGATTACCTCGACCCGCTCGGCAAAGGGAGCGAGCATCGCCTTGAGCCCCTCGAGGACCATCTCGTGGTCGTCGACGAGCACCACCCGCACCGCCATGGGCTAACCGTAATTGCCGACAGCCGCGGAGCAACCCCCGTCGCATCCCCCGGTCGGGGGATGATCGCGGCCCGGGCGGCAACCGATACTCAGTCGGTGGCCACGATTCGCTCCTCGTTCTGGTGGGACCGGGCTGACCGTGCCCGTATCGAGGTCCCCGACCTCGAAGCGGTGGTCCTCTCCCTGGACGGGGTGCTCGCCGATGCCCGACTGGACGAGGTGTTGTTCCGTGAACTGGTCTGGGATCTGTACTGCGCCGGGATCCGGATCGCCGTCGTCACCGCCCGCCGCGGCCTTGCCGTGCACCGGTCGGTGCGGGAGTTGCTCGGCGACGGAGCCGTCGAGGTGATGATCACCGGCGACGAAGTCGGCCGGCCCAAGCCCGACCCCGAGGTCTACCACCACGCGCTGTGGGAACTCGGCGTGCGGGCCGGCCACGCGATGGCCGTCGAGGATTCGGCCGACGGGGTGCGCGCCGCACTCGGCGCGGGCCTGACGACGGTGGTGGTCAGCACAGAGCGCACCCGCGACGACGATTTCCGCGGGGCGGCGGCAGTGCTGACCGGTTACGACGGACCCGAGCCGCTCTCGGTGCACCGCTGCCGGCGGCTGCGGGAACGGTGGCTCATCGACAGCCACAGCGCCGCGCTGACCGCCTGAGTCAGCCGCTCTGGCCGCAGGCCGCCAAGACCAATTCCCGCACCCGAGCCGCGTCGGCTTGGCCCTTGGTGGCCTTCATCACCGCACCGACCACCGCCCCGGCCGCCTGAATCTTGCCGCCGCGGATCTTCTCGGCGATGTCCGGGCTGGCGGCCAGAGCCTCGTCGACGGCGGCCTGGATCAGCGAGTCGTCGCGCACCAGGGCCAGCCCACGGCCGGCCATCACCTGCTCGGGCTCCCCCTCGCCGGCCAGCACACCCTCGACGACCTGGCGAGCCAGCTTGTTGGAGAGCTTGCCCTCGTCCACCAGCACGATGACTTTGGCCACCTGGGCCGGGGTGATCGCCAGCGCGTCGAGTTCCACTGCGGACTCGTTGGCCTTCTGCACCAGGAAGTTACCCCACCATGCCCGGGCGGCCTCGCTGGAGGCGCCGTGGCCGACGGTGGCGGCGACAAGCTCGACCGCTCCGGCGTTGACGAGGTCACGCATCACCTCGTCGGACACACCCCACTCCTGCTGAGTCCTATTGCGCACCAACCACGGAAGCTCGGGAATGGTGCCACGCAATCGCTCGACGAGTTCCGCGCTGGGGGCAACCGGCTCCAGGTCCGGCTCCGGGAAGTACCGGTAGTCCTCCGCGGTCTCCTTGGTGCGGCCCGACGAGGTGTAGCCGTCCTCGTGGAAGTGCCGGGTCTCCTGTTGGATCGTGCCGCCGGCCGCCAGAATGGCTGCCTGGCGGCGCATCTCGTAGCGGACCGCGACCTCGACGCTCTTGAGCGAGTTGACGTTCTTGGTCTCGGTCCGGGTGCCGAACTCGGCCTGCGGATGCGGTCGCAGCGACACGTTGGCATCGCAGCGCAGCGAACCCTGATCCATTCGCACATCG
>Ga0315274_10016399_pt1 | contig 10468 bp, 11 predicted proteins | sample YL17G02_20_MG_FD_203700 | JGI IMG/M metagenome (GOLD analysis project Ga0315274, IMG submission 203700) | Sediment microbial communities from Yellowstone Lake, YNP, Wyoming, USA - YL17G02_20 | ecosystem: Environmental > Aquatic > Freshwater > Lake > Sediment | place: USA: Wyoming | collected... | reverse complement strand
CTGGCCTCTTCAAACGCAACTTTTGCAATTCTCTTTACCTGCCAATCATCATAGCGCCCCTCATCAATCGCGTATTTCATATTAGTGTCTTTTCCTTCAACTTTTTTTCCAAAATAATTTCCTCCGACAAGTTCTCTTATCATCATTATATCAATTCCCTCTCCAAGCCTTTCGGATTTAAGCGGTGAGAACTCTGCATAGGATTTTGGCAGAACTACTGGGCGGTAATTTGCATAGGTGTCTAATCTTGCCCTCAAGGGTAAAAGTGCAGCGCCTTCTGGAGCATATTCAGCAGGAATTTTTTTCATCTCGCTTAATGATAATCCAATAGGTCCTTTTAATATTGCATCTGCTTCATCACAAATCTTTTGAGTTTTCTCTGGAAATGGATGCCCTTCTTTAAAATATGCATTTGCTCCAAATGGGGCGTAAATAAAATTAAACTTATGACCATATTTTGCAGAAATCGCCCATAATGCTGTTATTCCTTCTCGCATTATCTCTGGCCCAATACCATCTCCTTCAAGAATTGCGATATTATATTCTTTTGCCATTTTTAGCTATTCTCCCGTAATACTGGACCGGATAATAATTATAAGTGATATCATCATCTTCTATAACAAAATTAGTATATTTTCTCATATCTTGGCCTAGGACAGACATTCTAATAGACATATCTCCTTTATCTCCTATTAGATAAGCATTTGCGCTTTTTGGAGCGCTTTTTATTATTTCTTTAGGAATAGAAGTTAAATTATGCTTATATTTTGGCATGGATATTATTATTGGCTTTCCTACAGGTTGAATATTCTTCTGTGGTATTTCCCGAGTCATTAATTCTGTTAGTTTTCTTTTCATTTTTAAATTATATCAATCATTTCATAAGTCCTGCCTTTTTCCGCTTTTTCAACTAAAAATGGCAGGGCTTGCTTAATTGCTCCAAGAGCATAAGGATATCTTCCGTTAATATTGTGACTTATCATTGCTAATTGTTTTGGAATTAAGCTCACTGAAAAACCAACTATTTTATCTTTTGAAAATCTGAATAATTCACCTTTGAAATATTTGTCTTCCGCTAGTTTTTTGATAATTGACTGCAGATAACTTTTTTTAGGCATTATCCCTTCGGCATCACTTCTTTTATGACTCATCTGATAATCTAAAAATAAAGGGTCTTTTATCATGAAATCACATACAAGATTAGCCAGCATATCTATACATTCACTTTTTTCCTGGGAATATAAAATATAATTATGCCAGCCGTGCCCAGAAAGATATTCTTTTGGAATGCCCATTTTTAATTGCTCTTCAGGGTCTCTTATCATCCCTTCTTTTTTTAGAGTTTCAACTTGATAATTAGTACCCATTTTATTAAAATAATTAATCATATCTTTTGCTGTTCCGCTTGTATCCTGCTTGCCTTCCTGGTGGCTCTCAATTACAGATAAATTATGGTATGCAAGATTAATCTGAGAAATATTGGAGATATTATTTATAGTTTTCTGCAGCCCAACTATATGCGGGCACATATTTGATGCTACAATTGCCGGAATGTTATTTTTTCTAACAGCTTCTTTAAGTTCAGTTTTTTGTTCATCAGTTGCGCCTGTTCCGCCATAGATAAATGGAATTTTATGTTCAGCAAATTTGAAATTAACATCAAATCCTTCTTTTGTTGCGAAATTTATACCAATTAAAGAATCCTTGTGCATGTCTTTTAACACGGCTAAAATATCATCATGGCTTTCTGGCGCCACTAAATCAATGCCATTTTTTTCAGCATATCTTAATCTGTAAGCCTCATCTATTATATGGTCTTTTATCTTTAATCCAGTTAATGCAACAGGATTAGATGTTTTAGCCAGCTCAACATTATCTGTTTGTTTGATAACATTATACACTCTTGTTGCCATATCTCCTGGCAAGCCTGAAATTATAATCTTTACTGTCATCTTTCCCCTAACCTTGAAAGAAAGGCTGCTTTTGGCTTTAAAAGGATTATTGTTTTAGAATAAACATTTAATTGCACAATTTTATCTTGCACAAGCATGTCTGGCCTTTTGAATACATAATCTTATTGATATTTGACAGAACATGCTGCCTGCATAAGTCATTATAATTATACCATTTTTCAAAAAAAGCCTGCTCGCCTTCTTCATAAATATTGGCTATACTCTCATTGTTGTATGAAAGCATAGTATCGCAGAAGCGTGCATTGCCATTGAAATCTATAACTATCTTCTTATAAGCCATTAAATGATCACAGATTATTCCCTTTCTAAATTCAGGCTCTTTGAATTCTACTTCATGATTAATAAGAGTTAGCAGTTTATTGTCAATCACTTTTCTAAACCTTCCTACACCATTAATTTGATGCATGAAATTTGCTCTTGTGCTGTTTCCATTTCTTGAATAAATATAATCTTTATTAATATCAGGATTTTCAGCAATATTTTCTTTTCTTGAATAGTTATTTTCAAGCATTATCCTGTCAAAATGCTCTAATGTTTTTTGTATATTTGTTTCCTTGAAATACTTATCTCCAAGAATCTGAATATTTGTCTGAGGAATTGCTTTTAATAGATTTTCAAGAGCTTCAATAAAGATTTTGTCATTTTTTTCATAATTTTCAGATTTTCCAACAGGATATAGACTATATGTCAATCTTGCTTCAGGCGCATTTATATTTTTTAAATTCTTAATTTTTTCAAGAGCTTTTTTAGAAGCATTGCTTACAGTTCCGCCTGTAGATATGTTATATTTTTTTATTCCTTTATTTAGATAGTATGAAATAATATCTCCAAGATTTTTTTCATTATGCTCATAATCAAAAGGCTCTCCTTCTAATCCAAAGCTTACAGTGTCTATTAAATCAATTATATTTTTGCTAAATCCTGTTATTTTTTCAAATTCAAGGTTTTTGCCATTAGGAGTAGAGTCAGAAACACAATGCAAGCATCCCCTGTTGCATTTATTATTAACAGCAAGTGCCAGTTCAATTTTATTGTTTTTTAGATATTCTACAAGATCATAATTTGTAAGCAGAGCAGTTCTTTTTATCAAATCTGTAAATTCAAGAAATCTTCCTAAATCATCCAAATTTTTTAGCAAAGGATAATCATCATTTTTGTTAAATTGCCTTGAATGAGAGCTAATAAAATCCTTGAGAAAGATGTATTCTTCATTTACAATATTTTTTAACTCTTTGCTTGGCTTCAATTCTTCAAGAGAATCTAAAAAGCCTTTTGATTCTGCCATTTTTAAAAGAACTAATCATCTGAACTACTGCCGCCAAGCATTCCGCAACTTCTTGGAATTCTTCTTCTTGGACCGCCAGTTAATACTCCACAGCCCCTTGGTTCTGGGGATGGGCTACCGCCAACAAGTCCACAGGTTCTAGATATGGGTATATAGGGCACTTTTTTAATCGGGAACTTACCCTGAGGGAGATATGCAGCAAGAAACCCTTCAACATACGTAAGAAATACGGGCTTTATTTTTTTGTAGTATTCCCCCAGTTCTTTTTTGTCCTTGCCTTCGTAATTCTTAAGCTCTTTTTCAAGATATGATATTTCTTTTCCGATTTCTTTTTTTATTGCCTTTCTGTCTTTTCCAAAATGCTCACCGATTATCCTTATATGTCCTTGAATGTTTTTAGAATTCTTTTCTGGATTTAATCCATAAATCCTTTGCTCTAAATCATAAGTATTCTTTTCCCCAGCCATACACAGCAAAATGTTTGTTGGTTTTTAAAGATTATTGTGATGCAAAAAACAAAAATAATAGCCCCGCTCGGATTTGAACCGAGGTCACGAGCTCCAGAGGCTCGTATACTTGTCCACTATACGACGGGGCTATGGAATTAAAAACAAGAACAAATTTAAAAACCTATCTGAGCTATAGAAAATACGCCTCTGTAGCTCAGTTGGTAGAGCGTGCGCTTGGTAATGTCAACCAAAAAGTGCAAGGTCGCGAGTTCAATCCTCGCCAGAGGCTGATTTTTTTAAGAAAACTATCTGCATTTAAATCACAGTCCTGGCTTTTAGTTAGAAAAGGTTAAAAAGAGATTTATTCTTATACTATAATGAAAGAAATCCATAAGTATGGAATAGGTTTTTGGATAGGCGGTGGTGTTTATAGTTTGATAAATATGATTCTAAATTATAAACATGCTATTCAGGATAATATTTTATTTTATAATTATTTAATAACTGGAGTTGCTATTCTTGGCTTAATTTTAAATATAATTTTATTGAAAAGAAAAGATAAATAAGCCAAAGCCTCTCTTTTATCCCTTTTTGCAATTCCACGCCAGAGGCTTTAGCAATCTTTTTCTCCTTGAGCCTTTTGCTCTGGGTTAATTTTATAACTATTTCCTCTCTGGTTTGCTATCTACCAAGTCCATTCTTTTGATAGACTTTAGTTTTAAAGAAATTAAAAAATCTAAACTAATGGGTTTATAATTCACTAATTCAGCACTTACATTAATTGTTTTCTTTTCTCCATTGATGAAAGGGTAATTTTTTATATCACTATCATGCTTATGCCCATGAATAATCCACCCATCCCATTTTATAGGTAAATTATCAGGATCATGCACAAGAAGAAACTTATGTTTTTTGTATTCTAAGATTTCATAATCTTTTGAATTTTTAACATCTACCTCACTTCCATGGTTTCCTCTAATAAGATGTATATCCCCTCTTAGTTTTTTCAGCCAATCAGCAGATTTAGAATGTTTTCCACAAGTTAAATCTCCTAAAAAGTAAATAGGATTATTTCTAACAGTATTGTTCCAGTTATCTATTAAAACGTTATTCATCTCATTAACATCTGAAAAGGAAAAAGGTCTTGCACAAGAATTTATTATATTCGCATGACCGAGGTGTAAATCTCCTATAAGGTATATAGATTTTTTATTATCTTTGCATTCTTCCATACCTTTTTTTAATCTAAACAACTTCAGCGTTTTTTGCCATACCCTTTTGTTTAATGATTCTCTTCTATAAAGTAATCTCCTTTGTAATAAATCATATTCGCAAATTATTCTCGATTTATTATTCAAAAAAGTAATTCTTAAAGCATACATAGGTAAATAGAAATCTTTCATTATATAATCTTCAGAATCATTGGCTAGTTGTTCCATACTACTGGAAACATAAGGCCAAACTCTATCAAATTCCTCACCTGATAATTTATATGCTAAAGAGGAATGAAACAAAAAATCCTTATCTCTATCAAAAGATTTGGTTGATGGAACTATATCAATCAATCTTTCAGCAAGTTTTTTTCTGAATAATTTGAGTTCTTTAGAAGGAATTATATTAAAATAAATTACTTTGCCTTTTCGGCTTTCTAACCATTTAAACCCATTAATAAGATAAGGCAAATAAGAATATTCTGCCCCTATAGATTCTATAACCTCTTTAACTGCTTGAACTTGATTATAGTATGCATTAAAATGTCCATATAAGCTAATATGCGGGACCCGATGTATTTTGCTTGAATGAATTCTGCATTTATGTTTAACCTCTTGTATTGAATCAATGAGTTTTCTCTTTCCAGGCCCCACACGAATTTGTATTAACATAATATATCATTAGATTCTAATTATTTAAAAGTTTTCTAAATTATCTCAATGATTATTTAGCAATCTTTTTATAGTTCTAACGGCTTGATAAAAATATGAGCAGAAAATGGAAATTGATAATAATATGGATAATATTCGCATTATTGGGTCTCTTATTATGGTTTTGGCTAACGCCTTGTTGTTAAAAGAATAACGCCTGGAGTTCTATTTATATACAATCATGGCAAAGGCTAAAGCCTCTATTTTATACCCTTTTGTTAATACCGCGCTAGAGGCTTTGTGGCTTAGAAAGCTTTAAATATATTCAAGCCAAAATATGAAGATGATGCAGCAAACACTTATATTAATCAAGCCTGATGGCATGGTCAAAAGTCTTACAGGAAACATATTAAGCATTCTTTCTGAATCTAAATTCAAGATTGTAGGAGCAAAGCTTATAAGAGTTAAAAAAGAGCTTGCAGAAAAGCATTATGAGAGGCATAAAGGCAAGCATTTTTATGAAGAGCTTATAAAATATTTGACAGGAGATTTATATTTTCACACAAATAGAGTATTTGCTTTGGTTTATGAAGGAGAAAATGCAATAGACAAGATTCGCAATCTTGTAGGAAATAAAAATCCTGAAGACGCAGATCCTAAAACAATAAGAGGCAAATATGGCAGGATAAATTCAAAAACAGGGGTTTTTGAAAATGTTGTTCATGCCTCTGATACAATAGAAGAGGCAGAGCGCGAAATAAAATTATGGTTTTCTCCAGGAGAATTGGCAAATACATTGTATCCAACGAAAAGAATAAAAATAGAGAAAGAGGAGTTAATGTGGGGTTAAAATGGCAGAAAAAACTTTAGCTGATATAAAAAAAGAATATGAAAAAGTCAAACAAAAGTATAATCTCCCTGATTTTGAAGAGATGAATTTCGAGTTTGAGATAGAAAGACTTCAAGAGAGAGATTCTGGCTTGTTCATCAGAAGATTGAGAAGAAGTATGGTTGAAAAGGTACTTAACATGCTGAAATTTCTTGAAATAATGATTAATCCTTCAAGTGCCCCTATTTTTATACATGATATAATTGGCAGCATAAATGCCGAGACAAAAAAAGTAATAGAAAAGCTTTATGAAGAGGGCTGCAAAATTGAAATGCGCTCTTTTGCATTAGAATTAATCTCAACTGAAAAAGACGAGGTTGAATTTATCAAATATGTTCTAAAGAAATGGTCTGATATGAAAAAAGATGTTGAAAAGCTTAATCAGGAAATAGATAAAGCCTGGATTAAGAAAGAAGAGAAGAAAGAGGAAAAGAAAAGACCAAACTCTTTTACTGGTTAGTATCCGTAATTTAATTTTTTTTATTATTGACTTTTCCCGTCATGGCAAAGAAAGATGAACATTAACAAATTAGTAATGTAATTCTATGAATAATCCAATCACCTCTTCAGGAGAGAAATCTGAAATGAACATTAACAAAAAAGTTATTTATGTTTTTTATAGATAAGATAAGCTGTTAAAACAAAACAACAGCCAATAAGGGCAAGTATGTTTGATACTATCAAAGGGGTATCTTTTAAACTAATACCATATAAAAGCCAAATAATTATGCCTAATAAGAACATGGAATATGTTAATAATGAAATATCTTTAGCACTTTTGCGTTTTATTATCTTGAATGCCTGGGGATAATAACCAAAAGACATTATAACCCCTGCTATAATTGCTAAAATCGCCAATATATTCATTTTTCAAATACCTCTGAAAGATTTAACTCAAGAGCTATAGTTGGCAATGAGAGATTGAAGTTTTCAAGAATCTGTGGATTAATCTCCCCAATAATTCCTACTTTTTTCTTTTCAAGCAAGATTTCTCCGCATCTTCCTTCTATAAAACTTGGGTGCTTTGTTGATTCGATTTTAAGATTTAAATCAAAATTTCTTGATAAATATTCTAAAATCTTTTTTATTTCTGTAAAATTAGATTTTTCATGGATTATTGCTAATGCAAGCTTTTCATTCTCAATTAAATTCTTCTGGAATGTTCTGCCTATTTCAAATATTTGCTGGGGATATTCTTTATCCTTGTTTTCAGATAATATTCTCATCAGGCTAGGCAACACTGATGCTCTTAAAACATTGTAATTTGTTTTCGCATTTTGTATTTTTATTAATTCCTTGTTGTCATTCATTTTTTTGTTTTCATCTTCGTTATTTGTTAAGTTATAAGAGCAGGTTTCAATTAAATTCAAGCCTATCATTAACTCAGAAACCTTTCTTTTTATGATTTCAAGCTTGTCTTCCTGCCCTATTGTTGAAATCTGCGGGATTTCATACTTGAAGTTTTCATAGCCATATGCTATTGCAATATCCTCTATTATATCAATTTCATGTAGAATGTCTATCCTATAAGCAGGAATTTCAACTGTTTTGTTATTGTATGAAAAACCCATTTTATCAAGAAGTTTCTTTATGTCTGCTTCTTTCAAAGACAATCCTAAAATCTTGTTTACATGATTAATATCTATTTTTATTTTGCTTGATTGCAGTTCAGGGGTTGTTTTGTTTAAGCCATTAAGCTTAACACTGTAAATTTTGCCACCCATATCTGAAAGCGCACAGACAATTATGTTTAAACACTTGCTAAGAGCATTAAAATCAAAGCCAGAGCATTCAATAAACACCTCTGTTGTTTTTTCAGTTATTTTTCCTGTCTTATGAGAATTAATTATTGGCGGCATGCTCATGATATTCCCCTTACTATCAATAAAAACAGAGAATTTTTTCTTGCCTTCAAGAAGATGAGCAAACTCTCTGCCTGCTTTGTGCTGGCTTAGAATTTGAATTCCTGTCATTTCTCTGTCTGCTTCAAGAGGCTGGAATTTGATTTCATTAGGGGGAAGAGCTTTGAAAGTTATGGGCATTTCAATTTTTTCAAAAGGATAAATTCCTATAGCTATCTTTTTTCTGTTTCTTCCATAAGTTGCATGCAGTTTTTCCTGAATGTCTATGATTTCCTCTATTTTTTCATTGCTGAACTTTAGATTCTTTATAACAGCACACGCTGTAAACGGCCTTACATCTTTTAAAGAGCTGTCAACATTTACAATATAATCGCTTTTTTCTGCTTTATACTCTCTCAAGCCTTTTTCTTTTCCACAGAAAGTTTTTAATGCTCTCATAATGCCTTGCTCAGAAAGCAAATCAGGTCTGTTAGGAGAAATATCTACAATAATCTTATCTTTATCTTCACTGTCAACAGGGCAGCCCATCATTGACAGCCTGTCATTTATGTCTTTTATCTTTAATTCTTGCAGATTTTTTTTATTTAATTCAACAATTGCCATTTTATTTCATCCACATTTTCATTTTTCTTAATTGTGATAAATTATTACTGTATAGATCTCTCATATCATTTATTTTATAATATTCCAGTATAAGCCTGTCAAATCCAGGACCCCATGCTAATACAGGGACGGGCTCTCCAAGCAAGGGTTCTGTAACTTCTGGCCTAAATATTCCTGCTCCGCCTATTTCCATCCATTGTTTCATTACAGGATGGAAAACATCAATTTCAATGCTGGGTTCGGTGTAAGGAAAGAAACTTGGCCTGAATCTCGCTTTTTCAAAGCCCATTTTTTTGAAAAATTCTTTTAAATATCCGATTAAATGCCTGAAGTTTGCATTTGGATCAACTACAATTCCTTCTGTCTGATTAAATTCAAAAAGATGTTTCCAGTCAAGTGTTTCATTTCTGTAACATCTTCCGACTGCAAAGAATTTTGCTGGCCAGTCGCTTTTCTTTAATTTTGCCAATGTTTGTGCAGAAAGAACAGTCGTATGTGTCCTTAAAACAAGTTTTTTTGCCTCTTCTTCATTCCACGCATATTGCCAGCCCTTGCTGCCTGCAACACCTTTTTCATGTGCCTTTTTTATTTTTTCAACAAGCTTTTTATCTGGCAATGTTCCTTTGCCTTCAACAAAAAAAGTATCTTGCATCTCTCGTACAGGATGATCTTGCGGAACAAACAAAGAATCAAAATCCCAGAAAGAAGTATTAATTATGTTTCCTTTCATCTCTTTGAATCCCATTTCTATCCATATTTTTTTTGCATAATCAACTGCCTGATTTACAAAATGCCTTTTTCCACCATAAATTTCAGGAACTTTTGACCTGATGTCATAATGCCTAAACTGCTTTCCTTTCCATGCTCCGCCCTTTAGAATAGATGGGGTAAGCTCTTCAATAAAATGAACTCCTTTGACTTTATCACTTTCTTTTACAAGATTTTTTCCAAGAGGGGTTAGTTCAAAATTCATTTCATTTGTTTCTTCAATCTTGATAATATCTTTTCTAAGCTTTAAGTTTTCAATGATTTCTTTGTCATTTTCTGATAATTTTTCAGCATTAAGAGGCAGTTTTTTCAAGAATTTCTCTTCATCGCTTTCTTTTTCTATCTCATGCTTTTCAGTGCATAGTTTTATTTTGTCCTGGAAAATAGAAATCAATGCTTTTCTCTTTAAAGCTCCAAGGGCAACAGCAAATTCATTTCCATCTAAGCCAGATTTTTCTCTTGCTTCTTTCAAGCTGAGATTGTTGTTCTTTGCAACAGTCTCAAGAAGCTTTTTTTCAGGCAATCCGTGCTTTAAATAATTCTTGCCATTTTCTCCAAGGATTATCTGCTTTGATTGTTTGAAAGAAATTTTTACAATATCTTTATTAGAAAGAAACTGAATAGCTCTTTTTACAGATGTAATATCAATCTTGGCTTCTTTAGAAATCTCTTCTATGTTCTTTTTTTCAAGATGCGGCAAAACAGCCCTTTCAATAGGGCCTAAGCTTTGTATTAGATTCTCCTCTTTAGTCATATAGAACTAAGATAGTTGTAGTT
>Ga0315274_10016398_pt1 | contig 10468 bp, 11 predicted proteins | sample YL17G02_20_MG_FD_203700 | JGI IMG/M metagenome (GOLD analysis project Ga0315274, IMG submission 203700) | Sediment microbial communities from Yellowstone Lake, YNP, Wyoming, USA - YL17G02_20 | ecosystem: Environmental > Aquatic > Freshwater > Lake > Sediment | place: USA: Wyoming | collected... | reverse complement strand
GTATTCCTCTTCGAGTAGATCGAGATGGCCCTGCTCGACCTTCGAGAGCTTTTCGAACATGCCCTTGCCGTTCGGGTCATGTGTGCTCCTCGCAACTGTATGCCCCATCTCCTCCGATGCCAGCCAGGAGAACATCTTCTTTCCGTTCTTGTTGGTGGACCTCGCGGCCGCATCACCGTAGTACCGGTGGGCCTCCTTCTCCCTCTTGATGGCCAGGCTCAACGCGTCTAGCTCGTTCATGCCCTTCCTCCCTCCAAGCCAAGCCCGTTCCAGGAACGGTGTGGATTGTGACCCTCCAGCCATTGTAGGCACTCAACGATGTACAAGTCATAAAACCGACGGGAGCGGAAGTTAAATATTCATGACATTTCGGCGAAGCGACACAGTGCGCGGGAGGGAGCCCCTCCTATTGCTTCCTCAGAAACAGCGGGATAGAATGGAGCATCGAGGGAATCGGCCTTTAGGGGGAACCATGGCAGTAAGGATTGTTACCGACAGCACTTCCGACCTGAATTCCCAAATCGCCAGCGAACTCGGGATCACAGTGGTGCCGCTATATGTTCACTTCGGCACGCAGTCCTACCAGAACGGTGTCGACCTGACGACTGGGGAGTTCTACCGGAAGCTTGCCAGCAGCAAGACCCTGCCCACGACCGCAGTCCCCAGCCCTGCTTCATTCGCTCAGGTCTACGACAGGTTGGCCCAGGAAACGGACGAAATCGTCGTCATCTCTCTGGCCAGCAAGCTGTCTTCCGTCCACGAGATGGAATCGCAGGCAGTTGGGATGATGCGAAGGAAGTGCCGCATAGAAGTAATCGATTCGAAGGCGGGCTGCATGGCGCTGGGTCTTATTACCGTCGCCGCCGCCAAGGCGGCCAATGCCGGAGCCAAAACGGATGACATTCTGAGCGCGATTCAACGGAACATCAATCGATCGAAGATATGCTTTGCCTTCGATACTCTGGAATTCCTCAAGAGAGGTGGGCGCGTCAATGCAGCGCAAGCTTTCCTCGGGTCAATGCTGAGGGTGAACCCTATCATGACCCTGGAGGAAGGCGAAGGCCGGCCCCTCGGCAGGCCGAGGTCTCGCGCAAAAGCCATAGAGTTCCTGTATAGATTCGCCATGAGTTTCTCGAACATCGAGGAGATGGCCATCGAGGACGCGACTACCCCCGAAGAAGCGGATATGCTGGCTGAACGTCTTGGTGCCCGGTTCCCCAAGGAGCGCATTTACAGAACGAAGGTCAGTCCCGTAGTTGGCACTCACGTTGGACCGCATGTGCTGGCCGTGTCAGTGCTGGGGGACAGGGACTAGCACAACAAGACTTCACACGTGGATACTCGTAACCACGCTTCTGACGGACCGGGCCCGAGCCCGCGGATGCCACCACATCAGAGCCCGCCAATCGCCTTTTCCGGGACCCCGCTGACATGACCCACGAACCTCGTGGCTTCTCGCCACGTTGTCGTGGTTGTCTCCCCAGCGTAGGCGAGACCGTGGGTTCGACCCCCATCTGCCCGACGCTGCGGGGCATGACAGACTATGCCCTTCTGGTGCTCTTCTGACAACCCGCTGGGCCCAATGGGGTGTCATTCGACCGCCACTGGCATGGAGACCCGCCAGGCCAGGTTCGAAAGTTCATGTTGTTTGTGTAACAGCGAGGAAGGTTCCGCCGGCGGCCGCCCGGAGCCTTGACAAAGCGTGTACAATGCTTACAAGCGTTGCGTACATGACAGAGACGTAAGGAGGGCAGAGCATGAAGCACGGAAAGGTTTGCAGGCCGCTAGCGTTGCTACTGGTATCGCTCCTGGTCGCGGGGCTCTGTCTGAGCGGTGTAGCTGTGGCTCAGCCCCCCACCTTCGTCGACGTGCAGCCGGTCACCCAGCGGGTGTTACTGGGAGAAACGTTCAGCGTGAACGTGGTCGTCGCGCCTCCTCCGGGCACTAGCGTGGCAAGCGCTCAGTGCAAGATAGTCTTTGACCCATCAGTCCTGAGGGCAATCAGTGTCACGGAAGGGGATTTCTTCAGCCAGGCTTGCCCTTTGACATCGTTCAATGGCGGAACGATAGACAATACCTTGGGAACGATCACCGGCATCCACGGTGCCTCTATCACCCCGGGTTGCAGCGCGTCCGCGCTGGGCACCCTGGCCACCGTCAGCTTCACTGCGAAGCAAAGAGGTTCGTCGGACATCGACCTGCACGGAGTGATTGTACTGGACCCCCTGGGCGGGTGGGTGCCGGTCGAGGTCGGCGGCGGACACGTGGACGTTCTGTTGCAGCCCTCTATCCCCGCTGTTTCGCTCTGGGGAACTGCGGGACTGGCGGTCGTCTTAGGTGCACTACTGGCTTGGTCGGTGAGGAGACGGCGGCTTGCCAGAAGCGGCATGAGATAGAACCTGCATATTCATAGCTCAAGATAGCGAAAGAGGCGGGGCTTCGGCCCCGCCCCTCTCATTTCATGTCACCCACTGGCATGGGAACCCGCCAACTCACGTTCAGAAGTTCATGTCGTTTGCGTAACAGCGAACAAGTTGGCCGGGAAGGTGACACTCCCCTGGGCGCGGCTGATAGTGACCACCTTGTCCTCGAGGGGCTGGCGCAGCACCTCGAGGTCGGCATGCCCGAACTCAGGAAGCTCGTCCAGAAAGAGGACGCCGCGATGGCTCAGGGAAATCTCCCGGGGCCTGGGCCACCGGCCTCCCCCCATGCCAAGTCTTCGCTAGGGCTCGCTGCCTTGCAGAACTGCGGATAGCCTATTTAGATGCGCGGAACGCTCCGGCTTCAGCCATGGTAAGTGTCTGGTCAAGCGTAAGAACAGGGCTGGTATGCCCCGTCCCAAAGCTATTCAGTGGCCCGAGCGCTCGCGCCAGAGTCGGATAATCATCGGCCTCCACAGTAATGTGGAAGGTGTGGTCCATGGGCGAGACATACCCGGCCACCACTTTCACTCCCGAGGTCTTCTTCAAGGACTGCCACCAGTTGGCAAGGATCTTTGATTGCTCAGGAGAACGACCCGGACAGCTTTCATTGGTATGAGTGTGAACCACCTGGAACAGCATCTAACACCCCCTCATTATTATTTGCCAGGGTGCTATTGTATCAAGGCAGATATACAAAAGTCATAAAATCCGAGCAGGAAATGTCAAGAAGGTATTACGTATTTGTGGCTGTTCCGAAGCCGTTATGCGCTCCGCAAACACTTGGCTTCAGTCCAGCCAACACCACCACCCTGTGGTGTTTCATGCTGTCCCCGCTCATCCTATCCTCACCAGACTACCTTCAATGATACTTCGGAGTCAGTGCTGCGGAGTAGCCTCCTTGCCGTATTCGGCGTTCGCCTCACGGCCTCATGGGACACGCCACAGTCAACCTCGGATCTGGCGAAGGCTCTCAGACTTGTGGCGCTCGGCTATCTCAGGCCATGCGGCAGCGGGCAGCTTGAAGCTGATAATATTCAACAACCCCTGCGTCACGGAGGCGGTCGATCTCTTGCTCGCTTATTCCAGCGAGGTCCCGCAGTATCTCTACGGTGTTCTCGGCATAGAGGGGTGGGCGGGCTCTCGGCTGCACAGGGGTGTCCGAAAACCTCAAGGGGCTTCTGAGAACTCGGACAGTGCCTAACCTGGGATGGTCCACTTCTACTGCGGGCTGGCGGTGTTTGAAGTGAGCATCAGAGTAGGCCTCTGCAATAGTGTACACTGGCGCCGCAGCGACGTCGGCTTCATCCAGGTCTTTCATCCACTCATCTCTGGTTTTCGTCGCAAACTCCTCAGAGAAAGCTTCATACATCTCCCTCTGCTTGTCGCCCAGGTTGAAATGATGGGGAATGAATTCCTCGCGCTTCATCAGACGGCATAGCCTGGACCAGAGCTGCGGCTCTTGACACGAGAGAGCAACGTACTTGTTGTCTTTGGTCCCGTAAACGTTCAGCCAGGCCATGTCACTGCCCGTAGGCAATGTGCCCCTATCCGATGTCTCCCCGGACACCAGATAGCGCATGTTCATGACCCAGTTGAAGAACATTGTGCCATCGGTAATCGACACATCCAGATATTGACCTTTGCCCGTTTTCTCCCTTGCGAAAAGGGCCGGCACAATGCTGGCGATGGCCTGGCAGAAGGTGGAGATATCTGATATGCAGGGGAACATCATGAATACGGGCGAACCGGTCCGGGGACCCGTAGCCCCCAATATCCCGGTCATCGCGACGACATTTATATCGTGTGAGGCACGGCCCGCGTACGGGCTGTCTTGCCCATAGCCTGTGATAGAGCAGTAGACGAGACGCGGGTTGCGCCTACTGAGGGTTCTATAGTCCATGCCCAACCTCTCTGCCACGCCAGGACGGAACGCTTCGATCAACACGTCCGCCTTGTCCACCAGAAGGTACGCCAGATCCTTTCCTCTTGGCGATTTGAGGTTGATAGCTATGCTCCGCTTGTTGCAGTTCATTCCCAGATATCGGTACCAGGTGTCATCGGTGAACTGAAAAGAAAGTGAAGAATCGGTAGCGCGCGGCGTTTCGATCGTAATGACGTCAGCGCCGAGGTCAGCGAGAATCATCGATGTGTACCTGCCCGGCGCGTGCCGGGAGAGATCGAGAACTCTTATACCGTCCAAAGGCGCCATAGCCACACTCCCATTGCTTCAGATGTGCCAAGTATACGCCATCTCTCACGGCTGTGCGAAGAAATACGAGCCTTGAGACGGCCGGTCAGGCGGGATCCGAGTATGCACCTGTATTGCACCGCGGCCCGCCTACTCTCCTCGTGTCTAAGGTGTTCGGCGACAGGGAGAATGGACACATTAGGGACGCAACGCAGTGGGCACTCCGCTCATGCGCCTTCTTCTGCACCTATGTCGATCGTGACACCCGGATGAAGGATTAGGGGGTCGTGGCTCCGCGTCAAGCCCCCGATTCCCTGTCTTCTGCGCAGGGCTACCCCTCCACTTCGGTGTCTAGTGTTGGCGGACGAGCACAAGACCTTGACACTTGCGCATCGAGCATGCTATTATTCCCCAGAATCTTCATACGGGAGTACACCAGATAGGTATCGTGGGACGGATGCAGGAGCCGTGCCACCAGCCTGGGGGCCATCGCCGACGAGGGTCTGATGTTCTGTTCAAAGTGTGGGGCGAGGAGTGTTGATGGCGACAGGTTCTGTCGGACGTGCGGGGTTCCTCTTGGTCGAGTCAGTACCGGCACTCGGCAGTACCGCCACGCCTGATTGTCGACAAACAGCCCTTCGAGAGCTTGCAGAGAACCGTCAATAGTCTGGTAGGCGCGAGGCCAAGGACTAAGTGAGGTTGGCGTAGGCTGAAGCCCAAAACGGTCGACAATACGGCGAGCGAGCCGACAGGAACTGCTGAGGGCTGGCCGCCAGAAGAGGAATCACGTGCTCTTGGCTGTGCTTGGATGGTAGGCATCCTGTCACCTGTTAGTAGGTTCCGAGAGTTCTCGCGGGAGGAGAGCAAATGCAGTGTCCAAGTTGTGGTCTGGAAGTAGCAGGCGCGCCTGCGTGCTGCCCCAGTTGCGGTGCAGGAATGATACGGAAGGAGGGTGTTTCACCGATGGAGCTGACAGGTGTTTCGCCGAAGTCGAGGCTTGCCGCCACTCTGCTTGCCTTCTTTCTCGGAGAGTTTGGCGCACACCGTTTCTACACTGGGAAGATTGGAACAGCCGTTGTGATGCTAGTCCTGGCAATCATTGGGATCGCGACTGTATGGTTCCTCGTCGGCATCGCATTTCTTGTTGCAGTAGGCATATGGGCGCTGGTTGACTTCATATTTGCTGTCTCGGGAAACATGAAGGACAGCGCGGGCAGGCCCATCAAGAACTGGTAGTTGGCCGTCGACCCTTCTGCGAGCTCAACCGCAGTCCGAGTCCCGCCCGCTTGTGTGTAGTGTCACGTTTCGGGTGTTCGTGCCCCGCCAGGCCGGGGACCCTCGGCCTGACAGAGCACGCCTTTCTGCTGGTGCTCCGCGAGACCACCCAGTGACGGGGTGTCATTTCGTCGCCCCGACAGGCATGGGGTCCGCCACGCGACGCTGAAGAATTCATGTCGTTTGTGCAACAGCGAAGAAGGATTCAGTCAGGGTCACACAGTTGTCCGTTTCTTTGCACCGCGATCAAGGATCACGGGGTTGGCACACCCACCCCGAGGCGAATGGAACACAACCGCCAGGGGCCTCAGCTCAGCTTCGGAGCATGGAGCCAGCGGTGGGACTCGAACCCACGGCCTACAGTTCACGAATTATGGTTGTTGTATTAGCAGATCTAAACCACACCGCCCAGCATGTTCCTTGATAGTATCGATAGTCGGCCCTACGGGAAGCGTGATACCGACTCCACCTTGTGGTGTCTGCTCTGACCGCAGCCCGGCAAGCCACAAGATTTCCTCGTTCTGAGGAAGTCTGCACAGAACATGTTTGATTGCATCGACACCTACCACATGGACTTGTACCCATCCATCTTCAGAGATGATATCTACATTGGAAATTACTTCTTCCAGCGTCTTATTGCGATTAGTACCTGTAATCAAAGTGAAGTGCCATTGGCCATCTTCTGGCCACGAATATAGCTCGTATCCCTTCATAGAATGTGGAAGCTCATCTACTGTCGTTGCTGACGGCATGGTGGTTAGCTTACCAGCCTGCTCCAGCGACTCCATTACTTCTGCGCTATTCCTGGGGTCTTCACCCCCATAGAAAGACGATGAGGGATAACCCAGCTCGAGTTTGACTACCTTCGGACCCTGAGAGCTGAGTGGCTTCCAGATGGTGACGCCGTCAAACGAAATAGATGAAATCGGCGTCCAGAAGGCCCCCCAATAGATGAGTTTCCTGCCGACGCAAACCACAAACGACTTACCTCTAACTGGGACTTCCAAGCTGCAAATGCGGTCGAAAGCGTTTGCAGTGAGCGTTATCTCGTGTGTTGTGGCATCATACGCGATGATATCATTCATCGCGATAACAGGCTGTTCTGCGATGTCGACGTGGCTTAAGGCTGGCATCTGTGTAGGAGGAATATCTCCTTTGGTCAAGTAAACACCAAATCCTTCATGGTTCGGGGCAGAACAACCGCTTGACATGAGAAGAAGGCAGACTGTAATAACAAGAGTCAGTTTTGCAGGGATATGGCCAAATAGCCTTATCATTAGGTCTTCTTACGTTTGCGATGCCCTCTCATTATTTAACGCAACAATAGGCCTTGTGTTATTGTGCCACACAATGCAGGAACTGACTAGCCACAATCGACACTGTCCTCTTCACGCCAATGAAGTGTGTATGTGGTCAGCGAAAGTGGGATAGTTCGGCCATCAGAATTGGTGGACACCTTGGGGCATGCTCGTGACGTGCTACCCGGAGACAGTAGATCGACCTGTGAGGAGATGAGCGAACCTTGGCTTGACGCTCTCTGACGTCGGCAGAGAAGACAGACATTCAACCGTTGCTGCCACCGACACCTCGATCAAGGACCAGGGTGTCGGCGCACGCGCCCCAGAAGCAAGAGGAACACAGCGACCGCAACCTTGCACCTCGCCGAGATATCGGCCTCCAACGGAGCCCGACGATGCGGTCTTGCCAGCATTTCTCACTCCCCAAAATACCGTAGGTATTGCCAGCCCCGACCTCCATCGGGATCGCGGAACACTTACTCTGGTAGCGGGTCATTCTGCGTCCGATACAGATACGACTTCCCCCAGGCTCCAAACATGGTTCGCTATTCCTGCTGCGATAGCGGGTGGCCTACCTGGGTCTCGTGCAAGTAGTCTTTGGTCATGGCAGAAACAACCGTAGGGGCGCAGAGGGACAAGTGTGCAGAACGCAAGATGTGTAGGGGTCTACTGCATAGTCTATGCGAAAGCAAGAGCCAAGATGCGCTCGTCTCTTATCACCGTCCACGGTGTAGCTCCCAAGTCACGAGCGTGGGTATGAACGGTGCAGGCATTTCGGGAGCGCGGTGCAGACCGTACACGAAGCCCTAGTCTCTTGGGGCCTTTGGCAGCATAGTAGCAGGACTCAGCTCCCGCAAGAGCGGAACAAGCCAGACGCCACTCTCGAGAAAGAGACACCAGATCAACTTCCCTGTACCTGAGTTGTCTTTCGGTCGCTGGCACGTAGAACGCGTAGAATTGTGGTTGAGACATAGCTATTGACGTTTCTACAAACGACCTCAAATAGGCTGTGTCAGGGAACTCACGACACCTGAAATAGTGCGATGCCCACTCTTCTCCCAGTTCCGATCGGCTTACGAAAGCCCTCCAGTCGATAACACCTGGTACAGTCAGATGATGCCTATGCAGCCTCGGGGAAGTCTGTGAAGCGAGTGTAATTGACGTTTCCAACCTCGCCAAACTCGCATTCAGATTCTCTAGCTCTCGCGGCAGGTCGCGACTGAGTCGGTCAGCTCTCGATAGCAGCGTTTTCCGACGCCGCCAAGTCCTGAAGTCCAAAGCAAAGGCCACTAGCAGAATGGCGAGAAAAACACCGATGAAAACGACGTAAATCATTTTGTGCTACCGCTAACTAGACGTTCGATCCGTTCCAAACGTTCGAGCAGTTGCCCCTGCCAAGCCTCCTGGGCCTTGGTGAGTCCATCCATACTCCCGGCAATCTTGTCGAACCGGCGGCCAAAATCGCGTATGGTTCTCACCGACAATTCCAAGGTATCAGTCAGGCGTTGTAGATTGGCCAGGGCACCATCAACCCCGTCTCTCGGCCTCCCCCCGGGATGCGATTCTGGAGCCGGTGGATTTCGTCTGACACCCAGTTCTTCGAGTATGCGCCGAACGCCGTAGGCGAGGGCAATGATTGCCAGAATTACGAAAGCAGCAGCATCGGCGACTTCCCGAGCCACATCTGAAGCAGTTACCATAGCATTATACAGTCGGTCGCCTTGTTCTGCAACACGAAAGGAAGCCCTGGGTGACTACAGCACCTTCAGGGAGCTACCGGCCTGCTCTTTTAGCCTCTTGAGTTCGTCGCTCGCCTTATCTAAAGATTCGCAGAGTGTTCTTAGGGTTTCCTCATCCAACTCGATAGCTATGCTTCGATTGTCTCCGCTTGGATAAGATATTTGGAGTCCGAGAGTCACAACTGGTATCACTCCTAAGGACTCTTTGGAGCGAATATTGGGCACACTTCTTAGTTCCTGAGTAACGCTAACCGCACTGAGTGTTGGGAGTACGCAGCCTTTGCTAGACCTAATGGCATCATTCTTATCCCGCGACGGTTTAGGTTCAAAAATCGTAACAAGCGCAACTCGTTGCTCCTCGCCCAAGGTCAGACCAAGCTTCCCAGCAACTGCGTGTATCTCGTCTACCACAGCCGTAGATGCAGCGTTCTCACTCCGGGCAAGCTCATACAGAAAAGCCGTTATGGGCAACACATTGATGAGTTTTACATCAACCTCGGAGATCTCCAAAGGCGTCACTGACGGTCCAGATTCCACTAGTGTGCTCAAAGCACGCATTTGTTCCGGGGTCAATGCGAGCAAGTCCTTCAAATCGTTGGCGAACGAGGTATCGCGAAGCAGGCCTGAGGGGATTATCCTAGGCATTCCTTCTCACGTCCTCATCATTCCTTGGTGACAGTCGTTAGCCGTAAACGCTGTGAGTATAGTTTCGCAAACAGAGACTGTCAAGGCCTTGTGCGCGCTCATCCCGCATATGATGTCGCTGTCTGTTCTCCAGTATGATAGCTGGTTCGAGCCCTGTTCACAGGTCCATGATGACAAGAACCTGAGAACGAAGCAACCAGCGCTGAAAGTCAGAATGCACCACTACCTGATTTCAAATTGACCTACTACACTTACTCCCCAGGCGTTGACAGCGGCCTGGATGTCCACTAGGATGGGCGCACCGAAGAAGCAGCCCACGATTGTCACGGCCACGATTGCAGGGAAGCTGCTGGCCTGCGCAAAGGTTGAACATCTGCCAAGGGGGTGATTGTCCATGGCTTTCAGGTGGTTGGACTACTACGAGATAGATGAGCTGTTCTCCGAGGAAGAGAAGATGACCAGGAGCGTGGTCAGGCAGTTCATGGAACAGGAGATCAAGCCACACATTGTCAGCGCCTTTCATCAGGAGAAGCCTCTGAACGTCAGGGAAATGGCTCTCGGAATGGGAGGACTGGGCATCATCGGTGCATTTGTTCCTCGTCAGTATGGGGCCGCAGGCACCAACTACGTAACATACGGACTCATATGCCAGGAGGCAGAAAGGGCAGACAGCGCCCTGAGAAGCTTCATTGCAGTTGAATCGGCACTGGTGATGTATCCCATTCTGCGGTTTGGCTCAGAGGCGCAAAGGCGCAGGTGGCTGCCGCCAATGGCCAAAGGGGAAGTCATAGGGTGTTTTGGGTTGACAGAGCCAAACCACGGGTCGGACATAGCCTCCCTGGAAACCGTGGCCAGAAAGGACGGCGATACGTGGATTCTCAATGGGTCGAAGCAATGGAT
>Ga0315274_10016397_pt1 | contig 10468 bp, 3 predicted proteins | sample YL17G02_20_MG_FD_203700 | JGI IMG/M metagenome (GOLD analysis project Ga0315274, IMG submission 203700) | Sediment microbial communities from Yellowstone Lake, YNP, Wyoming, USA - YL17G02_20 | ecosystem: Environmental > Aquatic > Freshwater > Lake > Sediment | place: USA: Wyoming | collected... | reverse complement strand
CATTCCGTTGGGGCTAGGGACATGGCAAACCACGGCCGCCCTTCGCAACATCCGCCTCCGCCGCCTGGGCCCCGAGGCCGAGGCGCCGAAGGCCGGCGAGTGGCAGAGCCTCTTCGACGGCAAAACGCTGGATGGCTGGCAGGTGCTCGACGGCGATTCGTTCAAGGACCGCGGGAAGGTGCACGTGCAGGACGGCGTGCTGCGGATGGAGCTGGGGCCAGGGGCGAGGCCCATCACGGGCATCGTCTGCAAGGGCAAAGTCCCCACCGACAACTACGAGGTGGAGATGGAGGCGATGCGGACGGGCGGGAACCTCGACTTCGCCAACCTCACGTTCCCCGTCGGCGAGGAGATATGCTCCCTCATCGTCGGCGGCCACATCAACGGCGACCTGATCGGCCTGCGGAACGTGGACGGTCAGGACCCCTGGCAGCACGCGGGCCACAAGTGGGTCAAGTTCCAGCGGGACACCTGGTATCGCGTGCGGCTGCGGGTAGCGCCCGACGCGCTGACGGTGTGGGTGGACGACGAGCAGCAGTTCGCCATGCCGCGGGCGGGGCATCGGCTCGAGTCCTTCTGGGTGCTGGCAGAGGCGAAACCCTTTGGCGTGGTCACCTACATCACGGGCGGGGCGATCCGCAGCCTCCGGGTGCGCCGGCTTGCGCCGCAGGCCGCTGAGGCGCCGAAGCCGGGCGAGTGGCAGAGCCTCTTCGACGGCAAGACGCTTGATGGCTGGAAGGTCGCGGAGCACGACGACTTGAAGCGCGGCGAGGCGAAGGTGGAGGACGGGGCGATCGTGCTGGCGGCCAGCCGACGCCTCGGGCTGTGCTGGACGGGGGACGTTCCACAGAAGGAATACGAGGTGGCGTTCGAGACTTCGCTCGTCTCCGGCCACAGGCTGGCCTCGCTCTACTTCCCCGTTGGCGGCGGCTACTGCGACCTCGTGCTGGGCGGGATCAGCGGGGGGCTGGTGGGCCTGGACGGGGTGGACGGCCGCGGCTACCGCGACAACGTGGCGCTGGCGAAGATGAAGTTCGAGACCAATCATTGGTACGCCGTCCGGGTCCGCGTCGCCGAGGGGAGAATCCGGGTGTGGGTGGATGGTGCGGAGCCGATCAACCTCCCCATCGAGGGCCACACCTTCGGCGTGGCCGACCAGCGGGAGGCCCTGAGGCCGCTCGGCCTCTCGGCCTACCAGACCACCACGGCGGTCCGCAACATCCGCCTGCGGCGGCTCGGAGGTGGATAGCCAGGCGGTTTCCGGTTTTCGGTGTTCGGGGTGTGGAACGGGTGCGCGCGAGTTGACTTGCGGCCACGGCGCGTGTATGCTACGTGAGGAAGCTGAAAGGGAAGGATCATGCCCATGGAAGCTCCGGTCCTGGTCAAAGATGAGAAGTATGAGGGACAGTATGTGGCTCTGAAGTCCTTCAGCGACAACACGGTGGTGGCCTCAGGGAGAACGCCGTTGAGTGTCATGAAGAAGGCGCGGGCGGCAGGAGTCCGGAACCCCGTTGTTATCCTTGTGCCCCACAGGGACGTGGTGCAGATCTACTGATGAAGGCCGCGAAGTATCCCTTCCACGTGATGGTGCCCGGCCATCCGCCTCGGCCCATGCTGCCGGTTCGCATCACCAATCCGGCAACCGGCCTCTTCGTGGATGCGTGGGGGTTGGTGGACACTGGGGCCGATGATTGCGCTCTCCCCACGCGCTATGCGGCGGCGCTCGGCCACAATCTCAAAGCAGGGCTGGTGCGCTTGATCGGCACTGGCAATGGAACGACTCGCGCGTATGCACACACAACCCGCATTGACGTCCTGACCCTCCCCAGGCTCTCCTCCCCCGAGAAGATTGCCTTCACGATCCCGGATACCCTGATCGACTTCCTGCCCCGCCTCGGCTGTGTCTTGCTCGGAGTCAGGAGTTTCCTCAGCCACTTCATCCTGACCATCAACTACCCTGAGCAATGGTTTGCCATCCGCCAACGGGCTTGACTGATATGCCTGTCAACCTGACCGCACTATAATTGGCGCAGGGAAGGAACTTTTCGTTCTGGGGCGAGTCCAAAGAGGCGGCTCAGACTCGTCATTAGGGTAAAGGGACCTGATGGCTACCGCCGACGATCGCGAGCTTGTGGCGAGCGCCCGGCGCGGCGACACCGAGGCTTTCGGCGAACTGGTCTCCCGCCACGAGCGGGCGATGCTCGCGGCGGCGCGCGCCTACTTCGCCTCGGAGGCCGATGCCGAGGACGCGGTGCAAGATGCTCTGGTGAAAGCCTTTAGGTCGCTCGACCAGCTCCAGGACGGCGCGAGATTCGCGGGGTGGCTCATGCGGATCACCGTGAACACCTGCCTCGACACGCTCCGCTCGCGGACCGACAAGCAGTCGCTCGCCGACTTCGCCACCAGCATCCAGGTCTTCCCGAGGCTCGGCCAGCAGCCACTCACTCCGGCCGCCCTCGCCAGCCGGTCCGAGCGCTCGGAACTGCTCCGAGCGGCCATCGGCCGCCTGCCTGAAGACCAGCGCGTCGTGGTCATGCTCCACTACGGCGGGAACATGAGCTATGAGCAGATGGCGGAGTACCTGGACGTGCCGCCCTCGACCGTCCAGGGCCGCCTCCGCCGCGCCAAACAAGCGCTCTGCGAGCTGCTCAGGCCGCTGGGGCCAGCAGACGGGGAGGGATGATCGGGCTGGGAATGGGGCATGGGACGAGTGGGACCCGTGGGTCCCATCCGTCCCATGGGTCCCATTCGTCGCACGGCCCTTATGCCCGCGGCGGTCGCCGAAGGGGCGCGGGATCCTCTGTCTTGTGGGGTGTTGCCATGGACTGCAAAGAGGTCGAAAAGCGTCTCTCCCAGACGACCCTTGCCGAGCTGCCGCCGGACGAGCGGGCCGCCATCGAGGCCCACCTCGCCGCGTGCGTGGCGTGCCGGGAGGCATGGGACCCCGCCTACCAGTCCCAACTGCTCCACGAGGCGGTCAAGGAGCTGCGCGGCACGACCAGTGTCAAGGACAACGTGATGATCCGCATCCGCGGGGAGACGACCCGACCCTCCCCCCCGGGCGATGAAGAGCCTCCGCTGCCGCAGCAGATCGGCGGGTTCGAGATCCTCGGCACCCTCGGCCGCGGCGGGATGGGCACGGTGCTCAAGGCCCGGCAGGTCTCGATGGACCGTGTCGTGGCGCTCAAGATCCTCCCGCAGCGGCTCGCGAAGGACAATGCCTTCGTTGACCGGTTCATCCGCGAGGCCCGCTCCGCCGCGAGGCTGCGCCACCCCCACATCGTCCAGGGCTACGACGCCGGCCTCGCCGACGGCTATTACTACTTCGCTATGGAGTACGTGGACGGCACGGGGCTCGACGCGATCGTCGCTCGCGACGGCCCCCTGGCCCCCGGCCGCGCCCTGAGCATCCTGAAGCAGGCGTGCAGCGCGCTCTGGGCCGCCCACGAGGCCGGGATCGTCCATCGCGACATCAAGCCCGCGAACATCATGCTCGACTCGAAGGGCGACGTGCGCGTCACGGACTTCGGGCTCGCCAAGCTCACCGGGGTCGGCCTGGCTCCCGAGGGCGACGCGCCCGGCGCACTGGCCGGCCCGGCGCTCCCGGGCGCGCGGGGCGACGTGACCGCGACGACGCAAGGGCAGACGCTTGGCACCCCCGCCTACCTGGCGCCCGAGGTGATTAGGGGCAGGCCTGCTGGCGCGTGCTCCGACCTCTACGCGCTCGGCGCCACGTTCTTCCACGTCCTGGCCGGCCGCCCGCCCTTCGAGGGCAAGAACCTCACCGAAGTGCTCTTCGAGCAGGTGAACGAGGCGCCCCCGCCCCTGGGCAGTGTCGCGCCCCGCCTCGACCCGCGCCTGTGCCGGATCATAGACCGCCTCCTCCGTAAGAACCCCGAGGAACGCTATCCGTCGGCCAAGGCGCTCCTTGAAGAGCTCGAGGCCCTCGGCCCGCTCCAGTCCGCCGACGAGGCGGCCCGCGCCGAGGGGAGGGCCATGATCCAGAGCGCGGCCACCGTGCCCCTCGGCCCGGGCAAGTACCTCGAACGCCAGGCAGCCCTCGAAGCCCTCCAGCAGCGGCGAGGCGGCAAGAGGCGAGCCATCCTGATCGCCGCCGGCGTCGCGGTCCTCCTCGGCGCGGGCATCCTCCTGGCGGCCTGGAGGCCCTGGAGTCCCCAGCCACAGGCCCGTCTGGCGGTCACGCCGGAGAGGGTGAGCCCGACGGCGCCGGGACTCACCGACACCCGCGAGCACAATGCAGCGGCGGTCTTCCGCAATGCCGAGGACGCGTTCCTGTTGATGCAGTGGGAGACCGCGCAGAAGCACGTCAAGCGCCTGGACGAGGAGTTTGCCGACACGAAGTTCTACAAGGAGCACCTCGTCGCCATCGGCGACCTGCGGGCGAAGGTCAACGCTGAGCTGGCCCAGGCCAGGACGCCCGGGACGCCCGTCGTCGAGAAGTGGCCTCCCGCAGCCCTGCCGCCCGAGCTACCGCATCAGCAAGACGTCTGGGCCTCGATGTTCGACGGCGCGACGCTGAACGGCTGGCGGCGGGTGGAACGGTACCCGATTCCGCGCAAGTGGGGGACGGGCGTGGGCGGCCCGGTGGAGGTCCAGGGGGGTCGCCTCGTCCTCGGCCTCGGGACTCCACTGACCGGTGTGGCCTGGACATCCGATTTCCCGAAGACCGACTACGAGGTCCGTCTGGAGGCCATGCGGCTGACCGGGAGCGAGTGCTTCTGTAGCATCGTCTTCCCCGTGGGCGACTCGCACTGCACGCTGATCGTCGGCGGGTGGGGAGGCACCCTCGTGGGGTTGGAGCTCGTTGATGGCAAGCAGACGGATGCCAATGGGACGGGCCGGAAGTTCGCCTTCGCGAACGCGCGGTGGTACCCGATACGCCTGCGCGTGACCGAGGCGAGGATCGAGGCCTGGGTGGAGCAGGAGAAGATCGTCGATCTGCCCACGGCGGGGCACAGGTTCGGCCTGGTGGAGCACTGGACCGGGTTGCGGCCCTTTGGGCTCGGCTCATGGGAGGTGTCCTCCGCCCTGCGCAACATCCAGGTGTGCAGGCGTGCGGACCAGGGGCAAGAGGCGCCGGGCGAGTGGACCGCGCTCTTCGACGGCAAGACGCTGGCCGGTTGGCGGGTGATGAAAGAGGACGACTTCGCCCAGCACGGGAAGGTCCGCGTCGACGGGGGCCGGATTGTCCTCGAACGTGGCGACAAGCGCACCGGCATCGCCTGGGCAGGCGAGTTCCCCAAGGTGGACTATGAGATCGCGCTCGAGGCCAGGCGCGAGGCAGGGGAGGATTGCTTCTGCGACGTGTACTTCCCCATCGGCTCGGCGCTGTGCTCCCTGGGCGTGGGCGCGTGGGGAGGGGACATGGTCGGCCTGTCCTGCGTGGACGGGCTATGGGCCCCAGACAATGGCACGGGCAGGCGACTGCCCCTCCAGGCGGGGCGATGGTACTCGGTGCGGCTGCGCGTGACCCAGGCCAAGGTCCAGGTCTGGATCGACGATCAGAAGGTGGTCGACCTGTCGAGAGCGGGCCGCACGTTCTCGCCCCCCTCCGAACACAAGAACATCACTTGGTTCCTCGCTTCCTGGGAGACCACCGCGGGCCTCCGCAACATCAGGATGCGGCGGCTCGAAGGCAAGCCCGACGCGCCGCCGGCGGCCTGGGTCGGAGCCCCTGAGCCGGAGCTGCCCGGCGAGTGGACCGCGCTGTTCGACGGGAAGACCCTGAACGGCTGGCGCGTGGTCAAGAAGTTCCCCCACGCGCCGGAGTTCGGCGGCGGCACGGGCGGCGACGTCCACGTCGAGAACGGCCAGATCGTCCTCGAGAAGGGCCGACCGGTGAGCGGCATCGCGTGGGAGGGCGGCTTCCCCACCATCAACTACGAGGTGGCCATCCAGGCCTGCCGCCTGGGCGGGGCCTACGACTTCGGGAACATGGACTTCCCCGTCGGCAACCAGACCTGTACGCTCGTCGTCGGCGGCTCCATAAAGCGCCTGGCCTGGCTCTACGCGGTGGACGGCCATGGATTCTTCAACGCCGAGCTGGCGCCCGTGACCGAATTCGAGCCGGGCCGCTGGTTCGAGACCCGCTTGCGGGTCACCGACGGGCGGATCCAGGCCTGGGTGGACGGCAAGCGGGCGCTCGACCTCGCCACGGCGGGCCGCGGGCTGTCGTCGCTGGCGCATTGGGCCAACGAGGTGCGGCCCTTCGGCATCATCACCAACCTCGGCACCCGGGGGGCCGTGCGTTCGGTCCGGCTTCGCCGCCTCGGCCCCGAGCCGGCGCCGCTCCCCGAGCTGCCGGAGGAGCCGGGCGAGTGGGTCTCACTCTTCGACGGCAAGTCGCTCGACGGCTGGCGCGTGGCCGACCGCTTCGATCCGGAGAAGCCGGGCGATGGACCCATCGCCGGGGGCAAGGCCCGCGTCCAGGATGGCCGCCTCCTGCTGGATGAAGCCAAGCCGTTCGCGGGCATCGCTTGCACGCGCCCCGTGCCCAGCTTGGAATACGAGCTGTCGCTCGAAGCCATGCGGGTGGCGGGCAACGACTGCTTCTGCCTCCTCGCCTTCCCCTGCGGGCCGACGGGTGGCACCTTGGAGATCGGCAACGTGCGCGGCGCCGGGGTCGGACTCGGCGTTGTAGATGGAGGCGCGGCCGCCGCCAACCTGACGACGAGGAACATCCCGATCGAGAATGGCCGTTGGTACGCCGTGCGGCTGCGAGTCCGCAACACGGGGGTCCAGGTGTGGGTGGACGACCGGAAGGTGACCGAGCTCTCAACGGCCCACCACAAGCTGAGTCTCTACACCGCCTGGCGGCCCCTGGCTCCGCTCGGCCTGCTGGCCGCCCACGGGACCACGGGGGCCTACCGCAACGTGCGGGTTCGCCGCCTTGTGCCGGAGCCCCCTGCGCTGCCCGAGAAGCCAGGCGAGACCGTCTCGCTCTTCGACGGCAAGACCCTCGGCGGCTGGCGCATCGTCCACGAGGGCGACTTCGCCCGGCACGGCCAGGTAGCCGTGGCCGATGGCCAGATGACTCTCCTCGAAGGGCCGGCCCGCTCCGGCATCGCCTGGATGGGCGACTTCCCGACCGTGGACTACGAGTTGAGCCTCGACCTGCGGCGGAACGTGGGGGCCGACTTGTGCGAGATTCTCTTCCCCATCGGTTCCTCGCGCTGCGCGTGGGGCATCGCGGGCTGGGGCGGCCGAGGCACGGGGCTGGGGATACTCGACGGGGCCTCGGGCGATCAGACCGACACGTGGAAGCCGATGGCCTGCCAGACCGGGCAGTGGTACCGTGCTCGCCTGCGCGTGACCACGGACCGTCTCGAGGGCTGGCTCGACGACACGAAATGGATCGACCTGCCGACAGCCGGCCGCCGCTTCGAGCAGCCCTTCTGGATGCCGATTCCCGAGCCGCTCGCCGTGGTCACGTGGCAGAGCGCCCTGAGCATCCGAAACGTCCAGGTCCAGCGCCTCGAGGGCAAGCCCGAGGAGCCGCCGGCGGGCGGCGTCGCCGTCAAGGAGGCGAGTCTGGCCGTCTCGGCGCAGCCCGGGTGGCTCGACACCGGGCTCTATCTCCAGAAGGCCAGCCCCTACGAGGTTTCGGGCACGGGCCGGTGGGGCAACGCCCCCGCGTTCACCCAGGCGCCGGAAGGCGCGGGGGATCCCGCTGCCGATACCTCATTCGCGCTGCCCGGGGCGCGGCGCTTCATTCTCCTCGGCCGGCTGGGCGCCTACGGGCGCCCGTTCCCCATCGGCAGCCGCCGCGCGTTCACGCCCGCCGTGTCCGGGCGCCTTTACCTCTGCATGAACGACGCGGCGAACATGCTGGACAACTGGGGCTCCCTGCGCGTCACGGTCGCCGGGCCGATCGTGGCCGACAAGGACGCCCCCCTCTTCTCGCGGTTCACCAAGCCCGTCGCACAGGTGAAGCTTGCCTGGCCCGCCTCGCCGGTGCAGTTCCCGTGGCGACTCGGTGGAGCGCGGGAGGCCCGCCCGACGGCATGGGCATCCTCCGGCATTGAGCTTCAGCGCGGTGACCGGGTTCTCCTGTCCGCCGAGGGCACCCGCCAGGCAGGGCCGCCGCATGGGCTGATCGACGCGGATGGCGTGGACCGGGCGTGGAATCGGCACCGCGCGGGCATCCTCCTCGGGCGCATCGGCGAGCACGGGGTCCCATTCGCCGTCGGCAAGCTCCACCTGCTCGGGGCCCGCGAGGCGGGCAAGCTCTATCTCGCCATCAACCCCATCCCGGCCGAGGCCGTCCGCCGGCTCCAGGATCAGGGCTTGGAGCTGGAGATCCTCGAAAGGAGACCCATCCCTCTGCCCCAGCAGGGCAACCAGGAGCCACCACCCGATGGCCGGGACCCTCGGCTGCCGGAAGGGATCGAGCGCGACGGCCCGATCCCCCTCGCTCCCGCGGGAGGTGGTCGTGCAGTGCGCCAGCACCTGGGCCCCGAGCCCCCGCCGAAGGGGGAAGCCGGGCCGGTCGCCGGGGGCGGACCGGAGATCCGTCGCCATGAAGCTCCCGACGCCCCGCCCAACGGCAAAGGGGCGGTTGCCCCCAACCCGGCCCCCGAGGCCAACGAAGGCACACTGACGGTCACCGTGTTCGCGCCCGACGGCCTCGATCCGAATCGCAAGAGACCCGGCGGCCCGGCCGCGATCGACCCCAGACCGCTCTTCACTCTCTCGGGGCACACCAACTGGGTCGTCTGCGTCGGATTCTCCCCGGACGGCTCCCGCCTCGTCTCGGGCGGCCGGGACGGAACCGTGAAGCTCTGGGACCTGGGCACTGGGAAGTGCCTGACGACCCTGCGAGGCCATACGGACACCGTGGAAACCGTCGCGTACTCTCCCGACGGGAAGCAGATACTCTCCGCGAGCAGGGACAGGACCCTTCGGCTCTGGGACGCCGCCGGCCAGCCCATCACCGTCCTCCGCGGCCACGCCGACGCCGTGCAATCGGCCGCATGGCTCCCCGACGGCAAGCGCGCCGTCTCCGCGGGCGCGGACGCGTCGGTCAAGGTGTGGGACCTCGCCACGGGGAACTGCCTGAGAACCCTGCCGTGCGACGCCCCGTCCCGCTTCGTCACCGTCTCGCCCGACGGCGCGACGATCGCCGCGTCGAACGAGCGCGGCTGGATCCACCTCTGGGACCCCAACGACGGCATCCCCAGGCAGCGCTTCTTCGGGCGGGCACGCGGCGGCTGGTGCCTCGGCTTCTCGCCCGACGGGGCGCGCCTCGCCCTGGCCGGCGACGACCTCGTGGCCCACGTGTGGGAGGCTGCCACGGGCCAGTGGCTCAAGTCGCTCGACACCGATGGCATGATACGCTGCGTCGCCTTCTCCCCGGACGGCAAGTACATCGCCGCGGGCGGCTGGCACAGGGCGCTTCGGCTCTGGGATGCGAAGACCTATGAGCACGTCCGCTCCCTCGGCGACCACCTCGACGAGGTCCGCGGCCTCGCCTTCTCCCCCGACAGCCAACTCCTCGCCACAGCGAGCTTCGACGGCACAATCAAGGTCTGGACCTTCGATCCCCGCGCCGCGCAGATACCCAAGCCCGAAGAGCCGCCGAAGGCCGAACCACCCAAGCGCCTCGAACGGCCCGGCGGACAGATGGAGCTGTTCAACGGCAAGACCCTCGACGGCTGGCGCATCCTGGAAGACGACTGGTTCCGCGGCCACGGCCTCGTCCACGCCGACGCGGGCCGGATCGTGCTCAGCCGGGGAGCGGGCCGCACGGGCATCGCCTGGACGGGCGAGAGCCCCACCGTGGACTACGAGATCGCCTTCGAGACGAAGTGCGAGGCCATGGCTCCTCGCGCGGACGGGCTGCTGCTCGACTTACTCCGACTCACCGGGCGCGGGGCGGGGAGGCAGGGCGGGGCCGATTGCTTCTGCGAGCTGTCTTTCCCTGTCGGCTCTTCGCTCTGCGCCCTGTCCGTCGGCGCGCTGGGAGGCACCGTATTCGGGCTGTCCTACCTCGAAGGCCGAGGTGCGACGGAGAACGACACGACCCGGCGGGTGGGCCTCCAGCCCGGCCAGTGGCACCGGGTGCGCGTGCGCGTGACCGAGCCGAAGGTGGAGGCCTGGCTCGGCCAGGAGAAGCTGCTCGACCTGCCGAGAGCGGACCGCCGATTCGCGCCGCAGGCGGACGCGCCCCTCGGCACCGTGACCATCGCGTGCGTCGGGACCACGTCGGCCGTTCGCAACATCCAGATGCGCCGGCTCGAGACCAAGCCCGAGGCGCCCCCGGCCGGGGCCAAGGAGATCCAGGCCGCCGATGTGGCTGTCGGGGCGTGCGCGGAATGGGTAGACACCGGCCTCTGGGTCGCCGAGGGCGACGAGGTTGCCGCGTCCGCAGCCGGCCGCTGGGGAGCCAGGCCCGACTGGAGTTGCGGCCCGGGGGGCCGGCCCGAGCTCGCCGACCGGGGCTTCCCTC
>Ga0315274_10016396_pt1 | contig 10468 bp, 15 predicted proteins | sample YL17G02_20_MG_FD_203700 | JGI IMG/M metagenome (GOLD analysis project Ga0315274, IMG submission 203700) | Sediment microbial communities from Yellowstone Lake, YNP, Wyoming, USA - YL17G02_20 | ecosystem: Environmental > Aquatic > Freshwater > Lake > Sediment | place: USA: Wyoming | collected... | reverse complement strand
TGTCTCTCGGTGCCCTTAAGGAGATCCACATAAATGTAGTCGAAGGCCACTCCAAAGCTCGAGAGCAGCTCCTTGGTCTTCTTGCACCATATGCAGGTGCTCAAAGCGTAAAGGGTGATCTTTCCCTTGTCCAATCCTGCCACATGCTCGAAGTTCATATCCACACCAGCCGTTACAGTTGGGCAGTCAATGGATAAATAATCTCTTTTGAGGATAATTTTTTTTAAACTCCCTTGGCTTTCCGCAAAAATGGTCTTTCCTTGCATTTTCGATAACATTCAGACAAGAATTTTTATGGTTGCTTGCTTTCCTGGCAATGGAATAGCTTTCTCAAGAGTCGGCCAGGTCCAATTGACTATGATAGAATCGTGCCTTTCGCTCTCATTAAGAGCAGCCCTTCGGGCTGGCGCAGGGGAGCGACAACCTTAACTGCAGCCCAGAAGATCTCGGCCCATGGTCCCTTGGATTAGCAAGATCACGCTTTGTTTCTTCCTACTGGCGCTAGTGGCTCTGACGGCAGGAAGGCCGGATGAAGCCTCTGGAGTAGTGCTGCAGGTCCTGGATGGAGAGACCTTCGAGGTGCAGGGCTTTGGGCTTGTGAAGCTGGCGGACATAAATGGCCCGGCGATAGGATCCATGAACTGGGTACATGCCAGGGAATATGCTATGGAGAACCTCCTGGGATCCCAGGTTTTTCTGGATGTAGACCAGAGATCAGGAAGGAATTCGGGCGGCGCTGTCTGCGTGGCATATCTGGCCAATGCCAATGGCACGCCTAACTTAAATAAGAATTTTAATATGATGATGGTCAAGACTGGATTTGCCACCCTTAAGGACGACCCAGGCAACGAGTTTGATCCATCCCGGTGGTAAAGCCGCTGCTTAAGGATGTTAAGCTTAAAGATTCACTAATGGATGGAGCTTATGACAAGGAAGAGGTATTCAAGTTCATGAAAGAAAAAGTATAGCGATGCCAGGAATCAAGATCAGAAAGAACGCCATCATTAAAGCAGATTCAGAAAGAGCAGAGTAGGTTCTTGAATTCAAAAAGTATGGCTACGATAGCTGGAGAATAGTTCATGGCTATGGCAGGAGGTGGGCTGCGGAGAGTGTTTTCTCAGCCATTAAGCGGATCTTGGGCGAGACTGTGAGGGCTACTTCTACTAAGGGCATGTTTTGTGAAGTACGCAGAATGCTCGCATTTTTACACTATAATTTTGAGTTTATAGCAGTTCAATGAATGAATCGTTAAAATTAAGCAAAATCTTATGAATCGTGGAAGCTTATCAAACACAGCACTACCCGGAGCGAAATTTCTGATGAAATTATGAAGTTTGTAGTTTGTGTCAGAAAGATCTATAAAGAACAATATTGGAATCTAAGGTTCGAACAACATTAAGATCTAGTGAGAATAAACATGTTATCCTGGCTTCTAGCAGTTGGGTCGTCTTTGGAGCAAAGCGAGGTTGTGCTGGAACCGCATGAACAGACCGAACTTATACTCTGGCTCATCGCTGCTGCAGTTTCATTAGTTCCTGTAGTGTTATTTTCTATAGGCTATATCAGAGTAAGAAGCACGAAACTGCTAATAACGACCTTAGCGTTTTATCTTTTTTTCCTCAAGGCTGTAATTTTGGCGATGAAACTATTCGTGCCAAACTACGCAGATGAGATTTGGTGGGCGGTAGCAGCTGTTTTGGATATCATGATAATCAGTCTTATCGCCTATTCATTGAGCATGAAGCCCTAGATCATATGCAAGCTGATATCGCTCTTGAGAACCGAAGACTCATATTGAACTACATATTAAATAATCCTGGTTCCCATCTCAGGCAAATCTCAAGAGATCTTGACATCAATTTGAGCACATTGAGATATCATCTCGACTATTTAGAGAAAAAGAAGATAATTACCTCTCAAAAGGATAAAAATTTAAAAATATATTTTGCTTCCGGCAAATTCAATGCGGATGAGAAGATTTTGGTCCCATTGCTTCGACAGAAACGATTTCGAGATATCATCCTAGTTATAGTTGATTCTCCTGGAGCGACCTCTTCGCAAATAGGAGCCACGCTATCGATGGATCCATCAAGTGCATCAAAATACATCAATCTATTAGAAGGCAGGGGAGTAATTTATCATGAAAAGGTCGGTAGAGAGAAGAGATATCATGTATTCGATGAACTGGGCATCATCAAGCTCTTGCTGACATATAAAAAGTCATTTTGGGATTCCTTTGTGGATAACGTCCTAGAGCTTTATCTCGAGATGTGAAGGGTATCATAATTTGCACTTTGTGTCATAAAGCATTTATAAACGACGATCAATTGAGGGCTATCGAGGTGGTTGGATGAAGAGATCGATCAAATATGGTTTAATACTCCTTTCTATGCTCACTTCCCTTTCCTTTGGCATGGCCTATGGAGAGAATGATACATCGTCTAATATGATGCCATCGAATATAATGAGCTCAAAACACATAGACGATGTTGAATTGAATCCAAATGCCTCCGATGGCGCTGATGTCGCTGATGTCGATTCAGCCATTATTGAAAGCGTCACTTATGGCAAGACAAATCAATGGGTGGAAATCAAGAACAACGAGACTTCGGCTCAGGACTTAACCGGCTGGACGTTGGAGGTACAGAATAGGACAGTATTTGACTTCCCGAAGTTCATACTTGATGTAAATGCTAAAGTCAAGGTTCATTCAGGAGCAGGCAATAATAACAAGACGGACCTCTATGCCTTGGCCACTATATTAACCAAAGCGGATGATGAAGTATCCTTGCTGGACGCGACAGGAAAGGTGATAAGCACTTCCGAGGAATCCTCCGAGGCATCAGAAAGTCCCAATGAAGCATAATTACCTTTTCTTTGGCGGATAATTATGTCTAAGTTAAATAGGGCAATATGCCCTCTTGCTTTATTCTTGGCCGATTCCTATGTTAAGCATGGGGGAATTCACTTCAGATGGCAATGCTCAAGCAAACCCGCCAGCACCGACATGGGAACAATTCGATCTAAAACCCTTTTTGAAGGTAGTATGATATGAATAAAAAAGTAGGCATCATCATCATCCTTACCCTGGCTGCGCTCGGTTACTTGGTCATCTACACGTTCGGGCCGTCTTCTACAACATCTATCGGCCCACAAGTCAATCCAGAGTCGCTGAAACCAGCACAAGCATCAGCCGTAGCTCATGATAATGAAACTTTTAAAGTCTACCATAACAAGGATATTGCTGAGAATTTTTATGCTGTAAGCGTTCCCCAATCTTGGCAGATTCTGTCCGTTACATCCAATGCCGGGGAGTATGATTTCGGCTTTGATGGTGGAGCGGCAAAAGTCGAGCTAAAAGATGTGCCAGACACTAGTACTCTTGAGCTTTTCATATTAAGCCAAGAGGAGCCCAGTCTCAGAACTTCGCTTGGCGGCTATAAGAGGATAGGTTATAGAAAAATAAATATAAATGGCAATGATGCATACCAACTCCACTATCTCAGCGATATAGATAGCGTCAAATATGAAAATATTAAAACCTACATCACAGGCCAGGATCGTGCTGCCGCCATTACGCTTTCGATTCCACAAACCATGGTCGCATCGCTAAAGAACACATCCGATCTCGTAACAAATAGTTTCTCATGGGAAAATAAATAATATGATACAAATTTTTATTTTTATATCGCTTGCAATGCTTGTCTTTGGCCTTTATCTAGCACTCTTCTATGACGTTCCAGATAGTCAGGAAAAAATCAATTTTTTTGTGAGCTGGTGCCTAATCATCGTCGGGATTTCGAGCTTCCTGATAAACCTCTTCTGGGACACGAAGAAACGAAGAAAGAATGGGGAGTGAAGAACCTGACCGGCATAATCGTTGCAGAAAACTTAAGCAAGTCCTACAGGGATAGAAAAGCTGTTGATGCCCTGACACTTCATATACAAGAGGGAGAAATTTTTGGGTTCCTCGGGCCGAACGGCGCTGGAAAAACGACAACCATAAGACTGCTCACCGGTATTCTCAAGCCCGACCAAGGTGAGGTAGCAATCGATCAACGCTTGCTATCGCAGCAGAAGAAAGAAGTGGCGCAAGTGATCGGGGTCATGTCTGAACGCCCTGGTTTCTATGACTGGATGACTGCCGCTGAATACCTCTCTTTCTTTGCACACCTCTACAGAATAAATGAAGACAGATTGGAGGAGCGTATTGATGCTCTTCTCTTGGAAGTGGGACTCTTGAAGCGAAAACACTCGACGATCGAGGCATTGTCCCATGGTATGCGGCAACGATTGGGACTTGCGCGGGCGCTCATCAACAGCCCCAAAATCCTTTTTCTTGATGAACCAACGCTCGGCCTTGATCCACAAGGTCAGGAGGATATCCAGCAATTACTCAAGAGGCTCAACATAGAGGGTGTGACCATCTTTCTCTCGTCCCATCTATTGAATGAAATTTCAAATCTTTGTTCGCGAATAGGCATCATAAACAAAGGAAAGCTGGTTGCAGAAGGAACTATTGACGATCTTGGGAAAATGACTAAGCTCCAAGATAAAACACTCACTCAAATCTTCTTCTATTTAACCAATGAAGGAGGTGAATGAAATTTTCAAATATATTTGGAAAAAGGAATTACAAGGAGAGCTCTATACATGGAAGAGCATGTTGTGGCTGGTTATCGCTTCCCTGCTGTTTAGTTCCACGAGCTATCTCCTTCTTACCGATCGAGAGCTAAGCCTCCTGGACCAAACCGAGCTCATGCTTCTTCTCAGTCAAATCATCATTGTAGTTGCACTTCTTGTCATAACGATTGATGCGTCGTCCATTATCACAGCGGAATTCGAGAATAAAACCGCCGAGAATCTCTTCCTTGCACCGCTTTCCATGAAAGATTTTCTTTTGGGGAAGTTTCTGGCCTCACTTACCCTCTGGGTTTTACTCTTTACAGTTTCTTTGCCGTATATCATCGTTGCTTCGTCAGGTTCTCATCTAACAATGGCATTTATAGGCTACACCGCCCTTCTAGGCACGTTGGGAATCATAGGTGTAGTAACCTTCATTTTCGCCATCTCTTTGCTGCTCCGTTCAACTAAAAATACGCTCACAACCTCCCTTATCATAGTCCTTGTTCTCACCTTGCCTGCGTTCTTTTCTGCTCCTCTCAAGAACAATTTTTTGTCGCAATTCTTCAGCCAAATTGATCCTATAGATAACATATTCTCGTCACTTGACATCGTACTCGTCGACTATCAAACTTCTCTATTACAAAATTTGCGATTCCTTTTCCCGCTTCTCGTATTTTGCGCCTTGATGCTAATATTCCTGGCTTTTGCCACGTGGAAATGTAATGAACAGGGGGTTATCAAAGATGACTAATAATGTGAAGTGTTTTCCCTTTTTGTCTGGCAGCATTTTTATCTTCATCCTGATTAGCAGTGCTTCTGCCGCAAGCCTCCCACCGCCCCTTACAATAGACCTCACTTCAAAAACCTTGAGCGGCTCTGCGGGAGATTATGCGATGGCAGAAGGAACCATTACAAATATTGGAGATAAGCCGCTCCATGATATTGTCACCTACTTATCTTTGCTCGATAATGAAACTAAGCTTCCTGTCGATCTCGAAGACTGGAGCGCAGAAAAGGGACTATATATCGGAATCATCGATGCCGGTCAAACATTTCCACTCGAATGGAAGATCCACTTTGTAAAGGCTGGCACCTATTCTCTAATCATTATTGCAGAAGTTGCTGGCTACGACTTACCGCAAGCGAGCAGCATCATCCAGTTCAATGTCAAACCTAAAATCAATCTTAATCCTGGGAAGGTGCTTCCAGTTGCTTTGGGAACACCTATAATTCTGACCTGTATATTATTTCTACTGGCGCACAAAAGGCGAGTGGAGAGCTAAGTGTATCTTGGAATCCAGCGAATAAGAACTCTCGTGATGCTCTGCAAAGCTAGTCACCGGGCCGGCTGCACCCGTAACCTTCTTCACTGCCCAAGATCAGCAAAAAGAATATCAGGTTCTGGTCCTGAAGGACTATAAAGTGAATAGAAAGATCGCCCTCACATTGATGCTGATGGTTGCATCTGCAGTTGCACTTTCGTATGCAGCTAGCAAATTCACGATCTTGCCCTTAGACCTGAAATCCTATCTGGAGCTGCAGGAGCAGGCGAGCCCACCATTCACCCTGTTAATGCAAGGAGTTAGCTACCTCGGCGAAACAGAGGTCGCGGTGGCACTGACAGTCATCGCTGTGGCGATTTTTGCATTACAGCGTCTGTGGTTAGAGGCGATCTTCATGCTTGCTACGGCCAGCAATGTGTTACTGACTTTTATGCTAAAGGAGCTCGTCCATCGAGCACGTCCAGCCCCTATAGCTGAAAATGCCAGCGGATTTGTACAGGCCATCAACCAATATAGCTATCCAAGCGGACATGTCTTATTCTTTGTCGTCTTCTTTGGATTCTTTGCCTACCTAGCATGGCTGCACTTCGCCAGGTGTATGCGGATGGTCGTCATTGCTATCTGCGCTGCACTTATCGTTCTGATCGGACCGTCACGAGTATTTCTTGGAGCACACTGGGCAAGTGATGTCGTAGGCAGCTACATCATCGGTTCGATTTGGCTTCTGATCTTGATTCTTGCATACCAATTGGCATTGTGCCGCAATCTCAAACTCCATGTTTCCTAGGTTAGCTTTGTCTTGCAGGAGGGAGATTAGCCGACTGAAGTCAATTGCGACGGCGAACCCGGCGCAGAAAGAGATCAGGCTGCAGAGTAATTATTTTTAGACTAAAAAATTAAATATAATGAGAAGGGACAGGGGAATCCCTGCCCCATTTCAGTCAATGGTATCCATACCTCATCTCCATCTTCCAATCAACCGAATGCAGGTTTGAACTGTCTGCCTTCCGAGTACCCTTATCTGAGCGCTCCCGCGCGAGCTTTCGCGCCACGATGTCTTGGACGCACTTATTCTGTGTTCCCCGGGGCTTACATTTGAGATAGTTAGCTTTCCTTGCAGATTTGTACTTCCTACAAGTCTTCCGTCCATAAATATACTAGCCCCTGAAACAGATCGTCCCTTCGGTCCGACTGTGGTCACAATTACAGTTCCCCTGCCATGATCTCCTGGCTTACCGTGATGATCTGATCTACCTTGATCGTATGGCTTGCCATAACCATCTGGTTTATCATGATCACCTGGTTTACTGTGATCGTCTGGTCCGTTATGATCTCCAGGATTGACATGACCTATGGTCCCAATGCTATCCATGGCATCTGCCGAGGCTACCATTGCTATGGAAAAAACCAAAGCCAGCAACAGCGTCAATAATTTTGCTCTCATTTGATTCCTCCTTGGATTTCCTTTTGCTGATCTCCCAAGAGGTGCTATTAGATTTTAAAATTTAGTTTTATATATATGTCAGCTAACATCTCAATTGATTTCAGGTTAATTCCATATGACACCTTGAGCATGTGATTCAAGATAAATAGGGAGTGGCTATCAAATCCGATGGGATTCGTAGCTATCTGTCTCTTATGGCAATGCTTAGCGATTTAATAAGCTTCGCGGACTTCTCTCCTGCAAGGAGATTCAAAAAATCGCGACCTTATACACGCCTCTCTTCTGTGGTTGAACTGGCTTTGAGGTATATGCCTTTGGCCGCCAGAGAGGCCTGCCCTGGCTGGTCCGGTAGATCGCCCACAAGCACGCCACTATCGCAGTTCCAGACGCATACGCAAGGGATGCAATGCTGGCCTTCCCTGCTTTGTTCTTGGGTTTAACTTCCTTTTTGCCAGATCGGTAGGCAATGCCGTCGAGAATATCTGGGCCTGTCGCGATGAGATATGCCCTTCACGATCGCTAGGGGATAGCCATCCTTTTAGTCCTGCCCTGCAGCAGACTTATCTTCATCGATTTCCGCTAGAGTCACCTCGAGAGATTTTGTCCATGCTTCTATAAGCGGAGCGAATTTCTTTTTCAAACGGGGCTGATCTTTTATGAGCATATCAATTAGTATCATGGTACCAACCATCTGAATATCCGAACGCAATTCTGATATCTCGGCACATATATTATCCAGCCCCTCGGCTATATCTTCGAGAGCATCATTGAGATCAACCAGTTTGTCCTCTTTCGGATTTGGCATGTCTCTGAATCTCCGGGCTCAATATAAAAGTGTCTCTTAGGGTATCAGGTTGGCCTAGCGATTTAAGAGAATATTATGATTTTTTCCAGAGAACCTTGCCCCACTCCCACCACGTCCTTAAATCAAGGATTCGGTACCTGGAGAGAGCCTCCCTGCCTGCGATCAAGACGGCGATCCAGAAGGATGCCTCTCCGCAAACCAGGGAAGCAGACGAAAGAAGCAGCTTATCTTTAGCTGAGAAGGGCGCAAAAGGGGATCAGCAGAATCGCCCCGTAGAAGACGAAAGATAAGCCCACAAGGGCCAGAGCCATCCATCTCTTGACGGCATAATTGGCTGTACGATCAAGCGGCATTGGCATCATCCTTCTTCAGGGGCGCGACCAGAAGCTTGTCCACTCTCTTCTCATCCATATCCACCACCTCGAAGCGGTAACCACCCCATTCAAAGTGATCGCCGGTGGAGGGCACCTTCTCCAGGTGCATCATCACAAATCCGCCCATGGTCTGATACAGCCCGTTCTCCTCTTCCGGCAGGCTCTCCAGGGCCAAAGCCTCCTTGAACTCCTCTATGGCAACCGACCCGTCCACCAGCCAGGAACCGTCTTCTCTCTGCATGATTTCCGGCTCGGCCAGCTCCTCTATATGGGGTATGTCCCCCACGATGGCTTCCATTATGTCGGAAAGTGCCACCACGCCCTGGACGGCGCCATACTCGTCGATGACCATGGCCAGGTGGATGCCGGTCTGCTTGAACTTCTCCAGTATCTTCAGTGCCCTCATGCTCTCTGGGATGATCAAAGGTGGCAGGAGAGCAGACCTGAGATCCACTCTCTGATCCTTCATGGTGCAGCTCAGCAGGTCCTTGGCCTGCACCATCCCGATGATATTGTCCAGCCTGCCTTTGCAAACCGGAAAGAGGGAGAAAGTCCCGATGGTTATCTTCCGCTGGATATCCGCGGCATTATCACTAATATCCAGCCAGACGATATCTGTTCTGGGCGTCATAATCGCGCCTGCCCTCCTGTCCCCCAGGCGAAACACCCTTTCCACAATATCCTGCTCCGCTTCTTCGATCACGCCCGCCGTGGTACCCTGGTCTATCAGGATCCTTATCTCTTCCTCAGTTACCGGGGACTCTGCATAGGACTTGACTCCCAGGATGTTGATTATTACATCTGTGGAAATGCTCAATAATGAGATGGCTGGAGAGGCCATCCTTGAAAAAGCGCGCATGGGAGCTGCCAGCATTGAAGATACTCTCTCAGGATCGCTCAGGGCCAGCCTCTTTGGAACCAGCTCTGCCAGTAAGAGATTGAGATAGGTGATGGCCAGAACCACGGCTCCTACGCTCAGAGCATCGCTATACTGGCCTAGGTAGGGACGATCCTGCAGATACAGGGACATCTCTTGGGCCAGGGTGGCGCCGCCGAAGGCCCCTGCCAGCGTAGAGATGAGGGTTATTCCAATCTGCATCGAAGATAGAAAGCGGGTGGGCTCTTTGGCCAGGCTCAAGGCTGTGCTTGCCCCAACGTCCCCCTCCTCTGCCCGCTGCTTGAGCAGAGACTTGCGAGCGGAGACCACCGCCATCTCCGACATGGAAAAGATTCCGCTGGTGAGGAGGAGGAGGATCAAAATTATGATCTCAAGGAGCATGGACTGCCCCTAATTTCATGTGCTCTTCACGCTCCCTAACTGCCGTCTTGGTCTGAACCAGGATCATATCCCGATTATAGCCCTATGGAGGCGAGTGTTATATATAATTTCGGACCTCGTCGTCATCAACTGTTGGTAGTGCCATTTCTTTTTGATTTATCCTCAAAATAGGCTTTATTTTGTTAAATATCCCCTTAGTGCCTAAAGGGATAAACGGGGCAAAGCAAATGTGCATCTATGTTCGTTACATCACGAACGAAGAGGGTAACCGCTTGAAATGTATCTTAAGGCGGTCTAACGACGCATTTAAGGTGAAACGTGCGCAAGTCATTTTGGCATCTGGACAGGGAATGAAGGCTCCCGAGATTCACAACGTGGATGAAACCAGGATAGCGTTTTCGGCTTTCTTTTATAGTCCTGTAGCAAAGCTATCTGTAATCCACTTTGGGATAAGATTCTGCTCGATCAGCGTCGTTCTTGAGCGAATCAAGAGGTTTTGATGACCCGGGAAATGGTGATTATCATGTTTTCAGGGCTGGTTTTCCCATAGATCTTTTCCATCTCTGATGGGGAAATGAGTCTATTGCCTATGGGCACAATCTAGAAATCTAGTGAAATCAGGTTTTTCGACTTCCTTGCGCTATCCCATCCCTGAAA
>Ga0315274_10016395_pt1 | contig 10469 bp, 5 predicted proteins | sample YL17G02_20_MG_FD_203700 | JGI IMG/M metagenome (GOLD analysis project Ga0315274, IMG submission 203700) | Sediment microbial communities from Yellowstone Lake, YNP, Wyoming, USA - YL17G02_20 | ecosystem: Environmental > Aquatic > Freshwater > Lake > Sediment | place: USA: Wyoming | collected... | reverse complement strand
TAGAGTGGCCCGCGAAGGCCGAGGACCCGGTCGGGCACTTCGCGGGCAAACTCGCGATCTCGTCCCCGGAATCGGCCGGCGCGATCCTCCTGCCGCGCCTCTTTGCCGCGGACCCGAAGCCGCTGGCCGGCGAGCTCACGATCGACGTCCTCGGCAACCTGTCGAACCGGCAGCTCGAGGGCCGACTGGCACTCAACCTCGATCCGCTGGACATCCGCGCCGAGGACGCGTTCGTCAAGCCCGCCGGGCAGCCCGCCTCGCTGGTCCTGGCGGGGCAGTGGCAGGGCGGCCCGGCGCATCATGTCGAAATATCTGCGGATCTACAACTTCAGGCCGCAAGCCTCAAGGCGCTCGGCCGCGGCGAGGTGACGGTGAGTTGGCTGGGCCCGGCCGCCGACGACAAGGCCGCAGGCGAACCAGCGGACGCAGGTGCGCCGGGCGTGGCCGGCGCGGGCCCGCCGGGCGTGGCCGGCGCGGGCCCGCCGGGCGTGGCCGGCGCGGGCCCGCCGGGCGTGGCCCCCGCAGGTGCGCCTTACTTAGCCCCCCGTGAATACACGGGGGGCGATCGGCCGGGCGCCACCGTGGCAGCACAAGCCGCATCAGCGGCGCGCGGGGAACCCCCCGCCGAGCCGGCGGCATCCGGCCTGCGGATCAAGTTCGCCCCGAACTCCAGCGTCCAGGTCGAGGCGAAGGTGTCGGACATTGCGCGCGCTGCCGAGCTGTGTCCGGCGCTGGTGCAGGCCCTGAAGGGATACCGGACCGACGGGGGCGCCCAGGGCGCCGCCCTCGTGTCTCTCAAGGCCAACGCCGTACGGATCGGCGGCAACATCGCCTTCACGGACGCGGCGCTCGACCTCGGCCCGTACCTGAAGAAGCCCGCAGGCCGGCCCATGACGGTGGACCTGGCGATGGACGTCACGCTGCCCGAGCAGCAGGCGATGGACCTCCACCTGGCCAACGTGGAGGCGCGGCTGGGCGACTCGGTGGCACGCGCGAAGGGATGGGTACGCCTGGGCGAGCCGAGCCTGGTGGCCGCGCTCGCCGGACCGGCCAGGCTGGCGGCCCTCGTCCAGGAAGCCGATCTTGAGGTACTCGCCGACTGGCAGCACAACCGCGACCTCCGGGGCTCGCTGCCGTGGCTGGAGCCGCTGTACGCGCGCTCGGGCCTGGAGGGACCCACACACCTGGTCCTGTCGGTCAAGGGCACGCCGCTGCGCGGCCAGATCGGCTTCGACGCCGATGCCACCGGCTGCCGCATCTTCAACGCCGACACGCTCCTGAAGCCCGTCGGCACACCCGCCACAGTCAAGCTGAACCTCCGCTACGGCGAGGTGCCCGGCGAGATGATCCTCGACAAGCTAGGCCTGAAGCTGGCCGACGCCACCGCGACGATCGACGGGCGCCTGCTCTTCGACGATCCGAAGCTCACATCGCCGGCCGCGCCGGCGGCCTGGTCGTTCCACACCCAGGGACAGGTGCCCGACGCGTCGATCCTCGCGTCGCTGTTCCCCGCGCGGCTGGCGGACCTGAAGCCGGCGGGGGCGCTGGAGTTCGACCTGCGGGCGTCGGCCGACGCCAAGGCGACCGAGGTCGAGTCCTGCCGACTCAACTTCAAGAAGGCCCGCCTCGAGTGGCTCGGCCGGCAGGTCATCCTGGACGGCCCCGTCTCCTACGACCGCCAGCGCCTGGCGAGCGACGGCCTGAGCCTGGTGGCCGGCGGCTCGGACCTTCGCATAGTCGCCTACGTCGACCATCCGATCGACGATCCGACCGGCGCCGTCATCATCCGCGGCACCAACCTCGACCTGAAGGAAGCCACCGACCTGCTGCGCCGGACGAGCGAGTACCTGGCCGCGAAGGCGGGCGAGGTCATCGGTCCTCCGCCCGCGGAATCGCTTCGGACCGCAGGCGCCAAGGCAGACGCCCAGCGGTCGGACAAGGCCCTGTCGGACCGGATCGCCCTACAGGCCCAGCGCCTCCTGGCGGGGGCAAGGCTGTCCGCAGACGTCGCCATCGACCACGTCACGCTGGTCGTGCCCGACTGGAACACGACGTACGATCTTGTGAACCTTGCGGCTGAGGGCCGGCTGGCCGGGCGGCGGTTCGAAGTGTCGCGTTTCAACTGCGGCATGGACGAGGGAACCATCACAGGCGAGCTGGTCCTCGACTTCCGGCCCGACGTGCCCGTCATCTCCTACGCCTACGACGCACGCGACCTCAAGATGCAGCCCAACCTGAAGCCGTTCATCGATACAACATTCCCAGGGTTGCAGATATTTGGCATGGTCAACACGCACGCGAGCTTCACGCAGCGGCTGGCCGAGAAGGCATCGCCGGTCGGCCGCGGCGAGACTGTCCTGACCGACGGCCTGCTGGTCGGCCCGGCCGCGCCGGACTACATCACGCAGGTCCTGCCCGGCCTGAAGCTGACGCAGTACCGCTTCGACTGGATGAGCAACGTCTTCGAGCACCTCGACGGCGGCAACATCGACAACCGGATGCTCTTCAAGGGGAAGGCCTACGACATCTACCTGTTCGGCATCACGCGGCCCAGCGGGCGGTTCGACTACACGCTGGGCGTGGACCTCGGCTTGAGCCTCGGCTCCGAGGAGCTGAGCCGGAAGCTGGATCAGGGCAAGCTGCCCCTGATGAACTACACGGGCCGGATCGTGGCCTCGCAGATGGCCGAGGAGCAGATCAGCTACGTCCTGCCGCACCAGTTCGCCTACGACGTGTTCGTGCGGCGGAACATCCTGCTGCAACTGATCGAGCGCCTCGGCGAGAAGCCGCCCGAGATCAAGCGGCCGCCGGTCGTGCCGGAGTCGAAGCCGCGCGCCGCGCCGCAGTAGCGCGCCGCGCCGCAGCAGCGCGCGCCGCGCGCCGTCTTTAGCCCCCCGTGAATACACGGGGGGCCGAACGGCCGACGATCGCGGCTCACCCGACGAGCATGCGAGTGCGCGGCCCGCAACCCCGGTGTATTCGCCGGGGCTGAACAGGACAGGATGATTCATGCCCGCACAGGACCTGCGAACGTTCGTCGCGCGGCTGGAGGCGGCGGGAGAGCTGCGCCGCGTCCGGGCCCCGGTCGCCACGCACCTGGAGATCGCCGAGATCGCCTCACGGCTGGTGGCCGAGGGCGGCCCGGCGGCACTGTTCGAGAACGTGGCCGGCCACTCGATGAGCGTCCTGGCGGGTGCGTTTGCCTCGCCGCGGCGGATGGCGTGGGCGCTCGGCGGTGAAGACCTCGACGCGATCGCGGATCGTCTGGCCGCCACGCTGAGGCCGCCGGCCGCCAACGCGGGAATCATCGAGAAGATCAAGGCCGCGCCCCGGCTCCTCCAACTGGCCTCGGCCGCGCCGAAGACGGTGCGGTCCGGACCATGCCAGGAGGTCGTCCACGCCGAGGACGCCGACCTCGGGCGGCTGCCGATCATCCAGTGCTGGCCCGGCGACGGCGGCCCGTACATAACGCTCGGACAAGTCTACACAACTGATCCCGACGGCGGGCACCGCAACGCCGGGATGTACCGCGTCCAGGTCTTCGGCCCGCGCGAGTGCGGCATGCACTGGCACCGCGACCACGACGGGGCACGCAACTACCGGGCCTGGGCCGCGCGCGGACTGGCGATGCCCGCGGCGGTGGCCCTGGGCGGCGACCCGGTCCTCACCTACGCCGCCACGGCCCCCCTCCCCTACGGCATGGACGAGCTTGTGCTGGCGGGAATCCTGCGCGGCGAGCCGGTCCGCGTCGTGAAGTGCCGCACGATCCCCGTCGAGGTCCCGGCCGACGCCGAGATCGTCATCGAGGGCACGGTGGACCCGGCAGCCACCGCCGTCGAGGGCCCGTTCGGCGACCACACCGGCTACTACTCCCCCGCCGACCGGTACCCCGTGATGCGCATCACGGCCATTACGCATCGACAATCGGCAATCTATCCGACGACCGTCGTCGGGCGGTTCCCGAAGGAGGACTGCTACCTGGCGAAGGCGACCGAGCGGCTGTTCCTGCCGATCATCCGGACGGTTGTGCCCGAGATCGTGGACCTCAACCTGCCGATGTTCGGCGTCTTCCACAACTGGGCCTTCGTGAGCATCCGGAAGACCTATCCGCACCAGGCCCGCAAGGTGATGCACGCACTGTGGGGACTTGGCCAGATGATGTACACGAAGTTCCTGGTGGTCGTGGACGAGGGCGTGAACGTCCAGGACGCCGAGGAGGTGATGTGGCGCGTCGGGGCCGAGGCCGATCCCCTGCGCGACGTTCTCGTGACCACCGGCCCGGCCGACGTGCTGGACCATGCGGCCCCGGCGGCCGCGCCCGCCGGCAAGCTCGGCATCGACGCCACGCGCAAGCTTCCCGAGGAGGTCGGCGGGAAGCCCTGGCCCCGGACAATCGCCTCCGACCCGGAAGTGGCCGAGCGTGTTCGGCGTCGGTGGAAGGAATATGGTTTTTAGCCCCCCGTGAATACACGGGGGGCCGATCGGCCGAGGAGCATGCGGACCGGGCGTCTTGCCGGCGCGCCGGCGGTGATATTTAAGATCTAAGATTTGAGATTTGATTTTCAACGGCACGGAGGACTTCGTGCGTGGTCGAGCTGCCGCAGGGAGAAGCGAGGGGGCGGTATGCCCGGGAGATGTTCGGCTCGATCGCCCCGCGCTACGACCTGCTGAACCACCTGCTGTCGGGCGGGCTGGATCGGCGGTGGCGGCAGCGGGCTGCCGCCGCCGCATGCGGTGACGCGGGGTCGGCCGGCGGCGTGCTCGTGGACGTGTGCACGGGCACGGGCGACTTGGCGATCGCGCTTGCGCGGCGTGCGCCGCGAGCGCACATCATCGGGTGCGACTTCTCGCGGCCGATGCTTGCTCTGGCACAGCGGAAGTTTGCAGCGGCGGGCCTGGCGGCCCGGACCACGCTCGTCGAGGCGGACGCGATGGCACTGCCGATGGCGGCGGGCGCGGCCGCGGCCGTCACCTGCGCGTTCGGCCTCAGGAACCTGACCGACACGCGGCGGGGCCTCGCGGAGATGGCACGGGTGGTCCGGCCGTGCGGCCGGGTGGTGCTGGTGGAGTTCCACTCGCCGCGGGGCCTCGGTGCACTGGCGGACGTGTTTGCCCTTTACTTGCGGCGTGTACTGCCTAGGCTGGGAGCGCGGATCTCGGGAGGCGACCGGGGCGGGTATCAGTACCTGGCCGACTCGATCATGGACTTCGGCCCGCCGGAGCGGACCGCCGCTTCGCTTGAGGCCGCCGGCCTCGCCGACGTGCGAGTCCAGCCGCTCGCGGGCGGCATCGCGTCGGTGTTCGTGGGGGTGGTCAACGGCACGCAAGGTTAGCCGCCGGGCTTGCCCGGCGCGTGTTGTTGCATGCGCGATTCGCAAACGGGTTAGCCGTCGGCCTTGCCCGGCGCGTGTTGTTGCATGCGCGATTCGCAAACGGGTTAGCCGCCGGCCTTGCCCGGCGCGTGTTCGGAATGCGATGCTCAGGAGCTGAGGCACTCAGGTACTCAGGTACTCAGGCACTGCCTTAACACATGCACTGCGCAAAATGCTATTTCTATGAGACGGCCGTCGGCGACGAGGTGTGCAACCGTTGCGGCCGCGCGTACCTGCCCCAGGCCAACCTCTACCTGGGCCTGCTGCTGCTCGTGACGGGCGGCATGGCGTGGACGCTGCGGCACCTGCTGACGGGGAGCACCGATCCGCTGGTGCGGCCCGAGATCGACCTGGGCGCGTGGGTGACGTGGCCGGTGTCGATCGTGGACTCGCCGGCGTACGGGCTGGTGCTGGGCGCGTGGCTGGGGATGCTGGGGGCGGCGCCGATCCTGACGGGGCTGCTCTACGGGAAGCGCGGCGGGTTGCTGCTGGTGATCGCGATGGCGGCGCTGGGGCCGAGCGTGATGATGGCCGCGGCGGTGGCGCTGGGCGTGTGGATTGCCGCAGGATGGACGACGCGCCTGTCGAGCAAGCTCTCCAGCGCGATGCTGGGCCTGGTGCCGGTGGCCATCTACTGGTTCACGGCCACGGCGCTGACGGACTTCAGCAAGGGCGAGGCGCCCGGGCCGCCGGGCCTGACGGATGCGGCGGCAATGACGGAGACATGGCGGACGCTGGCGCCAGCGCTGCGGCCGCTGGCGTACGTCGCCCCGGTGACGGCGGTGGTGGCGGCGGCGGCGGCGGTGGCCATCGTTGTGGCCATCGCGTGGGCGGACCGGTGGCACGTGCGGTGGCCGGGCGCGGTCGTCGCGGTGTTGACGGCCGGGCCGGTGATGGCGCTTCTGGCCCTGGTGGGCGTCGACGAGGTCCGCCACGGCATGTTCCTCCAGCGCGGTGCGAGGCAGGCGATCCTGGCGGCGGACGGAAAGGTGGAGATTGTGCAGCTCCAGGAATTCCTTCGCCGGCACCCGACGAGCCGTCATGCCGCCCAGGTGCGTGCGCGGCTGGCGGAGGACATCGAGAAGATCGAGCGGGACGTGCGACCGCAGGGGGCGGCCCTGAACGTGCCCGGCGTCAAGGCGTCGAGCGATGTGTGGCTGGACGTCATTGCGAAGAATCCGGCGAGCCCGTGGGCGGCCGACGGCGGACTGCACCTGGGCGACGACGACGCGCGGCAGGGACTGTTCGACCTGGCGGAGGAGCACTACCGCGATGCGCTGGCCCGGACGTCGCGGACCGACCCGGTGCCGGAGGACCCGCTCACGAAGTTCAACGTCGTGTGGAACCTGTTCTCGATCGGGCCGGCCCTGAGGGCACGCGAGGCGGCCGAGCACCTCGACGCGATCCGCCAGGAGGCCCTCTTCCGCCTGGCGGTCCTCCAGGACAATCGCAAGGACAGCCAGGACAACAGCAAGGCGCTGGCCCTGTACTTCATCGCCCTGGGCCAGAAAGGGACGAACCGATATCGGGAGGGCCTGGCGGCCGTCCGCGACATTGACCAGAAGGGCGCGCTGGCCGACAACGTCGCCTACGACCTGGCGATGCTGGAGGCCGACGACGCGAAGCGGATCGAGCTGCTGCGGGCCGTGGCGACCGCCTGGGCGGGCACGGACGGGGCGATGCTAGCCCACCTGAAGACCGCACAGGGCCTGATCGCCCGGGCCGCGACTGACCCCGGGGCGCTGCGCGAGGCAAAGCAGCACCTCCTGACGGTCCAGGCAGAGCTGGCCGCCAGAAGGGCCAGGCGGGCCTCGGACCCCTACGTGGCGTCGCTGGGCGACCGCGTCGAGAAGGAACTTATATATGTCGAAGCGCAACTCCGTGCGCCCACCGTCAAGCCGTAAGGCGGCGCCCGCCGAAGGAGAACCTTCGCGCCGCACCCCCAAGGATGAGCGCGGCGGCGCCAAGGAAGAGCGTGGCGCCGCCAAGGAAGAGCGCGGCGGCGCCAAGGAAGAGCGCGGCGGGTCTCGGCACCCGCCGCGCCCGGCTGCCGCAGCGGGTGCCACTGGCGGCTCGTCCGGGCGTACGCCCCAATCGCACTGGCTGCAAGCAGCCAGTGGCACCCCCGTACCTAGAACTCCGAACACGTCTCCCGACCCGCCGCGCCGCGACGCCCCACGCCGGACGCTCATCGTCGCCGTGACGGGTGCCAGCGGCGCAGCTTACGCCGCGCGGCTGGTGGAATGTGCGGTCCGGGCGGGGCGGCGGGTGCACCTCATCGTGACGAAGGCCGGGCGGCTGGTCCTGGCCGACGAGCTGGGCGCGCCCCTACGCGACGCGCGGGACCTGGCGCCGCTGTGGCCGCCCGAGATCGCGCGGCACGTGGAGTACACGCCCGCAGAGAAGATCGGCGGGGGTCCCGCGTCGGGGTCTTACGCCGCCGAAGCAACGGTCGTCATCCCGTGCTCGATGAACACGCTGGCGGCGTTGGCGCACGGCCTGGCGGGGAACCTGGTGCAGCGCGCGGCCAGCGTGGCGCTCAAGGAAGGGCGGCCGCTCGTCGTCGTGCCGCGCGAGATGCCCGTCACGACCATCGACCTGGAGAACATGGCCCGCCTGGCGTCGGCGGGGGCGACGGTGATGCCGGCGATGCCCGGCTTCTACCATCGGCCGCGGACCGTGGCGGACCTGGTGGACTTCGTAGTCGCGAAGGTGCTCGACAGGCTCGGGATCGCGCACGACCTGGCGGTGCGCTGGCCGGGAAGCGAAAAGTCAGGCCCGGGGGAACAACTACCCGAATCTTGTGATTAGCCCCCCCCGTGAATACACGGGGGGCCGATCAGTTGTGTGTGTCAGCAAGTACGCGGGCTTGACGCACGCACTCCGCCTGCGGCCCCCGGTGTGTTCACCGGGGGCTAAATATGCAATCCGGCACATGTGTATTTAGCCCCCCGTGAATACACGGGGGGCCGATGGGCCAGGTGCGTAGGCTGGCATGCGGGGCCAACGAGCGCACGCCCCCTGCGGCCCCCGGTGTGTTCACCGGGGGCTAAGGAATGCACCAACACCCGGGGCAAGACAACGCGCCCGCGCGGCGGGTTACTTCATGCCACGATCGGTTGTCCGACAAGTCGTCGAATTTGCTCGCACGATCCGCCTGAGCCACACGCTCTTCGCCCTGCCGTTCGCGCTGGGGACGGCGCTGCTGGCGGACCCGCCGTGCCCGGAGCCGTGGTCGCTCGCGCTGCTGGTCGCGTGCATGGTGACGGCGCGGACGGCGGCGATGGGGATGAACCGTGTGGCGGACGCCGCCTACGATGCGCGGAACCCGCGGACGGCGGGGCGCGCGATCCCGGCGGGCCGTCTCTCGCGGCGGATAGCGGCGGGGCTGACGGCGGTGAGCGGCGGTGCGTTCCTCGCCTTGGCGTGCGGGTTCTACCCTCTCCGCAACAACCCGTGGCCGGGCCTGCTGGCACCGGCGTTGCTGGCGATTCTCCTGGCGTATTCCTTCAGCAAGCGGGTGACGGCGCTGGCTCACTGGATCCTGGGCCTGTGCCTGGGCCTCGCGCCGGTGGGGGCGTGGATCGCCCTTCGCGGCGCGCTGCCGGCCGGCGGGCTGGCGGAGTGGCGAGGCTCGGCGGCCCTGATTGTGTCGCCGGTGCCGCTCGTGATCGGGGCGGCGGTGATGTTCTGGACCGCAGGGTTCGACATACTTTACTCGCTTCAGGACGTGTCGGCGGACCGCCGGGAGGGGCTGCGTAGCATCCCTGCGCGGCTGGGCCTGGGGTGGGCGCGGGCGGTGGCGGCGGGGTCGCACGCGGCGGCGCTCGTGCTCCTGGAGATGGTGGTCCTCCTGGAGATCGGCACGCCCGACGGCACAGCGGGCCCGGCGCTCCAGGCGTCGGTGCTCCTGATCGCCGCCGCATTCCTGGTCCAGCACGTGCGGGCGCGCCGCACGACGCCCGAGGAGACCGCGGCCGCGTTCTTCCCCCTCAACGCGGCGGTCAGTATCATATGGTTTGCGGCGGTGGTCGTCGACGTGGCGTGGGGGCTGGGGGCGGGAATTCACTGGGCGCCGTAGGCCGGGGACCGCCGAGCGGGGCGGCGCCTTCGGCCTGCCGCCCCCGGTGTATTCACCGGGGGCTAAATAGTCAAGCTAGCACATGCATACTTAGCCCCCCGTGAATACACGGGGGGCCGATGGGCCGCGTGCACACGTAACCTGGCGCACGGATGTATATTTAGCCCCCCGTGAACACACGGGGGGCCGATGGGCCGGGTGCACAGTGAAGCGCGCGGGCGGGAGGACCATGGAGCCGGCAGTGGAGATGATCGAGGCGAAGGCGGCGGCGGGCGAGCGGCTCACGCGGGAAGAGGGCGTCGCGCTCCTGGAGTCGGCGGACCTCGTGGCCGTGGGGACGATGGCGGACCGCGCGCGGCAGGCGCGGCACGGCCTGGCGGCGTATTACTGCGCTAACACACATGTCAATTACACGAACCGTTGCATCAACGAGTGTCCGCTGTGCGCCTTCTGGGCGGCGGCCGACGATCCGACGGCGTACCTGCTGGGGATCGGCGAGATCGTCGAGCGCGTGAGGCCGGACGTGGAGGCCGGGGCGACGGAGATCCACATCGTCGGCGGGTGCCATCCGCAGGTGGACCTCGGCTACTCGGTGGAGATGGTCGGCCGGCTGCACGCGGAGTATCCCGAGGTGTGCCTCCAGGCGCTGACGGCGGTGGAGATCGCCGACCTGGCGTCGAAGGCGGGCCGGACGCCGGCATCCGTGCTGGCGGAGCTGAAGGGGGCGGGCCTGGCGGGGCTGGCGGGCGGCGGGGCGGAGATCTTCGAGCCGGTCGTGCGGCGGCGGATCGCGCCGCGGAAGATCCCCGCCGAGGCCTGGCTCGACATCCACCGACAGGCCCACCACCTCGGCCTCGCGACCAACGCGACGATGCTCTACGGGCACGTGGAATCGGCGGCCGACCGCGTCGATCACCTGCTCGCCCTCCGCCAGCTTCAGGATGAGACGGGCGGGTTCCTGGCGTTCATCCCGCTGGCGTTCCATCCGGCCGGGACGGGCCTGGCGGACCTGGCGG
>Ga0315274_10016391_pt1 | contig 10469 bp, 6 predicted proteins | sample YL17G02_20_MG_FD_203700 | JGI IMG/M metagenome (GOLD analysis project Ga0315274, IMG submission 203700) | Sediment microbial communities from Yellowstone Lake, YNP, Wyoming, USA - YL17G02_20 | ecosystem: Environmental > Aquatic > Freshwater > Lake > Sediment | place: USA: Wyoming | collected... | reverse complement strand
AATCGGTTCCGTGGATTATTCAAGGAAATCCCAGAACCGATTTCCTTGAATAATATAAGCCTAACTTCCATTTTGCAGAACTCCACGAATCAGTAGTCAGTCATCTATTGCGGATTATGCGTATCGATCTTGGCAAGGTCCTGCAACAAGTTCTGCGGTTTCTGCACTTGACGCCGCTGTCGCTTGCGGCGAAGTGCCGGATCATGTTCGGTGCGGCCGTGCTGTTCAGCCTTGCGATCGCGCTGCTCATTCCCTACATCTGGATGCGCCAGCTCAACAGAAAGGTGCTGCTGGATACCAACAAGGCCCGGGCCGAATCGGTGCTGTTCCGCTCCCACTTTTTTCAAGTGAAGGCCGCGGGGGAGATCACCGTGCCGGAATTGAACGAGCAGGGAGCGCCCAAAGAGCCGAACCAGCCCGGCATCGTCTGGGTGCGATTCCAGCGGGAACGGGACAAGAACGATTTCTCGAAGCTCAGCCACGTGCAAAGGCGGATCCTGGACGTGCTGCTGTCCAGCCAGACCCGGGATGAGGCCATCGCGCTGAGCAGAGTTAACGACGTGCGGCAGAGCGATTACGTGCGTCTGTTCCGCGCCACGGACCGCTGCGTGAGCTGCCACAGTCCTCAGAGCATCGCCGGGCCGTTCACTCCAAAGGAAATCATCGGGGCAGCGATCGTTCAGACTCGTGGCATCGGCGGTGAGCTGAGGTGGATGGCCCTCATGAGCCGCATCTGGATCATCGTGGCCGGCGTCATCGGCGGCACCGGCGCCATCGTGGCGTTCTACTGGATCACGCAGCGGGTCATCCTTCGCCCGATCCGCCAGTTGCGGGCCATGGCCAACAACGTCGCTGAAGGTAACCTGGACATCCGCAGCTCCATTGCCACCGGCGACGAGTATGAGAAGCTCGCCCAGGCCTTCAACCACATGCTCGACAACCTGCAGGCGGCCCAGGAGAAGCTGCGCCAGGCCAACCGCCAGCTCGACGGGAAAATCGCCGAGTTGTCCGAGCGGAACATCGAGCTGTTCCGCGCCAACCAGCTCAAGAGCGAGTTTTTGGCGAACATGTCGCACGAGTTCCGCACCCCGCTCAATGCGATCCTCGGGTTCGCCCAGGTGCTCCGCGAGAAGCCGGGACTGCTCCGGCGGGATAAGGGGCAGCGGTTCATCGAGAACATCATCACCAGCGGCAACGGGTTGCTGGCCATGATCAATGACCTTCTCGATCTGGCCAAGGCGCAGGCCGGCAAGATAGAGCTCCGCGTCGAGCAGACCTCCCTGGTGCAACTGTGTGAGGTTGTCGTATCGTCGTTCTCCCTGCTCGCCAAGAAGAAAAGGCTGAAGATCCAGATGACGGTGGACCCGGACATACCTCTTCTACTGACCGACGCGGGTAAGGTGCAGCAGGTGCTGTACAACTTCTTGAGCAACGCGGTGAAGTTCACGCCGCTTCGCGGCCGGATCGACATCCGCGCCTCGATGCGCGATGAGAAAACGGTCCGCATCGCCGTGACCGATTCCGGCTGCGGCATCGCAGAGGCGGACAGGGAGATCATCTTCGACAAGTTCCGCCAGGTGGACGGCTCCTTGACGAGGGAATCCGCGGGCAGCGGACTGGGCCTGTCGATCTGCAAGGAGTTGGCCGCCATGCTGGCCGGGTCCATCGGGCTGGAAAGTGATCTCGGCAAAGGCTCCATCTTCTGGCTCGATATCCCGGTGCAGTTGCGAGGCGGCGGCGTTCCGAACCCGCCAGCGGAAATCACAGGCCTGAAATCGTAAATGAGGATTCTTCATGCGTAACACAGTCGTTTTCCTGTTCCTCAGCGTCATTCTGTCCATGCCGGGCGGTTGCGTTGCGGCCGGCACGTCCCGGCGCGACGCGAGTTCCAATCCGCCGTCTGCGGTCCGCGATCAGACACATCCTTTCGGGGTCCGCGACTTGCTGGCGATGGACCGGGTTTCCGACCCACACGTCTCGCCGGATGGCACGTCAGTCGTATTCGTCGTGCGCGAGACGGACCTGGAGGCAAATTGCGGGCGCAACGACCTGTGGCTGGTCTCCACGGACGGCACGGGTCTCCGCCGGCTCACGTCGCACGTGCAGTCCGACACGAATCCTCGTTGGGGTCCCGACAGCCGCACGATCTGGTTCCTGTCGGACCGTGCAGGCTCCTCTCAAGTATGGCGTATTGCCCTCGATGGCGGCGAGGCGGAGCAAATCACCCGCGAGCCGCTGGACGTGAGTAACCTGGTGGTCTCGCCGAACGGCCGGTCCATTGCATACACGATGGAGGTCTTCCCTGACTGCCGAACGGTGCAGGCCACGAAGGACAGGCTCGATGAGCGCGGCAAAAACAAGGCCTCCGGCCGGCTCTATGAGCAGTTGTTCGTACGACACTGGGACACCTGGGAGGACGGGCGAAGATCGCACCTGTTCATAAGACCCACCGCTGATGGCAATGCGGTTGATGCGATGAGTGGTATGGATGCGGATACTCCGTCCCAGCCCTATGGAGGTCCGGAGGAGATCACGTTTACACCCGACGGCAAGGGGGTCATCTTCACGGCCAGGAACGTCGGCCGCAGCGAGGCCTGGTCCACGGATTTCGATCTCTACTTCGCGCCTGTGGATGGCTCGGAACCACCAAAGTGCTTGACGCAGGAGAACGAGGCGTTGGACACGCAGCCGGTCTTTTCGCCCGACGGCAAGACACTTGCGTACCTGGCAATGTCACGGCCCCGTTACGAGGCCGATCAGTTCGGGATCGTCCTGTGGGACTGGCCCGCGGGCAAGAAGCGCGTGCTGACCGCCGCTTGGGACCGCAGCCCCTCGGCCATTGGCTGGGCTGCCGACGGCAAAAGCATCCATGCCATCGCCCCCGACACCGGGCAGGACCCTCTGTTTGCCATCGACGTTCAAAGCGGCAACGTCCGCACGATTGTCAAAGAGGGAACGGTTCACGCCTTCGCTGTATCTGCCGAGCGCATCGTCTACAGCCTGAGCCATCTGCGCTCGCCGGCAGAGTTGTATTGCGTGCTGCCTGACGGTTCAGACGTGAAGCAGCTTACCAACCTGAACGCCCGGAAGGTGGCGGCCGCTCGCATGGGCGATTGCGAACAGTTCACCTTCGGCGGATGGAACCATGAGACCGTGCATGGTTACGTGGTCAAGCCGGTGGATTTCGATGCCGGCAAGAGATATCCCGTCGCGTTCCTGATCCACGGCGGGCCGCAGGGATCGTTCGGCAACGTCTTTCACTACCGCTGGAATCCGCAGACCTACGCCGGGGCCGGTTATGCCGTTGTAATGGTGGATTTTCACGGCTCGGTCGGCTACGGGCAGGCCTTCTGTGATGCCATTCGCGGCGACTGGGGCGGCAAGCCGCTCGTGGACCTGCAGAAGGGCCTGGCCGCCGCTCTCGAACGCTACCCCTGGATGGACGGCGACCGCGTCGCGGCGCTGGGCGCCTCCTACGGCGGCTACATGATCAACTGGATCGCCGGACAGTGGCCCGACCGTTTCCGCTGTCTCGTGAACCACGACGGCAATCTCGACGAGCGAACGGCCTACTTTGACACGGACGAACTGTGGTTTCCCGAGTGGGATCATATCGGTACGCCCTGGGAGAATCCGGCCGGCTATGAAGATCAGAACCCGCTCAAGTTCGTCGGGAGTTGGAAAACCCCGATGCTGGTCATTCACGGCGGGCAGGACTTTCGCGTTCCACTGACTCAGGGCCTGGGCACGTTCAATGCCCTGCAGCGTCGCGGCATTCCCAGCAGGCTGCTTTATTTCCCTGACGAGAACCACTGGGTGCTCAAGCCGCACAACTCAATCCTGTGGCACGAGACGGTCATCGGTTGGCTGGACCAATGGCTCAAAAAGTAGCCGCCCTGCCGGCCCCCCCGGTGGCACGAAAGGCGATGGATAGGTCCCGTAGGTCCCATGGGTCTCAGAGGGCCTATTATGACCTGCCACGAAAACTCATCGGTAATCGCTGCCATCCTCCGTTTCAACGTTTGACCGTTAGCGAACGCAACGGTAGAATGCCCTTCCAGTTGTGAAAGAGGTCAGAATATAGGAATCAGATGGATTCTGTGTTTTGACGCGTTAGCTGGATAGGACACATTGAGTGGCGGCAAAAGGGAATCATAAGAAGACGGCCGATCAGGCAGGATCGGTCGCCGAGTCAAATGGGACTGCCGGGGCGGAGGTCCCACGCAATGGCGCCGCTCCCGCTCGTGCGAAGTCCATTCCCGTGTCCGCGTCGCCGGTCCTTCGCAGCATGCCGCAATCCCTGGCGGCGGAGGCCGCCGTGCTCGGCTCGATGATCGTGGACCCCCGTTGCATCGGCGACGTGGTCGAGCTGCTCAATCGCGACGCATTCTACCATACCGAGCACCAACTGATCTTCGACGTGATTATCGCCCTGTTCGAGAAGAACCGGGGGGAAGGAATCGACGGGTTCCTCGTCCGGGACGAGCTGCAGCGGCGCGACCACACGGCGGCCATCGGCGGCTGGGAGTACCTGCAGCGGGTCATCGAGACTGTCCCCTCGTCTGCCAATGTCGTTTACTACGCCGAGATCGTCCGGGAAAAGACGATGCTGCGTGAGATGATCACGGCGGCGACGGACATCCTCAACTCGGCGTACGATGAGACGGGCGATGTCGGTGAGAAGCTCGATGAGGCCGAGCGACGCGTCTTCGCCGTGGCGGACAAGCGAATCACCAACTCGGCGGCCCCCCTGAAGGACCTGGTCACGCGGGCCTACGAGTTGATCGAGAAACGCGAGGGGACGCACGTCACCGGCCTGCCGACGGGCTACTACGAGCTGGACGACCTGACCTGCGGCCTGCAGAAGGGCGAGATGATCATCATCGCCGGCAGACCCAGCATGGGCAAGACCGCCCTGGCGCTGAATATCACCGAGCATATCGGAGTGGTCGAAAAGATCCCACTGGCCATCTTCTCGCTGGAGATGGGCCGCCAGCAGTTGGCCGAGCGGTTTCTGTGCAGCTACAGCGGCGTGGACTCCCAGCTCGTCCGCAAGGGAATGCTCAGCACGGAGCACTATCAGAAGCTGGTGGAGGCCTGCGGCATCATCTCGGAGGCCCCGATCTACATCGACGACACGTCGGCCCTGACGCCGCTGGAGCTGCGGGCCAAGGCCCGGCGGCTCAAGAGCATGTACGACATTCAGGCCATCGTCGTCGACTATCTGCAGTTGATGGGTCTCGGCATAAGCAAAATCGAGTCCCGCCAGCAGGAGATCACCACGATCTCGCGGTACATGAAGTCGCTGGCCCGGGAGCTCAATGTCCCGGTCGTCGTGCTCAGCCAGCTCAATCGTTCTCCCGAGGGCCGGGAGGGCCACCGACCGAGAATGAGCGATCTGCGCGAAAGCGGAAGCATCGAGCAGGACGCCGACGTGGTGATGCTGCTGCACCGGGAGGACTATTATCATCGCGGCGAGCCCGACTACCAGGCGGACAACACCGCCGAGGTGATTATCGCCAAGCAGCGCAACGGGCCCACGGATGTCGTGAAACTGGCGTTTCGAGAGAAATGCACGCGATTCGAAAACCTGGCACAGGTTCAGCAGGAAGCAGTGCCTTTCTGAGAAGATCTCATGCAGGATGCAATGATTGTTCTTTTCACGTCGTTGGTGATTATGGGGGGAACGTGCACATGTGTCGCGTCAGATGGGGCCTCGGCCCAGCCTGCGGATCGCGGGCCCGGGGCCAGCGAGCCCGCTGCTCAACCACCGGCCGATGGGACAGTGTCCAGCCCGCCAAAGGCATCGGCGGCAGGCAATGAGCTCGGTCGGGGCGAGATCATCAAGTCCATTGAATTCCTGGGCAACCGCAAATTCAAGGACCATGTCCTGCGGGAGCGGCTCGGATTCGAGCTGGGCGACCGGCTGGACCCGTTCCTGGCCGAAGGTGGGCGGACCACCATTTCCGAGGTCTACCGCAAGATCGGCTTCCCGCTCGCAAAGGTCTCGCTCGATAAGGAACGCATGGCGGACGGCCACCTTCTCTATACGATCGACGAGGGGCCCCGCGTGCAGATCGACTCCATCGACTTCGCCGGCAACGAATCGTTCGGGGCCGGGACGCTCAGGCAGGTGATCAAGACCAAGCAGAAGAAGTGGCTGTTGTGGCCGTCTTACTTCACCGAGGACGCCGTGGAGGAGGACCTCGATCGGCTGCGGACGTTCTACTACAACCACGGCTATCTCGACTACCACATCTCCGCGGAAAAGGAGTTCGCCGCCGACGGCAGCGGCGTGCACCTGGTTTTCACGATCGATGAGGGCCCGGTGTACCACGTCGGGGAGATTCGCCTTACCGGCAACAGCCGCTATGCCAGCGAGCAGTTGCGCCAGAAGATCGAGCTGCACGAGGGGCAGACGTATCTCAAGCCCGTGGCCCAGCGCGACGTCAAGACGATCTCTCAGTTGTATCGCGAGCAGGGCTTTGTGGACGCGGAGGTCCGACAGACGCCCCGGTTTACCACAAGGGCGGGCGACAACCTGGTTGCCGTGGAGTTCGAAGTGACCGAAGGAAGACAATTCCGCATCGGCCGGATCGAGGTGACGGGCAACGAGATGACGCAGGATAAGGTCGCCCGGCGGGTGCTCGATGAATATCACTTCACACCGGGCGAGCTCTACAACGCCAAAATGGCGCCCAAGGAAGGTGGTGGGCTGCTCGAGAAGTATGTTCAGCGCTCCGCCGCCGCCCAGGAGGTCATGATTCGACCCGTGAACGTGCCCGACACAGACCCGAACCGCAAGGACGTCCGCGTGAATATCGAGGAGGGCGCGACGGGCGTGATCATCCCGGGCGTCGGCATCAGCACGGATCACGGCGTTGTCGGCCGGCTCGTCTTCAGGCAGCAGAACTTCGACATCACGGACTGGCCCGAGGACCTGGGCGAGTTCCTCTCGATGAAGGCATTCCGCGGGGCCGGTCAGACCCTGAGCCTCACGCTTGAACCCGGAACCAGGTATAGCCAGTACGGCATCGATTTCGTGGACCCCTATTGGCGCGACAAACCGGTCGAGCTCGACGTCGGCGGCCGAAGCTGGGAGCGGTTCCGGGAGAGCTACGACGAGAAACGACTCAAAGGCACCGTGGGATTCGAGCAGCGCCTCGACAACTATTGGCGGAGGAGCATCGGCTTTCGAGCGGAGAACGTGGGGGTCAAGGACCTGGACTACGACGCGCCGAAGGAGATTCGCGAGTTCGAGGGGGATACCCAACTTTTCGGTGTGCGATTCGGGCTGGGCCAATCGGCCGTCGACGACATGTACAATCCCTCGCAGGGCCACAGGTTCAACACGTGGTACGAACAGGTCACCGGCGACGACACATTCGGCCTGCTCGAAGGCACCTATGTCCGCTACTTCACGCTGTACACGGACGTCCTCGATCGAAAGACGGTGCTGTCCACGAAGATCCTGGCCGGCACAGTCGTCGGGGAGGCCCCGCCGTTCGAGAAGTACTACGCGGGCGGCTCGGGCCGTTACGGGCTGCGGGGCTTCGAGTACCGCGGCATCAGCCCGCGCGGGCTGCAGACCAATGTCCCTCCCGGCCTCGCCGAACGGAAAGACCCGATCGGCAGTGATTGGATCTTCCTGGCAAACGCGGAGATCGTGTTCCCTCTTGTCGGCGAGAACTTCGGCGGCCTGATCTTCATCGACAGCGGCACGGTGGAAACGGGCAAGTACCGCCTGTCCATCGGCACCGGCATTCAAATCCTCATCCCGCAGATTTTCGGGAACGTACCGATGCGGTTTGAGATTTCCACGCCCCTGCTCAAGGACGAAGACGATGAGACCCAGTTCTTCAGCTTCTCTCAGCCGGGAATGTTCTGACAACGTCTATGAGAAGTGGCGAGGGCGTCTCGCCCATGGAAAGGCGACAAACAGGTTTTCGCAAACGACAGGAATGTACACAGGATAGAAGAAAGGGTTTGACATGAACATCAAGGGAAAGACGGTGGGAGTTCTCCTTGGCGTAACGGCCTTGCTGGCGACATTGCAGTACAGCCATGCGGCCCCTGAGGCGACACCCGCAGCGGGGAAGATCGGCGTCGTCAGTATCCGCACGGTATTCAATACGTCCAAGCGACACGCCCAGTACCGGGCCCAGGTCCTCCAGGCCCAGAGCCGGGCCAGGGCCCAGATCGATGACATGGCCAAGGATATCGAAGCCGAGGAGGCCGGACTCAAGGCCCTCAAAGAGGGCACGGCAGACTACATGAAGGAGCTCCAGACCATCCTCAGGAAACGAGCCGACCTGGACGGCCAGCGTGAATTCCTCAAACAGCAGCGGGCCCTCGAGGACAAGAACTGGATGGAAGCCCTCTACCGGGAGACGCTGAAGATTGTCCAGGGGGTTGCCAAAGAGAAGGGCTTGAGTCTCGTTTTCGAGCGAACAGAGCCGGAGTTTCCGGTTTCGAGCGAGGAGTTGATGATGACGTTCAGCACCCATAAGGTGCTCTACGCCGAGGGCTGTGTGGACCTGACGCAGGAAGTGACCACCCGGCTGGATGCGGTCGGCAGCGCGTCGTCTCCACAATAGCAGGATATGAAACGCAAGACAGTATCTCTTTCGAGATTGCGATGGGACTGACCGTTCGAGAATTGGCCCAACGGCTTGACGCCCAACTGATCGGCGAGCCTGCCGGTGGCGACCGGGAGATTGGCGGCGTCATGCCGGCGGATGCGGCCGGTGCGGCGCATGTCACCTTCGTGACGGATGCCAAGCACGAGGCCGCCGCACTCAAGTCCGAGGCCGCCGCGGTGATTGTTTCCCGGCCGATACCGGGCCTGGCCACGCCGCAACTGCTCGTGGAGGATGTCAACGTCGCCCTGATTCGGGCCCTCACGCAGTTCGCCCCCGAGCGCAAGTGTCCTGCGGAGGGCGTGGATCCCTCCGCGTGCCTCGGCGCCAACGTGCACCTCGGCCGGGGCGTCAGTGTCGGACCTCATGCGGTCATCGACAATGGCACGCAGATCGGCCCGAACACGGTCATCGCTGCCGGGTGCAGGATCGGTGAGAACTCTGCCGTCGGGGCCAATTGCCGTCTCGACAGCAACGTCGTGATCTACTACGACTGCCGCTTGGGCGACAACGTCATCATCCAGGCCAACAGCACCATCGGCGCTGTCGGCTTCGGATACTCCTTCGCCAAGGGCGCCCACACCCTGATCCCCCACAACGGCGGCGTCGTGATCGAGGACTTCGTTGAAATTGGGGCCAACTGCTGCGTTGACAGGGCGAAATTTGGCAATACGATGATTGGAGCAGGCACGAAGATCGACAACCTGGTGCAGATCGCGCACAACGTCGTTATCGGCAAGTGCTGCCTGATCGCCGCGCAGGTGGGGATCGCCGGCAGTTGCCGCCTGGGCGACGGGGTGGTGCTCGCCGGGCAGGTCGGCCTGGCTGACAATATCGAGATCGGGGCCGGCACGATGATCGGGGCGCAGGCAGGCGTCATGGGCAGTGTCGGGCCCGGACAGAAACTGGCCTGGTCACCCGCCTTGGACGTCAGGGAGGCGGCCAGGATCGTCGCCCACATGTTGCGCCTGCCCAAACTGTCGCACCAGGTGAAGCAGTTGACTGCCAGGGTGGAAACGCTTGAAGCTGCAAAAGACCATAAAGAGCGAGGGTAAACTCAGCGGCACTGGATTGTTCGGAGGAGAACAGAGCAGGGTCGTGTTTCGCCCTGCCCCGGAGGATGCGGGCATTGTCTTCGTGCGAACCGACGTGGCGGGGACCGTGCGCATCCCGGCCATTGCCCCCAACATCGCCGAGCGCAGCCGCCGCACGAGCGTCAAGAAGGGCGACGTCAGCATCGAGACCGTGGAACATTGCCTGGCAGCCATCCGGGCGATGGAAATCGACAACATCGTGGTAGAGGTGGAGGGCCCCGAGCTGCCCGCCCCCGATTGCAGCAGCGCCGAGTACGTCTCTGTCCTCAAGCAGGCCGAGGTGGTCGAGCAGCAGACGCCGCAGAACGAATTCGTGATCAAAAAGCCGATCAGCGTCAGCGCAGGCGATGCCACCATCTATGCCCTGCCCTACACCGACGGCGGCCTGAACATCACGTACGACCTCGACTACAGCGGCACGGCAATCGGCCGGCAAATCTACAGCTATCGGCTGACGGCGGACAGTTTTGAGACGAGCATGGCCCCGGCCCGCAGCTTCCTGCTCGAAGGCGAAGCCAGGCAGTTCCAGGCCCGGGGGATCGGCGCCCATATCAGCCCCCGTGACATCCTGGTGATCGATTCGGACGGCCCCATCAAGAACAGCTACCGCTTTCCCAATGAGTGTGTCCGGCACAAGATCGTCGATCTGATCGGCGACCTGACGCTGGTCGGCCGGCCGATCGTCGGGAGGATCGTGGCCTACAAGAGCGGCCACGCGCTGAACCAGCAGCTCGTG
>Ga0315274_10016390_pt1 | contig 10470 bp, 8 predicted proteins | sample YL17G02_20_MG_FD_203700 | JGI IMG/M metagenome (GOLD analysis project Ga0315274, IMG submission 203700) | Sediment microbial communities from Yellowstone Lake, YNP, Wyoming, USA - YL17G02_20 | ecosystem: Environmental > Aquatic > Freshwater > Lake > Sediment | place: USA: Wyoming | collected... | reverse complement strand
CGCTCCTACCTCTCCACCGCACGCAAACACGCCCTCAATCCCCTCCACGTCCTCTCCCTCGCCCTCTCCGGCCAACCCTTCCTCCCCTCATCAATACCTTGACCATCCTCAGGTGAGTAGTTACATTTTGGGATAGAAGGATGAGGGAGAGGCTATGAAACTCAAAGTGGACCAAGACGCGGACGCCCTGTATCTTGTGATTGATGATTCGCCCGTTGCCGAGTCGGAAGAAGTCTCGCCGGGCGTGGTAGTGGATTTCAACGACCGCAATGAGGTCGTGGGGATTGAAATCCTCCACCTTTCCAAGCGGGATACTCCTGTGAATGTGCGCGAACTTGTGTTTGAAACAGTCTGACTCAGGCGAGAATGGCGAACTTCACTCGAGGAGCAATCGGACTACGGGGCCCCGCAAGAGGCGACCCGGAAGCGTTGTGGATCCGTCCCGCGGATTGCATTGAGAAAAGACGCGAGAAGCAGTTCGAAGCGGAGGTCCTGAGTCCGCTGCAAGCGCTCAGGTCGGTGCCATTCCATCGTGTTCCTTCGTTTTCAGAGCCTCGATATTGAAACCACTCACTCATAGAGCGGCCAGATCGGCCGGGCCGCCGTCTGGCTTTGCGTCGTGACCGTGACTTCATTGGAATCCGCAGTGCCCTTCCAATTGTAGGCCGTGACTCGGTAGGTATAAAGCGTGTTTCTCGAAAGACCGGTGTCCAGGAAACTGGTGACGTTCATTCCGACGCCACCGACCGGCGCCCAGCTCGTGGAAATGCCCGTCTTCCGATAGATCGTGAACGCCTGCTCGTTATCCGAGTTGTCTTGCCACGACAGAATGACTTCCGTGGCCGAGACGACCCGTGCCATCAAGGCCGATGGCGTGGTCGGCAATGCGGTTGAGTACATCGCCTCGTTGGAGTAGGCCGACACGCCCCTCGGGTTGTAGGCCCGTACGCGATAGTTGGAAGTGGTGTCGGCTGGAAGGTTTGTGGCGGCGTAGTTGTAGGTGGTATTCGCCGTCGTCGTTGTGAACAGCGTCCATGGCTCGGCGGAACCCTCTCTGCATTCAATCCGGAACCCTTGCTCGTTGTTCGCGTTGTCGCGCCACACCATAAACAACGGGCCGTACTGGATGAACCGTACAATCGCGAGATTGGATGGCGGCTCTGGAGGGCCATTCGTTATGGTGGCCGAGGTCACGTTGGAGTAGGCGGAGTAACCCGTTGAATTGTAGGCCCGCAGGCGATAATAGTAGTCTATACCCGGCGATACCGCCGTGTCGCGATAGGCGAGCTGGAGTGTAACTTGGTAATAGAAAACCAGAACGTAGGTCATGGTTATTGTGGTTTCTGCCCACGTGCCGGCAAGCCCCGCCTTACGCTCGAATTTGAGACCGTCTGCGTAGAGTGAATTGTCCAGCCAGGCCAGGTCTATTTCATCCCACGAGATGGCCGAAGTCCGGAGATCCGATGGCGCCGCAGGTGGCATCGCCGTATAGCGCAGAATCCAAAGCCCGCCTGTCGTGTCGGAGACATAAGCCAGAGTGCCGGATGCACAAACACCCGCGGCCCAGGCCGGCAGATCATAAGAGCCGCGAAGGCCGGGCGCACGAGGGTTGCTTACGTCCAGAATCTCCAGACCATACTTTCGATCGGACAGACTGCCTTCGGTGCAAGTGACATAGGCGGCGCTGCCGGAAACGAAAACGCTGTCCGAATAGGGACGGGTGTCGCGCGACCCCAACAATGTCGGTGACGATGGATTGGTCACGTCGAGAACTTCAAAGACCCTGGGATGATCGGCGCAGGCGACGTAAGCCCGATTGCCCACAACCTGAACATCAGCGGCTGCCGTATGGTAGATGGCGTAAAGCGTCGGCGACGAGGGATTCGTGCAGTCTATGATCTGAACGCCGACGTCCGGAGAGGCCAGGTAGGCGCGGCCGCCTCCGGCGCAAACATGTGAGGTTCCGAAGGGGTCCGACGGCGGCCCAACATAGGAGCCGCGAAGAGTGGGCGACGAGGGATTGCTCACGTCTATGATTGTGAGCGATCCTGCACCGTGGGCAAGATAAGCCAGATCTCCGGAAGCGGCGACATCCCATGTCCACCTCCCGGAATCGAGGCGGCCGCGAAGCGTCGGCGACGAGGGATTGGTGACATCTATAATCTGAAGTCCGCCGCCTTCATTGAGCGAGAGCATGTCGCTCCAGGCGACATAGGCCAGATTGCCGGACGTGCAAACGGCCACAGCGTCGCCCGGCGTTCTACAGGAGCCACAAACCGTCGGCGACGTCGGATTGGCGACATTGATGATCTGAAAACCGGCTTCGGCGCCGGCGACATAGGCCAGGTTGCCGGAAAGACAAACATCGGACGCGTCGTTTGCCGCGCCGTAGAACCCCCGGAAGGCGGGCTGCGACGCCTGACTGACGTCCACGATTTGAAGGCCGGCTCGGCCGTCAGCGACATAGGCAAGGCCACCAACAAGACGGAGACCGCAAGCATGGCGCAGGTCATCGTAAAAACCCAGGAGGCGCGGTTGAGAGGGGTTGCTCACGTCCACGATCCGCAAGCTTGCGCACTGCGGGAAGTAATAGGGCCTGTGCACCCAGGTGAAATAAGCCCGATTGCCGGAGACGCGAACGCTCTGGCCCAGCATTTCGTCCGGCGTGGTCAGAGAGCTGCGCAGCGTCGGCGAGGAAGGGTTGCTGACATCCACGATCTTGAGCCCCGAACGGTTGGGGCAGGCGAGATAGGCCAGCGTGCCCGAGACAACAACGTCATTGGCCGGCGTATTGTATGAGCCGCGAAGCGTCGGCGACGACGGATTGCTCACGTCGAGAATCCGCAGCTTGTCGCCGCTCAGATAGGCCAACGCGCCCGAAAGATAGACGCTGGTGGCGGGTGCGTCATACGTGCACCGAAGCGTCGGGGATGAGGGGTTGGCCACGTTGATGATCTTGAGGCTGCTTCCCGTTGCGACGTAAGCCAGACTGCCGGCGACCCAAACGCGCTTGGCCGGCGTCGTGTAAGCGCCGCGCAGCGTCGGCGACGACGGATTGGCGATGTCCAAGATTTGAAGGCTCGTGCCGTCGGTCACATAGGCCCTGCCGCCGGAGACAAAAACGCTTTGCACCATTCCCGGCAATCGAACGCGTCCGCGAGGGACTGGCCTGGCCGGATTGGAAACGTCCAGAATGCGCAGGTTCCATCCCTCGCCAATATAGGCATAGTCTCCGACGACCTGGACGTCTCGGCACTCTCCGCCGATCTGGCCGACGAAACCGACGGTCTGCTCCTGACCGCAAACCGGGAACGCCGCTCCAAGAAAAAGCAAGCCCAGCAAGACCCGTCGGCTCGAACAAGGCATTCTCGCCGCTCCCGTCCTTGCGTTTCCGTCTCAATTCTCGAGGCAGGAACTTCCTTGTTCCTTTGTGGGATTCTGTATTGCCGAAGGCGCCGCCCGTCAACTGAGAATCGCCCGCATTTTGTACCCTCTCCCCTGAAAGGAGAATGAAGGCACAGGCACTTCGTTTCTGAAAAGACCCGCTCGTGAAGTGACGTACCTGCCACCTCATCTGCGTTCGACTCGACTCATCAGCGGCTGTACGGCTGTTCCACCGCGAGCCCGGGAATAGCCGGATAGTGCTTGACGTTGAAGGTGCAGAGCGTTGCGGACAAACCAATCGCGCAAGCGGCGATCATGGAATCCAACAAACCCACCCCGTGGGACAAATGATACGCGGCAAAGTCGGATAGGGCGCGGCCGCAATCTCCTTCGGTCGGCCACACGACGGACAACGGCGATACGAGCTTCAGCACTTTCCGAACCTGCTGTCCGTTCTGGGCGTCCTGGATCAGTTCCATGACCACAATGCCGGGAATGGAGGGCATTTCAGAAAGGGCGGCAAACCAGGCAAGTGCGGGAGCATGTCCGCGCTGAATATCAATGAGAATGTCGGTATCCACCAGATACACGAGACTACTCCCGAATTCGATGCTCGGCCTTGTTGCGTATTTCGCGGGCGCGTGTTTGGCCGTCGGCAGTATCGGGGCGCGCCCCGATCAACCCTTCGCTTTGCCAATACTCAACCAGTTCTGCGCCGGTCTTGGGCTTGTCGTTTGGTTTCAGGGTGCCAGAAAGCAAACGCAGGATATACTCACGCAGCGGAAGGCCGAGCCGGGCTGCGTCTGCTGAGAGTTCATTTTGGATCTCTTCGGGCAAATCGAGTGTGACAGTCATCGGCACCTCCTTTTTCGCCAACCCATGAGTCATTCTCGGCCGGCGTTCGATAGGCAGTCAAGCACAGAGATCCAAAGCATTTCGCAACGGCCGGGGTCCTGCGCAAATGGGGGGCAGAATACGGGTGGGGCAGCCACCCTGTTCCCGTAATGGAACTGCAAATCCCCGTTCACGCGGCGGCGATGGGGGCGAACTTGATGAAGCGCTCCTTGTCGAGCGAGGCGAGGTAGGCCGTTTCGCCGGTGATTTTTCCTCCGTCCAGATACGACTGAATCGTATCGTCCATCAGTTGCATGCCCAGGCTCTTTCCGGCGATCATTTGCGACAGGATTTTGGTGGTCTGCCCCTCGCGAATGGCCGCCGCGAGAGCGGGTGTGCGGATGAGCACTTCGATGGCGGCGATGCGCCCCTTGCCGTCCTTGGTCCGCATGAGCGATTGCGAAACGATGCCGCGCAGCGACTCGGCCAGCATGGTGCGAATCTGCGACTGCTGCTCGACGGGAAAAACGTCCACGATGCGGTCTATGGACTTGGGCGCGCTGTTGGTGTGGAGAGTGCCGAAGACCAGGACGCCCGTTTCGGCGGCGCTGAGGGCCAGGCCGATGGTTTCGAGATCGCGCATTTCGCCGACCAGGATGACGTCGAGGTCCTGGTGGACGGCCGCGTGGAGCGCCTCGGCGAAACTGTTGACCTCGCTTCCGACCTCGCGCTGGACGATGATGGATTTCTTCTGCGGATGGACGAACTCGATCGGCTCCTCGATGGTGAGGATGTTGCGGCAGACGTTCGTGTTGATGAAATCAATCATGCCCGCCAGCGTCGTGGATTTGCCGCTGCCGGTCGCGCCCGTCACGAGGATCAGGCCCGTGCGCAGTTGGGCCAGGTCTTTGAGGATCGCCGGCATGCCGAGTTCTTCGAGCGTGCGGATGCGCGACGGGATGAGCCGAAAGACCGCGCCGATGCCCAAAGTATGGCGATAGAAGTTGGCGCGAAACCGCGCCTTGCCGTCGAGCGCGTAGGCGAAATCCAGATCGCCACACTGGAGGAAATCTTCCCAGCGGTCGGGCTGACAGATGCCCGAGAGCAACTCGCGGATGGCGGCCTCGGTCAGCAGCGGCTCGTCGGTCGCCACGATCTCGCCGTGGATGCGGTACTTGGGCCGCTGGCCTTCGGCCATGTGCAGGTCTGAAGCGCCGTTGGTCAGCATCGCCTCGAAAAGCCGGTCTATCTTCGCCATGGCCGTTCCCTCCTACTTGCTCATCATCGGCGCGAACTGTCGTTTGTCGTCGGCCCGCAGATAGGCTTCCTCGATCGAGATCATCTTCTTGTTGTACAGGTCCATGAGCGAATCATCCATGCGGACCATGCCCAGCTTCTTGCCGGTCTGAATGGCCGAGGCGACCTGGTGGATTTTCATTTCGCGAATCAGGCTGGAGACGCCGGGGGTGACGACCAGGATTTCGACCGCCAGCGCCACGCCCTCGCGGTCTATGCGGGGAATCAGCTGCTGGCAGATGATGCCGCGCAAGGACTCGGCGATCATCGTGCGGATTTGCGGCTGCTGGTGGGGCGGGTAGGAATCGAGAATGCGCGAGATGGTTCGCGCGGCGGTCGTGGTGTGGAGCGTGGCAAAGACCAGGTGGCCGGTTTCGGCGGCGGTGATGGCCATCGAGATGGTTTCGAGATCGCGCATTTCGCCCATCAGGATGACGTCGGGGTCTTCGCGCAGGGCGGCGCGCAGGGAGCGTTGATAGGATTCCGAGTGCGTTCCGATCTGGCGTTGGGTGACGTGCGCCTTCTTGGATTCGAACGTGTATTCGATCGGACGCTCGAGCGTGATAATGTGCTCGTGGCGCGCGCCGTTCACGTAGTCCACGAGCGACGCCATCGTCGTGGTTTTGCCGCAACCGCCGGGGCCGGTGAGCAGAATCATTCCCTGGCGATAGTCGGCGAGCCGCAACACCGACTCGGGCATCCCGATTTCGGCGATTGTGGGGATGCGCGAGCCGATGACGCGGAACGTGGCGTCCCATCCGAGGCGCTGGCGGATGACCGTGGTGCGATAGCGGCCCTGACCGGCGACGTCGAGGGGGCATTCGAGGTTGAGGTGCTCATTCAATTCCGCCCGCTGTTGTTCATTCAGAACGGCGAACACGAGATTGCCGATTTCGTCCGATTCCATCGGAGGACGGTCGAGAAAGCAGAACCGGCCATGGCGGCGCATGTAGGGCGGATAGCCGGAACTGAGATGGAGGTCGGAGGCCTGGCGGCTGCGCGCGAAGCCGAGAAACTCGTCGAGGCGCGCGAACGATTGGACGCTGGAATCGCCGAGAACGGGGATGTCGTGCAGCGACGGCGGTTCGACCGCCGGTTCGGGCGGTGGAGGCGGGGGGGGCGGAGCGCCGACCAGCGCCGCGGCGCGCGGCTCGACAACGGGTGGAGTGGGCGCACGCTCTTCGGGCTTGGGTTCAGCAGCGGCGGCCCGCGCTTCCATTTCCTCGAGCTTTTTCTTCTCGTCCAATTCTTGATAGAGGGCGCGCGCCTGGCTGGCCGTCAGAAAGCCCTTGATAAACGCAATGTCGCCGATGGCTTTGTCGGGGTAGAACGCCTTCTCCTGGCGAAGCAGGAAGATCCGCGCGGTATTCAGAATCTTCTGATCGGTCGCCAGCCGCAGGAACTCCTCATCCCGTTCAGGAAGTTCGTTTGCCATTCCGACGCCTCTCCGTACGCTGCGTTCGATCCTTCCCGTTGCCTTGCATCTGATTCCCAACCGAGCGATGTTGGACGTTATTTGAGCGCGCGATCGGGCGCTGTCAACTTCTATCGCGTCTTGGGAGGCGGCGCCGCGACGGGCGGCGAGGTCCCGGCGTCCTGCAAGCGCTGAATCGCCTGACGAATGGCCGCGTCGTCGGGCCGAAGGCGCTCCAGCTGGCGCAGATGTTCCAGGGCTTTCGCGGCGTTTGCCGCCTGCCAATACGTTTCGGCCAGTTGGCGCTCCAGATCCGCCTGGTTGGGGTCGAGTTCGAGCGCGCGCTCCCAGTGGGCGATGGCCTGATCGCGGTTGCCCACGTCGAGATAGAGCTGGCCCAGGCCGCGCCAGGTGGACGCGCGGTTGGGGTCGGCCTCGAGCGACTTGCGGTAGGCCGCCAGCGCGCTCGACCGCAAGCCCAGTTTTAGGAGCGACCGGGCGTAGTTGTTGAGCGCGCCGGCGTTGTTGGGCTCGTGGGCCAAAAGGCGTTCCCACGCGGCGACGGCGAGGTCGGCGCTTCCGGCGGCGTCATAGCAGATGCCCAGATAGTAGTCGGTTTCGGGACGGTAGGGCCTTTGCTCCTGCGCGTCCAGTTCGCGGGCGCGTTCGAGGTCGGCGATGGCCTCGCGGTAGAAGCGATGATTCATGTGCCAGCGGCCAATCTCGAAATAGGCATAGCCCTTTTCGAGCGACGTGCGCTCGACGATCCAATAGACGGGCGGCTTGGCAGGCGGCCAGAGCACCTGCGCGAAGTAGGCGATGTTGTCGAGAAACGTAAGGGGGCTTCGAATGTTCGAACTCCAGGGGCGCGGCACGCCGATGGCCGCGATGGCGATCGAAACCGCGGCGGCGACGGAGAAGACGTGGCGCATGCCCCGCGCCGTCAGCCGCGCCCACGCCAAACCCATAAAGAACGCGAAGAGCGGCGTGGCCGGCAGCAGCCATCTCATCCCATAGCTGCCGCCCGCCATGCCGCCCGTTTGCGTCGCGTACGAGCACGCCGAAAGAACCGGTACGGCGAGCGCAACCCATGCGTGCGGCCTGTAACGCCCGCCGCGAACCGCCTGCCGGACCGTCTCCCATAATCCAAAAAGCAAAATGGGCGAGTAGAGAAAGAAACCGCGATAGCCGATGCACATGTGAAACAGTTGTCCCGCAAACGTCTTGCCGTAAGGCCTCTTGAGCGCGTCGTACGAAAGCAGGATCGAGCCTTCATACTGGTAGTACTGCGGGTGCAGGTAGATCGGAATCAGATCGTGCGTCACCAGTCCGTTGAAGACGAAGTAGAGCAAGATCGGCCCGACCACCCCCGCGCCGTAGAAGGCGAGATCGCGCCATCGGCTGCCGCGCCAAAATGCGAGCGCCGCAAAGCCCAGCAAGGCCACTCCGCCCGGCGCAAGATCGAAATTGAATGCCAAAGCGCCCGCGAAACCCGCCCCAAACAGCCATCGCGTGGCCGGAGCGGAGCTTTGGAGTGCGGCACGCTTGCTGCGACTCGACTGAGCTCGCCGAAGTCCGCTGTCTCTCTCGCTCTCCGCCCGAAGCATCGCGTAGAACGTCGCCGTGATCGCCACCGCCGCCGGAACGTGATTATTGAACGTCACGGCATAGGGCAGCAACATCGTCCCCAGGCCGGTCAGGAAGACCGTAATCGCCGCCGTCCTTGAATCCAGTTCCGCCAGCATCAGGCAACGGCCAAGCAGCCACAGGCCAAACGCCAGCGGCACCCCGACAAGCACGACGGTCAGAATGTGATAAAGCCACGCGGCATGTTTGGCGAACGAAAGACCGAAAATGGAATGAAGCGGCAGATAGACGCCCGCGCCGACCACCGCCAGCAACGGCGGTTTGTCCGAGTAGAAACGGCCTTCGATCCGAACAACATCCACGTCGAACTTGCGAAGCGATTGATCTATGCAGAATGTGCGGCGCTCGACGAGGCTTTGGATCGTGTCCATGCGCGACGAGACGTTGGGCGAGTCCACCTCGCGCTGGGCAAAGAGAAGGGCGACCGCCAGCGGCAGGAGGCACGCCGCCCAAAACCACCTGCGATGTTCATTCGTCGGGGTTTCCGTCTCGATTGACTCCCGCCGGTCTTTCGGTCCAAAACGATGGTCAACTGAGTATCGGGGGCGTGTCAAGGCGCGGCGTTTGAGAATAACGGAACCGTCACAGCCAGATTTCGCTTGAAGGCGTCAGATCGCTGAGGCACTGCATTTTTCGAGTTGCATCAACTCCCTGCGGCGCGACAACGGATTCGAGACATGAGTTCTTGTTCCGATGGCGTAACCGTGCAGCAACGCCCCTTGGTCCTCCCCGGCATTGGTGGGATTGAAGACACGACCGCCATTGTCCCCTTGGTGTCCTTTTTCGTCCCCGGTCAGGGCCTCCTGGAAGTCGGCCGCGACGGCGTCACGGCGTTGGCGCGCAACCGCGGCGGCGAGTTCGTGTTCATCTCGCGCGGCGACCAGACCGAGGTCATGCTCTGTTCGAAGATGGGCGTCAACCCGCCGCGGTTTGCCCTTCTGCCGGCGACCGTTCAAGCGCCGCTGCGCGCGGTTCTGTTCGACCTCGATGGAACGTGCGTCAAAAGCGAGCCGCTTTGGATCGCCGTGATCCTCCAGGTGACGAATGAAATGCGCAGCCGCGAAAACCTTCCGCCGCTCGACGGCTTTCAACCCGATGACATGCCTCACGTCTCCGGCCGCACCGTTCCCGAACATCTCGCCTATTGCCAGGCCCGATTCTTTTCGCGGGGCACGACCGACGCGGCGCGAGCGATTTACGACCGCATCACCAAATCCGACGACGAGAGGGACGGGATTGCCGCCGCCTTGCGAGCGCGCGGGAAAAGCCCCTACGAACCCGCGGCAGGTCTGAAGGAATTGCTACTGGAACTTCGCGAGCGCGGCGTGAGAATCGCCATGGTCACCTCCGGCCTTCACTACAAGGCCTGGCCGGAGATCGTCGAAGCCTTCCGCAGGATGGAGCTGGGCGAGCCATTGGAGTTTCTCGACGGCTTCATCACCGCCGGACAGCGCGTCGAGAAAGGCCGCGCCGGAACCATGGGCGACGCCATCGCCAAACCCTGGCCGAACATTTACTACGAGGTCGCCAGGGCGCTGGGCTTTCAACCCGATAGTGCGGCTCAATTCGTGGTGGTCGGAGACAGCGCCTCGGACGTGGGTTCGGCCCGAACGATGGGGGTGGCCGTCGTGGGCGTCGAAGGCGGGAACATTGATGAAGCCGGCGTCCGGCAGATGTGTTTTGCGATGGCGAAGAACCTGCGCGAGGTCGGCGAAGTTCTGAAACCGCATCTTCCGCCACGTTCGTAGTCTCCACTTCAGTAGGCGTGTTGAACAAACAATGACCCACTGAAGCGGGAACTACCCTGAGAATGAGTTCGTAGTAGCGCCGCAAGGCGCGTTGAAATACGGGGCCTGAAGCAAGAATGCCGGCCACGCGAAAACGCGCCTTGCGGC
>Ga0315274_10016389_pt1 | contig 10471 bp, 11 predicted proteins | sample YL17G02_20_MG_FD_203700 | JGI IMG/M metagenome (GOLD analysis project Ga0315274, IMG submission 203700) | Sediment microbial communities from Yellowstone Lake, YNP, Wyoming, USA - YL17G02_20 | ecosystem: Environmental > Aquatic > Freshwater > Lake > Sediment | place: USA: Wyoming | collected... | reverse complement strand
CTGCCTCGCAAGCACTGCGGATCATCCTTCTACCCGATCCGCGCGATACGCAGGCCATGGCGGCTGCGATGGTCGAACACCGCCCCTTCTTGGTACCGGGCGTTCCGACGCAGTTCATGCGACTGGCAGATGCCGGTCTGAAGCGTGTCAACTCGATGCTGTTTAGCGGCGCCGCGCCGTTGCCACAAGAGGTGGTAGACACGATCAAGCACAAGACCGGTATGGCGGTGTCTGAAGGCTACGGGTTGACGGAGACGTCCACGGTTGTGACCGTCAATCTAAGCTCCTTCTCGAGGATCACGGGGTTTGCCTTCAAGGAGATTCCGGGCATCGGGGTGCCCGTGCCCGATACGGAGTGCCGGTTGGTCGATCCGGCCACGAGCGCGGATGTGCCGATCGGCGAGGCGGGGGAGCTGCTGGTACGTGGACCACAAGTCATGAAGGGCTACTGGCCGACGCCCGGATCCGGGTTGACCGAAGACGGATGGCTGCACACCGGCGATATCGCCGTCATGGACGAGGCAGGCTACTTCAGGATCGTCGACCGCATCAAAGACATGGTCAACGTCTCGGGCATGAAGGTCTACACCACCGAGGTTGACCAGGTGTTGTTCAGGCACCCCGCGGTGCGGATGGCGGCGGCCTTCGGTGTGCCGGATCCCGAAGCGCCGGGCAGCGAGCGCGTGGCGGCCGTGGTGCAGTTGAAGCCGGACCAGCAGGGTCAGGTGAGCGTGGAGGAACTGAGGTCGTTCTGCCGGGAGCACCTGGCGGCTTACGCCGTCCCCAAGTGGATCGAGTTCCGCGAAGACCTGCCGCTGACCGTGACGGAGAAGGTCTTCAAGAAGGCGCTGCGAGACGAAGCCATCGCCCGCATGCAGCAAGGCTCCGTGCCGCAGCAGAGCTAGCAGCAGGCAAGGACAACAGGGAGGCCTCGATGACCGTCGTACGCTATCCGTCGCCAGAGTGGCTGGCCACGAGCCTGAAGACCTACCAGGCAACACCTGCAGCGCAGGAGGAGTTGAAGAAGGTCAGCACCACGCTGTTCTTCCGCATCGGCTCCGACGCCGACTGGGGGATCGACAAGGATCTGTATTTCGGTGCCGTGATGGAGAAGGGCCAACTGCTGGAGCTGGCCTTCGCCAGCCAAGAGGACGCCAAGCGCAGGGCGGAGTACATTATGGGTGCCACGCCCCAGGTGTGGAAGAAGGTCCTGACCAAGGAGAGCAAGGCGCTGACCGAGATGATGTTGCGCCGCATCGTGCTTGAGCAAGGAAGCATGGCGGCTGCGCTGGGGTTGATGCCGTATGCGCCCGCGCTGATCGACGCGCTCACCAAGACCGAGCTGCGCTTCCCGGACGACATGGCCCCCGAGGAACGGGCGGAACACTGCCGGTCCGTCCGGGCCTTCCGGGCTCAGCTCGGCGTTTGAGAGGTTCGGGGGCGTCGCGGCATGATCGTGCATGTGCAGGGCTATCTGACTTTTCGGGCTCGGATCGGAAAGAGGCAGGTGAGGCTTGAGCCGGGGGCCAGGCTGCGCGGCTTGCTCGAACAGTTGGCGCAGGAGGGTGGGGAGGCGCTAGGTGCCGCCCCGTTCGCTCCGGATGGCGGGCGGCTGCGCGGCGTGTCCGTGCTGGTCAACGGGCGCCACTACACGCATGCCGAGATGGGACTCGACGCGCCGCTGCATGACGGTGACGAGGTGGCGATCTTTCCGCCGGTCGCCGGGGGATAGTACCTTCCCTCGTGAGCATCTATGGAATAGGCAGACCGATGCCGGCCGGCCACCACCGACTTAATCAACCGCGCGACGGGCTTTGACTACTCGCTCGAGGAACTGATGTCTTTCGGGCGCGCGGGGTTGGACGATGAAGCGCCTGTTCAACCACCACATGGGCCTGATGGCGGCCAACGACCGGCTGCCCGGCCACCTGCTTGAACCGTTGCCGGAAGGCGGGTCCGCAGGTTACGTGTCCCCATTCGAGGAGATGAAGGCGGCCTACTATGCCGCTTGTGGGTGGGATCCTGCCATCGGGCGTCCTACGCGTGATGCGCTGGCGGCGCTTGGGCTGCAGGGATTGGCCGATGAGGTGTGGGGATCATAGGTAGGTCGCCGAGGAGGTCGAGTGTTCAAAGTTGTCACGGTGGACGGGATGCGGGAGATCGAACGTGCGGCGGACGCCGGCGGGCTGACGTATGCCATGATGATGGAGAACGCCGGACGCAGCGTCGCCCAACGGATCATGGAGCGGATACCTGAGATCGCCGGACGACGGGTGGCGATCCTGGTGGGGACTGGCAACAACGGGGGCGATGGTCTGGTGGCCGGACACTATCTGGCCGAGGCGGGGGCGCAGGTGGCAGCGTACCTGTTGCGCGACCGGCCGGCCGATGATGCGAATCTGACGCGGTTCAAAGGGCACGACGCCCTGGTCGCTGTCGCCAAAGCGGATCAGCAGGGACGGGTCCTGCGCAACCTGGTCGGAAGCGCCGATGTCGTCGTCGATGCGGTGCTGGGTACGGGCTTCCGGCTGCCGCTCGAAGGACCTGCCCAGGAGCTGCTGGCGACCTCGGCCGGGATCCTGGCGACACGCGAACCGAGGCCGTTCGTCGTGGCGATCGATTGTCCGTCGGGAGTGGAGTGCGATTCGGGCGCCGCCGCGCCGGAGGCGTTGGAGGCGGACCTGACCGTGACGCTTGCGGCGGCCAAGCCCGGGCTGTTCACCTTTCCCGGTGCCGGGTTTGTGGGCGATCTCGTCCTCGGCGATATTGGCCTGCCGGAGGGCTTTCCCCTCCTGGCCAACAGTGAGGTGGAGGTGGCGGAGCCCGGGCAGCTTCGCACCTGGCTCCCGAAGCGCCCGAAAGACGCGCACAAAGGCACTTTCGGCCGCGCTATTGTTGCGGCCGGATCGGTCAACTATCCGGGAGCCGCGATCCTCGCAGGCGAAGCCGCCTATCGCCTCGGCGCCGGCCTGGTCACGCTGGCGGTGCCGTCGAATCTCCAGGCGATGCTCGCACCCCAGCTTCCCGAAGCGACGTGGGTTCTGCTGCCGAACGAGATGGGCGCCATCAGCGAAGATGCAGCTTCCGTCCTGGAGCCCGAGCTGGCCAAGACCCAGGCTCTCCTGCTTGGCCCTGGCTTTGGGCAGGATCCCTCCACGCTCGCGTTCGTGGGGCGCCTGCTGCGGGGGAATGAGGGCGGACGCGCCGGAATGGGATTCGTGCATGCCGGCAGCGGAGGTGCACAGGTCCCGGCGTCTCTGCCGCGCTGCGTCGTGGATGCCGACGGGCTCAAGCTGCTTGCCGGCATCGACCGATGGTGGGAGCTGCTGCCGGAGCATTCGATCCTCACGCCGCATCCTGGCGAGATGGCCGTGCTCACGCGAGTGACCAAGGACGAGATCCAGCGCGACCGCCTGGGCGCAGCCCGGAGGGCGGCAGCCGAGTGGAGGCAGGTTGTCGTGCTGAAGGGCGCCTACACCGTCGTCGCCGACCCGGCGGGCCGAGCCGCGATCCTTCCCTTCGCCACCCCGGCGCTGGCGCGCGCCGGCACGGGGGATGTTCTGGCGGGGGCGATTGTCGGCCTTCTCGCGCAGGGGATGGACGCCTGGCAGGCTGGTGTGCTCGGAGCGTTTCTGCACGGCCGCGCCGGCGAGTTGGCGGCCGAGATGCAGGAGGACGCGGCGGCGGTCATGGCCGGCGACGTGCTCGCTTGCCTTGCGGGGGCGCTCTCCGAGCTGCGCAACTCACGCTAGCTGTGTGAAGATTCTCATGACAACAGGGGCACCCGCGGGGGTGCCCCTTCATGCTACCTGCGGATGGGGCGGGCAGGGCTAGGAGGAAGCCTCGGACCCCTTCTTGCCCCCCAAACGGGCCTTCTGTTCCTCCAGCAGGACCTGCCCTCGACGCTGCAGGTCTTCCGCCCGGCTCTTGGCATCCTGCGCCAGGCGTTCGGCCTTTGTCCGCGCATCGGCTGCCGTGCTTTCGACCTGGGTCTTCAGTTCGATGCTCTTGTCGCGGATCAACGTCCGGGTGTCCTCACCCGACTGCGGGGCAAGCAGCAACGCGGCCACCGCACCAACGAGCCCGCCCACGACGAAGCCCGCCAGGAAAGCCCCAATATCGCTGTCTCGGTCTGACATTATGTCCTCTCCTTGCAGGGTATCTGCGCTACAGGCCCCGACCGGGCCGCAGCAGGTTGAGTGCCCGCCGGACGGCGGCGAGCGAGCTATTGGCCTTGATCACCGGGTCGACCAGGTTGTTGCCAAGGAAGGCCGTCGTCCCGCGGACGGTATTGAGTGTCTCCTGGGTCGAACTCAGGATGGGACGAATCTCGTTCTGGAGCAGGGCGGTGAGCCGGGCAAGCTGGACGATCAACAGGACCAGCGCCAGCCCGATGATCAGCGCCTCGCCGGCCATGAAGACGATGACGACGTCACGGATAGTCTGGGTCTGCGCCGGACTGCGGAGCATGGCCCAGACAGCCAGGGCGGAGGCCGCGATAACGACCACGAGCACGAGCAGCCCGCCGATCAGATACGCGCGCGTGCGACGGGAATCGAGCCCGTGGTCCCCCGTCGATGTCGCTTCCGCAGGAGGCGGGACGTCGCTCATGCAGGCGATTATAGCATAGGCACGCTCCAGTTCGTCTTCACCGGATTGCGGTATGGCATAATCACTCGTGGAGGCTTGTGGTTCGTGATGACAAGACCGCGGGGTGCGATCGACCGGCGAGCGTTTCTTCGTTGGGGAGCCGTGGCAGCCGGAGGGCTGCTGCTGCCGCAGCGGGCGGCGCCCGGGTCCCGACGGGCCTCCTTCCCGGAGAACGACCGGCTGGGCCGGGTGTGCATTGCCGGCCGGGTGGATATCAAAGCGCGGCCGGACGTTGATAGCGCCACAACGGACGTCCTGTATGAAGATGCCGTCGTGGCCTGGCTGCGTGAGACGATTGGCCCCATGACCTTGCGCACCAACCAGCGCTGGGTCGAGACCGAGCTGGGCTACATCTGGTCGCCCCTCCTGCAACCTGTGCGCAACACCCCCAACGTCCCCCTGGCGTCGCTGCCTGAGACCGATGGCGTCCCCGGGACGTGGGCTGAAGTGACGGTGCCCTTCGTCGACGTGGTCATCGGCAACCCTCCGCCGCGCTCGCCGTACTTCAAGGCGAGCCAGTACCCTCGCCTGTACTACTCTCAGATCCTGTGGATCGATGACGTCAAGCAGGATGATGCCGGTCGGACGCTGTACCGTGTCAACGAGCGCTACGGCTACGGCGACCTGCTGTGGGCGGCCGCCGAAGCCTTCCGCCCGCTGACCGAGGACGATTGGGCCCCCATCCGCCCCGAGGTCGAGGCCAAGAGGGTCGTGGTCGACCTGACCCATCAAACACTCTCCTGCCTGGAGGATGCGCGCGAGGTGTACTTCTGCCGCATATCATCCGGGGCTAAGTTCGACGCGCAGGGGAACGCCGTCGAGAAGTGGGCGACGCCGCTTGGGCCGCATCCGATCTGGCGCAAGGTCTTCTCGCTGCACATGAGCGGGGGGACAACGGGCGGTGGGTATGACCTGCCGGGGATTGGCTGGACCAGCCTGTTCAGCGGCGACGGCGTGGCGATTCACTCGACCTTCTGGCACAACAACTTTGGCGAACCGATGTCCCACGGTTGCGTGAACGCAACGCCGGAGGACGCTCGGTGGGTCTTCCGCTGGACAACGCCTCAGGTGATGGCTAATCCGGGCGACGCAACCGTGTCGATGCCGGGTGGGACGATTGTCGAAGTGATCGAAGCCTGATCTCTGCCCGCGCGGGGAGCGGCTAGCGGACTTGGCCGGTTTCCGGGTCGATGCCCGTGTCGATCAGGCCGGCGGCGAGATCCTCGAGCAGCCCTTCCGCGCGACGAAGCCGACCCTCGGACACCCTGGCTGCATCCACTGCTTGAAACCGAATGGAAAGCGGGTAGGTCCCACCACCCTCGCCGCGCTGCACCTGCTCCCACAACGTGCGGATAGCGCTAGCGATGTCGAATTCCGCAGACGCGATCCACAAGCCGGCCAGGTCGTCGGGAGGGTTGCCCGGACCCAGGAAGGCAATCCCCGCTGAGGGCGCAAGCCCAAGGTCCCCAAGCGACGTCGGCGGCGGGGCGACCAGGAGCGTCGTCAGCCCTGCGCTGGCCAGGTCCGCGTCTGTTCCCTCCAGCAACACCGGATAGGCGACATACGGTGGGTGGGTGGGTCGGCACAGACCGCAGTAGAAGGTCCCGCCGGTGACGAAACCGCGCGTCAGGGACAAGGCGGCGGGCGACGTGTCTCGGGCCAGGGCGCCAAGCCGGTATTCGGGCGTCACCATCGCTGCAAGATAGCCGAGGGAGAATCCCAGCTGATCGTAGCGCAGCCCGTCGGCGCCGATGCGAGACAGGTTCGGGGCGGATTGCAGCCCCGCGATCCCCAGGGCCGCAGTCTGGACGAGCGGGTGGGCGCTGGCCCATGACTGCAACCCGATGTCAGGCGGAATGGCGACGAGGAGCGTGATAGTGGATGAATCGCCATCCGGGAGTGCGTTCACACGCTCGAACTCCATCCCCGAGCCGGCCGCCAGGTCGTGCAGCGCCAACTCGGCTTGCCCGGCGATCGCCGTTTCGGCTGCATCTGGAGCCACGAGCATCACTCGCCGGGTTGCAGATGTCGGCTCTGGAGTTGGAGGCGAGGCAGTCGGTGTGGACTGGACAGGCGTGGGCGTCGCCGCCTGTTCGAGGCTGCAGCTCAACGTGAGGGCCAGCGCGGCGAAGAGAAGCAGAGCGGAGCGAGCCGTCGGGTGTTGGAGGGGCGGCAGGAGGCGCATGCTGGCTTTCCGCTCCTACCCCGGTGGCTCTGAAGGCGGGGGTGTTCGTCCGGTGGGACGGTGCTCGCCTTCGGGGCGGATAAGGAACGAGACGGCGAGCAGTCCAAGGATGGTCGCCAGCGCGGCAACGGCCAGATTCAGGCTGCCCAGCCGGCCGAAGGTCCATCCGAGGGCCTGCGCCAGCGCGTGGCCGGCAAAGAAGCACACCCACGCAGTGAGCACGTAGAGCGCCATGCGTGCGACGCTGCCGCCCCGAATGAGATGGAACACCAATCCGCAGGCCGTGGCCAGGAGAAGGGCGAGGAGCGCGCCGGGCAAGGTCATGGCTGAATGATACCGCCTCCCAGGCAGGCGTCGTCCACGTAGAAGACGGCCGACTGACCGGGCGCGACGTCGGGCTGGCGGCTCTCGAGGATGACCTCCGCCGACGCGTCGCCCGTGCGGCGGATATTGGCGCGCACACGCGGCGCGTGGTAGCGCACCTGCACCTCAGCTTCGAACTGCATCGAGGGTGGCGTTCCGGCGATCCAGTTGACGTCGCCGAGCGTGAATTGCTGGCGGCCAACGGCCGGTCGCGGGCCGACCGTCAGCGTGTTGCGCGCGGCGTCCTTTTCAAGAACGTACAAAGCCTCGGATGCGGCAATGCCAAGCCCCTTCCGCTGACCGAGCGTGAAGCCTGCCAGGCCGGAATGCTGCCCCAACGGACGGCCCTGTTGATCGAGGATCAAACCCGGAGTGGCCGAGACGCCCCGGGCGGCCAAGAACGCCTGGACGTCCCCCTGGACGAAACACAAGTCCTGGCTCTCGCGCCGCTCGGCAACCGGCAGCTGCAGGCGCCGCGCGTGGTTGCGTACTTGGTCCTTTGTGAGTTCACCAAGCGGGAAGACGGCATGGGCCAGTTGCTCTTGCGTGAGCACGTACAGGACATACGACTGGTCCTTGCGTGGGTCGACGCCGGCGCGCAAGCGGCTGGTCCCGCTTGCCGGATCGATGCGGGCGTAGTGTCCCGTCGCAAGGTGCGTCGCGCCGATGGCGAGCGCATGGGCGAGGAGGACACCCCATCGGATGGCGCGGTTGCATTGGATACAGGGATTGGGCGTGATCCCCTGCGCATAGCCACGAACGAATGGCGCCACGACAGAGGCTTCAAACGCAGCGCGTGCATCGACGACGTAGAAAGGGAAGCCGATCTGCCCGGCGACGGCACGTGCGATGGCGATGTCCTCGGGCGTGCAGCAGCGATTCTCTGGCCCACCACTGCCGTCGGAGAGACGGAGCATCAGGCCGAAGACTTGTTCGCCGGCTTCGTGCAGCAGCGCAGCCGCCACGGAGCTGTCAACGCCTCCGCTCATGGCGACGGCTATCTTGCGCTCCGCGGTCATGTCGGCGGAGCACATTCTCGCCGAAGGGCGGACGCGGTGACAGGAAGCAGGTCAAGGAACCTGTCTACATCCTGTGGCTGAGTGTCTTTGCCCACCGTGACGCGCAGCGATCCAAGGGCATCCCGGGGTGACAAGCCGAGCGCCAGCAGGATCTCCGAAGGCTCTGGCGCTCCGGACTTGCAGGCCGAGCCCGAGGAGCAGGCGAAGCCGCGCAGGTCAAGAGCGGCGAGCAGCGAGTTGCCATCGACCCCGGGCAGGACGAACGAGGCGTGGTTGGGCAGCCTATCGATCGGGTGGCCGGTGAGGAGGGCGAAGGGGATCCGCTCGAGCACAGCCCGAAGAATACGTTCCCGCAAGCCGAGCATGTGCCGGTTGCGCGTCTCCCGCTCGACGGAGGTCAGGTACAGGGCTTCGCCAAGCCCCACGATCAGCGGCACGTTGTGCGTGCCGGCGCGCAGCCCGCCCTCCTGGCTGCCGCCTGTCAGCCAGGGCAGTAGATGCAGCCCACGGCGGACGTACAGAGCGCCGACGCCCTTTGGCCCGTAGAACTTGTGCGCTCCGAGGGCCATGAGATCAACACCCAGTGCCCGCACGTCGATAGGAAGCTGGCCGGCCCCTTGCACGGCGTCTGTGTGCACGGGGATCCCGAGCGCCCGGCACTCTGCCGCCAAGTCCGCCACCGGATTGATGGTGCCAATCTCGTTGTTGGCGTACACGATCGAGACGACCGCCGTGCGTGCCGTGAGATGCGGGCGCAGCGCCTCGGCTGTTACCCGGCCCGTGGAGTCGACCGGGACGACCTCGAGGCGAAAGCCGAAGTTGTCCTGCAGCTGCCGGGCGGTCCTGGAAACTGCCGGGTGCTCGACGGCGCTGATGACCAGCGTGTCGGCCCCCCGCCGCTCGCGTTCAGCGAAGGCCGCGCCGCGCAGGGCCAGGTTGTCGCTTTCGCTGCCGCAGGCGGTGAACACGATCTCGCCGGGCTGACAACACAGGACCTCGGCCACGCGACCGCGCGCCTGGTCGACGGCGGCTTCGGCTCGCTGGCCGAAGATGTGAACGGATGAAGGGTTGCCGAAGTCGTCGGTGAAGTAGGGCAGCATGGCTGCCAGGACGCGCGGGTCGACGGGCGTTGTGGCGGCGTGGTCTAGATAGATGCTCGGGGCGGGCACGGCGCCATTCTAACATGCAGCCCCGGTACGAACGCTCCGGCTGCCTACGATCGGAGTGCACGCAAGGCGTCCCGCCCATCCGGGACATTCATCACCCGCGTGGGTGCGGAAGGGTAGCGTATAATCGTGCAGCAGTTCACAAGAGGAGTCGGAAGATGCCAACAACGATCGAGTCGGTCTATGGGCGCGAGATCCTGGATTCGCGCGGCAATCCCACCATCGAAGTGGAGGTCGTCCTGCTCGACGGCAGCTGGGGTCGTGCGGCGGTACCCTCCGGGGCATCGACGGGGGTGCACGAGGCTCTCGAGCTGCGCGACGGCGACAAGAACCGCTACCGCGGCAAGGGCGTGACACGCGCGGTGGAGAATGTCAACACGCTGATCGCGGAGCGCCTCGTTGGATGGGATGCCGCCGATCAGCGCGGGGTCGATCTGGCGCTGCTCGAGCTGGACGGGACGGCCAACAAGGCGCGCCTGGGCGCCAATGCGATCCTGGGGACGAGCCTGGCAGTGGCCAAGGCGGCGGCAGGCTCGCTTGGCCTTCCGCTGTATCGCTACATCGGCGGCGTCCATGCCCACATCCTGCCGGTTCCGATGATGAACATCCTGAACGGCGGCGCCCATACCGGGTGGCAATCGACCGATGCTCAGGAGTTCATGGTCATGCCGCTGGGCGCGCCGTCGTTCGCCGAAGGGCTGCGCTGGGGAGCGGAGATCTACCACGCCCTGAAGGATGTCCTCAAGGCCAAAGGCTACACGGCCCTGGTCGGGGACGAGGGCGGCTACGCGCCGGCCCTGAAGGCCAATGCCGAAGCGGTGGAGGTGATCCTGGAGGCCATCGGGAAGGCGGGCTACAAGGCCGGCGAGCAGATCGGGATCGCGCTGGACCCCGCCGCCTCGGAGCTGTACGACGAGAAGTCCGGCAAGTACAACCTGCGCCGCGAGGGCAAGATGCTGACTGGCGAGCAGTTGGTTGGGTACTGGAAGTCGTGGGTCGATCAGTACCCGATTGTGTCGCTGGAAGATGGCCTGGCGCAGGACGACTGGGCGAGCTGGAAGCTGCTCACGCAGGAGCTCGGCGGGCGA
>Ga0315274_10016388_pt1 | contig 10471 bp, 11 predicted proteins | sample YL17G02_20_MG_FD_203700 | JGI IMG/M metagenome (GOLD analysis project Ga0315274, IMG submission 203700) | Sediment microbial communities from Yellowstone Lake, YNP, Wyoming, USA - YL17G02_20 | ecosystem: Environmental > Aquatic > Freshwater > Lake > Sediment | place: USA: Wyoming | collected... | reverse complement strand
AATTGCACCCAAAGTAAGGTGCAATTATCGTCTTTCTTTTTTATCAGTTAAGTCTTAAATTTTACATAACCACTAACTGGCGATAAAATTTAAAAATCATTCCAGATTTTTCCAGACGTAACTTAATTCAATGATTAAGCAGTGACTTTCCCATATAAATACTCGCAAATAATGGTATTGTTTAATATTTATTGAAATATAATAGTATTTATTAGCAAATAAAGTTTAATGAAAAACAAGTCTCTCATTAAGATAATAAACGAAGAAATTTCAGGGTTCGACTTTTTGGGCAATGAGAAGTATGTCAAAGAAGAAGAGGATATTAACCTATTAAAAAACGAAGATTTTCAAAAACAATTCATCTGTGATTTACTATTAAAACGAAAAGAAAAAGTAAAAACAATTCAAGTTGTTCAGTCAGATTTTGGTGGTAATTGGGAAAGAAACGGGTATTTAACAATTGATTATATCGTAGAGTTCGCATATACTTATGATGCAAATAAACAACCAGCAAAATTCGGAATACAGCTAAAGGGCGACCATATAACATATTCGGAAGACGGAAGGCAAAGTCCTGGCGACCAATGGACACCGGGTGTTGATGAAACATGGTTCGACCAAATTGCTTGGGATTATATTGATGTTGGTATGTTTATGATTGATGAGAGGGATGATGATATTGAATTTTTGGCATTTGAGCATGCACCGAAAAGAATTCAGCATTTGTTTATTAGGGAAATTATTGGTGATTTTATAGGTGAATGGGCAGGAAGGGGCATGGGCACACCTGCTGATTATGATAAAGCAGAAAAAGTTGGTTATTGTTAATAGAAATGACAACCGAGAAAAAAGAATTATTGGCAAAAGTCAATGAATTGATTAACAAGAGAAAGAAACAATTACTTGAAAAACTTCCATCTGTACATGAGGTTGAAGACGGAATTATTATTCGTTTTTTTGCTGAATGGGATAACTGTGTTAACGATATCAAATATAAAAGAATTATCAATGTCGATAAACCAGACGAAATTGTAATATTTTATTATTTACCCAAGGGTGCATACTTTGAATTGAAAGAAAGAGATTATATTAGTTGCATAACTTGCATAAACGGCTGTCTTGAAATAATATGTAATGACAATACCCGTATATTAGAACCACAAACAAAAATGTGCTTAGAATCAAATCATTTTGAAGGTAGAGCACTTGAAAACACTTACGTAGTTACAACCAATTATAAATAATTACCATTTATTTATCCAACAATGTGATTTAGGACTTCGGACCTTTGCTGGCATATAACATCCACATAATGCACAAGTTTTATTCGTTCTGAATTTTCGACATTCATTTCTGACGCAAATAGTAATTCTATCCTTTGCTTGTTTTTCAACTTCCGGATTTGGAAAAGTCAAGTTTTTCCACCCCTCAAAGATTTCCGACAATTGGCTCATATTAACGATATATTATTCTACCGCCTTTACTTACTTTCATATTTAAAGCGGGATTACCCTTTGCTTCAATAAGTGCATTATGAAGAATTTCGGGTGATGTCAATCCTTGGTTATATACTCTGAGTTTTTGAATACCACCAATAAACGATGAATTGAAGTTCTGTTCAATCAATAAATTGTCCTTTTCGGGGTCTTGAACCAAAATATCCGCACCTTTATATGTAAAGTCGTTTAAATATATTGGTACATTAAGATTGAAAGTATCAGTACTTTCAAGTAATAAACCAATATACACGAATTGTTGTCCGCTATTTTCTTTTGTTCTGAACACTAATTTTAATGGTTTCCAGCCATTTTCACCGGTCAAGAGATTACCATTAGATAAATTACTTAATGGTAATAATCCATAATAATATGCCATAGCATCAACTACCGGAAGACCCGTTGCACCATAGTACATAACGCCATTAAGATAAATGTACTCATATTCTTGTCTATCTGGGAATGGATGTAAACCGGAATTTGTTAAGTTTAAAATATCCGACATTGTTAATGGAGTTGCATATTGAGTTTCACTTATAATATCAATATCAACTGTCCCATAGACTACAATACTTGCTCTGCTATAAACTTGACTGCCATGTTTATCATAAGCCTTAAAAAATCCAGAATCAAAGAACGGTAAACTAATTTCATAATCCCTATTTGATAATACTGAAATTGGGTGATTGAACTTTATAAAATACGTACTTGCTGAAGTACCGGTAAATCCGGTTTGTCCGCTTGTGCCAGTAGTTCCCGTTGTACCCGTGTGTCCAGTATATACAACACGCATTACTGTTATTGGAAATTCAGTTTTCGGGTCACACTTGTCTACTATTTTGAATGTACTGCTATCAGCACTAAATGCTAATCCTGGAAGGTATGTGCTTCCGGTTGGCGGTGTATAACACTCCGTAGGAATAGGGTCGGCTTCAACAAAGAAATTATTATTAATATATTGAGTATTTTGACCACCGTATAGAGTATATTTTTGATAATCATAATGCCATGAATGTCTTAATCCAAACGAACCACCACCCCAACTAATTGAATATGGCACACCTATTTGCTTTTCTTTTTGATTTTTTAATGCTTTGAAGAAATATTCTGGAAATTCGTTTAATATCCATTGTGCTCTACCGTTGATATAAAATATTAATTTGCCCGTTCTTCTCGGTGCACATAAGAATAACTGAGGGTCGGTTGTGTTAATCGTATCGTTAGGTGTGAACGCAATAGCTATCATTGTAAAGCCAGTTGCAGTAATTGGATTAGGTGATATGTTTTCGACAATCAAACCATTCTCATCAATATACTTGTATGCTAATCTTTTGTCTGATGTTAATGAGAATGCAATAACATTACTCTTAATATTATCAATTGGTGGATATTCCTTATATTCTTTTTTCTTTCTTGCTCCCCAATCAATAAATGCTTTTCTATTTACTTCTGTTTCATAAAAAGCATTCAAATAATTATCTTCGCTTGATTTGACACCACTAATGCTTGTTACATCAAATGTTCTTCCGCTAATTACCGTTCCTTCGATTGTTGTCTCCCCACTAAAGTACGGATTATATTTATCTTCTGCACGAAGTCCCATCATATAGAATATACCCGATGAACCGGAGTAAAGATTAACGAGAGTTTCAATTGTAATACCATTATTATATCTACTTGGCAGTAATTCGTAATTATAACCATCCAATTTGAAAAATCCTTGTAAATATCCACCATTAAGTTCGAAATAATTACCGCTTGTGCCTGTTGTTACACCACTAATATTATAACCAGTGAAAACTGTTGTTGCGGTTACACCACTTGTATTACCACTTGCAGGATTCCGTACAACATTGTATCCGACTCTGTACATTGAAAATAATGTATCTGAGGGGGTTAGTGTTATGCCACTCCACATCTTGTTAGTTCTACCATTATCGAATTCGGTTAAGCCAAAGTCCAAGAGATTGATATTATCTGAGACTGCTCCAACCCATTTGGTTAAACTAAATGCAGTGAAACCAGTATTTAAATCCCATGACTTCAACTTAGTTAAGTCAATTTGGATTGCTAAGTTATCGGTGATTATGCCATTTAAACATTCTAAATTCATTTCGTACAAGAATTTATCATAAATACTCTTGCATTTTAATTAATAGTTTTGTATTTATAGAAAATATTGTTTGTTCATGACAAAATATACTAAGGGGCGACTTTGGGAAATGATGAATAAGGTTGCCGATATGCCTGTTGATGTTAGTGAATTATACCTTCCTATTGAAGAAGTTCTATTGGAATCCATTAATGAATCATTTCTCGATGAAATTAAAATGGGAGACTTTGAGGGTATGAAATATACTTGCATGAATCCCGAACAACTAAAAGATTATTTGAATAAAATTTTAGCAAATTACGCATTACCGGGACACAAGAGGGTTAAGCCAGATTTAATTATACATAATAAGGTAATAAAAAAAGACAAAGAAGGCGAAATTGATGTCAATGAATTCAGAGACAATATTATTGCCGAACCAGATAAAATGATTACGACTGGTAATGCAAAAATGTTAAAATCTTCTACTGATGATTCCTATACTGTAACAATAGGATTACCTGCTTTTAGAGGAATTGTTTATGATATGCAACCAGGAAGAAATAAATTTCTTGTAATTAATACTTGTCCGGGTGCAGGAACATGTAAAACTCCATGCTATGCAAGAAAAGGCAATTATGTCAGATTACCAAATATTTTTCTTAAGCAGACAAGAATATTAAATCTCTTATTAAACAATCCCGAAAGATTTAAAGAAAAATTAAAAGCAGAAATAATCGCACTGACCGAAGGAAAACATACCAAAGGCAAACAAATGCGTTTCAGATGGAATGACAGTGGCGATTTCTTTACTAAAAAATATTTCGATGTTGGTAGAGAAATTATGAGCGAACTCAAGGAAGAAGGATATGATGTTACGCCATATGCACACACTAAAATTGCCAGTGTATATAATGCTAATCGTCTTCCCGCAGATTTTGCTGGTTCTGGCTTATCCCTTAAAACCGATGCACCTGATTTCGTTGTTAGTTTTTCAACCGATGCTAATGCGAAACAAAAGAAACAAGTTACATTACAAGGCGCAAAAACATCTGAAATTGTTGTTAGTGAACACTTTGATGATTTATTTGAAAAAGCCGACCCACATCATTATGCTGTTGATAGTAAGGGTAAACTCAAATTCAAAGACCCGATTAATGGCATGAAAATATTGAAACAAAGAATCGCTGATGAATTTGATGTCGTAAATGACGAAACATTACTATCACACGATGAAATGATGAATCCCGAAATAGCACCTAAAGCAGATAAACCAACATATAATGTTATTGTTCAATCAAAAGGTGAAACGGATATATCAACTCAGAGACCAGACGTATTAAGAACATTTTTCTTGATACATTAAAAGTATTTATATAAAACTAATAATCAATATTATGAAAAAAGACAACAAACAAAGACTTTTCGAAGTCATGGGCAAACTCGACCCGACATTCAAACCGAGTGCTAAACTTCTTACAGAGTGGAATTTCGATAAGAAAAAAGGCGAAGATACAGAATCTAAAGAACACGAAGAAAAAGAAGAAAAGAAAGAAACTTCCAGCAAGAAAAAATGGAACTTCGAAAAAAAGGAAGACAAAGAATCCGACAAACACGAAGAATCTGAAACTCCTGAAGAAGAAAAAGAGGAACACGAAGATAAAAAAGAATTGGATGAGGCTAAACCCAAATCTAAGATACCCGTTAATATGATTGCAAAGGTTGGCGGTAAATAATTTTGGCAATTAAATTTCATTGGCGTGAAAAAAGAAGTTAATACTAAAAAACTACTTTTTGAAAACATGTCTAAGTTGAATCCTGATTTTAAATTAAATGAGGGTGATGACAAGTGGATTCAAAAAGCCGTTGACCCGGAACATAAGGGTTATTGTACTCCCATGACCAAACCAACTTGTACACCACAGCGTAAGGCATTGGCTAAAAGGTTTAAGAAGGGTATTGAAAATGAAGGTGTTAATCTTAATATGTTATTTCAAACTAACGAGTATAAGAAAAAAGCAAACGAAATAAAAGCAGTAATTGATAAATTATTTCTTGAAGAAGACGATGAAGCACTTGATACATTATATAGATTATTAGTAAGAAGAACTGCACCAGTCAAACAAGCAACACCACAAGAACTACAAGAGATTTTTGATGCAATAGGCAGAAACGAAAATGTTGAAGGAAATCAAGAACTTCTAAATGAAAGATTGACAACCTTTGCGAGTGATATTCATAGAGAAATCAGTAAAATTCCCGGTCTTACCAGAATTAATTTCTGGAGCCTGGCAAATGGTTTTGTTGGCTTATACAGGTATGAGAAAGACGGCAATGCATATGAAATAGAAATACGTCCTGTGCAAGTTGGAACACAAAAGGGTTTATGGGGTAATCAAATTAAAAAAAGAGAAGATAGAAATGGACAACGGTAATCCAAGAAAATGGAGTTCTAAGTTTTGGAAAAAGAATAATATTTCGGACGTACTTAAAGAAGTTATTGAACCGGAAGCAGTTGATGTATCGACAATTAAAATGAACGATACGTTATGTCCGCTTATTTGGGATGCTGATGAACAATTGCAACCCGAAGTAAGAAAGATATTACTAAAAAATGCCAAAAGGTTTATTGAATTCTCAGATGTTGAAAAACTTAATTTTGACGACATTATACTAACCGGTAGTCTTGCTAATTTTAATTATCATGAAGACTCTGACTTAGACGTACACATTCTTTTGGACTTCAAACAAATTTCAGAAAACAAGGATTTTGTTGGTGACTTTTTTAAACTAAAAAAACAACTTTGGGCAGAGAAATTACCAATACAAGTAAAAGGTCATGATGTTGAAATGTATTTTCAAGATACTGCCGAGCCACATCATTCTTCCGGTACTTATTCATTAATGAAAAATGAATGGATTAGAAAGCCAATCAAAAAGATTATCAATGTTGATATGGCTAATGTACAATTGAAAGCTGCTGATATGATGAATATCATTGACGAACTTGAAAGTGAGGTTGATAGCGATAGCTTTTTGAAGAAGCACGAGCAATTAAAAAACAAAATAAAGAAATACAGGCAAACCGGACTTGATAAGACGGGAGAGTTTTCAACAGAAAATCTTGTATTTAAGATATTAAGGAACTCCGGATACTTGGAGAAAATGACTGAAATGAAAAACGAGTATCTGACAGACGAATTAAGTCTAAATGAATTTAATACTTAAGATGATGAAAAGATTTATTTTAAAAGAATCTCAGTTAATTGAGTATGTCGAAAACAAAAAAGCCGATAAGATTTACTATGATATATTGGAGCATATTCATAAAAATCAGAAGTATCTGAACGAAAACGTTTCACATAAAAACGCAAATCAATCCGTAATAGACAGATTTAAAAGCAAAAAACTAATCAATCAAAAGGTATTTGAAATGCTTGTGAAGCATAAAATAATGAATGAAAACTATGAAATAATATAAGAATTTCATTTTTTTGTTCTAAATAAAGTATTTATAAAAAAAGTATAAATTAAATAACGACATTTAAAATTTAACCAAATGGCAAAACATACATCTAAAGAGGCATATTTCGAAAGACTAAAGAACTTAGCTGACGTAAATAGACCAGCAATTAAAGAATCTAAAATACGTAACTTAGGTAGTCTTATTGATTACAAAAGGGCAGCAGACGGTGTTGCTTATGGTATTGTTAAAGAAAATCATAACTATTTTCTTAAGAAAGCCGGAACGAAACAAGACCCTAACGTAGCGGATTTTGCTTACATTGGTGGAATGGAAAACATTACTGGTTTCCAATATAAATCATTGGCAGAAGCAGATAAGCAAAGAAATATGATTTTTCATACTATTAATGAAGCAACTTCATTAAAACCAGATAAAAATGGTAGTAAGAAAAAAAGACTTCATGAAGGTGGTGCAAGTGACGAAATTGACCAAGCTGCAAGTAAGTTAGGTGATTTAGATGCCGCTACAAGTGCTGAAGAAGTACCTGCCGGACCTCCTGCAGAAGCTGGTCTTGAGGGTGGTGATGAAATGGCTGCCGGATTAGATGCAAAACCTGCTGGTGAAGAAGCACCTGCTCCCGATTTAGGTGGTGATGAAGTACCTGCTGAACCAGTTGCTCCAGAAGGTGGTGATGAAATGCCTACTCCCGATTTAGGTGGTGGTGAAGAAGCACCTGCTTCTGATTTAGGTGGTGGTGAAGAACCAGAAGGTGATGAACCGGAAGGTGGTGAAGCAGAACCAGAGGGTGACCCAGATGTTGCTGCAAATACAGATGGTAGCATTGATGAACCAAATCGTGAACTTGAAAAAGCAATCGGTAAAATAACAAATAAAATCAGAAAAACTGAGATGGAAGATTCTCAAGTTAAGTCATATATTAACTCATACTTAGTAGCATTCAAAGACAAACTTCGTGATATTGATATTGAAGACCGTAAGGAAATGGCAAATAAAATATTGAAAGTTGTTGGTCAAGAAGAAATTGCTGATTTGGGTGATAGCATACCACAAGAGAAACCCGAAGATACTGACCTTGGACCAGAAAGCGGATTAAAACCCGAAGGTGGAATTGAAGAAGAACAGTGTGCAGAATGCGGTGGATTTGGTAAATATGCTGAATCACGTGGTTATGCAAGTCCAGAAGCATTCATGGAATGTGATGACGAAGAAAAAGCTAACGTAATCAGTGGATATGCAAATGCTCATGGTGAAGGACAGAATGATGGCGACTTTAAAACAATTGCTATTTTAATTACTCCGGAAATCCTTGAAAAACTCAAGGGTGATTATGGTCATGAAGATTTTGCTGGTGAAGTAGAACCTCTTGCTAATGAAATGAATGAATCATCTGACGAAGATAAAATGATACAACTCAAAGAATTTTGGGGTGGATTAGGTAGTTTAGCTAAAGGTGCAGTTGGTGGTATTCAAAAGGGTGCACAAGCAGTTGGTAATGCAGTTGGTGGTGCAGTGGATGCAGCTAAAACTGGTGTTGGCAATGCTGTGGCTGGTGTTAAACAACAATATTATAAGGGTGAAATTGACCCTGCACAGAAAAAACTTGACACTATTCTTGCTAATACTGCAAGTCAAATCAATGCTTTAAATGATACTAAAACAAAAGCAGGTCAACCAGCAGATGTTACATTAAAAACAGTAACAGCAAAACTTAAGGCATTACTCAAACCCGCTCAAGGTGCAGTTGCTGAAACCGCTAATGGTATTGACCCATCAAACACACAAGTTGGTGTTACTGGTATGATTAAGGAAGCCGACAAAGTTTGTCCAGGCAATAAGGTAGTTAGCGAACCTAACATGCTTAAAGAAGATGATGAAATTGAAGAACCGGAAGAAAAAGAATTTGATGTTGATGCTATTGAAACTCCAGAAGGTGGCGAAGAAGTTGAAACGGGTGAAGTGGATGTTGAACCAGAAGTTGATGACACAAAAGACGGCATTGGTTTTGCTCCGGCAGCTCAGAGTCTTGGTGCAGGTGTTGTTAAAGCAGGTGGTGCTCCTACAACAGGCGTTGATATTACAATTCAACCAGATAAGACGGTTAATATTAACATGAACGAAAGCGAAGTAAAATTAAGAAAATATGTTCGTATGCGTCTTGAAGAAAAAGCTGGTATGAGAAAAGCTAAACTTAATGAAGGTAAAAAATCTCCGGCATTAATGAAACTCGACTCTGCGATTGACCAACAATTTAAACTTTACGAAGGTGTAATCAGTAAAAAGAAAGGTAAGGTGAATGAAATGTTTGGATTAGGTATTGCTGAAAAATTTGCAAAATTAGACCCAAATGATGAAATGGGCGTTAATAACCTATTTCAAGTTGCATACAAAAACATTCTTATTAATCCTCACATGAGTAGGATTGGTCAGGTAGCAAAAAGATTAACAACACCTGAAAAGTATGCTCTTGTTCAACAGTATGTTCAAGGTGGTGGTGGTAGTTTGAGATTAGATAAGACTGGAAAAGTTGTTTATGTTACAAAAGAATATCAAGATAAAGGAATTAGTACTCCGCAAGGTGGTGGCAACACTGGATTGCCTGGTTTATAAACCAAATTAATGTATTAAATAAAAAAACCCGGATAATTTCTGGGTTTTTTTGTAACATTTTATTTGGTTTTACGTATAATCGTCCATAACCAAGTAAATTAAATGATATGGAAAATAGAAACTACGAATACTTAAAATTCAAAAGAACATACACTGGCGGTTCAAAAGCTAAAGAACTTGAAATATTTGACCGGGTTCAAAATACTAATGACTGTTGTGACTGGATTGAATATCGTAGAATATTATTTCCGTATCTTGAAGACATGTTGCATGTTAATTTTTCTCGTTCATTCATTGCCAAGAAACTAAGTTTTCTTTTCTTAGGACTTTCATTCCTTTTGGGATTTTTTCATGTTACAATATTATCTATAATAGTATTGTTATTAGCAATTATTTTTCGCACATTATTATTTTCTTTCGAGCGCAAAATCCGAGAAACTCAGCTATCGTACAACATATCAGTTGGAATTGTTAAGAATGAAATTAAAATCATGACGGGTTTAGATATTTAAAAGTATTTATGATAAAATGCCGACATGGAATTAGATGAAAAGAAACTCAGATTGATTTATGTGCTGAAAATTGGATATAATTCAAAGGATGAGGGGTTGTATGAATTCATTTTTTCTTTAGATGAAACCAATATATTGATTGAAGATTGGTGTTGGGATTTACTTCCTGCGTGTGATAATGCGTTACCACCTACAAGTGATTATATTAACCGCATCATTAATCTTAAAACAAGCACTTTTGATTTATTCTGCTTACATGAAGCGGTTGACAGACCAT
>Ga0315274_10016387_pt1 | contig 10472 bp, 5 predicted proteins | sample YL17G02_20_MG_FD_203700 | JGI IMG/M metagenome (GOLD analysis project Ga0315274, IMG submission 203700) | Sediment microbial communities from Yellowstone Lake, YNP, Wyoming, USA - YL17G02_20 | ecosystem: Environmental > Aquatic > Freshwater > Lake > Sediment | place: USA: Wyoming | collected... | reverse complement strand
CGACACGTTGGCGACGATGGTGGGTGTGCCGCAAGCCATGGCCTCGAGGGGCGGCAGGCCGAAGCCTTCATAGAAGGAGGGGTGCACATTCATGCGAGCCGCGTTGTAAAGTGCCGCGAGATCCTCCACGGGCACATGGCCAAGGAAGGCGACAGAGTCGTTCAACTCCAGCTCGTCGGCGACGGCGAAGACCTCGCCACAGAACCAACCGCGCTCGCCCACCACGGCCAGCTTCACGTCCAACTTGTAGTGATCCAGAAGTCGGCGAAAGGCTCGCAGCAGAGTCGGCAGGTTCTTCCTGGGTTCGATTGTGCTAACGAATAGTATGAACGGTCTGTCGAGGCCGTAGCTCAGGCGCGTCTGTTCGAGGAGTTGCTCGTCCTTGATAGGACGGTAGATGCGGTTTGCAGCCGCGTAGATGACGGTGATCTTGGCTTCCGGCACGCCAAGGAAGCTGATGATGTCCCGTTTGGTGCTGAGGGAATCTGCAACGATGTGATCAGCGTGTCGCACGGCCCGATCTATCTGACCATAGTACCGGGCGCTTTCCTCGGTGAGGAAATGGGGATAGAGAAGGAAGGCCAGATCATGGACCGTGATTACCGACCTGTAGTCGCGTCGGAAGGGTGGGATGAAATCAGGGCTATGCAGGACATCCAGGCGTAAGGGGCTGATTTCGAAGGGCAGAACTAGCTGCTCCAGAGGGTGATGGCTGGGGGTCCAGAGAGATTTCCTGGTGAAGTTGGGTGTGTCGGCCAGGACCGTTCTGTCCTTCCGACTCTGTAGAAGGACAAACTCGTGGTCCTCATCGCATTCACTCAATCCCCCCACGAGCCCTGCGATGTATTGCCCGATACCCGCGCGGCTATAATGGACCAGTCGGGCGTCAATCCCGATACGCATCTAGCTACCGTTCTCCTCATCCTGGCCTCCACTTTGAGCATGGCCTCAGCGAGGAGGTCTGCGACTTAGCTCATTATACTGGCTTGGTCTGCCACAGGCAAGTTACTAGGGGTAGCTCGCGGAGGGGCCCACTTGACATCAATGCCGCCGGTCCACAAGTGGTGGTCGCCGCGTCCGGTATGGTCAGTGACCCAGAACCTTGCAGTGTGATCGACGACCGTGGTGCCCTCGCCGCTGGCTCGCCCACGTGCCGGATGCCGTCGCTGCTGACCGGCACCCCGCTACTCTACAGTGAGTCGGGCAACCGTCACGTGGTCTCTCGGATACGACCCTTCGCCATCGGTCACTGGCAGGCGCTCACCAGTAGCTGGGTCGTACATGCCAGTAATCATAGTGTACTCGCCGGGCTGAGTATCTGAGGGAATCGTGATCGAATAGGGATCTATGATGATGTCGCCTGGCATCCACTCCTGTGTGGGGAAGTCGCCCCCCCGTGGCGCACTGTCCCGCTGAGCAATGACCCGGCCAGACGCATCGACCATGTGGATGTATACTGAGTAAGGGGTCGGGATGTAGTCGGTGGCCTCCCAGTAGAGGGTCAGATGAAGGGTGATCCCTGGCTCGACTGAGAGAGGCCCTGAGTCGGCGCTCTCGCACTGGTCGCAGTCGTATCCCCTGAGCAGAATGGCGTCTCCCACGCCAGCGTCGACGAGGTACTGGACCTCCTCCAGCGAGACCATGGTGGGGGTGTAGATCAGCCACCTGAAGCCGTAGATGTCCCGTGCATCGATCAGCGCGGCATGACGATTCAGCCAGTTCTCGACGAACCCCTCATTGTCCCACCTGACATCTGTCAGGGGATAGAACCAAACGCGCTGGTATGTGTCTGCGAGCTGCCTCAGGCTCTGTCCGGTTTGCTGCTTCATCTCCAGGGAGAGAAAGCCTTGAGGGAGGATGAAGCTCGGAGCTCTTCCGTGGTAATAGTACGAGAAGGTGGGATCTGGGTAGTTGAGCACGATGACGTCGTCTGGCCTGGTCTCGATTTCCAGGTAGGAAGATAGGGCCCTCCAGTCGGGGCTCTTCTGCTACTCCGAGTTATGATAGTGGTTGCGGAGTGAGTAGGCGGCGCCCAGGCCAAGAAGGGCGATGCCTGGGACCAGCGGCACCGCCTTCCAGCGGCGCAGCGTCTCCCTTGCGGAGATCAGTCCCCAGGCAAAGGTGACATAGTAGGCAGGCGCGATGACGTTCAAGTATCTCTCCCTGAAGAGCGGGCGCACCTGAGCCACAGCAAACACGCAGATGGAGGGCACCACGATATAGAGTATCAGGAAAAGGGCATGGTATCTGTCGGTCTTGAAAGCATGGGTGAAGGCATACACCAGGAGTATCAGCAACACTGGCAGGGAGGCCCGTACCAACAGCTCAGGTACAGTCTCACCGATGCTGAACGCCGTGATGCAGCGGAAGAAAACCTCCCATAGGTGTGGCGAGTCGCCCTCCGTAATGGCCACGAGTCGCGATGAGCCATACAACAACCATGGCCCAAAGGCCAAGGTCAGGAGGGCCTGGATTGCGATCCATGTATAGGCTGTTCTCCGAAGCGCCACACTGAAAGCTCCCTTCTGCCGCCATCGCCAGACGATGAAACCCAGGACGAACAGGTTTTGGAAAAGGAGCATGAAGAGGTCATAGTAGTGGGCATACAGGCTGAGCAGAGTCGTGGCTGTGTAGCCCACCCAGTATCTCGTCTTCCCGTCTCGTAGGGCCACGAGCAGGAAGCACATCCCGGCCATGCTGAGGGCAGGCCAGAAGGTGTAATTGCGCACGTCTTGCGCGTGCCAGACCTGGAACGGGTTGATGGCCAGGAGGAGGGCAGCTAGGGCTCCGATCTTGGGCCGGCCCATTGCCTTGCCGAGCTGAAGTATGATCGGCACCGACACGACGCCGAAGAGAAGCGAGAGATAGCGCGCGGCAAACTCGCTCTGATCCAGCACTTTCATCCAGTAGTGCAGGAGCAGGTAGTAGAGAGGAGGGTTGGGTTCGACGTTGGCGATGTTGGGGAAGAGCTAGTCTAGCTCGTGGGCGAAGAACTGGATGCTGAAGGATTCGTCACCGCGGAGAGGCTGGTGGTCCAGCCGATAAAGACGCAGTCCGAAGGCCAGAAGGGCAAAGATGACGACGAGTGTGCGCTGCGAGACTCGCATTCTCAAGCTTCTACCCTTGGCAACTCGGGGCCAGTCCCATGCCCGATCTCTGCGTTATCGGCAGTCAGTGGGTGAGACGGGGAACGGGCAACACTCATTAGAGACAGCAGCGATGGCATCCCAATCGTAGAGCTAGGTGTGCGACCTCAGGGCCGCCGAGCTCAAGCCCGCCTGCAAGGACGCCCGTGGCAGGCCGCTGAGAGACTGGCTCATACATATTGGCTGCTCTCCCCTCTGTTAGTCGATGCCCACGCTATCCCCAACCTGACAGCTCTTTCAAGGCAGGACCCGAATCTGCCCCAACACAAGTCGGTCGCCTTCCAGCAACCGGCCGTCGATAGAGACGGGAAGGCGCCGGCCGGTGGTGGCATCGTACATGCCGACTTCGATGGCATAGTCCCCCGGGGGAGCTCCTGCGTCCACGGTGATCTCGTACTCGTCTGCAATGACCTCTCCTGATACCCAGCTCGTCGTGGGGGCTTCGCCTCTGAGAGGCACGCTGTCCATCTGGCCCCAGACCCGCTCCTCTGCGTCCAATAGGTGGGTGAACACCGTGTAGGAGACGTCCATTTCTGCCGGGGCTTGCCAGTATAGCGTTAGCTGCAGAGTTCCTCCGGCCCTTGTCTCATCGCTGTTCACATCATGTCCAAGGAATTGCACCCCTTGCCCCAGGCGGGCCTCAAGAGGGTTTTGAATCTGGGGTATGATAAACTGACGAGGACGGCCTCTTACGGTGATTTCCTCCAGACCGACGTCCCGCAACACAGTGCCCTCCTCCGCAACCAGCACAGAGACCTGGTAACTGCCCTGTGCCATGTCAGTTGGCAGGCGTATCTCGTGCCAGTCTTTGAGGGTTTCCCCTTTGGCCCACTCAACAGTGGGGTAGGAACCGTAGATGGGTGCATGAAACTCCTCAGCCCACACTACCCCTCGTTTGTCGGTCAGTTGCACGGCAAGCTGATAGTCACGGTTCACATCCTCTATCGCCTGCCAGTATAGTGCCAAACTTAGCTCATCTCCTGGGCTAAGCTCTCTTCGCGGCAAGTCATATCCCAGCAGCCTGATCCTCCCTGCTATTTCGCTTTCCTCATCCTCGACGCTTGCCTCGGGGTCCACTTGCCCAGACACCAGGGGCCTCACAATCTCCATCATCCCCAGCTCATAGCTGCGCGCCCCATCTTTTCGGTACAGTACGTCTGCACTGTGCGCGTCATACACCGTGATGCCTACCTTGTACCATCCTGGCGCGGAGCCATTCCAGCTTGGAAGGGTATAGTAGTCAATCTCCTCCTGTCCGGCTTGCCAATCCTGCGTTGGATGCAGGTAGTTGCTCAAGAGCAGCTTGTCTACCTGTCCTGCGACATGTCCACCTTCGTCTTGCAGGTACACCGACACTTTGTAGTTTCGGCTTGGCTCTGTTAGCGCCCGCCAGCGCAGCACTACCCAACCACTCTTTCCTGAAGGTAGTTCTCTCCGCTCCACCTCCTGTGTAGTACTTGTATGCTGCAAGGATGATCCTCCCAAGGCCATTCCTGTCAGCATCAGTTCATCGCCGAAGTTCACAGTCAAGGGTTCGAAGTTCTCGGCTATCGAAAAGGCAGGCGACTCCGGCAACTGATAGGTCACCACATCGAAGGCTTCGTAGCTCCTCCTGTCCAATTCTCGTCCGAATTTCTGCATGAGAAAGGAGATCAGATTCTTCGGATCTGCACTGATGGCTTCGTAGGCCCTTCCCAGGACATAGCCCTTCCAATCAACTACCAGCGCCACGGGCCCATCTCGGAGAATGCCGCACAACTCATCTGCCGCTGTCCCTTCGTCGACGCGCAGGGTGTGATAGGGACTATCCCCGTGATAAAGGAAGTCAAAATGATCAGAACCATAGCCACCTTGAGCCAGGGCTGTCAAGGGCAGGATCCAGACAGAGTCTGGCACACGCGTCTCGTTCAGTATCGCCGCCGCTGCTGTGTATGCACCATCATATCCTTGGCGCAGGTCCTCCCGCGTGTCCCAGACTATGAAGTAGTCCCGATAGGTGGTGGCGGCGGTGAAAAGCAGAGTGATGACCACGACTGAGGCCCCAAGGATGGTCACTAGGCGGTGGGCAGCTGTCCTGGCTTCAAACCATTCCCAGGCCGTGACCATGCCCAGCGCAGGCAGAATACAAACGACGGGAAGAGCTCCTATCGCCCTTGAGAAGTCAGCACTCGGCAACACCGTGACCGCGGCTGGCAAGCACATTGTCACAAACCATGACAGGAGCACAAAGTGCGCCGGCTCCCTCCACTTTCGTAAGGTGACGCACAGACCTAGGACAAACCAGAGTGATGCAACAGGGTCCAGGACAGGACGACTCGCAGGATTGTGTACTAGGCTCGGGTCCCCTTGGATGATAAACGTGGCCGCCGTCCTGGCGGAGGACACCACAAACGCCGCAAGGGGCGACCCGCCAGTCAACTCTCGATTCACGAGGGTGACCTCGTTGGCTCGTGCCATGAAGAGGTGGGTCTCTCGCAAGGCAAACAGCGCGAGAGGTACGACGACAGCGAAGCTGATGCCGAATAGCAACAGCAGGTTGACGAAGTGAGTGCGCAGGGATCCCTTCTCACGCCAAATGAAGTACCCTAGGGGAACAACCACTAGAAGAGGCAGGCAGCATGACGACGCATACGTATACAAGCCAAGACCCATTGAGACTCCGCAAAGAAGAAAGTAGGGTCGTCGGCCCGACCGCCAGGCCCGCAAGAAGAAGTACGAGACCAGGATAGCGAAAAACGGGAGGAGGATCATCTCCCTGGCGATGCGGCTATACACGATGTGCCAATAGGATGTTGCCAGCAAGAATGTCGCTGAGACTGCGATTACCCGCCCTGAACTTCCGCCCGTTGAAGCGAATAGTTCCCTCACCAACAGGTAGAAAACCGGCATAGTCGCAATGCCGATCAAGGCTGCCCCAGCCCGAGCCGTGAACAAGCTAGCTCCGAAGAGTCGGAAAAGAACGGCAAGCCAATAGGCACACATAGGATACGCCTCCGGCGCCTTCAGAAAGACAGGATAGTACCCACCGTGTGCAATAGCCAGGGCTTCGAGCCCGCGCTGAGCCTCATCCGCCGTCATGCCCCGTGGCAGGCTGTCCAGTCGGAAGGTCCTGAAGAAAGCGGCCACAAGCACAATAACCGTGACAAGGAGAAGCTCACGTCTCCAGAGCGCACCCTTCATCGTTGGGTCGCCTTTTGCTCCTTAACTAGTGCCTCGCTGTGACAATGTGATCGGAGCTGTGGAAGCGTCAGTGTCATTCACCTGCGAGCACTCGTCTTCTTTCGGGTAGTCTTCTGCCTCTAAGGGAGCCACGTTGGATGCACAAGACTGGCATGCGCTGCAGGGTATTTGCTGTCAATGTCGCGATCCCTATTGCGTACTCGCCGGAAGGAGCCTTCGGGTTCACCACTAGCTCTTACCGATCGGTGATTACCTCGCCTCTCAGCCAACTCGTCGTCTGCGTTTCTCCAGTGCCAGGAATGCTATCACCTTGCCCCCACATGCGCCCAGGAGACCAGCACGCTGCCAGCCAGACAGATGGTCTGCAAAGGGTCAATGGTGACGATGGAGATAGTATCTCACCTGGGCTCTGGTGACAACTAGTCAAGCAAGGCACCTGGGTGCCCCAGGTCTCCCCCCCCTCTGCCTCGTCGGTCTGCAAAGGATTCGGAGTCGATAGTTGCCTCCCAGTTTCGCGCAACGCCAATCATCCCTCTGGCAACATGGAACTCGTCAGCGGCAATGAAAGAGGTCAGCCCGTAGCCGTTGATTCTGAGGGTCGGTGCTGGAGAAGACAGCATACGTAGACGGTTATATGCTTCAGGTCATTCTTGATCATGCTATTGCTATAGAGGTTCATTCTTGGGGGCGATATGAAGCACTCCCAACAGGAGGCGGTCGCCCTCCAAGGCCTGATCATCGCCGTACACGGGCAGGCGTTGTCCCGTGTCAGCGTCATACATACCGATCTCAACTGTGTATTCTCCGGGAGGAGCCTCCGAGTTCACCACAATCTCGTACCGGTCGGTGATTACTTCGCCTCCTAGCCAACTCGTTGTCGGCATTGCCCCAGTGCCAGGAATGCTGTCCAATTGCCCCCAGACGCGCTGCCCTGGATCCAAGAGGTGAGTGAACACGGTGTAGGAAACCTGCATCTCCGACAAAGCCTGCCAATACAGAGTCAGGTGCAGAGTGTCGCTGGGTTTCACGTCTTCGCTGCTCAGATCGTAGCCGAGGAATAGCACCCCGTCTCCCAGTCTCGCCTCCAGGGGACGCTGAATCTCAGGAACATCGAACTGGTGTGGACGGCCGCGCACCTGAACGCGGCCCAGACTGGCCTGCCCGATCGTCCTCCCCCCTTCCAGGACCCGCAGCGTAAGTTCGTAGTCGCCCGTGGGTATGTCAGCAGGCAGTTGCAGGTTGTGCCAGTCCCGCACCAGATCGGAGCGTTTCCATTGGCTCGAAGGATAGCTGACTCCTACCGGCTCCTCCAAACCCCTGAGCCGTGTCGACCCGTCAGTCTGCTGGAGCGCGAGAGATACGGCGTATTCATGTGCGACATCGGCAAGGGCGCGCCAGGTAAGGATTAGCGGGACAGTCTGACCCGGATGAACAGTGCTCTGTCCCAGATCGAAACCCACCAGCTCAAGTTCGTCGTTCAGGCGAGCGTTGAGACGGTATTCGGTGGATGCGGCTCCCGGTGGTGGTTCAGACGCGGCTTTGGCCACTTGAACCGGTGCCAGGATGAGGGCGCTGTCTCGTACCTGCCATCCACTACACTCCGGGCGCAGCCGCTGCCCGGTCTCGCCGGAATAGGCGCCTATCAGGACCTGATACTCACCCGGCGGCGTGCCCCAAGGGACAGTCAACCTGTACTGGTCAGCAACTACCATCTCCGGTTCCCATAGAGTTGTAGGGTAGACGCCCCTCTCTACCTCTTGGTCTACTTGCGACCAGCGATGGAAATCCTGATCCAGCAGGTGCACGAAGAAAACATATCTCTCCTGCAATTGACCTTCAGCCCGCCAGGCAACGATGAGATCCAGGTATCCTCCGGGCCTTAGAACAGGCAGGCGGACTCCGCTTTGATCTCGCCATTGGTAGGCCAGCAGAGTGAGCTTGTCGCCAAAGCCAACCCCGAGTTCATTTGAGATGGGGACGGACTCCTGGTACCGCCGTACCCAGTATCCGTCTCTGTCGAAAACGGTCTCATAGTATGGATAGACGAGTTCACGGCCTTCCGGTACGAACGCTGGGTAGCGCGGGGTCGCCGTGCGAGCGGTATGTTCCTGGAATATGTACTCCACAGGGAGATAGTATTCATTCTCGATATAGATCTCCTCCCTCGCTGCCAGGTGGGGCGCAAACTCCTCGATGGTCATGACGGAGGCGTTGGGAGGGATCGCCGCAAGCGCGTCGTATCCGGAGGCCAGGTGCGGCCACAAATCATACTGAGCGTTCTGGTTGAAATGGCTGGCCAGAGGCCCCGGGCCGTGAAGCAGATAGCTCATCAAACTGGTTACCAAGATGAAGGCAGAGACAGCTACGGTCACCGAACGCCCCTTCCAGCGGACTAGTCGTTCCACACCCGTGACGCTGGCCATGAATAGGAGAGGGATCAGAGGAGCTGTGTAGTGAAAGTGGATGGAATACTGTGGTTCGTATTCGCTGAGTAGGAGATACAGCATGGTGGGCAGGGCCAAGATCAGGGTATCGAATCCAAGCAGGGGCAGGAGACCTAGAGGCACTAGCAGATGCAGTAGGAATTCCAGCTTCGCCGCGACGAGAAGATGTTGCAGGACCAGGAGGGGCCGCAACAACAGTGAGAGGGCCATTTCACTGAAGCTGGCGCCCAGATATGCATAGCGATCTGTGAAGAAGTAGGGGTATCCGACTATGGCGGGCATGATGATGCCTATTGTCGCGTAGGCCCATCCCATCGCTAGGAGCAGTACCATGGCCCCCAGACGATATCTCCTCTGCACAAGGAGGATATGCAAAGCAAAGGCCATGGCTATGAAGGATACTTCTTCCTTGACGAGTAGGGACAACAGCAGGAACACGAGGAATGGACGATCACGTTTGGTCAACAAGCAGTACGCAGTGAAGGACAGCAGGGGCACGGCTAAGGAGATCCCTTGGAACTGGTCGAGATTGACATATTGCAGAGCAGGGAAGAGAAAATACCCGGTCGACAGAGCGAGAGCAACTAACTCGCTGCCGGTCCGTCTTCCTGCATAGAGATAGATTGGCACCACGCCAAGTCCGAGTAGCACAGTCTGCAGAATCAGCAGCAGGCTTGCGTCGGGCCAGAGACAGTAGAGAGGTGTCAGAAGCGCGAAAGCAGGGGAGAAGTGATGCCCCATGAAGTTGATAGCTCGATCACCCTCGAGTGTGGTCACAAACCATCGACCATGGCACGTATTCCACATCAGTTGAGCCTGTATCGCCAGGTCATTATGGGTGTGGAAGTTGATGTGCTGAAGCAACGACAGTGTGGAAAAGATGACGATGTAGGATATGATCAGGAAACTGAGAAAACATCTTGATGCCCTCCGCGTCAAGATGACGTGGCCCCAGCGTTTCGTCCAGTCCTGAATCCTGAATCGCCAGTTATACACCACGATAGCTGCCAGCAAACCAGCTATGATGGTCCCAGCGAATTCTAGAAGGATGTTCACATCAGAGGATGCCATCTTGATACCCGTCGTCAGCAACGGTGTCTCGTTGCTCTCAGGTCAGACTTCGGTACCATCTTCACTCAGTCACGAGGACTCGCGTTGCTTCCAGAAGTACTCTATGTCCCTCCAACTCTGCGCTGGTGTCATATACGGGTAATCGTTCCCCTGTACTGGCGTCGTACATACCGACTTCTATCACATATTCACCAGGAGGAGCGTCCGTATCCACGACGATCTCGTATTCATCGGTGACTACCTCTCCCGATACCCAGCTTGTCGTGGGGGCTTCGCCTCTGAGAGGTATGCTGTCCATTTGACCCCAGAGCCCCTCTTCTGCGTCCAGGAGGTGGGTGAACACTGTGTAGGATACTGACATCTCGTGCAATGCTTGCCAGTACAGTGTCAGTTGTATGGCGTGACCCGGTCTCACGTGAGTACGCGCCAGGTCATAGCCTAGAAACCTGGCCGAAAAGTGTCATGACCAACTGATTCCTGTGATATAATAGGTCTCGAGTTCGTAGGCTGGGGAGGGAAGGCATGCTCGGAAAGAGATCGGCGCAGCGGGGGCTGTTTGAGGCGGACCATGTTTACGTGGATCATGTTGGTCGGGGCTCCTTCTATGGTTTCCTGGCCAGCCAGCGCGGGC
>Ga0315274_10016386_pt1 | contig 10473 bp, 8 predicted proteins | sample YL17G02_20_MG_FD_203700 | JGI IMG/M metagenome (GOLD analysis project Ga0315274, IMG submission 203700) | Sediment microbial communities from Yellowstone Lake, YNP, Wyoming, USA - YL17G02_20 | ecosystem: Environmental > Aquatic > Freshwater > Lake > Sediment | place: USA: Wyoming | collected... | reverse complement strand
TGCCCTTGAAGTACCGCCAGCAAAGGATGGTCTGGGCGAAACGCTGCTTGAGGCCTTCGCGTTCCAGGCCACCTTTGAGTTGGGCTTCCACCTGGCGGCGCAGTTCCTCAAGGATCGCGGGCGAGATCGTTTCCGAAAAGACAAGGTGAACCGGCACATCGGCGATGACCATCTCCTGCTGGCTGCCGCCGTCGCCTGTGTCACCTTCGCCCTCGCCGCGTTCGCCCCCGCGCTCGCGGCAAATGATCCCCTCTTCTTCCTGCCCGACGGGCTCGTCCACGACTCCCGGAGTTTCGTTTGTGACTACCGACTCAAGGCGGGAGATGTCCACGAAGTCCACGAGCTTATAGATGTCCTTGCCTGTCTCTGTGCACTTGCGGGTGCCCCGGCCTTTCATCTGGACGTAGAGGATCTTGGACTTCGTGGGTCGAGCCATGAGGAGAACCTCAACGTCCGGGGCGTCAATGCCGGTGTCGAGCATCCCGATTCCAACCAGGACGATCGGCTGGGGCTCCATGTTCGGGTCCCTGTGCGCCTGGTCAATGATCGCCTTGCGCTCATCAGGCCCGGTGATTCTCTGGAAGTCTTGAATGCGCCTCCCGGCATCCGCCATCTCATTGTGGACGGCCACGATGAACTTCTCGGCAGCCGCGTCGTTGGGCATGAGGCTGTTCCGCCGGTTATATTCCGAAATCAAGGCATACCGTAGGTTCTTGGCGTGGGCGATGCTGGCCGCGAAGACGATGGTCTTCACCGGCTGCCGAGTGCCGAGGATGTCCTCGAAGTACTTCTCCGCGATGAGGCGGTTTCGCTGGGGCACATCCACTGCCCGGCCGAGCTGCTCCGGCTCGAAGTCGAAGCCCATGTCGTGGACGCCTTCGAGGTCCACGTTCGTGTGGAACTTATGATGAATACAAGCGGCCAGGCGCTCCCACTCCGAAACTTCGGGGTTGGTCTCGCCCTGGCGGATGGTGTAGCGGTAGACGGGACCGCGATACTGCCCAGGATCGGTGAAGAAGCGATCTGTGTTCACGGTTTCCTTGTCGGCGGGCGTGGCGGTGAGGCCGAGAAGGATGGCCCCTCCCTGAGCGAAGTGGTCTAGCACGCCGTACCAGTCCCCGAAGTACGAGCGATGGCACTCGTCTAGAATGACAAGACCGAAGTGCGCCGGTTCATAGCTGAGATACTTGCTGCGGACGGCCAAGTGCTGGACCGTGGTGACCAGAATATCCTGGTGCCTGTCCTCCCTGGAGCCGGTGGCACGGCCGATATTGAAGTTGTCACCCAGGTGATCGTTGAGCTTTTTCACCGTCTGGACGGCCAGGGCGTCCCGGTCCACGAGGAAGAGGGTTCGGCGCACCAGCCCCACAGCCCAGAGCTTGGCGATTGCGCCGGCCGCGGTGATCGTCTTGCCCGTGCCCGTCGCCATTTGCAGGTACATACGTCGCCGCCCGGCCTGAGCCGCGCCGAGTACTTGGGAAACCGCCACGCGCTGGTAGTCCCGAAGGGTCCCGTGCAGCTCCATCGCCTGCGGACGGAAGAACTCGCCGAACTGGGCAGGCGTCGGGAAGTCAACAATCCTTTCGGGGAGGGTGTTGGCCTTCAGGTTCTGGCGAAGAAAGACTTCGCCGTCGCTTGCAACCAGGAGTGGCACATCGTGGCCGGTGTTGTGCTTGTAGGTTCGGGCGTATCCCTTGGCCTTCTCCAGCGCCGCCCACAGGTCTTTGCCTGGCCGCTTGGCTTCCAAGATGGCCACAACCTTTCCATCGTGCAGAAAGACCCGGTCGGCTTCCTCACCATCCAGGTGGCCTCGCCAGCGCTTGCGAGTGACCGTGAAGTCGGTGATGTCCCACCCCCGTTGGCGAAGGTGTTCCTCGATCAGGATTTCCGCTTCGTCTTCGTTGATCGGCTTCACCTGGGCGCCTCCTATTGGCCTTCCGGGAAATACTGATTCAGGAGATCAGCGCCGTTGTTGCCCATACTGCGCAGCAGCTCCTCGATCCTCTGCATGGCCGTTACTCGGGAGCGAGATCGATCCTGCGGTGCATCTATGTGAGAAGAAGGTTACCATCGCAGCCGGAGGGGAGCAGATACCGTCACTTCCGTCTCAGGGTGTCAAGTGGTACCCAGTCTCCTGGCGCCCGTTCATACTTCCATACCTTCCATCCATCCGCAGCTCGTTTGGTAATCGCACTCGCGGCAGCGGAGGGAGAAGTGTACTTCTTGCCCTGGAAACAAATGTTTCCATCAAGACCAACTCTAGCCTTGTGGCGGTGACCTTTGTAAGCGAGTCTCAGTGTGGCTTTGCGCTTAAAGTAGCCGGCAAGTTTCGGGGCTCGTTCTGTTGTTGGGAGAGGCGTCCGCCTATGTCCACGAGGCTCCTGCGGTTCCACTTCAAAGAGGGAGTCTCGCTCCCGCCGTTGACGGGAAGCTATCTCCCGACGAAACAGCCTGCGCAAATCCTGCGACTTGACGAACCGAGGGAGCATTTCATTACCCCTAGGGCTCGCAATCCTAAGAACCAGTGCCTCAAGCTCCCGCAGATGCTCATCCCCAATGGTGAGGTAAACGCTGAAACGATCCCAAGTGTGCGCGTGCCGGTCACCAAGGTGTTGTTTCAGACGTCTTCGGAGATTGGATGCCAAGCCGACATAGTAAAGACGGTTCCCCTTGTACAAGGCATAAACGCCGTGCCGCCCTCTCACGTATTCACGAATGACGTCCGAGAACTGCTCGAGTGCTCTCCGCGAGATGCCCTCAAGATGCTGGCATACGAGTTGTGTAGGTCTTCCCCTCATCGAGCTCCGTCTCACGCAGATATGAAAAAGAAAAAAGAATCCTAAGTGTACCTGCAAGGCAAGAAATATCAGAGTGGAGACCAACTTGCAACAAGAACTTGATCTGTGAGCTTTGGAATGCCGGTGCGTACTCGGGCCGCAGGAATGACGGCCGCCACTCAAACAGACAGGGTTTGTAGGAAGACAGGAGAATAGAACCGTTGGTCTGTTGACGCGTTGGATTGGAAGAACAGCGAAGACCACCCATCGGGCAGTCCTCGCACTTGCAGGTCTGGTTACTTCTCCCCCGCCATCGCAGCTCTGAGCCTGTTAGAGAGCGTTCCTCCCTTGTTTCCGACGCGGTCCCGTGGCCCAACATTCAGGTCGCGAAGTAAACTGCCGGGTGCACCACGAGCTAGGTCGCCTACTCACCCTTTCCTTTCTCGACGTACATTAAGCCAGGAATAAGGCCCTTCGGGTGTTTTCCAGACGATAAGACCTCATGGCGACGGAGCCGCGTGCCTTGCTTGTTCACGAGGTCGTAACCCTCTGACAGAAAGTAACGAATAAGACCGCGTTCAATCAGGGGAAGGCATCTATCAAGTTGCTGGCCCGGCTTGGTACTGATGCGACCTGCGAGAACGACGCGGTGTCCAGCCTTGGCGTTTCTTAGATGCTGCATGAGACGCAGATTGTTCAATTGACTCTTCACACGACTACGAATGTTGGTTGCCTTGCCAACGTAGAGCGCTTCAAACTGCTTTCCCCACCTACGCCCGAAAACATAAACACCAGGAACACTTGGAAGCTTGTCTAGAACAACCTTGTAAATGAGGTTTTCACGCGTTGCGTCCTTCATAGGAACGGGTCGCAACCACTCCACGAAGAGTTTCATTCTCGAATCCTCCATTCACATTGCCTGGCTTCTTAACGGTGTGGCTGAACAGCGAGGGACGGCGCGGCTGTTGCTCTGCAAGAGCCGTGACGCCGAAGCACCGTCCGTCTCGAGCCACTGGTTGAGCCCTATTCGGGACACTCACAGGGCATTTTTCCATCGGCCCATCCAGAGTACAGGCGTATTCCGTCAACTTCCTTCAGAAATGTGAGCTTCCCCTTTTCTGCCTTCCGACGATATAGAGCCAGGAATCTGGCGAAGTCCTGAAAATGGTTCTCTCGGTCGGAGAGTACAAACGACTGAACTACCATTATCGCACAAGCCGCGTGCAAACGCTTTGCCTCAAGCACGGCAGATGCAGTCCGGTGCAGCAGTTGGTACCGAATGGAATCGGGCACGGAGTCGACGAGGCCTATGTTCTCGAGGATGTGCTGCAAACGGATACGATAGCCCTTCTCAGACGTCTTTCGTCTCCACTGGCCCACGGTCGGACCGAAATCCTCGCGTGCCTTCCCTTCGACCATCAGGCAAATCAGCCATGACCGTGACGCCAAGAGAGCGAACACATCATTCTGGGAAGCTCGAGGCCCACCCTTCAACGGAACTCTATACTCCGGTGTGGCGAACACCAAACGAGCTGAGCGAAGCCCTGAATCCTCTGCATGCGCAAACATATCCGCTATCTCAGGTGGAATCCCTCGGGCAGTTTCCCACGCACATGCCGTTGCCATCGCCGAGTACCCCGCTTGCCAGTGCTTCTCGGGGTCGGCAAGAAGGGCTTTCCAATCATGCACACATCGCGTGGGAACCATGATACGTTTCTCTTTCATCCTATTCCTCCTGGCCCAAACAGCAAGCGTCGGCCATCACCTTCAGATGCCAGCCGCACGTGACAGTTTTCCTTACCAGTTCACGCCGCAGTTGTAAACGCTGTTTTGATTATCGATATCGAATTCTCAAAAGTCTTTGGAAAGTACTGAAACCGCTGAGTTGCTCCGGGGCCCAGTAGCTGTCGGAACCGCGCTTCCACTTCTCCTGTGGTATCCGGATTGAATACCCAGAAACGCTGCAATATGGCTTGTCCAACAGTACCCAGTGCATAAAGATACCGGAAGAACGAGTCAGACAGAGGCAGGGAATAACCAATGATAAAAATGTGTTCTGCCTCGCTCAGCTCCTTGGCGGCTCGCGACCAGACGCGAGAAAGCACCCTGTGGTGCTCGAGCTTACCCCAAGTCGGAGGGACAATGACAGGTTGGGGTTCGACTTTTTGGCCGCAGTGTTCAAAATCGCGAATGCGGGAGCCTATCAGTAGCTTAACCTGACGGAGGTGCGTATTAACCCGAAGGTTCCATGTGTGTCTTTGGAGGTATTGGTCGAGTTTCCAGGGTACTATCGCACTGCATTTCGTACATCGGGCCCAGTTCAGAGAGCCGTGTAGTTTCAGCACCGGTATCCCGGCCTCGGTATCCGTTCCCAGTGCATACTGCACCTGAGTAGATTGGTGGTGGAGTGCGTAGTCCACGGCCACGTCGTAGTTGAACGTTATGATTGACACCGTTTGCCTAGGCATCGCTTCTTGGACAAGAAACTGGACTAGTTTCCCGAAATCTTCGTATGGCACCGGGGGATAGGCGTGCTGAGTGCGCACCGGAAGCATTAGCGTTTGCTCCACGGTTTTCACTATGACAGCTCGCATTGCAGTGAGGAGATCATCAATTTGTTCATCGTTATAGCTTCCGAACCTGTGGATTGTCTTGGCCATTTCGTAGGCGGCAAAAACGGATTCTACGTTCTGAATGTCCAGCTGGGATTTTGAATGGACTTGTTGGAGAACGCTCATACCCCCAAAAATGGCTTGAAAACTCTCGGCTGCGTCAGATACCTTCCCACTCTCCAAGACCCCGCGCGCCACGTCCAGAAATTCTAGCATGAGTGGCGTTCCGGCTTGCTTCGAGGCTCCAGCCCCGAAGATGAAGACGACTTTGCTCATCGCAGAATCTCCTGTTCAAAGGAGGATAACGTATAGGATTGTATCCGGAGTGCTCATGGCAGTAAGGCACGGTTCGTCAGGAGACGGACGAGCCTAAGCATTCTGGATACGATTTGTTGAACTTACCCGCTTCACACTTACCTATGGGGATTGTATCGGAAGACAGAGGTTGTTTGCAAGGCTTTTGGAACTGCGATTTGTTTGATGTGTGAGCACGTGAGTAGAAAAGGTGCAGGGTTCTGCCAGTCTGGAGGCGGCCCTTGATATCTTGCTACAGAACGAGCAAGGCCGCCTATCACAGACGGTCCTCACTCAACTCGCTACTTCTTCCCCGTCATCACAGCTCTGAGCCTGTTGCCCAACGTTCCACCCTTGTTGCCAACGCGGGCTCGCGGACCGATGTGCTTCTCAGTGAAAGCCTGCGCGACTTTGCCAATCGATGCCTTAAGAACTGCCAGCGGAATAATCTCCTCGCTCTCAGGCTTGCCTTTCACCATCACGCGGATGCCCTTGTCGGTCTTCTCGACGATGAAGCTCACCTTGGGGCTCACGTTCTCAGAGCGTCCACCCGGAAATTCGCAGTCCACTCCGGCCTTGCGGCAGGCTTGCCGGTACGGCGTTACAGTCTCTCGGTAGGCCCCCTTGGCCTGATCCACCAGGGCTTCGGCCTTCTGAACCAGCGCCTTCGCGTCAGCCTCGGCTGCTTCGAGCTTGGCCTTGGCAGCGAGCACCGGCTTCCGCAGGGCATCGAGGTCGGGAGCTTGGCAGTTTGACCCTTGGTCTCGCGTCGGTTCGCCGCTTTTGGCCTTTTTCGCGTCCTGGGGCTGCTCAGGTTTCACCGCCACCTTGGCCTGTCCGTTGCTTTTCTTCGCCTTCTTTGCCATGTTTCTCACCCCCCTTCTAGGAGCTTTCCGGGCAGCCAGCTGGGCTGCCGCCTAACTCCATGAACGCTCTGGCTGGGAAGGCTATCAAGTAGAATCTGAGGCTCAGGCCAAGATTCTTTCAGCGGGAAAGCAGGGCAGAAAGCGGGGAGAAGGCGCGGTCTGTGGCGTGAAACTCAGGGGACTCTAGTCAGATGTACCCCTGGCGGGAGATCGTCGGAAAAACGCCGCTGTAGGTGGCCCTTTTCAGTGGCAGAATCGATTCTAGAGGGGAAGCAGAGGTGTGAACGATGTTAGCGGTAGTGTGAACTGCGGTTACAGCGGGCTGCTCGAGGTCTCGGCGAGTTGCGAGTTAGCCAACCACCGTCAAAGCTGAACTCTATCTCTTCACAACGGGAGACCTCATACGAGTTGGGCGGCGCTGTCTAGAGAACACCCGCTTGCGTCAGGTAAAGCCGTGTTGCGGGAACGGGTTCGCTCCCGCAGGCAGGGCAGGGTCTAGGCTGCAACCCATCGTAGCCCACGCAATCCACACAATAGACCCGCTTGCAGGGAACGCACACGAGGCCCCGCCACTGTTCCATGGCTCGTAGGGTTGCGTCTTGGCCAAGTACTGAAGCGTGCGGCATGCTTCTTCGCGGATCGCCGATGTACTCGAGTTGCCGATGGCAGGCTGAACACCTCAAGAGAGTGCCGGTAGAAACCTCTGAACGCGTCACGAAGGTACCTGCCCCGCATCTAGGACAGGCAAGTTGGCCAGATTCGACCGGAGAATCGCACAGAGCGCATGCTTTGAGGCCTCCCATGCCGTCGGCCGGACGCTGTCGACGTGGCTCGCGAGATCCAGATTCGCCGTTGCGCTCATACTCTCCGTAACGATCGGTGCCCGATGGAAGTGTGATAAGACCATAAGATGCCGCGGCTACTGCTGGTCCAGAACGTTTCCACCAGACTAGCCAGTCCTCCCGACGCTTGTAAGTGAGACCTGTGATCTTCTTGAGCGCGTGAACTGTCAGTAGATGTACAAGTTGTACCGTACTGTGTTGAGAAGGTCGAAACAGACGCTGAAGAATGGAAAGGGGTTCAAGATCGGCAAGGATTCGGATCAATCGCGGAACATCTTGCGGCCTGTCGAGGCTGTGGAAAAAGCGAGACAAATGGAGATGAAACCCGTCGCTCAGGGAGAGACGGTCATGAGGATTGATGAACCGGTGCAACAGGGGCTGGAGCGCGGCGGAGTCACCGATGACGCATAGGACGACATCGCTGCCCCAGTGACCCGCCTCGAAGCGCTGGATGAAGTAGTCAAGCTTCGATCTGGCTAGCAAGCGAAGCAGCTCCGTAACCAGAGAGTACGAGACGGATGGACCAAGATATCTGGACAAGAACCTCTCGCACACTAGGGCCAGTGCTTCGAGGGTCGGAGCGTTCGCTTGAGCGTATTCCTCAATGTGGGCGAAGAACTCCCGGAGGAACAGCTGATCTTCCTGGGTAAGTGACCACTGAACAGGCCGGAGCGGTTCCGGATGCAGACCGCGGTACTTCCCCAAGAGACCGTTGAAGTAGCGCACGAGTTGCTCGCCCACGGTTCCGAAATCGGGTTCCATCCACTTTCTCCTCATCGTGCCTGTTGATGCCACACAGTTGGAGTGCTCCGACCCACGCCTAGCGCGGCACAATTAACGTCCGAGTGCTATACCTGTCATCCCTGGCCCAGATTTGAGACAGTCGCCCGCGGCCGTCGAATTCGAAAGCCCATCTAATCAGACAGTGTACCCCAGCACTGCAGAAATGGTCCGGGAGAACAATCGAAACGCAATAGGCGGTGCGGCCGTCTTCGTAAGGAACGGACCCAGCTGTGAATTGCCCGGATTTCAACTGGTAGGGGGGCACGTACCTGGGAATAACCTGAAAACCTGCCTCGGTGAGCCTCTTCGGCCAACCCGCGACGATCTCGAGAAACCGTCCCTTTGCCATACCGAGCGCGATGACATTCTCTGGAGTAAACGGGGGATTATACACAGGCCTGTCGAATGGCGTGAGTGGCCATTTGAAATCAAAACCGGATTGGAACTCCATGTCCCGAAGGCGGTCGTAATCGAACTGGAGTTCAAGACCATGGCACCTGACTACCTTGACACATCCGTGTGGGCGAAAGAATGTATCTATCTCTGCCTTACAGGGAACTCCTAGAGCTTTTATTGCCTGAGCTACAGACATTCCGAATTTGACCGTGGCAGCTCCACCCGAACGCAAGGTCACTCGCTGGCCCTCTTGGGGAGCCGCGTGTTGGGCAAGGCCGCAGGACAACACGCAGAGCAGGCTTGTGCTGGCCAAGAAGCGCCATGTTGTTGCCATGATTCTCACGGACATATCCGTTCTCCTCCTTTACATTGCCTCAATTACATTGCCTCAATGCGTGATAGCCGGAGCCCCGGGAGTGCAGAGCGACCGCGTGAAGAGCGTCTTTATCTGACCTGACCCGGAAGCGACAGTAATGTGAACCGCGTTCTCACCACTGAGCACCGCGTTCACAGGTGTGAAGCGCGCCTACCGGAGCAAAACGAGCTTCCGCGTGGCCACGAGGGCGCCTGCTTCGAGAACAGAGTTGCCGCTTGCTGTCCTCCCCTTAGTTCGCGGGACTGACTTGACCCAATACGGGCCGTCCGGAGACGCCGTAATCTGGAGGTGCTCGTAGTATCGTTGGTACCGGTATCAACGCTACACCACAGAACAAACCGCTACCGCCGCCAGATTCTATTGTCGAAACGTTCCTGCCGTGCTGGAAAGCCTTTGTCCAGTACCTGTTTCTGATCCTCACCCCAAGAACGACCTTGCAGCCAAGGCGGCATTGCATTTTTCGCTCTCTCCTCCCGCATCTTAGCTGCAGCTGCTTCCTGGGCATCTCTTGTCGCTATCGCCTTCCTAATGGCCTCATCATCTATTCCATATTCGCAAACTGTCCGGTAAGCTTCGGGGTTGCCAATAATCAAGTACTCAAGGGATTCAAGAACACTCTCCCGGACACAACTCTCGGCCCCCGCCAGACCTTGTTCATAGACATTGGCGGCCAATTCAGGGTTGATTTCAGCAAAAACCGCAAGCGAGGCGCCAGCTTCACGCCTGACATTCTCAGAATCATCCTTAATCCCCTGCCCATAGAGTTCGGCCGCCAACCTAGGATTGACCTGTGCTAAGGGTCTCAAGGCAATAGCTGCACCAGCTCTGATAGACGAATCCTTGTCGTTCATCTCCTTCCTATAGAGATCAGCGGCCAATTCGGGACTAACGGGGACCAAGTCCCAGATTGTAGTGGCGGTGTTGTATCTGACTTTGGGATGTCGGTCACCTAATCCCTTCCTGTAGAAGTCTAGGAACAATTCAAGGCTGAACGTGGACAGAATTCCCAGAGAATGGGCCGCTTTAGCCCTGACCTCCGGGTCTTTATGGCCCAGGCCTTGCCTAAAAACCGCTATGGCTAACGCGGGTCTATTCCCTGCTAGAGTCCCAAGAAGTCGTTCATCAATCATTGTGATATCCCAGTTCCAGGACTGTATTCCCAATTTGCTCAGTTCCTCATCTAGTCCGAGATTATCCAGCTCTTTGCGAGCTTTCCCTTCCTTTGCCATTTCTACAAGACGAGACTTAATGCTATCGGCATTGACGGCAATAACAGTGCAGCAAAGGAGAGCAAGACAACCTTCAAGATAGATTATTGCTGCTGGCACAACAGTGATCAGCGTCCATATCCCCATCTCTTCAATAAATGTCCTGGCTGTTAAGTACGTCAAACCACAAGCGAGCAAGAAACATACAATCCCGATGATAAGACCGGCAAGGTTGCCGAGCATTTCTGTCCCCCTTGTCTCGAGTCTCTTGTCAGCGACCCTATCCCTGACCTTACCCCGTTGTTCTATCCAATCCCAG
>Ga0315274_10016385_pt1 | contig 10473 bp, 9 predicted proteins | sample YL17G02_20_MG_FD_203700 | JGI IMG/M metagenome (GOLD analysis project Ga0315274, IMG submission 203700) | Sediment microbial communities from Yellowstone Lake, YNP, Wyoming, USA - YL17G02_20 | ecosystem: Environmental > Aquatic > Freshwater > Lake > Sediment | place: USA: Wyoming | collected... | reverse complement strand
GATCCCCTGTTGCGGCGTTTCGTATGAGCGGAACGGAGATCCTGGCCGCCGCTGATCTCGTGTCCTGGTTGGATTCACTGCAACAGGGGATCCAGGGCAAGGTGATTCTTGTCTATGACGGGTGTGAGTCGGGTTCATTTGTGAGTGCAGTTGCGCCTCCCCCCAACTACGCAAACAAACGCATTGTGATAACAAGCACTTCGCCACAGGAAAGTGCCCATTTCGTCACGAACGGGACTGTGTCCTTCTCCAATTTCTTCTGGACGCGGATCTTCAATGGGGATTCCGTGGGAGAGGCGTTCGCAGTAGCTGTCGACGCCTTGAGTGAAGCCTTGTCCTTTCAGCATCCATTATTGGACGACAATGGTAACGGCATTGCGAATGAGACGGGTGATGGAATCGTGGCAGCCAACACATTCATCGGTAACGGGGCTTCTCAGCGGTGGGGAAGTCCCCTCATCGAGGCCGTGTCTCCGCCGCAGAGCATCAGCGACGCCTCAACAGCCACAGTATGGGCGGACCCTGTCACCGATTCCGACGGCGTGGCTACTGTATGGGCCGTCATCCGGCTCGCCGACTACCAAGGCGAAGCCGCGGATAATGCGGTGGCCGGTCTGCCTTCCGTGGAACTGCTTCCAACGGGTGAAGGAAGCACCCATTTCGAGGGCACGTACAACGGGTTCACGCGGGCTGGAACATACGACGTTCTCGTATACGCTCGTGATCGTCAGGGCAACACTTCCGCTCCTGTCAAGACCACCGTAACAGTGGACAATCCCCTCTCCCGAAAAGCGCTCATCGTCGCCGGCGGGTCTGCCTCCGACCGGGCCTGGCCATCTATCGAGCACATGGCACAAGGGGCCCGTCAAGCCCTGAAGTTTCAAGGATACTCCGACGATGACATCTACTATCTCAGTGACGGCGCCTCCGAAGGCGTTGACGCGCCCCCTACCTTGGCTAACATCGAGCATTCACTTACAGCATGGACCGCAGCCGACACTCAGGACCTTACCGTATACCTCACAGGTCCGGGGCAAGAGCAGTCTTTCACAGTTTCTTCAACTGAGACGCTTGCCGCCACGCAACTGGACTTCTGGTTGGACACACTCCAAGCGACGTTGCCCGGGAGAGTCACGGTCATATATGACGCGGACTTCTCGGGAAGCTTCCTCCCCGAACTGATACCTCCACAGGACAAGCCTCGGTTAGTGTTGACAAGCACCGACGCTGTTCAGACCGCCGAATGGCTCTTGGACGGAGATGTGTCCTTCTCTGAGTACTTTTGGTCGCGGGTTTTGAACGGGGCGAGTGTATGGAAAGCGTTCGATTATGCAGCCGAAGCCATGCGGTCGGCGGGTAACGGCCAGAGCGCCCAATTGGACGACAACGCTGATGGGATATACAGCGAAACGGATGGTGTCGCTGCTCGCACCTATAACTTGGGTTTCGGCGTCTTGTTGGCGGGCGATGATCCCCTGGTAGGTTCGATAGTCGGAGAACAGATCTTGATCGGAGGTACGTCGGCCACGCTCTGGGTCGACCACGTCACGACGACAGGCATTATAGATGCCGTCTACGCGCTTATCGTTCCTCCCAACTCTGGTGCAAAGGTAGCATCTGCGAAGAGTGCAGGGCTTACAGTTGCGCTGCGGCAAGTGGGCCCGCATCGCTATGAATTGGAATGGAGCAATTTCTGGGCAACGGGCGACTATCTCATATCGGTGTACGCGGTGGATCGCCATGGGAACGTGTCCATGCCGAAGCAGACAGTAGTCCATCAGGAGAATGGTCAGCCTGACGGCGACACGGACGGGGACGGACTGCGCGATAGCTGGGAGACCACGGACCTCGATCCTAGTACGCCCGGGGTTTGGAATCCGTTTGACCCCTTCAACACAGACAGCACTGGAGACAATCTCAATCCCCATCCGGACGGAGTTCCGGACGGCCAGAACGATTGGGACGGCGATGGGATGTCCAACAGCGACGAATTCAAGTTCGGTTTCAATCCAATCGATCCGGAGAGCTTCGGCGAAATGCCCCTGTCGCCTTGGCTAGGCGTATCTGTCAGTTTGCTGGGAATCCTCCGAATCGCACTGAAGAGGCTGCATCGCCGCTAGTCGACTAACGCGATGAAGTCCCCATCCACGGCGGCGGGTGAATTGCCGAAACTGATCGTCCTGAGCCGTGCGGTGCGTGACATCCTTTCGGGCAATCGGTCCTCTCTCACGCTGGATTTGGCTGAAGCATCTATCCGTGTGAGTCCGTATTCGTCCGTGGATGAACTGACGTTTCCACGCTCAGCGGTTGCCTTTGGCGCGGCGGGCATGCGAGACTTCTCTGAGCAGGGAGGGAAAATGCTATGAACGGGAAAGCATGCAGTCTCGCAGTGATTCTCCTCGGCGTTGTTCTGGTTGCGGGAGCAGGACAGGCCGAAACGCTTTGGACAATCGGCGTTCCGGACGGGCAATACAAGGAATTGGCCATTGCCGGAAGGCATGCGGATTACGTTGCTCGTTTTCCGAACGACGTCGTTTTCCGGGTGCCGAGAAGCAAACCGGATCAGGATTGGCCCTTTATCCAGCCGGGTCCTGGAGATGCTTGGGCCGGAGGACGCGCGCATCCGTTCCGCATTGAATTCCGTCTCAACTCCAAACCTCACGGCGGGTACCGACTCAACATCTTCTTGGTCGATACCCACTCGACCAGTCCGCCGGTCCTCGAGATCAACGTAAACGGCCGCTCGAAGCACACGTTTCAACTCCCTGCCGGCGGCGGCGATGGCGCGCTGACCGATCCGAAGGCCGGGCGCAAGCACTCCATTCCGGTCGTATTCCCAGCGGACGCGCTGAACAAGGGACCGAACGTCATCACGCTCACGGCGGTCGAGCATAGCTGGTTGCTCTACGATGCAATACTGCTGGAATCGGGCGTACCCGGCGACGGCCCCGACGTAAGTGCGATCGAGGCGAGTTCGTCGCCCTTCTTCCGTTCCGAAAACGGGGAGTTGCGTCAGGCTATCCGTCTCAAGGCGAACAACCTCGGTCTCGAGGGCGATTGCGAAATCGCCTTGTCGGGTGCGAGGCAAGAGTCGCGGCAGGTCCACCTCGTTGAAGGAGAGAACGCGTTCACGATCCTGGTGAAGCCGTTCGAGCGCCCGGAAGCAGTCCACGTGACGATGACCACGCCAGCCCGGAAGAAGGAAGCGGATTTAGAAGGGCGGCCCGAACGCAAGTGGAAGATTTACGTCGCGCCTTCGGCTCACACGGACATTGGATATACGGACCTGCAGGAGAGGATCTTCGAGCGGCACAACTCGAACACGGCTGCCGCGCTCAAAGCCTGCGAGACGCATCCGGATTTCAAATGGAACCTCGAGGTGTTCGCGCAGGCGGACTGGTATCGCAAACAAGGTGACGACGCGTTCAAGACACTCGAGCAGCGGATCATCGAGGGACGCATCGGCCTGACCAGCCTGTACCTCAACATGCTCACGGGCCTGTGCTCGGGAGAGGAAATGGTCAAAGTGCTCGAACCCGCACAGAGCTTCGGACGCGCGCACAATGTCCCCGTGACCGTCGCGACGCTCACCGATGTGCCCACGGCCGTGGGCACGCTGCCGATGTTCCTCAATCAGGCCGGCGTGAAGTACTTCGCCGAGGGCATCAACGAAGACCGCGGCCCGGTGTTCAAGTACGCCGACAAACGTATGATCCAGTCGCCGTTTTGGTGGGAAGGTCTGGACGGCTCTCGAGTCATGGCCGTTTTCACGCGCGGTTATGCCCAGGCCGGAGCGCTCGGATTGCGTGACGGCGTCGAAGCCCTCGAACGCAGACTGCCCGGCTGGATCCAAGCCCTTGACCAGCCGGATTACCCGTGTGATGCCCTATATGCCAACGGCGCGTTTTCGGACAACGAGTCCGTGACGACGCGCTATATCGAGGTTGCAAGTGATTGGAATAAGGCCTGGGAATTTCCACAGATCATCGTTGCCCGCGCGGATGAATTCTTCCAATATGTCGATCAGAACTTCGCGCAAGACCTTCCGGTATTCCGCGGCGACATGGGCTCCTATTGGGAAGACGGCGCGGCATCGTCGGCTTACGAGACCGGCATGAATCGAACTGCGAAGGCGCGTCTCAACATCGCTGAACGTTGGTTTGCGTTGACCGCCGCGCAGGATCCCAAGTTCGAGTTCCCCCGCGCCGACTTCGCCAAGGCATGGGAAGACGCAATGTACTACGACGAACATACCTGGGGCGCGGCGGGGAGCATCTCGGACCCAAGAGGCGAGCAGACCGTCAAACAGTGGGAGTACAAGGCGTCATACGCCAGACGCGCAACGGAGATGGCAACGAACCTCTTCCAGCGTTGTGGGCAAGAGATCCTTGACAAGAAGCGCCAATCTGGTTCCCGCGGAGAAGACGGCGGGAATTATCTTGTGGTCTTCAATGAGTGTTCATGGCCGCGCGACATTGAAGTCCCGATCGCCGACGGGGGTAAGACGCGCTTCTTTGTGGCGAAGCAGGTCCCGCCCATGGGCTATCGACACCGCAAGTCAGAAGCCCTGAAGGCTGATCCCGAATGGGCCTCGCTGCTTCACAAAGGTCCGGACCAATATACGTGGGAAACGCCGAGTTTCCGCTACAGGATCGATCCGAAGACCGGTGCATTTTCGAGTATCGAGGATCTGCGGACCCATCGCGAGTGGGTGGACGCCTCAAGCGGCTACGGGGTCAATCAGTTTCTCTATGTCACCGGCGGCAAGGACACGTCGCTAGTCCACCCCGGCGCCAAAGCCGCGCCGGCGCTGCAACCCGTATCCCATGTGGAGACGGAAGTCCAAATGCTCCCGGCCGCCGCTGGCTTTCTTCCATCTCTGAACATAGTCCGAAAGGGGCCCGGCCTGCCGTGCGTCACAACAACCTGCTGGTTCCTCCCCGACGGGCATCTACAACTTCTCAACAGAGTGGTTAAGGAAGAGACCACTGAAAAGGAAGCAGGGTACTTCGCGTTCCCGTTCAAGCTGGATGCGCCGGACAATGCGCGAACGTTTTTCGATCTGCCTTACGGGATCGTCGAGGCGGATCGCGAGCAACCGCCAGGCGCGGATCGCGAGTGGTACGCGGCGAACAGTTTCGCGGCAGTGAGCGACGACGAGATCGCCGCGTATGTTGCGACGCGCGAAGCGCCGCTGTTCACGGTCGGCAACATGAATCGCGGCGCATGGCCCGCGAAGGTGGACAACAATCGCGGCACGGTTTTTGCCTATGTTTTCAACAACTACTGGCATACGAACTACAAGGCCTCGCAGGGAGGCAGAACCCCGTTCAGCATCCCGTTCTCGTTCGCGATTAAGCTCACCGATCGGGGCTTCGATCCGGTAGCGGCCACGCGGTTCGGTTGCGAGCACCTTATGGGGGATCCGGTTTTGCATATTGTACCGGCGCGTGGCGCTGAGGAATCCCTCATCAAAATGGACGACGGGCCGGTGATGCTTGCGGAACTGACGCAGGACGACAGCGGACGATTACTCGCGCGCTTGTACAACCCATCGGATGAAGCCGCCTCGACTTCGCTCGAATTCCCGAGGCTGCGCATCAAGAACGCCTGGAAGACGGATCTGTTCGGGCACAACGAAGAAGCCATACCCGTGAAATTAGGACGAAAGATCCCGGCATCCGTCCCTGCGCGCGGTATCGCAACACTCGTCATCGAAACTCAGGCAAAATGATTCGGACAATAGGGCCGGTTTCTCCGAACTTATGAGCAAATTCAACGCGATGCGCAGTAGGTCCCATCTCAAGGTGCGACCAACTGGAATGGGCCGTAAATCCACGGTCCGAACTGGACCGCAGACCTACTCTGTTCAGGACATTCGAAAGACCCATAGACCGCGCGTCATTCCCGCGAAGGCGGGAATCCAGTGCGGCGGTTGCGGTGTAGAATGTGCCCCCTGGATTCCCGCCTTCGCGGGAATGACGCCATAGCGGCATATTCCGCAAGCTCGGAAAAACCGGCCCTACTGAAGGCGCAGTATGTCGATCCGATTGAGCGGTGTGGACATTGTTGTCATTGTCGTGTACCTGGCGGTCGTCATTACGCTCGGGACCGTGATGAAACGGCGCGCCGCAAAGAACATCGGCAGCTATTTCCTGGGCGAGCGGCAGTTGCCTTGGTGGGCGCTGGCGATGTCGGGTAGCTCCTCGTATTTTGACATCACGGGCACGATGTGGATCGTGAGTCTGTTTGTTGTGATGGGCCTCAAGGGAATGTGGGTCCAATGGATCTGGGGCTTCATCATCCCCGCCTTCTACATGGTCTACATGGGCAAGTGGATCCGCCGCTCCGGCGTGATGACGGGTTCCGAATGGATGGAGACCCGGTTCGGACACAGCAAGGCCGGCGAACTCGCGCGCGCCTCGTACACGCTTTATGCCGTCCTCACCATCACCGCGTTTCTCGCGTATGGCGCAACGGGCATGGGCAAGTTCGGGGCCGTTTTCCTGCCGTTCAACGAGCACGTCTGCGCCGCGCTTATCATCGGTGTCACCGGAACTTACGTTATCGTCGGCGGATTTCACGGCGTAGTCCTGGTCGAGATCTTCCAGACGGTCGTGTTGAGCGCGGGCGCAATCCTGATCGCATGCCTGGGATTCCTGCGCGTATCTCCGGAGATGTTAAGCGCGAAGGTCGTCCCCGAATGGCACAGTATCGTGCCGAGATGGGACTTCGCATATCTCTCGGACACCAAGTATGAGTTCTTCGGCGCGCTGCTGATTATCTGGGTCATGAAAGGTCTCCTGCTTTCACTATCCGGCCCGGAACAGTTGTACGACTTCCAGCGATTCCTCGCGGCACGCACTCCAAGAGAGGCATCGAAACTCGGCGCCCTGTGGGGCGTGATCCACACCGTCCGCTGGCCCATGGCCATGGCCCTTGCCGTCATGGGCATCGTCGGACTCACCCAACAGGGGGACCCTGAGAAGGTCCTTCCTTCCGTGATACAAGGCATGCTTCCTGCCGGCGTGCGCGGGATTGTGCTTGCCGCGCTCCTCTCCGGATTCCTCGCCACATTCAACTCGACCGTGAACGGCGGCGCGAGCTACATCGTCAAAGACATCTACCACAAGTACATCAACCCGAACGCGACCCAGTCGCAGTTGATCTACGCGAGTTACATTGCCTCCGCATTGCTTATCGTGCTTGGAATCACCGTCGGGTTCGCCGCCAAATCCATCAACCAGATGTTTATCTGGATCATGGGCACGCTCGGCGCGGGCGTGCTCATGCCCAACGTCCTCCGCTGGTACTGGTGGCGCTTGAACGGCTGGGGCTACGCAGTCGCCACCGTCTCAGGAATGGCACTATCACTCGTTCAAGCCTTTGTTCCGTATTTTGCAGACTTGCCTTTGGACGTCACATTTCCAGCAATCGTGTTAATCGTTTTCGTCATCGCAATTGGTGTCACACTTGCTACCGAACCTACCGACCGCAAGACCCTCACTACCTTTTACGCCCAGGTCCGCCCAGCGGGCTTCTGGAAACCCATTGCGCTATCCACAGAATCACTCGTTCCCAAGTTCAACTTGGGAACGAGTGGCGCGGGAGGAAACTTGGAAACGAGCGGTACGAGCGGCACATTCAAACGCGACGCCCTCAACGTCATCCTCGCCATCCCATGGCTCATTGCCATGTATCTCTGCCCCGTCTACCTTGTCCTCCACCGTTTCCCCGAATCCGCCGCAGCATTCCTCCTAGTCGCCGTCCTTTCCATCACCCTCTACCACACCTGGTTCAAACACCTCGAAGACGAGTAGTGCCTCGGCGTACAGCCTTCAGCCTACAGCCTTCAGCCTCCATATATTAGCCCACCGCGTTGCACCGTTGGCAATTGCGGATTGGGGATTCTGGATTGCGGAGGAGCTTCTGAGAATGGGGCTTGGAGAGAAGAGAGAGGAACAAGACGCCCGCAGGGAGTGATCTTGGCCTGCTGGTACTGCGATCCGGGTCGCGAACGTCCTGCTGGATGCGATCCTGCGAGACGAGGGGGATTTGATTGACAGAAATGAACTCGGGCGCAGAAATTCGCATTTTGAGAGCGCCTATCTTTCGTCTCTCCAGAAATGCGTGTGGTATGCGGTGCCATGTACGTATCTGTGAATATCGTAGGCAAGAGCCAGATTGTCTACTTGATGCGGCCAAGTAAACTTGAGATGATAGTGAGATGCTTATGTATTGGCCAGAAATCCTATGGCGCGCCATTCAATCGTTTTGGACCTATGCGCTTGGGACAACATTGCTGGCCACTTTTCTCAAGACATCCTGGAATTACAGACATCTGCCGCATGAGATTGCGAATGACAAACGCTCGGCGGGAAGAAGAATTCGAAGGTCTTTACCGGAGTGGCGCTTCTGGGCAATCCTGTTTTGTCTGTGGGTGATAGGGGCTCTTCTCTACCTTCCTCCTAAGCTTGACAGAGAAAAGAATGCCACAATCGTCGAGGAACAAGGCAGGATAGATGAACTCGAAGAATCCAGAATGCAGCCCAAATCTGTGAACATCAGCCAGGAATCCAAGGAGCCGCTAAGCCCCAATACAGCTATCGTCGGAGACAACAATCAGATAACGGTAAATACGGAAAAAGAACCACGTCGGTTGTCCGGCGAAATGAAACAGCGGTTCATTTCTGGATTACAGGATTATCCCAAAGGAAAAGTCACTATATGTTCCCCTCTCAATGACATGGAGGCATACCAATTTGCCACTGATCTATACAATGCGCTAGATACCGCAGGATGGTCTCCCGACATTCTTCAAGTGGTATATGCGAAACCTTTTTCGGGTCTCAGAGTTGTCATCCGACAAGAGGGACGCCAATTGCTAGGAACAGAGGGACTACTCCTGGCACTTCAAGGTGCCGGTCTGAAGCCAGGAGTACACCTAGATCCAACGAAGCCTGATGAAGAGCCGCGCATCTCTATAGGCAGTAATCCAGACGGAACGTGATGCCTGAACTATCACCTTTCGGGTCAGCCTGGAATGGACGTCGGGTTATGACAAACTGAATACGTAAACTTCGGGGTGTCAGAGAGTCTGAAACATTCCTATCCGTGTTCATCGGTGTGTATCGGCAGTTCGTAATGTCCTTGCCAGTCCAGTTCGCGCACGTCTGGTTTGGCAAACTCGATGTTATAGGGCACTCACTGCTGCTCGATTCCGAGTTCGCGCCTGACCTGCTCGTAGGGAACTGCTCCTTCTCTTGCGATTTCCGCCAGTGCCTTGGCCGCCTCTTCACGCTCGATACGATCCTCAAGCTTCTCGATATGCTCTTCGAGGAGTTTCAGATCGCTCACACAGATCATGGCGGCTAACGGCTTGCCAGAGAAGAACGTTCACAATTTCAGGCCTGTCCTTTAGTCGTCATTCCCGCGAAGGCGGGAATCCAGGAGAAGGGATACGGCCTTAACAATACTGGATTCCCGCCTTCGCGGGAATGACCGCAGGCATCGGAAGCAAGACCGCCAAAGGCTCCCAATTGCAAATCTTATTTCACGGTAAGCCCTAAGTTCCGTGGGAATGGACTTGTTGCGTGCTTGGCGCGAGTAAATGTGAGACTGAATGGTCTTGCGGGTGTTTGCACGGGCTTGCTCTTGGACTTTCCCGTCCGCATAGCAGCCCTGCGAAGGAGTTAATCGCGAGACAACCAGGTCTTCGTCTCTTGGGAACGATTGAGCATCATGATGTGGATGCATCTTGACATCAGGCTCGGGATGTGGGATATTTGGGTTTATGCGAACGACACTGACGATAGACGATGACCTGCTTGCGGCTGCGAGGAGTCTTGCTCGCGCGAAGTCGGAAACGGTTGGTCGAGTTCTGTCCGATCTGGCCCGGCAGGGCTTGACTTCAACTCGCCGTGTTGGGAAGCGGGGCAGAAGCGGGTTCCCGGTGTTCCAAGTCCCTGCAAGCGCCCACCCCATCACGCTGGAGGATGTCAGGAAATTGGATGACCAGCCGTGAGCGTCGGGCTGCTGGACGTGAATATGCTGGTCGCGTTGGCGTGGCCGTCTCATGTGCATCATCGGCAAGCGCACGCCTGGTTCGCGGTAAACCAGTCCGCGGGATGGGCAACTTGCCCGCTGACTGAATGTGCGTTCGTCCGGGTTTCATCGAATCCGAAGATCGTCCCTGAAGCTGTCACTCCAGCAGAAGCGCTTGCTCTGCTGCGGGAGATGATCTCGCTGAAGCATCACGTTTTCTGGCCGGATGACATTCCCTTCCATCGCGCACCGGTGCCAACCGAATTGCTCGCCGGTCATCGCCAAGTGACGGACGCTTATCTTCTTGGCTTATGCATCCGGCATAAGGGCAAGCTCGTCACCCTTGACCGCAACGTGGCGGCGCTCCTCCCCTTGGGGCGTGCTAATCGGGACGCGCTGGAGATTGTGCCTGTCTAGGCAGATGGGGTC
>Ga0315274_10016383_pt1 | contig 10474 bp, 4 predicted proteins | sample YL17G02_20_MG_FD_203700 | JGI IMG/M metagenome (GOLD analysis project Ga0315274, IMG submission 203700) | Sediment microbial communities from Yellowstone Lake, YNP, Wyoming, USA - YL17G02_20 | ecosystem: Environmental > Aquatic > Freshwater > Lake > Sediment | place: USA: Wyoming | collected... | reverse complement strand
CGGCCCAACTTCGGCGTCACTTTCAACCTCTGCCACGCCCTGATGGTCGGGGATGAGGCCAAGATCCCGGCGCTCCTCAAAGAGGCCGCGCCGCGTCTGTTTGCCGTCACCCTCAACGGCGCCGACTCCGGCGCGGCGCGCACGGATTGGCAGCGTCTCATCCGGCCGCTCGGCGAAGGCACTTTCGACACCGCCTCTTTCCTCCGCGAGCTCGATCGCATCAAATTCCGCGGACCCATCGGCTTGCAGGGGTACGGTCTTTCCACTCCCCCCCAGGACCATCTCGCCGCGTCCATGCAGGCCTGGCGCACGCGGGTGGCCGGCGGCTGGCTGCCTCTCCCATTCGATGCCGGCCTTGCGGCATGGCGCGAGCCGCGCGGCAAATGGTTTGTCTCCGGCGGCGCGAAACTGAAACCGGACGACGATAAACTGCTGGCTGGCGGTCCGGGCGCGGGCGTCTTCGTCAACGCCGAGGATGGCCGCACCGTGAATCTGCTGTCGAGCGCCGAGATGGGGGACTGCGAACTGCACGTCGAGTTCATGATGGCGAAGCAATCCAATTCCGGAGTGTATCTGATGGGCCGCTATGAGGTCCAGGTGCTCGACAGCTGGGGCGTGGCGCAGCCGGGATACGGCGATTGCGGCGGCATCTACACGACCGGCGACGACTCCTTCGCCGGAAGTCCGCCGCGCGTGAACGCCTCGCTGCCGCCGGGCCAATGGCAAACTTACGACATCGTCTTCCGCGCCCCGCGTTTCAACCCCGCCGGCAAAAAGCTCTCGAACGCCCGCTTCGAGCGCGTCCTCCACAACGGCAAGGTCGTGCAGGAAAACGTCGAGGTGCCCAAGCCCACGGTGTCCGCCTCCTGGAACGATGAGAAGCCCTTGGGTCCGCTGATGCTTCAGGGCGACCACGGTCCCGTGGCCTATCGCAACCTCCGCTACCGTTCCACTCCGCGCGCGTCCCCGTGACGATTCGAAAGATGGAGACAGGTTCCGCCGCGGCAACCCTTGCATCGTGAGGCGATGAGGCGGCGGGCAAACTGGTTCTCAGCACTCAGCACTGTCTTCTCAATCCTCAGCACTCAGCACTGTCTTCTCAATCCTCAGCACTCAGTCCTCAGCACTCAGCACTGTCTGCTCAATAGCGCCGCCACCAGGCGCTTTGGGCCGAGGCGGGGGCTTTGGGCGCGGGCAGCAAGGGTATGGCCCAGAGTTCCCTGCCGTGGGCGTCATCCTCGGCCTGGAAAAGAAGCAAACCGTTCGCTTCGGCGAAGTAGATGGGCCAGGAACTCCCGGGACCGGGGACGATGTCGGTGACGCGAAAGGTGCCTTCGGGCGTGCCGTCGCTCGTCCAGAGTTCGCGTCCGTACGCGCCGCCGTCGTTGGCCTGGAAATAGAGGCGCCACTGCGCGCAAACGGTAAAACTAGGCCAGCCGCTGTTAGGGCCCGGCCAGATATCTTTGATGAGATAGGTTCCATTTTCCGTCCCGTCCGTCCGCCAGAGCTCGCGGCCGTAATCGGGAGAGTAAGCGGTGATACATAGAAAGTCTCTCAAAGCGGCGAGAGGGTAACCGTATCCGTCGCCCGTCCCCGGGTTGATGTCCTTCACGAGATGCGTGCCTTGCTCCGTGCCGTCGGTGACCCAGAGCTCCACGCCGTGAACGCCGTCCGAAGCGGTAAAGAAGAGTTTACCGCCCGCTCTCTTGAACACGCCGGTTCCGTCAGGAAAAGCGTCCGAGGAACCCGGATTTATGTCCTTGACCAGGACCGTGCCCGACGCCGTTCCGTCGCTTTTCCAGAGTTCCTGGCCGTGAACGCCATCATTGGCGGCGAAGAAGAATTGCCCCTGGAATTCTTCCCGGCTATAAGGGTTGCCGGTGAAGCAACCGTTCGCGCCGGGGTTGATGTCCCTGACCAAGACCGTTCCCGCCTCCGTCCCGTCGCTCTTCCACAATTCCATCCCGTGAACGCCGTCATCCGCCGCGAGGAAAAGGACGCCGTTGACGCCGGCAAAAGGGCCCGCGTAAGAGTCCGCCGGGCCGGGGTTGATGTCTTTGACCATATAGGTGTTGGCGGGGGTCCCGTCGCTGCGCCAGAGCTCGTAGCCATATAAAGAATATGGCGGCCCTGAAGCCCTGTTTGAGTACTGGAAGAAAAGAATATCGTTGACGCACACGAAAAGGGACGCGCCATTCCCTTGGCTGAGCGCGAACGTCCCCGCCTCCGTTCCGTCGCTTCGGAACGGTCTGCTATCAGTGAAGACACCCAGGTTGCCAAACCTCGCCCAACCCATGGGCGAGGTCTTATCCGACAGGACTACCGTTCCTTCAGATGAGCCATCGCTTTTCCAAAGCACTGCGTACCCAACGGCCTCGGTATAAGCGCGGAAGAGCACGATGTTATTCAGGGAAAAGACCTCGTTCGGGCTGCCCGAGTGGGAGCCGGGGATAAGATCCTTGACAAGAAACGCCCCTCCTCCTTCGGCGCGAACCGTGAAACCACACGAGAAGAGGGGGAAGAGGAAGATGGAAACAAGCACCGTTTTCATGATAAGCTTGGGCATATCGTCCGCCTTTTCTCGGTCGCCAAGAGTGTGAAAACAGGAAGGATTGAGTTGTATGTTGCTCATAAACCGGAGCGGGGCGGGGCTCAGCCCCGCCCCGCTTGTCCTATCGTTCCTCGGAAGGGGCGGTGTTCATTGCTCCTCCAGGTAGTCGGGTTCCTCCACGGCGTCGTTGTTAGGATCGGCCGCGCGCCAGATGTTCAGGTTGCCGCCTGCGTCGAGGGTTATCACGGGGACGCCTTCGTAACGCACCACAAAAAGCTTGCCGGATGATTCCGGGAGATTGTTCTCGGTCAACGAACCCAGGATTGTCATCTGCCCTCCGCTCTCACCCGTGCTTGCGTTAATAAACGCTACGACCGTTCCAGAGGTGTCTCTTATGATCAGCCCGCCGCCGCTCGTGTCAATGGGGCTCTGAGCTTGGGTCGTCAGCGCTTTCTTCAGCAGGAGTTGGCCCGAATCCTCAAGCAACGCCACCTTGACGTCGGAGCCGTTCTTCAGGGTGAGCCCGCCTGAACTGTTGCGGATGTTCACCGACTGGCACGCCTTTTCCAGGTTCAGAATCTGGCTGGAAGTGTAATCCAGGTTTTCCGCGCTCTGTATCAACGCTAAATAGAGAGCGAGATAACCCGAGTAGGCGTTGAGCGCCTCCCGGGCTTCATAGAACAGATCCGCGGCAGCTTCCCTTCTCGCGGTATCAGGTGAGCTTGGGCCTGTAGGCAAAATGGTGAATCCATTGAAAGTATCCCCGTCCGTCAAGAGGTAACACACTTTGTCGCCGACTCCGCAGTTGTGATGGGCTCCGCCAGAGTCGATATCACCCGTATACCAATTGGGACCTTTATAGCGGTCCGGCAGAGGTCCGCCATACCATGTGGAACAACCCGGCGGATTTTTCATGTTTCGCTCAACTTCTTCAAGCGGCAGCGTTCCCTCGTAGTCCTCAGCCAACAGCCAATCATAGTTGGTTCCCCCTGGGTGAGTGTCTTTGTTGGTGTAGCCATAAAACCAGTCTGGGTCGTCTGGGTCGTTGGGGTTGCTGTAGTCGTGCTCCTGGTCGAACCATTCGCCCCACATGTCCGAGAACGACTCGGAGAGCGCCGCGGACTCACCGGAATACTCCAGTTCCATATAGAGGTCGCTGACGCCGTGGGTGTACTCGTGCATGGAGATGTCGTCGAGAAGGAAATACGTCCCGATGAAAATATGCTTTGGGACGGAACCTTGGTAGTCATCGGTCCAACCTGCGTTCTCGGCTCCCCATTTGACGGAGGCGGCAATAAGGTGGCCCGCGTTGTCGTAGCTGTCGAGGCCATGCCAGTTCCAGTTCTGATCGTAAATGTCGCCGAAGAAGTAGTACGCGCGGTCCACGGGATCATTGCCCGAATCCCCTGCTTGGCCCCATGGAGGCTCCTCTCGCACGAGCGTGCCGGGGGTGGAGGTGTCCGAGGAGCCCTCCCTGTCATAGATCTTACGGTGTCTATCGTACTTGATCAAGGAGAAGTGGAGTGGAACCTCGCCGGTGTGGGCATCCACGAAAACCCGTTCCCCCAGGAGCGGGTTGTCGGAATGCACCGCCGTGCTCCAGACGAGGCGGGTGGGGGCGTTTCGGCCCACTACGGGCGGGTGGAAGAGGAGGAGTTCGGGCGGGGAAGCGGTGAGGTCCTGGAGCGTGATGGTGGACGCCGGGAGCGTGGCGGTGGAGGTGGTGTCGGAAAAGAGTTGGACAACGGCGTGCCGCGCGGTCTCTTGCGCGGCTTCAGCGGTCAGGGTGGGTGAAGTGGACAACTCGCCGCGGTCCAGAACGCCGGTGTCCCGCATCACGTTGCAGAGAACGGATTGGACCCGTCCGTCCGCACCCACTTGAATGTTCAGGTCCGCATCGAAGATTTTCAGGCCGCCGTATTTCTGCTGAACCCGGACGTAGGAGCGGCCCCGGTGGGTGTTCGCCCGCCCCACCGCGAAGTTGACTTTTTCGCTGGGATTGACGAAAGCGTCCCGCCACTGGCCCAGGAACTTCTCCGCCACGTCCCGTGGATTTTGCGGGTCGGCCCCGATCGCCTCGATGCCGCGCCCTCTCGGAAAGCCGACGTGGCGGAGGTAGCCGCCGTTTGCTTTGGCGATTCGGGGGGCTGTGTCGGCCGCGGGACCTTGCGCGGAACTCAGCAGGGCGGCGACTTTCTGCGTTCGGGCGACGGCGGCGGATTGCTCTTCGGGTGTCTGCGCGGCGGCACGGCTTATCCATAATGCCACAATGACCGCCAGCAAGAAGACTACGCCACGAAACCCACGAAAGGCACGAAAACCTTGGAGGATTTCGGAGTAGCGATGTGGCAGGGAGCAGGCTGAAGCCTGTACTCTGAACGGGTCGTGGTGATTGTGTTTTGTTGATTTCATCATGGCCTGGCCCTCCCCGTGTTCCAAGAGTGGGAGAAGAGACTGGAGGCTTGAGGCTTGAGACTGGAGGGGAAGGAAACCGCCGCGTTCCCGGCTCTTCCGCTTGAAACCGCCACCAGGCCCGGCAGAAGCTTGCCGAGCAGCGCCGCCGAGGTCTGGGCGGGAGTCGCCCCGCCCAAGCCGCACCAGCGGTAGAACTTGCCGGTCTTTTCGTCGAACCGGACGTCCGGCTTGAGCTGTTTGACTTTTCGGCCAGTCGGCTGCTGCTGCGTTACCGTCTCTTGGACCGTATAGGTCTCCACCTGCATCGTGTCCAAGTCCACCCGGTAACGCGTGACCGTCTGCGGCGCGGAGACCGGCGCGGTCTCGTCCACTTCCTCCCAAGCCTCGGCAAGGGGAACCTCGATCCAGGGGTCCACGCCGATCTTCTTCAGAACCGCCTCGGTCAGGCGCAGGATTTCCGCATCGCTCAGCGTTCCGTCCGCTCCCAGGGACGCCGCAAGTCCACTGCCCTCAGTCGTGCCGCCGGTGGCCGTCGCGCCTCCCGCCGCCGCGCCAGAGCCGGCAATGCCGGAGCCGGCCGGCGTCAGCGCGGCCATCTGCCGCTCCAACTCCATGATCCGCCGCTTGGCTTCCTTGAGCGCGGCGGTGTTGTTGGCGGCGATATCCAGGGCCGCGATGCCATCGCCCCGCGTAAGGGGCGCGGGTGTCTCCTCGGCGATGAACCCGCGATGGCACTCGCCGCTGCCCTCATCGGTCCAGACCGTCACTTCTTCCGCCACCTCGTTGGGATCGGCGGGCATTTCCGGCACCACGCTCCCGTCTTTCAGCCTGAACTGCGTCTCCATTTTCCGGTACTCGAAATCCACGGGCTGCAGCTGGTCGAGCAATTCCCAAGCCGAAGCCGCGGGTACCGGAGCAATGTTGAGCTTTTGCGAACGGCTCGAACCGGTTACCCAATTCGTGCCCGTGCAGTACGCCCCGCCCGCCATGTCGAGAGGATGAGTAGGCGCCGTGCCGCTCCCGATTCTTAAGTACCCGGTGTTTGCCTTCATCAGCAACCTCGTGTTCAAGTACAGGCCCGTCACGGTGTTCGCCAGCCGCCAGGAACCGTCCGCCGCGTACGAACCCGCCATCCACTGGCCTCCCGTTGTGTAGTAAACCTTTACGCTGATGTAGTCCACCTGGTAATAGATCGCTCCCGGTGGATTCGCCATCCAGGTCTGGACGCCAAAGCCACCGTCGTTAATGGTGGTCGGGGTAAGCGATGCGCCCCAAACGTCGCCGGCGGTCCCCAGGGTGCCGCTCGCCCAGCTCGTGGGCATGGCTATGGCTTTGTAGCTTCCTATCGGCGACCCAGCGCTAGTCAACTGGAAGCGCGCCCATCGGCTGGAATCCTGTCCCTGAATGCAATACGACACCTCGACCCCTGTTACCGTGGCATTGGTCGGAATGGAAAACCCGAATGAATACGCGTTCAGGGGGTTGGTGGATCCGTATGGCGAGCTAGCATAAAACTTGTTCTCCTCTTCTTCTTCGCACACCTCCAGAGCGTCTGCCAGACCTCCTAGCTCCTCGTCCCACGTCCAACCGGTGCCCGTGGCGGCACTACACACACTCGGCCCGGCGCTGCCGGCGCCGTAAGTGGACTGCCACACTACGCTCAGCGAGGAAGAGGAACTCTTCATCTTTACCTGGGCGGTTGCCGCGTCCGTTGCGTCGCCGACGTTCATCCCGCCCGAGACCGTCTGGTTGCCCGAGACCGTCTGGTTTCCGTTCCATTCCAAAGTCGGCACGGCGCCGGCTGGGGCGGCCCCCAGCCAGATACACAGCCCTAATGTCAACCACAAACAACGCAACATCAACATCCTTGAGACAACGATTTTCGCGCACATGGTGAGACTCCTTTCTTTGTTTCAGTTGCGCAGAGCGATAGAGACGGCGGAGACGCAACCCCCGCGCTTCTTCCCGCGATGGTTTGTGGGATGGCCTTTCCTTGCGGAGGATTCTCCTCTTCCACAAAAGGCTCTACCTCTCTGCTTCATACTGACGAAGCGTATTATACCCCCCCGTCCCGGCAAGTCAAGAAGAAAATGCACTAAAAATGCACGGATTTAGGGTTTTGCGAAACCGGCCTTTTCAGGCGTTTTGCCCAAGCCACGAATAGACACGGGCAGACAAGGTTGGCCACCCTCAACCACAAACAGCGCATTTCGCAAGACCCTTCTGCCGGAGACACCATTGCGCAAAAACCTCTTTTTCCGCCCCGCTAGTTGTGTTACCGTTGCTGAAACGGAGACGGGTTCCGCCTCGGCCCTATCGGGTGATACCTGTCCCCTGTTTCTCCGCCGGCGCGGAACCATGCTCGCCGTCCGCGCATGGAAGGGACAAAACATGAATAATATCAACAGACGGGATTTCTTGAGAATGCTTGGAGTCGGCGCCGCTTCGATCCTGGCGCCGTCATTCGCGGCACCTGCCGCCCCCCGAAAACCGCCTCCCAACATCATATTCATCCTGGCCGACGACCTGGGCTACGGCGACGTGGCCTGCCAGAATCCGGCCTCCGATATCCCCACCCCCAACCTCGACCGCCTGGCCAAGGAAGGACTGCGATTCACCGACGCGCACGCCTCTTCCGCCACGTGCACTCCCTCGCGCTACGCCATGCTCACCGGCGAGTACCCCTGGCGCAAGCAAGGCACCGGCGTGCTGCCTGGTGACGCCGCGCTCATCATCGAGCCGGGGCGCACCACGCTTGCTTCCCTCTTGGAGAACGCGGGCTATACAACCGGCGTCGTCGGCAAATGGCACCTGGGCCTCGGCGGACCCGGAGGTCCCGACTGGAACGGCGACGTCAAGCCCGGCCCGCTCGAAATCGGCTTTGACTATGCCTTCCTCATGCCGGCCACCGGCGACCGCGTCCCCTGTGTTTACGTGGAGAACCGCCGCGTCGTCGGCCTGGACCCGAAGGACCCGATCCAAGTCAGTTTCCGCAATCCCGTCGGCGACGAACCCACTGGCAAAGACCATCCCGAATTGCTCCGCGTGCATCCCAGCTACGGCCACGACCAAACCATCATCAACGGCATCAGCCGCATCGGCTGGATGAGCGGCGGCAAAGCGGCGCGCTGGGTGGACGAGGACATGGCCGACACCTTCGCGGCCAAGGCTTCGGCGTTCATCGAGAAGAACAAGAAGAACCCGTTCTTTCTCTACTTCGCCACGCACGATATTCATGTCCCTCGCGTGCCGCACCCCCGATTCGCCGGCAAAACCGCGCACGGCCCGCGCGGAGACGTCATCGTCCAATTCGACTCGACCATCGGCGAAATCCTCAAAACACTCGACCGGCTCAACCTGGCCAAGAACACACTCGTCATTTTCACCAGCGACAACGGCCCCGTGGTGGACGACGGCTACAAGGACGAGGCGGTGGAGAAACTCGGCGGCCACAAACCCGCCGGACCCTTGCGCGGCGGCAAGTCCACGATCTGGGAAGGCGGCACGCGCATCCCCTGGGTCGTGCGCTGGCCGGCGCGAGTCAAGCCGGGCGTATCCGGCGCCCTGGTTTGCCAGATAGACCTCCTCGCATCCTTCGCCGCGCTCACCGCTCAGAAGCTCGCCGACGCCGACGCGCCCGACAGCTTCAACGTCCTGCCCGCACTCCTCGGCGAGTCCAAGACGGGCCGCGAGCAGCTCGTGGAGGACGCGCAGAACCGGCTGGCCCTCCGCGAGGGAGAGTGGAAGGTCATCGAAGGAGGCCGCCCCCGAAACCGCAACGCGGGGACCGGCAGCGCCACGGCGGAACAGCTCTACAACCTGGGCGAGGACCTCGGCGAAAGCAAGGACCTCGGCGCACAAAACCCGGAGAAGGCGCGGGAAGCCATCGGACACCTCGGAGAGATTCGCCAGAACCCCCGGAGCCGCCCCTGAGAAAACGGATCGCCATGAAAGGAAACGAATCGCCGTGAATGACAGAAGCATCATTGCGTGCGTTGTGTGGTTGGCCGTCTGGACGGGAGCCTCATTCGCCGCCGAAACGCCGGGATCGCCCACGCTCGTCATGGAGCGGCCGAAGGACGGCGGATCCGCGTTGATGTGGAAATCCCGATCCGGGCGGGCGGTGCGGATCAATGACCCGCGGCTGACGTTGGAAGCCCGGGATGACAAATCCACGCTTCCGCTGAAAGTCGCGCTCCAGAAACATTCCGTTAGGGACGGCGAAGCTGCCTTGGAATACGCGCTCACCTTGGATGAGAAGAACGTCAAAATCAACGGCGCCGCCACGGTCCGGTTGACGCTGCTGGGGCCGCGGGACGAGGACGTTCTGATCAGCCGGATGGAGACGTCGTTCAGCGAACCCGTTCATGCCAACGTCACAATGGAATGCTCATTTGATGTCCTGGGGCACCCGCCCGGCGCCCTCGTGCGTCCGGAACGGAACGGATTCCTGCGGACCGTTCCCTTTCCGCCAGACCGCGGAGAGGGCGGGTGTTTTGCGCTCGGTCAAGCAGCGCGCGGCGGACCCTTGCTCGGAATGCCGGTTATCGGCTTCGTTTGGGACGAACCGCAGGGGTCTCAACTGGCCGTGTCCGCCGATCCATACTGCGGCGGCGTGCTGCGGGCTACGGCCCGGAAAGACGGCGCAGAGCCGTGCACACGCGTAGGCGTTACAGCGGTGTATTCGGGTTCTATTGTGCCCCTGCGCTCGGAGCGGCGCACCCTGGCGCTCGAGTTTCACCGCAAAGGCGCCGACGGCATACTGCGCAGTTTCTACCGGACAATCCCGGAGATAGAGCCTGGACCGGCCTGGATACATGGGGTCCATCTGGTTTACTACGACTACCTGTCCGAGAACGGCGAGGGCTGGTTCAAGGATCTTCAGGCGCTGGCCGACCGCATTCCGCCCCGGCACCGCGGCCGGGTAGCCGTCTGCGCGCACGGCTGGTACGACTACTTCCAGCAATATGCGTACGACCATGAGCACAAGAAGCTGCTCAAGGAATGGACGGCGTTTCCGGGAACCCGCAAGACGCCCATGAGCCTGGAGAACATGCACAAGCGGCTGAAGTTTGCCAGGGACTTGGGCTTTCGCGTGTTGCTTTACTTCGCCGACGGCACCAACAGCGATTCCGGCGCGCCGAACTTCCGCAAGGAGTTTGTGCTCAAGGACCGGGATGGCAAGACTTTTCCCGGCTGGAAGGGCCCGGATTCACTCGGCGATCCCCTGATGATGGACCCGAGCGTGCCGGAGTTGCGGGACTGGTACCTTGGCTACCTTAAGGCTCTTCTGGAGGAATACGCCAGGGACGTGGATGGCCTGGTGTGGGATGAGACGTTCTACATCCCAACGGATTTCATCTCCTACGGCCAGGCAGGGCCGGCTTACGCGGATCGCGCCATGATGGGCCTCGTGGCGCAACTGACCCAGATGGTCCAATCGTATCACGACCGGAACCCGGACCTGGTCTTTCTGGCCTCCGATCTGGGTCAGACGAATTACGCGCT
>Ga0315274_10016382_pt1 | contig 10474 bp, 8 predicted proteins | sample YL17G02_20_MG_FD_203700 | JGI IMG/M metagenome (GOLD analysis project Ga0315274, IMG submission 203700) | Sediment microbial communities from Yellowstone Lake, YNP, Wyoming, USA - YL17G02_20 | ecosystem: Environmental > Aquatic > Freshwater > Lake > Sediment | place: USA: Wyoming | collected... | reverse complement strand
TGTTCAATCGGTTTAAAATGTTTCCATTGTTTCCACTCAACACCATTTGGTTTTATTGGAAGAGATATAGCAATATATTTAGTGTTATTGAATAATGTTTGTAGTATGCCAAAATCTGGAATATGTTCTAATACATCCCAAAAACAAATTACATCATACTTATCATGCAAGATACCTGTTTGACAATAATTCCCAATATCATAACTGTCCACTATTATGTCTTTGGGTCTATATGCTCTAAACCAACCTGCACCAGAACCATAGTCAAGCACTATTTTTGGTTTTAAATCTGCTATAAACTTCCATCTAATATCACATATATTTTTAGATGTCATACTATTTTTACGTAGTTCTATTTCTAAATATTCTATATCATAATTCATTTAAGTGCCTTTCTCCCAACCCACAGTATCCATTACTACCAAAAGGAAACTGTGGCCGTTGCATAGATAAATCCAATACAAGAGTTTTCTTCAATCCTTCTGCAATAGTGTATGGGGCAGATTGATTTCCTATAAAAAGATTAGCACCTGCTATTATCTGTGCTACTTCATAAAGGTCTTCTGTTTTATAATAAGGAATATCTAAATTTTTATATTTTTTAAATAATAAGTAATCAGAATCAAATCCAATAAATACACATTCTTTTTCATGTCCCTTTAACAGATTCCAGTTAACTGTATTTCCTGGCCATCTTTGTATTCCAGTATCATGGATTATTATTTTAGCTACTAACTTGGGTGCTATATTAAATAACCATTGCTGTGATAAATCAAAAGTTACTTTAAATGCATCTAAGTGCATACGAGCTACTGATAAATTAGAAGAATGTCTAAATAAATCTAAATTATGAGTAACTTCCATTGCTTCCCATTGTGGTTCATCTAGAATAACTATATTTTTTATATATGGCTGTACTTCAAGTAATCTGTTAATTGCTCTTGCTTGAGGTCGGTGTAAATAAAAAGTACCACCTCCTATAGCAATAACGGTGGGCAATCCTAAAATTAAATCTCCATGCCCACCACTATGTTTAAATGTATTCATTATTGTAATATTTCATCTACCCACGAACTAACAGTAAATGTTTTTGCTCTTAATCTAGCAGCTTCACCTTTCTTTTTAAGTTCTTCTAACGTAACGTTCTTTACAATCTCTATCATTTCTTCTTTTGTGTTGCACAGCCACCCACACTCGGGAGTGACTCTATCAACTGCACCTCCCCAATTATCAGCTAAGATAGGCAATCCTGCAGCCATTGCTTCAATTATTACACGTGGGCCCATATCAGGATATCCCTTTGGTAATGAATACCAGAATAAGTTGCCTTTTTCTAAAAACTTAGGAATTGGTGGATTATTTCTTTGATATGCAGTAACTCCAGGTTTTTCTGGTAGGAAACTTGGACCTGGCATCATATGAAGTACAACATCTTTTCTAGTTAACATTGCGTCAACTTCTTTTTCAAAATCTTTAGCAAATTTAGTGTCACCTTGAGAACTGTGTCTAATTAACCTAATGTCTTTTTCAAAATTTGGATTTACTGTAAAAAATTCTTCTAATTCTGTACATGGAGGAAGCACTTTTGTTTTTACATCTGGTAATAATTTAAGTAATTCTTTTTCTTGAATGCTATTTAAAAACATGTATTTATCCCAACCTTTGGTCCATTCTGCTTGTCCTACTGGGCCACGTCTATAGTTTAGCATCATTATTTTCTTAGTCGCATTAATATTAGAAAAAACATCTGCAACTTCTTTTTTATTAAATTCCCAAACATAATCATCTGCGTAAACAAATAATACGTCACATTGTTCTGAAATAGTATCGTAATTTAAAGTTACTTTTAAATCATTAATATTTGGTTGGCCTATAAGTTCTTTTTGAATACAATCTTGGAATTCTCTACTTCCTATAGAATTACGAAAAGGAATGAATTCAACTTGATGTCCTGCTTTTAACAAATGTTTCATTATAGTAGTTATAGAACGAGCACATCCACCCCAACCTCTAGCTGTCGATATAAATTTAATGAATTTTGAATCTGCGTTAGTTGTCTTAAAGCAAGCGCCACAACATGTAGGTTCTGGTGTTTTAACTATATCTTTAAGCAAATTAATATCCATTAATGGGGACCCAGTGCGTAAAGCAATTTTAATATCTTTAATTTTACTCCAAAGATGGCAACGTTGTCCGCCACCACCTGGTCCAATAAACTTGCCTTTGAGATATTTAGCTTGCCACTCTAGTTCACCTTTTCTTGCAGCGTCGTGAATAACTATAGTAGTAGCAAGTTCTGAAGCTATTTTTGTAGATATTTCACGTTGAAAACTGCCAGATGGGCCATCAACAAATGCAAAGTCAAATTTTTCTGTTAATTCAAGATTTTTACCATCCCATAATCTTACATCGCATTTTGGATTTGCTTTCTGAACTTTTTCTATCCATCCAGGTATAGTTTCGTAAGTTACTACTTTTAATCCTAAATCATTAAACATTAACGTAGATAATCCTGCACCAAATTCTAATACTGTTTTAATATTATTTTCTTTAATGGTTTCTTTTATAAAATCCCAATCTCTAACAGTAACACTGCCAGAATTAAATGTTATTCCAGAATCTACTGTATCTTTAGTAAGAACAGGTGTTTCTACTACTTTTACATTTGGAGCAATGTTTTTAGAATCTGCTACTATATTTTTAAAAAGTGGTTTTTTAGATTGAACAGCTTTTTTGATTCTGCCACCATCGTAATATTTGTTCAACGCAGAAGTTAAATCGTTGGGTGTAATAATATCAACACATTTTGGAATAGAGTCGCCTACAAGATTTTTACAGGCTTTAATATCACAATGCCAACATGCTTTTGTTGCACATGGTAAACAGCCATCTACGGCTAAGTACTGGTGACCAACGTAACGAGTAAAACTAACAGGTTCTCTCGCTCCTGCAATGACAATACATGGTTTTTCTAAGGCTGCAGAAAGATGCATATGGAAACTAACTAATCCTATAGAACCTTCTGCATTGAGAAACAATTTGTATAAATCTCTAACTCCTGTATTTCTATCTTCTGTTTTACCAATATAATCTACTACATTTTTGCCCTGTAATCTTGGATGTTTATCACCTAAAGAACCAAGTTGATAAAATAGAGTATCTGGGTTTTGATTAACAAACTCTTGCCATCTTTCAAAAGGATACATCTTGCATCCCCAACCCTTTTCTCCACCTATTATAATTATCCAATACGGTTTATTAGTTACTGGAGTAGCATCATATTCTTCTTTTGTTAACCATATATCTGCTTTAATTGGACCTTGGTCAAATTGAATTTTTAAAGCATCTTGTATTGATATTCTATAAGCATTGGCAAAATGTAAATCAGTTCTATTGCTCATATTAGTAAGTTTACCTGGACCTATTTTTATAACATTAGTATCTCCCCTAAAAAAATCATCTACTGTTATAGATTCTATAGTCTTACCGTTTTTATAATAAGGAATTAACGTTCTGTCTATATTAGGATTATTATCCCAAAGATGAGCAGCTGTTGAAATCACATTTACTTTTACGTGGGGGAATGCTTTTTTAAAATCTCTTACTGCACAAGTAAAAACTAACATGTCACCAATACGTTGTCTATTATGAAAAATAACTTCTTTTTGAGTTATAGTGCCTTTAGCTTGCTGTTTAAAAACATCTACTAAATTAGTATGTTCTATAGCGGCATCTATCATCTCTTTCATGACATCTTTATTATCTAAATCTCCATGCACATGTATATGTTCTTTTGTTCTCGTAACTAATAAATGTTCATCTGCAATACTGTCTACATCTTTAATATCTGCCTTACAAATTTGACACTCCATACATTACCATCCTTTCTGTGCTATACTGGATATGTAGTCTACATCGTCTTCAGTAACTTTCATATGCAGTGGTAAAGAAATATATTTGTCTTCAATAGAATTTAATACTGGCAGTTCTGTTCTTTTTCCACCAAAAATATTAAACAAATCATTACGAATTTGTACTAAATTAGTATCTATTTTATTCTCAAACATAACTCTTGCAAAATCATCTCGTCTTTCTACTAATATAGTAGCTAACCAACAAACGTTATTGTCTCCATCAATAATAGTGATGCCATCTATTTTTGATAACTTTGTTTTATATAAATTAAAGATTTTTCTTCTATATTCTAAAACTTCTTTATAATGGTTTAACCCAACTATTCCCAATGTAGCAGCTATATCTGTCATTTGTCTCTTATAACCAAGTATTTCTATATCGAAAGTCATATCACGTTCACGATATGCTTGCCAATTTGCTTCTTTCTTCTTTTCTCTGTCTATGCCAAACCAACGTAAGAACTTAGCTTGTTTGTATTCTTGTTCATTATTAACAATAAGCATTCCACCGTCACCAGTAGTAATGTGCTTTATTGCTTGGAAAGAACAGCAGACATAATCACCACTGAATACACCTAAGGCTTGGCACGAATCTGCGACAACCGGAACAGGCATTTCGCCTAAAGTGTTCTCGATGCCGCCTAAATGGACATTCACGATTGCTTTGGTCTTGCCAGTTATTTTGGACAAGACATCGGTTCTGTTCAAGCATAGATTGTTTGCATTTATGTCCGCCCATATAATTTTTACTCCCATGCGTAGTAGCGGAATGTTTGTAGCTGAACAGGTAAGAGGAGTAGATATCACTTCATCGCCAGCTTTTAATCCAATTAAATCAAACGCAGTTTCTAAAGCAGCAGAGCCGGAGTTAACACTAACAGGGTATTTAACATTAAACATTTCCGCGAATTTTTGCTCAAATATATCTACTTTAGGGCCTTGACCAATCCATCTCGTTCTTAATGTTTTAGCAACTTCTTCGCCCGCTTCTTCGGGCACGTACGGGTAAAACAGGTTAATCTCATCTCGACTATTCATATCTATTTCTCCTTACTTTTGGTGACCCAGAAACGTAAGTCTCTGGGTCGTTATTAATTGCCTTTACTATATTTTAATAACTTTAGTTGCTTGTCTACCTTTGGGTCCTTCTTGACTCTCAAACTCGACATTTTGATTCTCATCTAATGATTTAAACCCGGTTCCATCAATAACTGAATGATGTACAAATACATCCTTACCAGATTCGGGTGTAATAAATCCATAACCCTTAGCATTATCAAACCATTTTACCTTGCCTTTCTCCATTATTGTTTCCTCCTTTTCTTATGAATTATTGCTAAACTAAAATTCTCTACTTTCATTACATCTTTAGAAAAAGAAGAATAATAATAGATTTCGATGTTAATTTAGTTATTGCAACATGTATCTAATTAAAGTATATCAAAGGTTCCATGAGTATTGATTTTATTAATAAGTATTGCTTTTCTGATTTTGTCATGTAAAGGTAAATCTCTAGGAACATTAATTGTTAAATCAGGTAATCTGTATGTTTTATTATCTGGTTCCATAAGTAAAGATGTAACAATCGCTATTAACCGTTGTTCATTAACAGATGGGTCAGGGAAAATAGAATCATCTGAAATTGTATAGTCATAAAAATTATTGGTACTTAAATGAATTACAGCTGCATGAATATAATCTTGAATTTCTGTATCGCTATAATTTGGATAATACGAATATTGTACTTCTATTGTGTCTCCAATAGTTAATGCAGAACTGATAGTTACAGTTTGTCTTGAAGAACTGTAAGTATATGCAACAGCACTGCTTGCATCATTTACTAATACATCTGTTACTGCCGATGCATTGGATTCTGAGATAGTAAATATTTTTGAGTTCTCATATGTAAAAATATCTCCAGGAATTTGTGTTTTTAAATTATCTCCCAGTAGATACCGAACTAAAGTAGTTATAGAACTAATTGTAATCGGCATTGTCTTTTCCTTCTCTTGCTAGAAACTCATGTTCAATTGGTTTAATAAATTTATCTCTTTTTAATAATACCTGTCTACCTCTACCTCCAATAAATTTAAAGCCATATTTTTTAAATACATCCAAAAAAATATGTTTTTTATTAATCTTAACAAATAACTCATCGGTAACTTGCCATAAAAAACATCTAAGTAGATTTGAAGCAGCTTCTGTATTTGCTGCTAACAGTTTTATATAATAACGTGTTTTTTCTCCACCTATACTTTTCCAAGATAAACAAAAAGCTTGATAATCTCCTTTGTCCTCAAAAACATATACATCTTTTGAGTTTTTAAACATTTTTCTTAAACTTATAGCATCTGTAACATATACTCTGTCGTTGTTTTCTGTTAAATAAAAATCTTCATCTTGATTATTTTTAATAAAATCTAAAAGAGCGGGATATTTATTTTTATCATGTGTATTAAATCGCTGTATCATATGACTCCTTTATAATAAAAAAAGGCGAGTGTTAGCACAAGCTAAGACTCACCTCTATATAGTCCATACTCCATTGGGAGGGGAAGATTTCTCTTCCCCTCTATATCAAGTATTACTTTTAAGCTCTGACGAATCTCTTAACAGCATAAGGATTCACAACAGCACTAGCAATCTGTTCGTAACCGGTAAGACCGATAGCCAGGTACCTTGCGGTACTTGTGACTGTAATCGGGTTCGGCGATACGAACACGAGCCTCTGCGGATTCTCTCCGTTTTCAGCAACCACTCCACCTAATGTCTTAATGCTATCAAGTTTCTTCCTTACAAACAGAAGAGGCTTGCCAAGACCATTAGCGTTACTTCTAGCGACCATGTAAGCGGTATCAGTAGCCAAGAGATTTGTGGTCTCAAGAACATCACCCGACACGCCAGAATGATACTGGAATGTCTGAGCACTACCTGCTAGACTCATTTTGATTTTCTTTATACCTAGCTGCGTCCAAGCACTAGCAAACGACTGGTTCTTGTTATCATTCCAGTCCCAAAGCAACATATCTTTGTCAATCCTCGCACCAACGATTAACAGATAGTCATCGCCATAATCTTGCACGTCTTCAATCATGCTAATCATTTCAGCATAGTTGAACCTGGTAAAACCAGATTCGAGCGTGTTAGTATGGCCAGAGGCAACTGCAGCCGCATCAAGGAGATTAATTATTCTCCAACTCTCATAACTATTCAGGGCCCAATTAATGGTCCTTTTCTTTCTAGCGATAACATCTTCCTTGCGGGAAGCATAATCTGTCAGCTTAATGTAATATTCAGGTGTCGCTAAATCGACAAACGAAAGCTGAGCCGGTGTATCAAGAGTGACGTACTCCTGAGTGACGGCACCAGAGCCCGAAATTACATAAATCTTCTCTGTCTCAACGAGGACGTCAAAATAATACAAATAATCCTCGGGTTCTGCAGTATCAACTTCGCAACACTCTTCAACTATCTGAGGATAAGGCTTCCTGGGGTCCAGGGGTTGGCCGATTATCCGTGCCACTTCTAGTGGCGAAAAAAGGTTTTTATCATTGTCCATATCTGTGTATCTCCTTTAAAAATTTTTATATATTATCTTTTCGGTATTATCTAAGACTGCTTATTCTTTTGTCTCTTTACCGAAAGCTTTTTCCGTTACTCTCTTCTGAGTTGTAAAAACCTCAGTGTCTTTCTTCTTATCTTTGCTTCCTTTATCTAAATCAGCTTCAGGCTTTGGTTCTGTACTGCCTTTTGCTGGTTCTGCAGCCGGTGCCGCAGCAGCTTTTTCAGCCGCAGCCTTCGCTGTAGCTTCAACTTGCGCCTTCAAATCTGCGTTCTCTTTTGTAAGCTTCGCAATCTTATATTTATCTTCATTCATTACATCTTCATCTGTCATATCCTTAGCTATATCACCAAGGTCCGTCTTGCGTTTCGCAATCTCTGCATCTCTAATCTCTTTGTCTCTACGAGCAATTTCCGCTGTTGCGGTCTCTGCCGTCTTTTTTACTGTGTCCAACTCTGTTTTCAGAGTGGCTAATTCTGCATCCTTTGCTGTAACTGACTCTTTCAGTGTAGCAACATCCTTGTCCTTTGCTTCGGAATCGGTCCTAAGCTTTGCTACTTCTTCAATAGTCTCTTTAAACAATTTAGCCTGCTCCTCTACTGTTGCCTTTTCGTATCTGTCTAACAAATCTTTCATATTAAGCTCCCTTGCTCTTTTTAAAATTTTCTGTTTCACACTATCTATACTAACACCCAGCGACCTAAGCGTTTCTTTCACTTTTGTTTGTGCTAGTCTTGCTAGGGCATTTCTTACATGGGCTGGGTCTGCTACTGGAAACATTCTTATCTTTCTCGGTTCCCCAGTCACTTTATTTTTAACTTCTTTTATTACTGCAAACAAATCATCGGTAATATTTGTTCTCTGCTTATATGTTAATTTCTTCCCTTCGTCTACATCTTCATCAACTGTCTCTACTGGACCATTACATTCTGGACATTTCTCATCTGTGCATTCATCTTTTGGGCCATTCCATTCACACTTCATACAATGCATCATATTTTCATCTTGGGCATATTCCATTTCATTCATAAAAGCTTCTTCTATAACAGCTATGTCATCTTTAGAATTTTCAAATGCATCTAACCAATTTTTCTTCACTTCTATTTTACTTTTTTCAACAACTTCCACTTTGGCCGATGGAACAACTTGTGTCATCTTCATGATATCTCTTCCCTTTTTTTCCATTTTTACTACTGGCGTCAATTCAACATTTAAAAGGGCATCACACATACATTTTACTTTAACTTGATTCCCTGCAAAATCTATACTTTCTATTCCATACATTCCTTTGCCTTTACACGAAGGACATTCAGCATTACTTAAAACTCTCATGATAGATTCGACATCATTGATATAATATCTAGCCAATTCAGGAAGGTCATCTTTGCCTTTTTCTGGTTCTTGCTGTGGAACTTTACTGTCTCCTTCTGTGTGGATAAAAGAGCTAGGCTTGGTCATAACAGAAGCAAATTCTAACACTCGTTCTTTAGCCATTTCTAATACCTCGGCCCCATCAAATGCTGGTTGCTCTTTCATAAGAAGAGCTCCACCTGCAAATTCTATCTCATTTAAATTATAAGTATTGGCTGTCTTCATCTCTTTTGTTCCCCAAGCTTCAAACGAAATACCAAGCTTATCAGTTTCCATTAACGTTTTGACATCACCGTAGTCATCATAAAAATTACCTTTAAAAAATACTCCATACGCTATAATAGTATCTCCTTCTAGCTTTGCATCAATCCAATGACCAACTACTCTTTTTCTAAAATGGTCAAAATCGACAGCCTTACCAACAAGACTATCTAAAGATTTCTCAACTTCAGCCTTTATAAGAGTACATCCGTTTTTATTCTGCCTATCTACATAGGCATAAGTGCCCTTAAATATAGCTAAGTCATTACATGGAAATTTAATACGGCACTTCTTCGCAATTTCTTGAAGTTCACTGCCATTCTTCCCCATGTCTAGAAATTCATATTTAGTATGGTATGAAATGTCTTCTAGAAATATTTCTACTGAATTCTTCATAACTTTCTCCTTTAGTCAAAATGCATTAAGCCGAGTATTATTTTCTTTATATCTCTTTGTCCCTTTACAGGCATATCTACGCTTGTATTCATAACTTTAGAACCATGTAATTCATAGTCAGTGCTATTAGTATGACTAACCGTTCCAGATATTTCATTGGTAGACGCAGTTTCAAATGACGTAGTGCCATAGATTATACTGTCAGCAGTAAACTTAAACTCTTTTGTTCCAACTACGTCTGTTTGTAAATCTGTTGGTGAACTAATAGTTCCAGAAAGATTAGTAGAATCATCTATACTAATCTTTTTGATGCCTCGAACAAAATCAAATAACTCTAATTTATGTTTTGCAATGCCACTGGTAGTATAATCTTTATCAATTTTAGATGAGGAAATTCCAGTAGCAGTTATTGTATCAATAAATTCATGCTTACTAGTACCAAGTAGATTACGTTCAATTGTAATCTCTTGAGAAGCAATGCCAGTAATAGTATTATCAATATCGAGTTTTCTAGATTGGATACCAAGTATGTTTAAGGCTTTACCTATTGGTTGTAATACTTTACCAATAATATCATAAAGTTTCTTGGTTATAATTGCTTTTATTCCATCAACATTATATTCTTTTTCAAATCTTCTATATTCAAACTTTAACCATGCAGTACCGGGAACAAATGGAACTTTACTTTGCGAACTACTCGAAGAACTAGATGAAGATTCAGAGAAACTACTTGATGAACTAGATTCAGAAGAACTAGATGAAGACCTACTGCTTGAAGAACTGCTTCTTGAACTAGAAGATGAACTTTTGCATGAACTAGAAGAACTGCTCCAACTGTTTGAACTAGACGATAAACTTCTCGAAGAACTACTAATACTTTCTGAAGAACTGCTACTAGAAGAACTAGATGACGAGCTACTTAAACTAGAAGAAGAACTGCTAGATAAAGATGAAGATGAGCAACTAGATG